>Ga0209640_10003877_pt1 | contig 13132 bp, 9 predicted proteins | sample RifCSP10_1_FD_184018 | JGI IMG/M metagenome (GOLD analysis project Ga0209640, IMG submission 184018) | Soil microbial communities from Rifle, Colorado - Rifle CSP2_sed 10_1 (SPAdes) (version 2) | ecosystem: Environmental > Terrestrial > Deep subsurface > Rock core/Sediment | place: Rifle...
GGACCTTGCGGCCTTTCGGGCCCGTCTGGTGGGTGACGAGCGTCTTGCCGATCAATTCCTTGGCCAGCCCGGGCACGTCGGCCTGATTCTTCGTGATCTTGACCCCGCCCGCCTTGCCGCGCCCGCCCGCGTGGATCTGCGCCTTCACGACGTAGACCGGGCTGTTCAGCTCTTTGGCCCATTTTTCCGCCTGCCGCGGCGTTTTCACTTCCTTGCCCCGCGGCACCGGCACGCCGAACTGCGCGAACAACGATTTGGCCTGGAATTCATGAACGTTCATGGGGCTCCCTTGGGAAACAAACTCGTGTTGCCAGTTTAGCCTGTTATGCCAGTTGAGTGGGTTTCGTTCGGGTAACAAGCCGAACGGGCGCAACGGGCTCAACGGGCACAACCAGCATCATTCCTTTTTCGCGTATGCGGGAAACAGCATCGGCGAGACCACGTCGGAGGAGGCGTGGTGCTTCTTGGCTTCGTCCTTGAACTGCTTCACATGCTCCAGCGTGAGCCGGCCCTGCGCGGATGACTTGGCACGCGCCGCGGCGGTCAGGCCGGAGCGTTTGCCGTAGACCATCAAGTCCAGCAGCGAGTTGCCCATCAGGCGGTTGCGCCCGTGCAACCCGCCGGACGCTTCGCCGGCCACGAAGAGGTTTTTCACGTCGGATTCGCCGTTCACGTCGATCTTCACGCCGCCGTTCTGGTAATGCAGCGTCGGGTAGATCAGCACCGGGTCCTTGACGATGTTGATCCCGAAGCGCTCGTACTGGCGCACCATCGCGGGGAAGTGCTTGTTCAGCGTCCCCTCGCCCTGCTCCGCTTCCAGCAGCGGCGTATCGAGCCAGACGCCGATCCGGCCCGACATCGTCCGGATGCCGCGGCCCTCCTCGCACTCGCGGATGATCGAGGACGACACGACGTCGCGGGTATCCAGCTCGTTCACGAAGCGCTCGCCCCTGGCGTTCACCAGATGGCCGCCCTCCGACCGGATGCCCTCCGTGACCAGCGCGCCGATCAACTGCTCGGGATAGACCGCCCCCGAGGGGTGATATTGGAAGGTATCGATGTGCATCAGCTTCGCGCCCATGCGGTAGGACATGGCCAGGCCGTCGCCGGTAGCCCCGAAATGGTTGCTGGTCGGGAACCCCTGGATGTGAAGCCGGCCGATGCCGCCGGTGGCGAGAATGACGGTCTTCGCCGCCACGACGATGAACCGCTTGTTGTCGAGATCGCGCAGCACCGCGCCGGTGCACGTTCCCTTGCCGTCGCTCAGCAGTTCGACCGCGGCGGAAAACTCCAGCAGCTGAATCTTCTGGTTCAGCACCTCGTCCTTGAGCACCCGCATGATCTCCAGGCCGGTGTAGTCCGAAGCCGTGAGCAGCCGAGGCTTGGAGCTGCCGCCGCCCTTTTTCACGTGCAGGTTGCCGTCCGCATCCCGGTCGAACAGCACGCCCAGGCTCAGCAGCCACTTGGCGATGGACGGCCCTTCCTCGACCATGACCTTGAGCAGGTCGTGGTCGTTCTTCATGTGGCCGCCCTTGAGGGTGTCGAGAAAGTGTGTGACCGGCGAGTCTTCGTTGGTGACGGCGATCTGCATGCCGCCCTGCGCCATGACGGTGTTGGAATCGCCGAGACGGAGCTTGGTGGCCAGGATCACCTTGGCGCCCTGCGCCTGCGCGTGCAGCGCGGCCGCGCAGCCGGCTCCGCCTCCGCCGACCACCAGCACGTCGCAGGCGTGCTGCGGGGTCAGGTCCAGATCCATCGGGACCACGCTGTTGCCTTCGAGCAGGGCGGCCAGCTCGCGGACGGTCTTTTCGCCGGCGTTCGGGCCGAACGCGATCGGGCGGTAGGCGCTCTCCCGGAAATCCGGATGGTATTTCTTGATCAGCGTATCGCGTTCGGCCGGCGCGTACTTCGGCAGCGTCTGCTTGCGGCGGGCGTCGCGGGTCTTGTGGACGATTTCTTGGAGTTTATGGATATCCATGATTACGTCGAAAAGTCGTAAAGTCTTAAAGTCATAAAGTCTGAAGTCAGAGAAACGAACAATGATTGAGATCCCGACTTGACGACTTGATGACTTTTTGACTTTCGGACTGCATCATTTCAACTCAGCGCAGACTTTTGCGAGTTCCTGCTCGTTCATCTTCATGACACGGGCCCACTCGTCCCGGTACTTGCCGTCGGCGATTTCCTTGATGCGATGCTCCAGCCGCTCCGGCTTCTCCGTGAAATGCGCGCCCTGGACGCGGCTGGCATAGAGCGCGACCAGATTGGGAGCGATGTCCGCGATGCAGACCGGCACGCACAGGCCGCACATGACGCAGTCCATGAACATCTCGGAAACGGCCTTGAAGTCGCCGAACACGGCCCGCCACACGCCTTCCCGCACGTCGATCGTCTGCGGGCAGGCCTCCGTGCAGGCGTTGCAATTGCGGCAGAGCGGCGCTTCCGGATAGAGCGCAAAGAGATCCTGCTTGGGATCCTTCAACTCGGCTATGTTGTAGATGGCCTTGCGCGCCGGGAAGGGCGGCACCATCGAAAACGACATGCCGTCCTGCACCGCCATCTGGCAGGCCAGACAGGTTCTCACCTTGGCATCGTCTTTTGTGCGGTAGTAGGTGGCGCAGGCGCCGCAGAATCCGCCCAGGCAGCCGATGCCGCGGATGACTTCCTGCCCCGCGTACCACAGGGCCTTGATGACGGTGATCCCCTCCGGCACGTCGTACTTCTTGCCGGCAATCTCCACCGTGACCATCTTCGGCCGGAGGACTTCCTCCTGGTCGATCATGTTTTGGGTATCGATGTCCGCCATGCACAAACCCTTCAGGAACGCGCAAGGAGTGAGAGAGACATCATACCCCCCTCACTCCCCGCTTTTCACGCCTTCTTTAGAGCGCCTTTTATGCAATCGCATCCACGATCGCGTTCAAGGTCGGACTCGGACGCATCGCTTTCTTCGCCTTCGCGTCATCGGGATGATAATACCCGCCGATGTCGACCGGCTTGCCCTGGGCCGCGAGCAGCTCGCCGTTGATCTTGGCTTCGTTGTCCGCCATTTGCTTGGCGACCTTGGCAAACCTGGCCGCGAGACTTTTGTCCTCGGTCTGCTCGGCCAACGCCTGCGCCCAGTACAACGCCAGATAAAAATGGCTCCCGCGATTGTCGATTTCTCCCACCTTGCGGGCCGGCGACTTGTTGCTTTCCAGGAATATGGCGTTGGCTTTATCCAGCGTATCCGCCAGGATCTTCGCAGCGGAATTGTTGAAGGCCTTGCCCAGATGTTCCAGGGAGGCGGCCAGCGCCAGGAACTCGCCCAGCGAATCCCATCGGAGATAGCCCTCCTCTTGGAACTGCTGCACGTGCTTGGGCGCCGAACCTCCGGCTCCCGTCTCGAAGAGGCCACCGCCGTTCAGCAGCGGAACGATCGACAGCATTTTTGCGCTGGTCCCGATCTCGAGGATCGGGAACAGGTCCGTGAGATAATCCCGCAGCACGTTCCCCGTGACGGAAATCGTGTCCTTCCCCGCTTTCAGCCGTTCCAGCGAGAACCGCGTGGCCTCCGCCGGGGACATGATCTGAATGTCGAGACCCTTCGTGTCGTGTTTGGGGAGATACTGGTTGACCTTCTTGATCAGCTCCGCGTCGTGCGCCCGGGTCTTGTCCAGCCAGAAGATGGCGGGAGCCCCGGTGGCCTTCGCGCGATTGACCGCCAGCTTGACCCAGTCCTGGATCGGCGCGTCCTTGACCTGGCACATCCGCCAGATGTCGCCTTCCTCCACTTTGTGCTCCAGCAACGTCTTGCCCGAAGCATCCACCACGCGCATCGTACCGTTGCCCGGAACCTTGAAGGTCTTGTCGTGCGATCCGTATTCCTCCGCCGCCTGAGCCATGAGGCCGACGTTGGGGATGCTGCCCATGGTTTTCGGATCGAAGGCGCCGTGCTTTTTGCAGAACTCGACGACCTCGTGATAGACCGGGGCGTAGCTGCCGTCCGGAATGACGCACTTGGCGTCCGCCGCCTTCCCGTCCGGGCCCCACATTTTTCCGCTGTCGCGGATGACCGGCGGCATGGAGGCGTCGATGATGATGTCGCTGGGGACGTGCAGGTTGGTGATCCCCTTGTCGGAGTTCACCATCGCCATCGGGGGCCGCTTCTGATACACGGCCTGGATGTCCGCTTCGATGGCCTTGCGCTGATCGTCCGGCAGGGTCTTGATCTTGGCATAGAGATCGCCGAGGCCGTTGTCGGGATCCACGCCGAGCTTTTGAATCACGGCCGCATGCTTGTCGAACACGTCCTTGTAAAACACCGTCACCGCATGACCGAAGATCTTGGGGTCCGAGACCTTCATCATGGTGGCTTTCATGTGGAGCGAGAACAGCACGCCCTGCTTCTTGGCATCCTCGATCTGCTCCTCGAGGAACTGGCGCAGCGCACGGCGGCTCATGAAGGTGGCGTCGATGACTTCCCCTGCCTGCAGAGCGATCTTGGGTTTGAGCACCGTGACCTTGCCGTCCTGGCCGACGAACTCGATACGCGCATCGGTCGCCGCGGTCGTCGTCATCGATTTTTCGTTCGACCGGAAATCCCCGCCCTTCATATGGACGACGTGCGTCTTGGAATCCGATGCCCAGGCCCCCATCTTATGCGGGTGCTTCCGGGAATAGGCCTTGACTGAAAGCGGCGCCCGGCGATCGGAGTTCCCTTCACGCAGCACCGGATTGACGGCGCTGCCCTTCACCTTGTCATACCGCGCCTTGATGTCCTTCTCCTTGTCGTCCTTCGGGTCCTCGGGATACTCGGGAAGCTTGTAGCCCTGGCTCTGCAATTCCTTGATCGCCGCCTTGATCTGTGGAATTGAAGCGCTGATGTTCGGCAGCTTGATGATGTTGGCTTCCGGAGTCTTGGCAAGCTCCCCCAGTTCGGCCAGATCGTCCGATTGTTTTTGCTGCGGCGTCAGATAATCCGGAAACACGGCGAGAATACGCCCCGCCAGCGAGATGTCCCGCAATTCGAACGCCACGCCGGCCGCCTTGGTGAAGGCCGCGACCATGGGAAGAAACGAATAGGTCGCCAGCATCGGCGCTTCGTCGGTTTTCGTGTAGAGAATCTTTGCTGCCTTGGTGGTCATGGTTTGTCCTCTTTCCGCATCGTCTTTAGTTCAGCGCATTCAACGCCGAACCGGCCTTGAACCACGCGATCTGCGGCTCCGTCATGCTGTGGTTCGTCTGGATGGTGAGCGCCGTGTCATCCGCCTTGTGTATCATCACCTGCACCGGTCTGGCGGGAGCCAAACTATTCAGCCCCGTCACACTGATGCGGTCCTGCTGCTCGATCTTCTCGTAATCCTTCGGGTCAGCGAAGGTCAACGCCAAGATCCCCTGTTTCTTTAAATTCGTCTCGTGAATACGCGCAAAGCTCGTCGTGAGCACGACGCGCACGTTCAGGAACCGCGGCGACATGGCCGCATGCTCGCGGCTGCTGCCCTCGCCGTAGTTCTCGTCGCCCACGACGATCGAGCCGATGCCCTTGGCCTTGAAGCGCCGGGCGATCTGGGCGATGGTCAGGTTCGATTCGCCCGACAGCACGTCGGTGCCCTTCCCCGGCTCGCTCGAAAACGCGTTGGTCGCGCCGAGGAACATGTTGTCGCTGATCTTGTCCAGGTGGCCGCGGAACTTCAGCCAGGGTCCGGCCGGCGAAATATGGTCGGTGGTCGTCTTGCCCTTCGTCTTGATGAGCAGCGGCAGCTTCTCCATGTCCTTGCCGTCCCACCGCGGGAACGGTTGCAGCAACTGGAGCCGCTCGCTCGTCGGCGGAATGTCCACGGTCAGCTTGGAGCCGTCGGCCGCCGGTTCGACATAGCCTTCCTCGCCCTTCGCAAAGCCCTTGGCCGGCAGTTCCTCGCCTTGCGGCGGCTGGAACTTGAATTCCCTGCCGTCGGCGCCCTTCATCGTCTGGTGCACCGGATCGAAATTGAGATCGCCGGACAGGGCGTAGGCCGTGACGATTTCTGGACTCGCCAGGAACGAGAGCGTCTCGTTCACGCCGTCGTTGCGGCCGGGGAAGTTCCGGTTGAAGGAGCTGACGATCGACTCGGCCTTGCCCTTCACCGCATCCGCACGCTTCCACTGGCCGATGCAGGGGCCGCAGGCGTTCGCCAGCACCGTCCCTCCCATCTGTTCGAAGGTTTCCAGGAAACCGTCGCGCTTCATCGTATGAAAGATCCGCTCCGAGCCGGGCGAAATCAGGAAGGGCGTCTTCGCCTTGAGGCCGGCCTTCAAACCCTGCTTGGCGATGTGCGCCGCGCGGCCGATGTCCTCGTAGGAGGAGTTGGTGCAACTGCCGATCAGCGCCGCCTTCAACTGGACCGGATAGCCCTTCTCTTTCGCCTCCGCCGCCATCTTGGACACGGGCCGCGCCAGATCGGGCGTATGCGGGCCGACCACATGCGGCTCGAGCTTGGAGAGGTCGATTTCCACGACCTGGTCGAAATGTTTCTCCGGCGACTTGTAGACCTCCGGATCGGCCACGAGCAGTTCCTTGTGCGCCTGGGCCAGGTTCGCGATGTCCGACCGGTCCGTGATGTTGAGATAGGCCACCATTTTCTGGTCGAAGGGAAACACCGACGTGGTCGCGCCCAGCTCGGCGCCCATGTTCGTGATCGTGCCCTTGCCGGTGGCGCTGATCGTCTCGGCGCCGGGGCCGAAGTACTCGACGATCTTGTTCGTGCCGCCCTTCACGGTCAGCAGGCCGCACAGGTACAGAATGACGTCCTTCGGCGAAGCCCAGCCGCTCAATTTTCCGGTCAGCCGCACGCCGATCAGTTTCGGGTGCAGCACTTCCCAGGGCAGGCCGGCCATCACCTCGCCGGCGTCCGCGCCGCCGACCCCGATCGCCAGCATGCCCAGCCCGCCGCCGTTCGGCGTGTGCGAGTCGGTGCCGATGATCAGTCCGCCGGGAAACGCGTAATTCTCCAGCACCACCTGGTGGATGATGCCGGCGCCCGGCTTCCAGAATCCGATGCCGTACTTCTTGGCCGCGGACGAGAGGAAGTTATAGACCTCCTTGTTCTCGTCCATCGCGCGCAGCAGGTCTTTTTGGGAGCCGACTTCGGCGCGGATCAAATGGTCGCAGTGGATCGTGCTCGGCACCGCCGCCTTGGGCTTGTTGGCCTGCATGAACTGCAGCATGGCCATCTGGGCCGTCGCATCCTGCATGGCCACCCGGTCCGGACGCAGCGCCAGCATGGCCTTGCCGCGCTCCCAGACCTGCGTGTCGAAATCGTCCGCGTGCGAGACGAGGATCTTTTCCGCGAGCGTCAGGGCGCGGCCGAACTTCTTGCGCGCCTTCTCGGCGACCTTGGGCATCTTCGCGTAGAGTGTCTTCACCATTTCAACCGACATGTTTTCTCCTCAGATCAGGCCAGAGGCACGAGGCTAGTGGCTGGAGGGCTTCGATCGGGAACCCCTCGCCCCGTGCCTCTCACCCCGAGCCTTCTTCAACGGCGGCACTTCCCTCCATCTACTTCAACGGAGGGACCTCCCGCCTTTTGGGCGCCGCGTAGTTCACCAGGTAATCGAACAGCCGGATCAGGCGACTGTCCTGCCGCTTCTGGTCCACCCAGTGGCCGATCAGGCCGATCGTCCGGGCCAGGATGAAGAACCCGTTCAAGCTGTCCACCGGGAAGCCGATGTCCACCAGCACGGCGGCCATCGTGCCGTCCACGTTCAGGATCAGGTTGTCCTTCTTCGCCGCCGTCACCTGCTCCACGGCGAGCGCGAAGTCGAGGCAGGGCGTCTTGATGTTCAGGCTCTTCACGTAGCCGACCAGTTCCTTGACGCGCTTGTCCGGGTTGCGCAGACTCTTCACGCGGTGGCCGATGCCGGGCACCGGCCCGACGTTCTTCTTCATGTAGGCCAGGAACTCGTCCACGCTCATCTTGTGATCCACCGCGTACTTGAACCAGCGGCCCGCGTCCGTGACCGCGCCGCCGAAGCGCGGCCCGATCATGATCATGCCCGCCGCCACCGCCTGGGAAAGGCCGATGCCGGCGCAGGCCGCGAGGATCGTCGCGTAGGCGCCGCTGACGCAGGGGCCGTGGTCGGCCGACAGCATCAGGATGCGCTTGACGATTTCGGCTTCCTGCTTGCTGATGAGCCGCTTGTCCCAGAGCAGCCCGATGATGTGGGGAATCTCATAGCCCTTGTTGATCAATTCGGAGGCGGGGTAGCCGTCGTAGCAGGGTTCGTCGCCGCGGTCGTCGCTGATGGTGGTGCGGATCAGCGGCACGACGGTGACTTCGTTGTCCCTCATCGCCTGCTCGACCGTCTTCGGCAGCTTGGGGACTTCGGCCGGGGCCACGTCGGACACCGGCTTCACCTGCCCGCTCTTGACCAGTTCCTCGTAGGTTTCCTTGATGGCCGGACCCAGCGCGCCGAAGGTCGGCGGGACGATCGCGCCGGCTTTCTTGAGCGCGTCGGATTTGGACCGGGCCGAACCCTCGCCCTTCATGCCTTCCTTCGCACCGGCGTGGCCGAACTTCATGCCCTTGGGCAGGCTCTCCTGGCAGAATCCCGACACGACCGCCAGCAGCTTGATCCGCCGCTTTTTGGCGCCGTACCACTCGGCCGCCCGCTCTTCCAGATCGCCGCCCATCTCGCCGACGATCACCACCGCCTTGGTCTGCGGGTCCTGCTCGAACATTTCCAGGTAGCTGACATAGTCCGTGCCCGGGTAGGCGTCGCCGCCGATGCCGATGGCCGTCGTGATGCCGTCGGCGAACTGGGAACAGATCCAGATGATCTCGTTGGAAAGGCCGCCCGACTTCGTGATGACGCCGAATGACCCTTCGCGGTAGAGCTTGCAGGAGACGAGGTTGTCGTAGGCGCCGCCGATGACACCCAACCGGCAGGAGCCTGACGAGATGATCCCGATGGACGAGGGCCCGTTGAACACCTTGCCGAGCTTGCGGGCATGGGCGCCGAGCAGCTTCGCGTCTTTTTCGGGCACGCCTTCCGTGATCATCGAGACGACCTTGATGTTGGGATCGTTCAGCGCTTCCATGCCGCCGGCGCAGGCCCGGTCCGCGCCGATGTACACGAGGCTGGTGTTGATCTGCGGATGGTTCTTCGTGGCTTCGGCCACGGTCTTGTAGACCGGGATCGTGATCAGGCCGCTGCCGTAGGGAATCTCGTTGGTCTTGCCGGCGTCGGGCGGATAGACGAACGCGTCCACATAGAGCGACTTCTTGTTGAGATAGCAGAATTCGGCCATCCGGCGTGCCGCGTTCTGGCCGGCCACCCCACCCTGGATCACCACGTGGGTGTCTTTATTCGCGAGAATGCTCATGATTCCTCCAGCAGGTAGCTAATAGCTAGTAGCGAAGATCGGACTTGTCACAGCTATCATCTGCTCGCTATTAGCTCTTTTTCTGCAACGCCATGTCGACGATGTCCGTCAACGGCGTCTTGCGGTCATAGACGTGGATGTCGAATCCTTCGTCCTTCAGCTTGCGCATGAGCTCCAGGCCTTCCTTCTCGTTGGGGCCGCCGCGGCGGACCCAGATTTTCACGCCTTTGAGCTTGCCGTCGGCCTTGGCCTTGCGGAACCCGGCGATGATGCCGCCGAAGGTTTTCTTCACGTCGGTGAAATTGGCGATCGCGCCGCCGACGATGATGTGCTTGATGTCCGGCAGCGAGGCCACTTTCTCGGTGAGGACTTCCACGGCCCAATCGGGGGGATCGCCGGAGTATTCGGCGTAGTTGGCCAGCTTGCCGCCACGCGCCACGACCGCGTCGGAGTAATAGACGCTGGCGCCGCCGCCCGCCGGCAGCATCGCGATGTTGCCGCCGGGAATCTGGATGAACTTGACCGAGCCCTTGATCTTGGAATCCACCGCCATGACGTCGAGCTCGTCCTTGCTGTAGGCGCGCCCGAACTCGGCGGCGAACGCAAAATTCCAATCCGGATGCCGGAACTTGGCGTCGCCGTCCAGCAGCGTCACGGCGTCCAGCGCGATCAGTTCCCCGTCGCCCTCGCGGACGACGACCGGATTCACTTCCAGGTACTGCGCATCCTCGCTGTCGAAGCACGTGAACATTTTTCCGGCGAACTCCGCCACTTTCTTCACCAGCCCGCCGGAGAATCCCGCATCCTTCGCCAGCTTCTCCAGCGCGGCCTCGGACGGCTTCCCGCCGACGTCCACCTGTAACTTCTTGACGCGATCCCAGTTCGACTCCACTTCGATGCCGCCGCAGTTGGCGACCAGCACCTCGGAGCCCTCGCGCGTGGACTTGACGGCGACGTAGTATTCGTCCTTGTGCGGGACCATCTCGGAGACGATGACCTGCGTGACGGTGATGCTGCCGACCTGCCGACCGAGCATCTCCTTCGCCGCCGCCACCGCGCCTTTCAGATCCAGCCCGACCTTCACGAGGCCCAGCTTGAAGCGCGAACCCAGCGCCTCGTGCGCCTTGGCGACCAGCTTGGATTTCTTCATCCACTCGTTGGCTTCGCCGAGTTTCGCCAGCTCGTCCACCGAGGTGACGACCACATAATTGGGGACCGCAATCCCCCACTTCTTCATCAACCCCATCCCGGGGCCTTCGAGCACCTTGGCCATGCGCGCACTCCTTGTGTCTGAAAATCTTTCGTGTGTCCGTCGAAAAGAGCAGCGGAGTCTAGCGGAATTCCCTGACAGACTCAATCCGCCAAACGGACTACCGGCCCCTAGCAAAAGGCCTATCGGTTCCTTTTCTACTGACCTGTCTAAGTTACTGAAATTACAAACAAAGAAGAACAAGTCTAGGCGATTGGGAGGGAGCCAGTCAAGTGGGAAAAACGGCCTATTTTCGATGATAAACGGGGCTGTTGCAACGAACCACCCTAGAGCAACACATTACCGCCCGGCACGGGCAGCGACTGCAAATGCCAGGAAATACCGATCAAGATCCTCAAGGGTGCTTCCGTGTTCTCTGCCGCCCAGCATGGCGTCGCACAAAAACGCCCGGATACGGGAAAGTTCCTTGCGACGGCCGCTCCATCGCGTGTCGCTGAGTGTCAGATCGAGCAATTCCAGCGCCCGGAGGAAAGCACGTTCGCAGACCTCCGGATTGTGTCCGTGCCACCGCCGCATGCGTCCGACTTCGCTGCCGACATTGGCCAGTTGTTCGGCAAGCGAGAGTCGTTGCCATCCCCCAGCCGCTAGTTCCTTGTGTTGAATCGCCATGCTAATTTTCTCAACTCGTTTAGGCGATCACCGTCCGGATAATCTTGATGTTCATCTTACTGAATGTTCATGATCTAGCTTCTGCAGTGTCGCGTTTGTCCAATGTCTCGCCCCTACTTTCTCTGGCAGACGGGACAGTAGAACGAGCTGCGTTGGTCCGCACCCCGTATCCGCTTGATAGTCCCGCCGCATCCGAACGGGCAGCGCTTCCCTGCTTTGCCGTAGACGAGATGCCGGCGCTGGTAGCGCCCTTCGCTGCCGTCCGGCGCGAAGAAGTCCCGCACGCTGGAGCCGCCGTCCTTGATCGCCTGTGCCAGCACCTGCCGCATGACGCGGTAGAGCCGCCCCAGGGCTTGCTCATTGACCCGGCAGGCCTGGCGCGCCGGATGAAGCCTGGCGCGGAACAGGATCTCGTTCGCGTAGATGTTCCCGATGCCGGCAATCATTTGTTGGTGCATGAGGAGGGGCTTGATGCGCCCGCGCCGTCCATGCACGAGGTTGCGAAACTCGTTCCACGAAACGGTCAGGGGATCGCAGCCGAACCGGCGCGATACGAACTGCTCAAGACCAGGACGGTCCAGCAGGTACAGGCGCCCGAAGCGGCGCGGATTCCAATAGCGGAGATCCGAGGCCTGCCCGCCATCCAGCGTGAGGATGCAATGCGTGTGTTTCTGATAGCGTGGGGCAAGCGGACCGAACAGCAGCAGGCCGGTCATGCCCAGCTCGGCGACGAGATAGCGCGTCTCGCCGTCGCGCTCGCAGGCCAGGGCCACGCATTTCCCATATCGCTCGACTCTGGCGATGCGCGCGCTGCGATACCACGGCAGCGTGTGAATGCCCTGCCGGACAATATCCTCGCGGCCCACCCAGCACTCTTTCATGGTGGCACCAAGAATACGTTGCCGCAGCTGCCGGGTGACGACTTCCGCTTCAGGCAGCTCAGGCATCTGACCCTGGTCTATCTGGTTTATTTGGTTTGTCTGGTTTATCTGGTTTATCTGGTTTCCGGGCAGACTGAACAGACAAGATAGACCTGACGACCGAACAGACGGTTTTCGATTCTTTAGCCATTTTGCCTCATTCGGATCACTTGCTGGATCGTGGCGTCCAGGTTCGGCAGCGGTGTCGCTCCCGGCCGGCGCGATCTGAGCAGTTGAACTGCTTCGCTATAGTCCATCCCCTGCGCGCAGCAGAGATAGGCGATCACCATCGAGACGGACCGGCCCATTCCCGCGCGGCAGCAGACCATGACTTTCTTTTTGGGAGCATGCCGTTCCAGCCAGGCCACCGCCTCGTAGACCTGCTGCGGATCGGCCTGGCCGAATTCAACCAGCGGAATCTTTGCGAATAGGATGCCGTCCGGCGGCGGGATGTCATGCTCTTTGGCGAGAAACAACACGCCTTCAACAAATGAAGGCGGATTCTTCGCGTCCTCGACGTTGCCGACCAGCAGCGAGTCCGTCACATGATGCATGGGCGGTATTATAGCGAGGTCGCGATTGCCGGCGCGACTGATTTTACCCGCCCCTGCTGATGACTAAATGTAAAACGGGTATCCCGCCGAAGCCTCACGAAGGCGGATCTGCCCGGTTGCAGGTTGTGAGAAAAGGTCGTTATACTGCCGCAGGAGTCATTCTATGGCCGGTCCAGCGATAGAACACGTAGAGTCCCGCCTAAGCGGCGTTCGCTGCGCGATCTGCAAAACCAGCACCTTCATGGTCGACCGCCGGACCCTGCAATCGGACGGCGAATGCAAGGCGATGTGCAAGCAGTGCCGCTACTCCTTCCCGGTGCATACGGACATGGAGTTTTACCAGCGGACCCAGCCGGACATTCCCTATCTGATGAAGACCATCCCCTGCCCGAAATGCGAGAAACACGGCGTGGACCTGGATTTCCGGATCGTCCTG
>Ga0209640_10003878_pt1 | contig 13131 bp, 13 predicted proteins | sample RifCSP10_1_FD_184018 | JGI IMG/M metagenome (GOLD analysis project Ga0209640, IMG submission 184018) | Soil microbial communities from Rifle, Colorado - Rifle CSP2_sed 10_1 (SPAdes) (version 2) | ecosystem: Environmental > Terrestrial > Deep subsurface > Rock core/Sediment | place: Rifle...
CGCAGACGCAGCTAGCCGCGCAGAGCGAGGAGCTGGCGAGCCGCGAAGCCGCACTGAGCGCGGGCGAACTGGCGATGGGAAGTCCCGCCATCACGAGCCGGGCCGAGCTCGCCGAGATCGACGAGCGGCTGCGGCGCCTCGAGCACGAGACGCGACCGGGGGCCGCCGATCGCGGCTTCGGGGATGCGCTTCGCGCGCTCGAGCAGAAAGGCCTTCGCGGAGCGCCGTCGAGCTCCTAGCCCATCTCTAGACTTGACTTCCCCGGGGCGTTAGCTCAGCTGGGAGAGCGCCGGCTTTGCAAGCCGGAGGTCGCCGGTTCGATCCCGGCACGCTCCATCATCAAGAATCACCGTTCTGGCAAGTCTTTTGACGTAATTGTGTCGTCATCCGAGAGAACGCATGCGAACGGGGTGCGACTGGAGTGCGCGCCTCTTCGTGAGAAGCGCCTCCAAAGCGGGAGTCCTCCGCAACGAGCTCGCAAGCCCGATCAGTACACCGCCCGCCCTCCCGAGATGTCGTAGACGGCGCCGGTCGAGAACGAGCACTCCTCGCTCGCGAGCCAGCAGACGAGCGCCGCGACCTCCTCTGCTCGGCCCACGCGCCCCATCGGGATCCGCTCCACCATGTACTCGAGGTGCTCCTCCGAGATCCCCTCAAGGATCGGGGTCTCGATAACCGCGGGCGCAATGCAATTCACGATGACGCCAGTTCGTGCGAGATCCTTCCCTATCGCCTTCGTCATCGCGATCACGGCGGCCTTCGAGGCCGAGTAGGCCGCCGCCATCGGATTACCCTCCTTGCCCGCGATCGAAGCGACGTTAACGATGCGACCGTAGCCGCGCTCGACCATGCCCGGGACGACGGCGCGGTTGCAGAAGAAGACACCGTCGGCGTTGATCGCGAGCACTCGACGCCACTCCTCATCCGTGACCTCAGCCGTCTGCAGGGACTCCCCGGTCACCCCAGCCGAGCACACCAGCACGTCGATCGGGCCGAACTCGGTCTCGACGCGCTCCGTGGCAGCACTCACGTCCGCCGAGTTCGAGACGTCGGCGACGAGGGCAAGCGCCCCTTCCGGCGCCTCCGCACGGACATCGAGTGAGGCGACGCGGGCGCCCTCGGCCAGAAGGCGCTGTGCGACGGCGGCGCCGATGCCGCTCGCCGCGCCGGTGACGAGGGCGACCCGTCCTGAGAATCGTGACTCGGTGCCCATGCTCGTCGGCCGTTACCAGTCCCCGCCGCTTCCGTACGAGTGGACGACTCTCTGGGGCAACTCCTGCTCGAAGGGATCATTGCCCAAAGCAACGAGAGCGATCTCGGTGCCGAAGCCTTTGCGCGCACTGATCGAGGCGGCCGCGCTCACCTGCGGCTCTGGACCGAGCGGGGCGAGGTGAGCCGAGATGCGGGACGTCGTCACTCGCCTTTGACGGCCCCCGTCACGAGCCCGCGCACGAAGAAGCGCTGGCCGAAGAGGTAGAAGGCGAGGATGGGAAGCGTGGCGAGCGTGAGTCCAGACATGATGACCGGGACATCCAGGTTGTAGCGGCTCTGAAAGCCGGTGAGGCCCACCATCAGCGTCCGCTTCGAATCGTCTTGGAGGAAGACGAGGGCGATCAGGAGCTCGTTCCAAACCCAGAGCAGGTTAACGACGGCGAGCGTGAGGAGCGGGGCAGCCGAGAGAGGCAGCACGATCCGGCGGAAGACGGACCACGACGATGCCCCGTCCACGATGGCTGCCTCGATCAGACTGCGCGGGATCGTGCGGAAGAAGTTGGTGAGCAGGTAGATCGAGAACGGCAGCATCAGGCCGACGTAGATCAGGATCACGAGGCGGAACGTCGAGATCCAGCCGATCTCTACGCCGAACACGAACAGCGGTACGAGCAGGACGACGGGCGGCACGACCATCAGGGAGACAAGAACGCCGAGCAGGGTGTCGCGCCCCCGAAAGTCCCAGCGCGCAAAGCCCCAACCGGCAAGCGACGCGAGCATGAGCGTGGCGGCGACGGAGCTCGTTGTCAGGACGGCGCTGTTCGCGAACCAGGTCGGAAACTGGTCGTTCAGCGCGGTCCGAAAGCCGTTGAGCGTGGGCTCGAGCGGCAACCCCCAGGGGTCGCGCAGGAAGTCGTCCTGAGACTTGAAGGCTGCGCTGATCATCACGTAGATCGGAAAGAGGGCGAGGCACGTCACGGCGACCAGTACCGCTTGCTTCACGAGCCTCGCGAGCGTCCTACTCACCGGCACCGAGCCCCACTCTCCGCTGGACGCGGAAGAACAGCGCGATGAGGACGAGCGTCGTGCAGAAGAGGATCGTGGCGGCCGCCGCCGCGATCTCGGGCGAGCCGAACTGAAATGCGTTCTGGTAGATGTAGAGCTCCGTTACCTGGGTCGAGTCGGCAGGCCCTCCCTGTCCGTTCGTCATCACGTAGACGTAGTTGAAGACCCAGGAAACCATCGTGATCGACTCGACGACGACGTAGAAGGCGATGACGCCGGCCAGCTGCGGCACGGTGATTCTCCGGTGGAGCTGGAAGAAGCGCGCCCCGTCGGTGCGGGCGGCCTCGAAGATCTCCGCCGGGACTGCAAGGAGGCGGGCGAGGAAGAGGATGACCCCGAAGCCGAGCTCCTTCCACACGATCACCGCGGTGAGCGTCCAGAGCGCCCATCGCGGCTGCCCGAGCCAGTCGAGTGCGAGCGCGTCGAGCCCGACCGCGCGCAGAGCGCGATTGAGCACGCCGTTCAGCTGTAGCAGCTGTCCGAAGATGACACCGACGACCGGGATCGGCAGCACGTAGGGGAGGAAGACCGCCCAGCGGTGGAATCGCCAGCCGCGAAGGCCTTCGAAGAGGAGGACTGAGATCAGCAGCGAGAGCAGTACGAGGACCGGCACGGCCAGAAGAAGCCGCGCGTTGTGTCCGAGTGCGATCTGGAAGACCGGATCCTCGACCGTGATGCGGAAGTTGTCGAGCCCGGTCCACTCGCCCTGGTACTCGAGCGACCGCCTCACGAGCTCGACCATCGAGTAACCGAAGACGAACAGGACGACCGCAAGCGCAGGGGCGATCCAGATCAACGGCTCCGCCCGGCCGAGACGCAGGCGCCGCCTCGTGGGCCGACCGGTGACGACGGCCTCGTCCGCGGCGTTCATCCGCTCCAGCCTTGCCGAACATCGGCCGCAACGAGCGCGCGGACGTCCTCCTCGGTCAGCACCTCGGCGACGACGGTCGTCTCGAGCGACGACCCGGCATCGAGCGTCGCCTCGGTACCTGCGGCCACGTTGTCGGCGAGGCTTCCCGGACGGCCGGTCGACGGCTCGGTCAACAACACGTAATGGCCTCGCCAGCCGCCGTACACGCCGAAGAGCCAGAGCTGGGGGAAGACGGCGAGGTCGAAGCTCAGCGCCAGCCCGAGGTCGAGTTGTGGATACGTCACCGCGCACCAGCCCTCTTCGAGGTCGCGTGTGAACAAGAACTCTGTCAGGCCGCTCTGGGGAGGCGGCATTGCACCCAGATCCTGGCGTATCCCGGCGGCGTCCCGGAAGTGCGGCCAGGAAACGTCAGTCGCGATGCCGTCAGCGCGTCCGAAGTACGGCGGCCGGACACCGAGGCTGTGGGCCGGAAGGTGCAGGCGTGAGTCCGCCGAGATCGCATGGGCGACGTGCACGTTCCAAACGAAGGGCACCGCCCGGACGCCGACGTTGCTGAGCCGGTAGCGGATTTCCACCCTCGATGAGTCGCGCTCGAGCTGGATCCAGCGCTCCATGAGGCAGGGCAGGGAGGCGCTGTGCCGTCGCAGGTAGAGGACCGCGGAGTGCCCGTTGTCGTGCTCGATGTCCCACTCCCACGGGCCGATCCAGAGGTCGCCGTGGTCGTGGTAGGTGTTGCCGTCCAGCTCGCACGGCGCGTCGGTCGGAAAGAGCTCGTCCCAGCCGCCGCACCAGACGTCGTCGAACGCCGCCCCGGCATACGTCCGCCGCAACGGGATCCGCGGGTTCTGCCACAGGAGGTTGACCCCGCTCGGCCGATGCACGAGCTCGAGGATCTTCCCACCCGCGTCGGGGAAGACGGTGAGCTCGATGATGCGCCCGCGCAGCGCCACTCCGCCGATGCCGGCGTGCTCGACCGAGGTGTCGACGAGGCCGCGCCGGGTGACGCTCATGGCGCCACCCGGCAACTCGCCTTCTCCACTAGCGGTAGGACTTGGCCCACTCCCTGAAGTTCGCGATCAGATCACGCTTTGTCTTGCGGATCCTGTCGGCGACGCGCTCGGTCGCCTGGGCGGCTCCCTTCGCGTCCGTGTTGCCGCTGAGCACGAGCTGCGACTGCGCCCAGATCGCCTTCGAGTCGAGCTCCGTGGGGATGAAGTTCTCGATGTACGGCGCCCCGTTCTTGACCAGGTTGAACAGGACCTTCTGCGGCGCGAGCTTGATCAGCTTCGTGTTGAAGCGGTCGTCGGCCGGGAAGGCACCCGTCGTGTTGAACCAGGCGGCCATGCGCCCGGGCGTGTGCATGAACATGATGAAGTCGGCCGCCACCTCGGGAGACTTGCTCCACGCGGGGATCCCGAGCGTCTGCGACGTCGATCCGAGCTTTCCGCTGTAGGGCCCGCTCCCCCACTTGGGCATCGCCATCACGCCCACGCGCTTGGCGCCTGCCCCGAGGATGAACTTCTTCACGTCCGAGCCGGCGACGACGGTCATCGCCGCTTTGCCGTCGGACCAGCGCTGCTGACCCTGGTACAGCTCGAGCGAGTTCATGTCGTCGTTCCAGCACTTGTGCTCGCGCATCTCCTGTAGGCGCGCCCACCAGGCGGCCATGTCGGGATCGGTGAACTTCTTCGTCCCGGTGACCGCGTCGAGCACGTCCGCCACCGTCTTGATGTTCTGACCGCCGATGATCGAGTAGAGCCAACCGCCGAACCAGCCGTCCTTGATGCCGCCCGCGATCGGAGTGATGCCCTTCGCCTGCAGCCGATCGCATGCCCGGAGCAGCTGCGGCCAGGTACGTGGAACGGCGACGCCCGCCTTCGCGAGCACGTCCTTGCGGTAGAGGACCGGGAAGGATGGCTGGACGTACCAGGGAGCGGTCCACACCTTGCCGCGGAAGGTGTCCTCCTGGATGTTCAGATAGTGCCTGAGCTCGGAGCGCGGAATGTAGTCCGAGATCGCCTTCGTGCTGCCCGCCCACGCGTCCTCCAGCGACCAGATCGCGCCCCAGAAGTACTGGATGTCGGGCCCTTTCTTTGCCGCCGCGGCGGCCTTGAAGGCTGGTATGAGCCCGTCCGTCGTCTGCAAGACGGTCTTGATCGTGACGTTCGGGTGCTTCTTCTGGTAGAGCCGGATCGTGTCGGCGAGCCACTTCTTGGCACCGGCCGCCTCCTGCTCGCCCCACCACCACATGGTCAGGCTCACCGGCCCCGTCGGAAACTGCTTTCCGCCACGTGTCTTCTCGGCCGCCGTAGGCTCTGCGGCGCCCGCAGCTACCACCATGCCCGCGACGATCGCGGCGGCGAGCACCGCCGCTCCGCCGATCTGCAGCTTTCCTCGCATCTTCCACCTCCTCGCGTTCGCCGGGGTCATCTTCACAGTTCGAGCTCGTGCCCGGAGAGAATGTCACAACCGTCGCTAGTGATGAGGACGACTTGCTCGACACGGATGCCCTGGCCGTCGCCATAGGACCCCGGCTCGAGCGCGACCACCATTCCGGGCTCCAGCATGGTCGTTGCGCCCGGCACGATCCGCGGCTCCTCGTGCCAGGCCGTCCCCAGCCCGTGCCCCGTGTGGTGCGGGTAGTCGAGCCCGTCACGCGTGAGCGCGTCGAGATCACCGGCCCGCATGCCGGGCCGGACTCCGTCGACGGCACGCGCCAGCGCCTCGCGGACCGCGCCGTATCGCTCGCGCGCCGCGCCGCTCGGCATGCCGATGGGGATCGTCGCGCACGAGTCGCCCCAGTAGCCGGCCCGGCGCGGAACGAGATCGCAGATGACGAGGTCGCCGTCGACGAGCGGCCGCTCGCCTGGGTGTCCTCCGATCTCCTCCGTGCGCGGCCCGCTCACGAGGTCGGCGAGCAGTGGCGTGCGGCCGCCCGCCTCCGCCTCGATCGCTGCGCGCACGAGCGCCCAGAGCTCGAGCTCGGTCATGCCTGGTGCAGCTCGGGCCCGTGCCGCGCGCTGGCCGACGTCGCAGAGTTCGATCGCCCCCCGTAGGAGCTCGATCTCGTCATCGTCCTTCACCGCCCGTGCGCTCGCTAGATCGGCCGAGACGTCCAGCCAGGAGACCCGTGACGCGAGCGCGGCGGGAAGGACGGCAGGCTCGGTCGCCACCTTCCGTCCACCCACGGCGTGCTCCAACGCCGCGGCGGCGGCGCCGACCGGGTCGAGGGGACCGAGGCTGTACCCGGGGTAGGAGACGACCTCGCAGCCGGCCGGAACGGCTCCCGCCTCGTCCTCGCTGACGATGAGCGTGGGCGGTTCGCGCGCAGCAACGAGCGCCAGCGGTGCAAGGGCAAACGGGCTCGGCCCCGTCTCGATGTCTGCAGCGTGGCCCGTGAGCCACGCGACCGTGGATGGATGGGCGGCGAGCACGGCGTCGGCGCCGGCCCGCCGGGCGATCTCGAGGGCGCGCTCCTGCCGACCCATCATCAGAAGGTCACCGTCAGGCCGCCGTCGATCCTGATCACCTGACCGGTCACGTACGTGTTCTCTTCGCTTGCCAGCCATACCACGTGCGCCGCCACTTCCTCAGGCTGGGCGCAGCGCCGAAGCGGCAGCTTCCCGTGCTTCACGTAGACGTCCTCGAACGACGCCGTCTCGAGCTCGTCGACACCGTCCACAACCGACATCCGCGTCGCGACGAAGCCGGGGGCCACCGCGTTGACGAGCACCCCGTGAGGCCCAAGCTCGACGGCGAGCGTGCGCGTCGCCTGGTTCAGCCCGCCCTTCGCAACATCGTAGGCAAGCGCGAGCTCCTCGCCGAACTCGCCGTGGATCGAAGTGATGTTCACGATCCGGCCGTAGCCGCGTTCGACCATCCCGCGCCCGGCCGTGGTCGCGAGGACAACGGGAGCGTCGAGATTGACGGCAAGCACGCGGCGGTATGTCTCGAGTGAGAGCTCGAGCGCAGGCATCGGCTCGAAGATGCCCGCGTTGTTCACGAGCACATCGAGCGGCCCGACCACCGCCTCAACGGTGGCGACCAGCTGTACGAGATGCTCGGTCTCGGTCAGGTCTGCCTTGAAGACGGCAACGTCACCGACAAGCCCGGAGGCCGACTCTCGATCGACGAGGGCCACGCTTGCGCCCTCCTGGACGAAGCGTTCGACGATCGCCCGCCCGATACCGTTCGCGCCCCCCGTCACCAGGGCCGTCCGATCGGCCAGAAGGCTCACAGTTCAGCGGCGCTACTCGGCACCGTCCCCTTGTTCCACATCACGGAAGCGTGCTCCAATCAGTACATGCATCCTCTCGCCGGCGTGCACGGGCGTCAAGATGCGGTTCGGTCCCTGCGGCAGAGAGGAGGTGGGGCGGGTTGAGGATCACCGAGGTGGAGCCGATTGTCCTCAGGCTCGACGGCGTAGACATCACCAGGGCGGACGGGACGCAGGACGCCTTCATCGTGCGCGTCCACACCGATGAGGGGATCGTCGGCCTCGGCGAGGCCGACACCTCCCCCTACGTCGCCCGGACGATGATCGAGATGCCGTCGTCGCACTCGGTCGCCCGCGGCTTTCGCGAGCTGCTGCTGGGCGAGAACCCGCTCGAGATCGAGCGCCTCTGGCAGCGCATGTTCATGGGGAGCTACCACTACGGGCGCGCGGGCGCGGCGCTACACGTGCTCAGCGCCCTCGACATGGCACTCTGGGACATCGCCGGCAAAGCCGCCGGCATCCCCGTCCACGAGCTGCTTGGAGGTGCGCAGGTAAGCGAGGTGCGAGTCTACGCGAGCGAGGTCATGCCCGAGACGCCCGACGAGGTGCGCCGGATCGCCGAAGCTGTCGTCGCCGCGGGCTACACAGCGCTCAAGCTCGGCTGGGGGCCGCTCGGCTCGGATCTCAGCCGCGACGAGAAGCTCGCCCGAGTCGCGCGTGAGGAGCTCGGCCCCGGGCGAGAGCTCATGCTCGACGGTGGGATGGCTTACACGGTCGAGAGCGCACTGGAGCTCCTCCGGCGCCTCGAGGACGTCTCGCTGTACTGGCTCGAGGAACCGCTGGCGGCCGACGACTACGAGGGCTATCGCCGCCTCTCCGACGCAACCCGGATCCGCATCGCAGCCGGTGAGGCGGATGCGGGTATCGTGCCCTTCCGGGCGCTGGTCGAGCGCGGCCACCTCGACGTCCTCCAGCCCGACCTCGCCCGCTGTGGCGGCTTCACGGTCGCGCACCAGATCGCCGCACTGGCCCGGGAGTGTGGTGTCGAGGTCGTGCCGCACTGCTTCTCGAGCGGCGTGCTTGTTGCAGCGTCGCTCCACTTCGTGGCCGCCCTCGCGCGGCCGACGTTCTCCGAGTACTCGGTCGCCGACTCGCCGCTCGTCCGCGAATTGCTCGCCGAGCCGTTCACGCTCGAGAACGGCAAGCTGACGGTGCCGGTCGGACCGGGGCTGGGGGTCGACCTCGATCCGGACCTGCTCCAGCGGCTACGGGTGGAGTAGATGGCGGAGATCGAGTTCGATCATGTGACCAAGCGTTTCTCTGACGGCACCGTCGCGGTCGACGATGTCGTGCTCGATGTCGCCGATGGCGAGTTCATGATCCTCGTCGGTCCATCCGGCTGCGGGAAGACAACGGCGCTGCGCATGGTTGCCGGGCTCGAGAAGGTCACCGAAGGGAAGATTCGCATCGGCGGCCGGGTCGTCAACGACCTCGACCCCCCGGAGCGCGACATCGCGATGGTCTTCCAGAACTACGCCCTCTACCCGCACATGACAGTGCACGACAACATCGGTTTTCCGCTCCAGATGCACCGCATGCGGAAGACGGAGATCGAGCACCGCGTCGTGGAGGCGGCTCGCCTGCTCGGAATCGAGGAGCTGCTGAAGCGCAAGCCGCGCGAGCTCTCGGGCGGCCAGCGGCAACGCGTGGCGATGGGCCGCGCGATCGTCCGCCACCCGGTGGGGTTCCTCATGGACGAGCCCCTCTCGAACCTGGACGCAAGGTTGCGCGTCCAGATGCGAGCCGAGCTGGTCAAGCTGCACCAGCGTCTCGGCGTCACAACCCTGTACGTGACGCACGACCAGACGGAGGCGATGACCCTGGGGCAGCGCGTCGCGGTGCTCGACCGGGGAGTCATCCAGCAGGTCGACGTGCCCCAGCGCCTCTACCGCCATCCGGCGAACACGTTCGTCGCGAGCTTCATCGGAAGTCCCGCGATGAACTTCCTGGACGGCCGCCTGGAGGAGGGGAGCGTCGTGGTCGGAGACCACCGACTCGGGCTGCCGGACGAGGTCCACCGGCGGATCCTGGACGGAGCAAGGGAGGTGCTCGTCGGTCTCCGGCCGGAGGCCTTTGAGGAACCGCAGTTTGCGACGTGGGAAACACACGGTTCTATCCCCGCCGAGATAGAGGTGACCGAGCAGCTGGGCTCCGAGACGCTCGCCTATTTCCGGATCCCGGCTCTGCGGGCCCTGGAGCTGGGCGAGCGCCCCGTCGAACTTGCCGGTGCGCTCGCCGCGCGCCTCGATCCGCGTACCGCAGCCGTGCCGGGAAGCAGGCTCGAGCTCGCCGTGGACGCACGGCAGCTTCACCTCTTTGATCCGGAGAGCAGGCAGTCGCTGCTCTCGCCCGAGTAAGGCGGCGAGGATGCGAGCGCGTGTGAGCGCCGACCTGTCGAGACGTCCCGGATGAGGCGGACGAGGCGATGTAGACACGTGGTTGGACATGCGCGCATCAGTGCATCGCGCTCCGGTTGCGCGATCCGGCGATCCGGTTGAAAAACGAGGGCGGACGCCAGTCCGCCGGGCGTGGTGTTAGCAGCTCGTGCTAGCCGAAAGGCTCGGTCGATCAACCCCTCGCGCGCTTGACTCGCGGTCGCGCCCCTAAGACGATGATTAGTGCGACCTGACTCATGCGCAGGGGTGGTGGGATTGCGGCAACAACAGCGGCTTCCGATCTTGGCGGCGATCGCCTCGGTCCTGGCGACGCTGGTCGTCGTCGCGGTGCCGACGATCGACTTCGCGTACCGGCGACCGTCGCTCCATGTGGCCCTCGAGACGGCCGCGATGCTCATCGCGTTGCTCGCCGCGTACCTCGTCTACGGCCGCTTCCATCGCAGCCGAGCAGTCTCGGACCTTCTGCTCCTCTGCGCGCTGGCGGCGATGGCCGCCGCCAACTTCATCGCCGCCCTCTCAACCGTCGCCGACACCTCGCTGCGCTTCGCGACGTGGGCGCCAGTCGGCTGCCGCGTCGTCGGGAGCGTGCTCTTCGCCGCCGCGGCGTTCAGCCCCGCGACCCTCGTTCGACGGGCGCGCACACGGTCACTGTGGGCGCTCGCGACGCTCGGCGCGGTCCTGACCGGCATCGCCGTGATCGTCGCCCTGGCCGGCACGCGGCTGCCCGTAGGAGTCGAGACCGAGCTGGCCGGCGATCCGGGGCGCCCGGATCTTCACGGCCACGCGGTCGTGCTCGCCGTCCAGCTCGTGAGCATGGCGCTCTTCGCCGCAGCCGCGGTCGGCTTCTCCATTCGCTCCTCCAGAACCGGCGACGACTTCATGCGCTGGATGGCCGTGGGCGCCGTTTTCGCAGTCTTCGCACGCCTCAACTACTTCCTGTATCCGTCGCTCTACTCGGACTGGGTGTATACGGGTGACGTCTTCCGGCTCCTCTTCTATGCGTCGCTCGTCGTCGGAGCGGCACGAGAGATACGCGGCTACTGGGAGGGGGTCGTCCACTCGGCCGTTCTCGAGGAGCGACGGCGAATCGCGCGCGACCTCCATGATGGAGCGGCGCAGGAGCTCGCTTTCGTCCTCCGCCGGCTCCGTGGCCTTCGAGGGGTGAACGAGGCCATGCTCGCTCCGGTCGTCGCCGCCGCGGAGAGAGGCCTCGACGACTCGCGCCGCGCCATCGCCGCGCTGTCGCGCCCGCTCGACGAGCCGCTGGACAAGGCCCTCGCGGACGCACTGGGGCAGGTGGCCGCCCGCAGCGGCATTGGACTCGCCCTCGACCTGGCCGAAGACCTCCGCGTCCCCACGGACATACGCGAGGGTCTGATCCGGATCGCGTGCGAGGCCGTCAACAACGCGGCCAACCACTCCGGCGCATCTCTCGTGTCGGTGGAGCTTGCGAACGGGAAGAGCCTGCGACTCTGCGTCGAGGACGCGGGGGCGGGATTCGATCCCGCTCGGGTCGTGCCATGGCCTCGCGGCGGCTTCGGCCTGACCGACATGCGCGATCGCGCCGGGGAGATCGGCGCCACCTTTACGATCGTCACGTCGCCGGGAGCGGGGACGCGGATCGAGGTCGACGTGACGTGAGCGACGGGCAGGTCCGCGTCCTGATCGCCGACGACCATGCTCCCACGAGGAAGGACGTCCGAGAGATCCTCGAGGCGGATCCGCGCTTCGAAGTGGTGGCCGAGGCGGGCGACGCGGCGTCGGCGATCGAAGCCGCAATGAGCGCGCGCCCGGACGTGTGCCTGCTCGACGTGAACATGCCCGGCAGCGGCGTCGGCGCCGCGTGGGAGATCAGCGCCCGCCTCCCCCGAGCCAAGATCGTGATGCTGACCGTCTCGCGCGAGGACAAGCACCTCTTCGCCGCACTCAGGGCCGGTGCGGCCGGCTACCTCCTCAAGGACATGGATGCGGAGCGTCTCCCCCATGCCCTGAGCGACGTCCTCGAAGGCAAGGCCGCGCTTCCGAGAGAGCTGACAGCGCGCCTGGTCGACGAGTTCCGCGACCGAGGCCCGCGCCGGCGCAAGGCTCTGGCGGACGGCCCGTACGCCAACCTGACGAGCCGTGAATGGCAGGTGCTCGACCTTCTCCGGCAGGAGCTGACGACGGCTGAGATCGCGCGCCGCCTGACTGTCTCGCCCGTCACCGTGCGAACGCACGTGAACCACATCCTGCGGAAGGTTCGGGCACCGGACCGACAGGCGCTTCTCGGCGATCTCGAGCAGCGCTGAGAAATCTCAGCGCCGAATGCGTTGCCGCGTACCCCCCGCCCGCATCACCATGAATGCATGGCGCAACGCAGTTCCGAGATGCCTGCCCACCGGCAGCCCACGATCCTCGTCGCGGACGACCATCCCCTCGTCCGGCTCTCGGTGCGAGAAGATCTCGAGCAGGGCGGGTTCCTGGTATGCGCCGAGGCGGGGACGGCGCGCGAGGCGATCGACGCCGCCGTCCGCGAGGATCCCGACGTCTGCCTGCTCGACATCTCGATGCCGGGCGGAGGACTGCTCGCCGCAGCCCAGATCCTCGCGCGCCTGCCGAAGACGAAGGTGGTCATGCTTACCGCTTCCACGAGCGAGGAGGACTTCATCGAGGCCGTCCGGGCGGGGGCCAGCGGGTACCTCCTCAAGGACGACGATCCGGCGCGGCTCGAGTTCGCGCTGCGCGACGTCCTCAGTGGAGTCCCCGCGTTTCCGCGACGGCTGACCCGTCCCCTCGTCGACGCCGCCCGCAGGGCGCTCGAACCGCCCGCGGCAGCCTGATTCCAGGCGCTGAGGCGATGAGCGATCTCATCGTCGGAGACCCGTTCCGGACCTTGCGCAGGCGCCCGCGCTGAGGGAGTCTTGGATGCGCAGGGCACACGCTCTGCCGACGCTGTCAGGGGCGGGATCAGAGGAAGGGGAAGACTGTGGCTACACACGACGAGCGCCCGAGGCGCACATGGCGTTTCAGGCTCGACGACACGACGACACTCGAGGTCGCGGCGCCACCGCCGGCGACCGAGAAGCAGGTGCGGAGCTGGGGGCGCTGGTCGCTCGTGCTCGGGACGCTCATCGCCGCGATGATGGTGAGCGCGATGGCGGGTGCCGCCGTGTGGACCGACCAGCAGGACTACGCGCCCGGGTCCGTCGTCACGATCAGCGGCGACAACAGCAACGGCGCCGGATACCTCGCCGGAGAGACGGTCTCGGTCGCGGTCTCGGGGCCGAACGGCTACGAAGCCTCGTGCGAGGCGATCGCGGACCACGACGGCG
>Ga0209640_10003879_pt1 | contig 13130 bp, 10 predicted proteins | sample RifCSP10_1_FD_184018 | JGI IMG/M metagenome (GOLD analysis project Ga0209640, IMG submission 184018) | Soil microbial communities from Rifle, Colorado - Rifle CSP2_sed 10_1 (SPAdes) (version 2) | ecosystem: Environmental > Terrestrial > Deep subsurface > Rock core/Sediment | place: Rifle...
GAAGGCTGACCCGCGGTGAGGGATCCCACGGTCAAACGGATGTCTTCGTGGCACCGGGCTCTGTACCGGATCACCGGTGGGGTGATCGGACGGCGGCTGGTCGCCAACGACATGTTGCTGCTCACCACCCGAGGCCGGGCCACCGGTAATGAGCACACCGTTCCCCTTCTCTATCTGCGAGACGGGGAGTGTCTGGTGGTGGTCGCCTCCTATGGCGGGCGTGACCGGCACCCCGAGTGGTATCTGAACCTGGTCACCGAGCCTTCGGTGACGGCACAGATCGGTCGGAAGCGCAAGTCGTTCCGGGCCCGGACCGCCGGCGACGACGAACGAGAGAGGTGGTGGCCCCGGGTGGTCGCCGCCTATTCCGACTATGCGGTCTATCAGGGGCGTACCGAACGGCAGATCCCGTTGATCATGCTCGAGCCACCGGGCCTGACGTAACCTCCGTCCATGACCGTCGCCGACCGTCTTGCCGCTTTCGGGGTGACCATCTTCAGCGAGATGACCGCCCTGGCCCTGGAGCACGATGCGATCAACCTGGGGCAGGGTTTCCCCAATTGGGACGGCGCCGATTTCGTCAAGGAGGCGGCCCGACGCTCCCTGGAGAAAGGAGGGAGCGACCAGTACCCACCGAGCCAGGGTGTTCCCGCCTTGCGTCAGGCCATCGCCGATCGTTACGGGCCGCTGCTGGGACGGGCTCTCGACCCGGCGAGCGAGATCACCGTCACCTGTGGCTGCACCGAGGCCCTGGCTGCGTCCTTCCTCGGTCTGGTCGACCCTGGTGACGAGGTGATCTTGATCGAGCCCTTCTACGACGCCTACCCGGTGTTCGTCTCCATGACGGCTGCGGTGCCCAGGTATGTCACCCTGCGCCCGCCATCATTCGAGCTCGACCTCGAGGAGCTCCGGGCCGCGTTCTCTCCCAAGACCAAGGCGATCGTCGTCAACAACCCGCACAATCCCACCGGTCGCGTCTTCACCGATGAGGAGCTGACCGCCATCGCCGGGCTCTGCGTCGAATACGACGTCATCGCCATCACCGACGAGGTCTACGAGGAGATGACGTATGAGGGTGAGCATCGGCGTCTCGCCACCTACGAAGGGATGTGGGAACGGACTCTCACGCTGTCCTCGATCGGGAAGACCTTCTCGCTGACTGGATGGAAGCTGGGCTGGGGAATCGCACCGGCCGCGTTGACGGCAGGGCTTCGCGCGGCCCACCAGTTCCTCACCTTCACCACCCCCACCCCGGTGCAGCATGGTGCGGTGGCGGCGATGGCCGCACCCGGGGGCTTCTACGAGGACCTGAGGTCGGGTTACTTGAAGAAGCGGGACCTGCTCGCCGACGGTCTCGAGGCGGTCGGGTTCGAAGTCCACCGCCCGCAAGGGACCTATTTCATGATGGCCGGGTTCGACCACTTCGGCTTCACCGACGACCGCTCATTCTGTCGGCATCTGGTGGAAGAGGCTCGGGTGGTGGCCATCCCACCCAGTGTCTTCTACCACCGCCCCGAGGATGGGTCGAGATTGGTCCGCTTCGCCTTCTGCAAGGACGAGACGCTGCTGTCCGAGGCCCTGGACCGGCTGGCGGTGTTGGGGTGAGGTGATCATCTGATCAAACGATCCCAATCACTGTCTAGGAGAGCCGAAGGTTATGGAGACCCAGAGATTCAGGTCGCCCGTATGGCCCCAGATCGCCTCAATTGCCTGGTCAGCTGCAATTGCGACTGAGTCCTCCACCGACATGCCACTATCTCCTTCGTACTCGCTCCAACCAAGCACGCGCGGCTGCGCCGTTGGTGAGTCGAACTCCCACAGCTCCACACCCAGGATGAGCTGGCCAGTAGACGCAAGCGATCGAATGACCGATTCAGCTTCCGTCGCGGGCCAGCAGTATTCGCTCCCCACCTTTCGAGCCGAGCGAAGAAGCGTCTGAAGGGATCTACTGTCAGTGGACATCAGTATCTGAATCCGGGCCCGGCCACATGAATCACCACACCGGTGTCAGTCGGAAGGCCGGATGCAACGTCGACCCCAAATCGCAAAGGCCCCTCCCGAATTCTCACCCCGCCAGGGCCGGGATCACCTCACGGGCGAACAGGTCGAGACTCGAGGTGTCGTATGCCGGGTCGGGGAAGTAGACAATGGCGTAGGCCAGGCCTAATGCCTCCCACTCCTTCAGCCTGGTGATCACCTGCTCTGGAGTGCCCGAGGCGTGGCGGTAGAGCCGGGCCTGCTCGGCGGCCTTCTCCTCGGAGACGTGCTCACGCATCCGGGACTCGACCCAGGCGATCTTATCCTCGACCTCGGCCTCGGTCTCGGCGCAGACGATGTTGAAGTTGGCCGACCTGACGATCTCGTCGAAATCCCGCCCCACATCTCGGCAGTGCCCCGCGAGGACCTCGGACTTGTGGGCGAACAGGTCGGGTTTGATCCCGAAGTTGGAGTACTGAGCGTGACGGGCGACCACGCGGAGGGTGAGCTGTTCCCCGCCCCCGGCCACCCAGAAGGGGATGTGCGGGTCCTGGATCGGCTTGGGCTGACTGATGGCGCCCCTCAGCTGGTAGTGCTTTCCCTCGTAGTCGACGACGTCCTCGGTCCACATCGCCTTCATGATCTCAACGCCTTCTTCCAGCATCTTGATCCGGGGAGCGGGGTCGAGGAAGGGGTACCCGTAACCGTCGTGCTCGTGCTCATACCAGCCGGCCCCGATCCCCATCTCCAGCCGTCCCCCCGAGATGACGTCGATCGAGGCGGCCACCTTGGCCAGATACGAGGGCGGGCGGTAGGTGTTGCAGGTGCACATCTGGCCCAACCGCACCGTTTCGGTGACCGCGGCCAGCGAGGCCATCAAGGTCCACGCCTCGTAGGTGACCTCCTGGGTAGGGGAGGGCACGGTGTGGAAATGGTCGTATACCCAGAGCGATTCAAAACCGCTCTCCTCGATGCGCCGGGCCACGTTGGTCATGGTCTCCCAGTGACGGTCGCGCTCGATCCCGGTCAGATCGAGACGCCATCCCTGGGGTACGAATGCTCCGAATCTCATGGCGGCGAGGCTAAACGGCTCAAGCCGGGTGTGGCACCCCCGGCCGATACGACCGAGGGTGCCACTCTTATCCGATCAAGAGGAGATCGAGGCCGCTTGGCGAACCAGGCCGATGAACTCCACGACGTCGGGATCCTCGGGGAACAGCCCTTGCAGACGGCCGACGTGATCGTTCAGGTCTCCGAGATCAATGCCAATCTGCTGGGCCCAGATGCTCCCCCGCAGGATCTCTGCGTACTGAGCGACAAGGATGTCCAGCTGGAAACGGGCGGCCGAGCTCTCGAACTCGGCAGCCAGGTCGGATGAGGCGATGACCTCCTCGGTCTCTCTCGCGGTTCCGGTGGACGGGTCGATCCAGCGCAATCTCACCACACCGAGGTGGCTGCCGGCGTCCGCGGTCGGCTTCACCTCGTAGAGGGCGGTGACGGTATGGCCGGCGCCGATCTCCCCGGCGTCGACTGAGTCGTCACGGAACTGCTCGTCGGCTATGGCCCGGTTCTCGAAACCAACAAGACGCCAGCTCTGCACTTGCTGTGGGTCGAATTCCACCTGGACCCGGGCGTCCCTGGCCACGGTCACCAGGGTGCCAGTGAGGCCTTCGACGAACACCCGCCCCGCCTCGTCGATCGTGTCGACGTAGGCGTAGAAACCGTCTCCTTGGTCGGCGAGTTGCTCCATCAGGACGTCGTTGTAGTTGCCCATGCCGAATCCGAGAGTCACCAGGTCGATTCCTTGCTCGGTCTCGGCGGAGATGAGCTCAAGAATGCCCTTGGCTCCGGTGGCTGGCCCGGTGTTGGCTACTCCGTCGGAGCAGAGAATGACCCGGTTGATCCCGCCTTCCCGAAAGGCCGCGTCGACCATCCGATAGCCGAGGCGGAGGCCTTCGGCGGCGTTGGTGGATCCGTTTGGGTGGAGTTCCCGGATGGCACGCAGGATCTCACCCTCTTCGCCCACCGGGGTCGGGGGAAGGACCACCCTGGCTTGGGAGCCGTACTCGACGATGCCCACGGTGTCGCTGGGGCGGAGATTGGCGACCAGCAATTCCAGTGAGCGTTTGACCAGGCTCAGCCGGTCCTCTCGCTCCATCGACCCCGAAGTGTCGATGACGAAAACGAGGTTGGCGTCGGGTCGTTCCTCGTCGGCGAGCTCGGTCGCCTGGATGCCGACCCTGATTACCCGGTTTCGCTCGTTCTGGAGGAACGGGGTCACTCCACCATCAACCACGAGTCCGAGCCCTTCCTCCATGGTCGGGATCGGGTAGTCCTGGTCGAAGTAGTTGACGAACTCCTCGACGCGGACCGAGTCCTTGTCAGGGAGGTTCCCGTCGACGAGGAAGCGCCGGGCGACCGTGTAGGAACCGGTGTCCACGTCCAGACCGAAGGTGGACAGGGAGTCGTCCTCGGTGTCGAGGAACGGGTTGACCCCCGGGTTGTCGAAGAAGACCGCGTCGTATGGCTCGTCGTTGGTCGGGTCCAGGGCGATCGTCGCCGGTGGCCCGGTCTCAGGCGTGGTCTCGTACCCGGATTCGGCATAGGTCCCGCTGTCGCCGGAACAGGCGCCGATCAAGGTCATGGCGGCCGTCAACAGGGCGATGTGTCGTAGCTTTCTCATGTCTCTTTCCTTGTTGGGTATCGTCTTGTGACGACCCCTACATCGTCTCCTTCTGAGACCGCGCGTCTATTCGGGTCGACCCTCAACCTTCCCTCATCACCCCTCGACGCCAGTGGGGGTGGGGGTACCATGACCGTCCGGTGCGTAGATGACAGCAACGGGCAACCTGCAGCGCTTCCCGCCGATCGAGGCCACGCTGCTCCGCATCGTGGTCGTGTTCCGGGTGATCGGCGCCTTGTGGTTGGTGACGCTGGCGGTGCTGGTCCTTATGACCGAAGAGCCGCAGATCGACTCCCAAACCCGAACCTCGCTGATCCTGGGCACGATTGCATTGGCGGTGTCATGGACGGTCATTACCGTGGTCCTGGCCCGGCGAAGGCCGAAGGTGCTGGGAAGCCCGCTCTTCCTCGTCGTCGACCTCGTTCTCGCCACCGCGACGGCGCTAGTGCCCACGTTGGTGCGAACCGAGAGCTTTTTCGTCGGTGGCTACCCGATCTCGTCGGCCTTCCTGGTGGCGGCCACCAAGGGCACGACCGCTACGGTCCTCGTCGCTCTCCTGGTGGCGGGGTCGTCAGCTGCCGGGGTTCGCTACGCCAGTGCCCGGGCCGCCGAGGTGATTGCCATCAATCTGCTCGCCCCCGTGGTGCTTGCCTGGGGTTTCGGAGTGATCCGGCGCCACGACGAGCGGCGCCGTAGGGCAGAGGAAGCGCTGGCAGAGGAGCGTGACAAGCGGACTCGGGCAGACGAGCGAGCAGAAATGGCAGCACACCTTCACGACTCGGTGCTCCAGACCCTCGCTCTGATTCAACGGCGCGTGCCCGAGAATCGTGCCGTGGTGCGGCTGGCCCGTCGTCAAGAACGAGAGCTGAGGGTGTGGCTCAATGGCGGCCCGGCGCTGGGCATCGCCACCTCCCTCAACTCCGCTCTCACCCGGGCGGCGGACGAAGTGGAAGACAAGCACGACGTCCTGGTTGAGCTGTCCACTGCCGGAGATGCTCCGCTCGACGACCGGGTGGGCGGCCTGGTGCTTGCCGCCCGCGAGGCGATGGCCAACGCGGCTCGTTTCGCAGGTGTCGATCGGATCTTCGTCCTCAGCGAGGCCGGCGACGACTGGGTGAGGCTGGTTGTGCGCGACCGAGGTGCGGGGTTCGACCCTGCAGTCGTCCCCGACGATCGCCGCGGCATCCGGGAATCGATCGTGGGCCGGATCGAGCGCCTGGGTGGGGCCGCCTCGATTCACAGCGCACCCGGCGAGGGCACCGAGGTCGACCTTCAGATCGGCGCCGCCGAATGACGGACCTGGTGCGAGTCTTCGTGGTCGATGACCATCACCTGTTCCGGGTCGGAGTCCGGAGCGAGTTGCACGAAGCCGTCGACCTGGTCGGCGAGGCCTCCGAGGTCGAGGCTGCCATTGAGATGATCCGGGAGCGAACGCCCGATGTCGTATTGCTCGACGTCCATATGCCGGGTGGGGGTGGGCGGGCGGTCATCGAGGCTGTGGCCGCCACCAATCCGGAGGTGAGGTTCCTCGCCCTTTCCGTCTCCGATTCGCCCGAAGACGTGATCGCCGTGGTCAGGGCCGGAGCCCGAGGGTACGTGACCAAGACGGTGGAGACGGAGGAGCTGATTGCAGCCATACGCGCCGTGGCCGAAGGCGAGGCCGTGTTCTCACCACGATTGGCCGGATTCGTGTTGGATGCCTTCGCCGGGTCGATACCGGTGGACGACGACGCCGAGTTCAACCAGCTCACGCCACGGGAGAGAGAGACCATGCGTCTCATCGCTCTGGGGCACAGCTACAAGGAGACCTCGCAACGTCTCGCCATCTCGGTCAAGACCGTGGAGCGACATGTCTCGGCCGTCTTGCGGAAGCTTCAACTCTCCAACCGTCACGAATTGGCCCGCTGGGCGGCCGACCACCGGATCGTCTGACCCCCGACCCGGTCGAGTCCGCCCTTCGCCGGACCCGAGACAGCTGCTTCCCCGGGGTGCCAATGGGGGATACGTCGGCCTGACAGCCATTTTCCCTGTTTACACTTCATCGTTCCCCCAACACGAGGGAGCGATGTCGGCACCTTTCTTTGATCCAGGCCCGGACCGGGACGCCTGTGGCGTTGGGTTTATCGCCGCCCTCGACCGGGTTCCCAGCCACCGGATGACCAGTCTCGCAGTCGAGTGTCTGGTCAACCTGGATCATCGAGGCGCCCGAGCGGCCGACGGGACCGGCGACGGCGCCGGGCTGCTAACCCAGCTTCCGCACCGGCTGATCAACCGGGAGCTGAAGACTCACGGTCTCGAAGTTACGCCTGGGAGCCTCGGTGTGGTCATGTGCTTCCTCTCACCGACCGAGGCGGCCGCCTCCCGTTCCGTTGTCACCGAGGCCGTGGAAGCCGAGGGAATGCATGTGCTGTTCTGGCGTTCGGTGCCCATCGATGCCTCCGTTCTGGGCGACCATGCCCGATCGGTGCTTCCCCTGATCGAACAGGCCATCGTCACCGGAGCGGTTGAGGGAGCAGACTTCGAGCGCAGCCTCTACCTGGCCAGAAAGCGAATCGAGAGAGCGGCAACCCCAGGACTGTCGATACCGTCGGCGTCGAGCCGGACCATTGTCTACAAGGGCCTGTTCACCGCCTCCACCATCGCCGACTTCTATCGTGACCTTGTCGACACGGATTACGAGACGGCCTTTGCCATCTTCCATCAGCGTTACTCGACAAACACCTTCCCTTCCTGGGACAACGCCCAGCCGTTCCGCACGCTGGCCCACAACGGAGAGATCAACACCATCCAATCGAACCGTTCCTGGATGCTGGCCCGGGAGAAGGCGGCCACCCCGGGAGTGTGGGGCGACCGTCTTCCCGATCTGTTCCCCTTCCTCCAGCCCGGGATATCCGACTCGGGCAGCCTGGACAACGCTTTCGAGCTCCTGATGCGAAGCGGTCGATCCCTGGCCCACGTCAAGGAGCTGCTGATCCCGGCGGCCTGGGAGAACGTTCCCGACCTCGATCCCGACCTGGCCGCGTTCTACGCATACCACGCCTTTCTCACCGAGCCCTGGGATGGGCCGGTCGCCATCGCCGCCACCGACGGCTCCTCGCTGTTGGCGGGCATGGACCGCAACGGGCTCCGTCCTGCTCGCTGGGCGATCACTCCCCAGGTGATCCTGGTCGCCTCCGAGGCCGGGGTCTGTCCCGAGGAGGAGGCCAAAGCCACGGCCAACGGTCAGCTCGGCCCGGGGGAGCTGATCGTCTTCGACGGGGAGACGGGGGAGGTGCGGCACTCCGATCAGGTCAAGGCGGCATTGGCCGCGGCCCGGCCCTACGGCGATTGGGTCAACACCGAGACGCTTCGCATCCAGGCCCCATTCGACGAACTGGCCGACGATCGTTTCGATGCCGCTGCCTTGAGCCGGGTGTTCGGGTACACCGTCGAAGAGCGCCGGCTGATCATCGCCGACATGGCCCGGGGGGACAGCCCCCTGGGTGCGATGGGAGACGACACCGGTTTGGCCGTGCTCGCCTCTCGACCCCGCCGGCTCACCCAGTACTTCCATGAGCAGTTCGCACAGGTGACGAATCCCCCGATGGATCCGATAAGGGAGAAGCTGGTCATGTCGCTGCGCATCCAGCTGGGTCGTCGTGGCCCCCTTCTCGAGGACACCCCACAGCAGGCCCATCTGATCGAATTGGCCAGCCCGATCCTCTCCGATGCCGAGCTGGAATCGATCGTCCGTTCCGGAGACCCTCGTTTCTTCTCCCATTGGATCGCCACCACATGGGCCGTGGCCGACGGGCCCGAAGGGATGGAGCAACGTCTCGATGAGATCTGCGACGAGGCCGCCCAGGCGGTCAAGTTGGGTGCGAGCATCATCGTCCTCTCCGACCGCGAGACCGAAGCGACTCGGGCTTCGGTGCCGATGCTCCTTGCCCTGGGCGCGGTTCATCACCGCTTGATCGACGAAGGCGTCCGCGGGCTCGTCTCGCTGGTGGTCGTCTCGGGTGAGCCGCGGGATCCTCACGACCTGGCCTGCATGATCGGGTTTGGGGCGTCGGCCGTGAACCCGTATCTCGCCATCGAGCACGCTCGTGACCTGGCCGCCTCCGGTGCCATCGACGTCGACCCGGTGGCGGCCCAGGAGAACTACCGCGACGCCATGGAAGGTGGTCTGCTCAAGATCATGTCCAAGATGGGAATCTGCACCCTGTCGGCGTATCGCGGCTCGGAGCTGTTCGAGGTGATTGGGCTCTCCGAACATGTCTGTCGCAAGGCGTTCCGCAACGCGCCCCGCCGGCTCCGGGGCGTCGGTCTCCGTGAGCTGGCACGCCAGGCGTTGCAGCGACACCACGCCTACACGGAGAGCGCTTCCGAGCCCGGTGGGTTCTACAAGCACCGGCGCGGTGCCGACACCCATGTGACCAGCCCGATGGTGGTTCTGGGAGTGCAGAAGGCGGTGCGCTCGGGCGACCCGGAAGATTGGGACAAATACATCGAGATGATCTCGGACCGGGAGCCGGCCCTGGTACGCGATCTGTTCACCTTCGTGCAGCGGACGCCGGTCCCCCTCGACGAAGTGGAGCCGGTCGAGGGGATCATGCGTCGTTTCACCACTGCGGCGATGTCTCTTGGCGCTCTCTCAGCCGAGGCCCATGTGGCCCTGGCCGAGGCGATGAACATGATCGGTGGTCATTCCAACTCGGGCGAGGGGGGAGAGGACCCCGAACGATTCGGCACCCCGATGAACTCGGCGATCAAGCAGGTCGCATCGGGCCGGTTCGGGGTGACCCCGGCTTATCTGGACTCGGCCGACGAGCTGCAGATCAAGATGGCCCAGGGCTCCAAGCCCGGTGAAGGTGGCCAGTTGCCCGGGCACAAGGTGTCGGCCGAGATCGCCCGCCTGCGCTACACCGAGCCGGGCGTCACTCTGATCTCGCCTCCGCCCCATCACGACATCTACAGCATCGAAGACCTGGCCCAGCTGATCTACGACCTCAAGGCGTTCAAGCCCACCGCCCGTGTCTCTGTCAAGCTGGTCAGCGAACCGGGAGTGGGGACTATCGCGGTTGGTGTGGCCAAGGCCGATGCCGATGTCATCACAATCTCCGGGTCTGAAGGCGGGACTGGCGCCTCCCCATTGGTGTCGATCAAGCACGCCGGCTCGCCCTGGGAGCTGGGCCTCGCCGAGGCGCACCAGGTTCTCACCGCCAACGGGCAACGCTCCCGCGTGCTTCTCGAGACCGACGGTGGGTTGCGCACCGGGCGGGATGTGGTGGTGGCCGCCCTGCTCGGCGCAGAGCGGTTCGGGTTCGGGACGCTTCCCCTCCTCGCCATGGGCTGCAAGATGGTGCGCCAGTGTCATCTCAACACCTGCCCGGTCGGGATCGCGACACAGAACGAGGACCTGAGAGCCAAGTTCAGCGGCTCCGCCGACCAGGTGGTGCTCCTCTTCCGCCGGCTCGCCGAAGAGGCGAGAGGCCACATGGCGACGCTGGGAGCCAGGTCCATCGAGGAGCTGGTGGGTCGCGCCGATCTGCTCCGTCCCATCGATCCCCAGCATCCGCTTTCGGCCGATCTCTCGGCGATGTTGATCGCCTCCCAGGGAGGCAAGAGCCATGAGGGATACCGCAAGATCCCGCTCTCGGACCTGTCGGTACAGCTGGTGGCGGACAGCCAGGAGGCGATCGCAACCCAGGCACCGATCGAGCTGTCCTATTCGATACGCAACGTGGACCGGGCGATCGGGGCCCGTCTCTCCGGCGACATCACGTCCCGCCACGGGAGCGACGGTCTTCCCGAGAGCACGATCGTCGTCAGGTTCTCTGGTACGGCCGGGCAGAGTTTCGGAGCCTGGTTGTGCCGGGGTGTGGACCTGCATCTCGACGGCACTTCCAACGACTACCTGGGCAAGGGGATGGGTGGCGGGCTGATCTCGGTCTCCCCGCGTCGACCCAACGGCCTGGTGCCTCAGGCCGCCGGCAACGCCGTTCTCTACGGGGCTACCGGTGGCCGGGTCTTCCTTGCCGGCCGCGTCGCTCAACGCTTCGCGGTGAGGAACTCGGGAGCCACCGCGGTCATCGAGGGTTGCTCCGACCACGGCTGCGAGTACATGACCGGGGGCAAGGTGCTCGTGATCGGCGACGTCGGGCGCAACTTCGCCGCCGGCATGACCGGCGGTGTGGCCTACGTCTGGGATCCAGACCTCAGTCTGAAGGCCATGCTGGCCGACACCGCCCCTTCAGCCCGTAGGCCATCTGACTCCGATCTGGCCGACATAAGGGCCCTCGTCGAGGCTCATCTCGCCAATACCGGCAGCCCGATCGCTGCCGGTATCCTCGACGACTGGCCGGTACAGCAGGGATCATTCTGGGTGGTATCCGCCTCTGGACAGGCCCGGGAACCGATCCGGGTCGAAGTGGGTGAAGTCCCCGCGGCGGGTTGAGACTCGATCGAGATCGTCTTGCCGGACACTGATTCAACAAGTGGGTTGCCGGGCCACATCGTGATCGTGGGCCCGATGGGCTCAGGCAAGACGACGCTGGCTGGTGGATTGGCCCGGTCGTTGGGGCGAGAGGTCTTCGACTCGGACGAATCGATTGAAGAGTCCACCGGGCGCATCGGCCGGGAGATCGCCAGAACCGACGGGGTCGAGGCGTTGCACCGGCTGGAGGCAGAGGTGCTTTTCGACGCCCTCAACAGCCCGAGCCCGGCAGTGGTCGCCGCCGCAGCCTCGGTGATCGAGGACCCCGTGGTGAGAGAGGCATTGGCGGACGCATACTGTGTCTGGGTGACCGCCGACCCTGACATCCTGGCCGAGCGGTCCGCTCGGGGTAGTCATCGACGCGCCCTGGCCCATCACGAGAATCTGGGGCGTCGGGACCCGCTTTTCGAAGAGGCAGCCGACCTGGTGGTCGACACCGGGGAGCTCTCGGAGGCAGAGTCTCTGAGACGGGTCGTGGAGGCGATCGAAGCGAGCCGACGTTGAACGCGGTGGGCGACCGATTCCCGCTCGGTGCCAACTACTGACCTGGGCGCAAGGCGCCCAACTATCGACCTGGGCGCAAGGCGATGTACTGGTGCTCGGACTTCGACCAAGGCGAGCTACTAACTGATCGGCCGGCACGCCAGACGGCTCTATCCGGCGGGCTGAGCTCGACCAAGCGGTGCCAAAATGAAAGCGCTTTCCAGGAAATCGGCAGAATTGCCCCCAGTATCGCTTGACACCGCCTGGTATCGACGGATAGGGTTGAGAGCGCTCTCAACACCTTTTGAGGAGGAGGCGAACGGGAGATGGCGAGGACCCTCGACGATCTGGCACAGCTGAGCGGTGTCTCCCGCGCCACGGTCTCCCGGGTGATCAACGGCGGTCCCGTCTCCGAGCAGACCCGTCTCAAGGTGCTCCAGGTACTCGAGAGCCACGACTACCGCCCCAACCTGGCCGCCCGTTCCCTGGCCAAGGGACGTACTGGAGTGATCGGGGTGGTCATGCATGTCGACCCCCCGCTGCTCTTCGAAGACCCGTACTTCGCAACCCTCCTCCACGGCTTGACTGATGTGCTTTCCGAGAAGGCGGCGGGGATGATGCTCTGGCTGGGGAACCGGAGCAAAGAGGAGACCCTCGACCGGATCCTGGGCATGGGGCTTCTCGACGGGGTGGTGGTGACTGCCGATATGCTCGAAGACCCCTTGGTCGACGGGCTCCTCGTCTCGGAGCTGCCCACGGTCCTGATCGGGCACAGACGCACCGACCTCGAGGCGAGTTATGTCGACGTGGACAACATCCATGCGGCCGACATAGTCACACGTCATCTGATCGACATCGGCCGAAAGCGCATCGGTCACATCACCGGCCGACGTGGCACCGTCGCCGCCGAGGACCGTCTTCAGGGCTATCTGAAGGCGATGCGCCGGGCCAAGCTGAGCACCGACGGCCTGGTTGCCGAAGGCGACTTCAACCGTCCCTCCGGCATAGAGGCAGCCCGCCGTTTGCTCGACACCGGCGTCGACGCCATCTTCGCCGCCAACGACGCTACGGCCTCGGGTGCTCTCGAGGAGGTCAAGTCACGAGGCTTGACAGTCCCCGGCGACGTGGCCCTGGCAGGGTTCGACGACCTCGACTTCGCCTCCGAGCTCGATCCCCCGCTCACCACTATTCGCCAGGGAGTCCATGCCCACGGCAGCGAGGCGGCTAGGGCACTGTTCGGCCTGCTCGACAGCCCCCACACCCCGCGTCGGGTTCTTCTCCCCACCGAGTTGGTCATCCGCCAGTCGACCGTTGGAGGTTCTCTGCAATGAAGAAACGGAGGTTACGCCCCGCCCTCGGGGCGGACCCGTCGGCCGGGATAGCCCTGCCGACGCAAATCACGAGGGCGAAGGAGGAGAAGGGAAACAATGAAACGATGGAAAAGCGTCGCCGTGGTGGTGGCTCTGATGATGGTCATCGCTGCGTGCGGCGGCGAGACCGGCTCAGAGACAA
>Ga0209640_10003880_pt1 | contig 13130 bp, 14 predicted proteins | sample RifCSP10_1_FD_184018 | JGI IMG/M metagenome (GOLD analysis project Ga0209640, IMG submission 184018) | Soil microbial communities from Rifle, Colorado - Rifle CSP2_sed 10_1 (SPAdes) (version 2) | ecosystem: Environmental > Terrestrial > Deep subsurface > Rock core/Sediment | place: Rifle...
GAGGCGGCGGGCCTGGCGAAGAAAGTCGTCCGGCTCGAGCCCCTGGTCTGCGTCAAGGGCTGAGAAAATGGGGTCAGAGTAACTTTTTCTGATCCGTTTCGCGTCTTCCCGGAAAAGTTACTCTGACCCCATTTTCTCCGCTTTTTCTGATCCGTTTCGCGTCTTCCCGGAAAAGTTACTCTGACCCCATTTTCTCGCCGGCGTACTCCATGGCGGCGCAGATCACGCCGCCCGCGTTGGCGATGAAGTCCGGGATCACCAGGACGCCCTTTGCCGCGAGCGCTCTCTCGGCGCCCGGGGTAAAGGGAATATTCGCGCCCTGGAGCACAAGCTTCGTCTTCAATCGCCCGACGTTGTCCTCGCGCACCACGTCCGGGCGCGCCGCCGGGATCCCTGTACGGCGACGCGTGCGCCGCCAAGTTTGAGGCGCGCGAATTGCGCCGCGACCTCCGCGCACTGCAATAGTCCCCAGCCGGTGGCGCCGAATTCGTCGAGGGGGATGCCGCCGATTTCGGCGGGGAGGCCGACCGAGCGGTCGATCTCGTCCTTGACCCACGCCATGCAGGTTTCGTCGGTTCCCATGTCGGGCCCGAAGATGTAATCGGTCTCGTTGCGCAGCGCGTGCGCGAACGCGCGGATCAAGCGCTCCTTGTCGGGCAGCGGCATGCGCGGATCGCCGACCAGCACCGATTTGCCGCCGCCGTGCGGCAGCCCGGCAGCCGAGTTCTTCAACGTCATTGCGCGAGCCAGGCGCGCGCATTCTTCGGTCGAGACATCGGGCGCCATGCGAAGCCCCCCGATCGAGGGCCCGCACGCCACGTTGTCGACGATGAGCACCGCCTTCAGGCCGATTGCAGGCTCTTGCACGTGGATGACTTTGGCGGGGCCGAGGTCATCGGCGAGGCGGAAGATGTCGTTCATGCAGGAATCCGCCTGGACGGCTGGTTCAGCGCCACCACATCGCGTACAGCGTAAGCAGGATTTCCACCACGATCAGGGCGACGATATACCACTCGACGCGAAGCGCGAGCCTGGCATTGATCAGGTCGAGCAGCGTGCGCACGGTGCGCGCGGCCAGGTCGAGCTTCCTTTCCAGGGCGGCGAGCCGCTCGCGGACCTCGAATTCGGACTCGAGCAGCGCGTAGAGGCGCTCCAGTTCGGGACGTTCCCAGAGCAGCTCGGGCTTGTCGCCGATCTCGGCGCGCCCCACCATGCGGTGCTCGATGAGGAGCAGCGCGCCGATGCGCTTCAGATGCTCGCGCGTTCCGCCGCGGATGCGGCCCCGCCGTTCGAGTTCCAGCGCGAGCGGCTCGATCCGGTCGAAATCGGCTGCGATGCGCGTCTCGTAATGGCCGAGCACGGCGCTCTTCGAGAGCACCTCGGCGATGAGCTGGAGCCGCTCGAGATTTCCCGACTGCAGGTACAGTTTGCCCTCCTGCAGTCCTTCGGTGCGGTCCGGGTCTACTCGTACCTCGAGCTCCTCCACCTCGGCGCTGCGGTAGCGGTTGGCCATGAGCGGTGCAAGCCGCTCTCGAAGCTTGCGCTCGGCCTCGGGCGCGACGCCGAACAGCACCGCGACGCCATAGCGTAGCAATACCGCGACGCCGCCCCCCGGCACGTGCACGGCGAGCGGCATGCGCGCGAGCGTCTCGCCTTCGGGCCAGCTCCGCAGCTCGAGTCGTGCTCCGAGCAGCAGGGCACGCGCACTGAACGCGTTCGTCGGAAGGATGAACCGCGCATCCATGCCAAGCGGTCCCCGGTTCTACCGGCAGACGAGTACCTGGGTCTTTGTGTGGGCAAGGACCTTCATGGTCTCGCTGCCGAGCACCAGAGCGCGCAGGCCGCTTCGTCCGTGGGAGGCCATGACGATCAGGTCGCACTTCCGCGAACGCGCTGTGCTGATAACGGCGCGCCACGGCTCGCGTGCCACACGCCTGACGCTCGAATACGCCGCACCTGCGGCGCGTGCTTCGTCCTCCACGACTGACAGGGCGCGCTGTGCGTGGCGCATTGCGCGCTCCCGGTAATCCCTTCCAAGTACGCCGGCGCCGTAGAGCGTGCTGCCGCTGAAAACGGTGGGAACTCCCTCGGGCGTCACGTGGATCGCGGTCAATCTGGCCCTGAAGGCACGAGCGAGGCGCGCCGCTGTTCTGGCGGCCCTTCGCGAGCGTTTCGAGCCGTCGGTGGGAACGAGAATGTGGCGGTACATGGAGAAAATGGGGTCAGAGTAACTTTCTCTGAGCCGTTTCGCGTCGTTCCGGAAAAGTTACTCTGACCCCATTTTCTCTTCCTGCGGAACCTGCGCGATCATGCAGTCCGTGGTCAGGATCAGGCTCGCGATCGAGGCCGCATTCTGCAGCGCTGCGCGGGCCACCTTGCACGGGTCGAGGACGCCCATCTGCACCAGGTCGCCGTATTCGCCGCTCGCGGCATTGAAGCCGAAGTTGCCCTCGCCCGCGGCGACGCGCTGCACCACCACCGCCGGCTCGCCGCCCCCGTTGCGCACGATCTGCCGCAGCGGCTCTTCGAGCGCGCGCAGCACGATCCGGATGCCCGCCTCCTGGTCCTGGTTGGCGCCGTGCAGTTTCTCGGCGCGCGCCTGCGCGCGCAGCAGCGCCACCCCGCCGCCCGGAAGGATGCCTTCCTCGACCGCGGCGCGCGTCGCGTGCAACGCATCCTCGGTGCGGCTCTTGCGCTCCTTCATTTCGGTTTCGGTGGCCGCGCCGACCTTGATCAGCGCGACTCCGCCGGCGAGCTTGGCGGCGCGTTCCTTGAGCTTCTCCTTGTCGTAATCGCTGGTCGCCTCGTCGTGCTGCTGCTTGATCTGCGCGACGCGCGCATCGATCCGCTTCGGGTCGCCGGCGCCGCCGATGATCGTGGTGTTGTCGCGGTCGATCTCGATCCGCTTGGCCCGCCCGAGCACCTCGGGTGTCACTTTCTCCAGCGTCAGGCCGGCCTCTTCGGCGATGACCATGCCCCCGGTGAGGACCGCGATGTCCTCGAGCATCGCCTTCCTGCGATCGCCGAATCCGGGCGCCTTCACCGCGCACGCCTTGATCACGCCGCGCAGCGTGTTCACGACCAGCGTCGCGAGCGCTTCGCCTTCGACTTCCTCGGCGATGACGAGCAGCGGGCTGCCCATCTTCGCCACGTGTTCGAGGATCGGAAGAAGATCGCGGATGCCCGAAATCTTCTTGTCGTGCAGGAGCACCAGCGCGTCGTCCAGCGCGACGGTCTGCTTCTCCAGGTTGGTGATGAAGTACGGCGACAGGTATCCGCGGTCGAACTGCATGCCCTCGACCACTTCCAGCTCGCTCGCGAGGCCCTTGCCGTCCTCGACGGTGATCACGCCTTCCTTGCCGACCTTTTCCATCGCCTCGGCGATCATCTCCCCGATGGACGGATCGTTGTTGGCCGAGATCGACGCCACCTGTTCGATCTCGGTGCGCGTCGCGCACGGCCGCGCGATGCGTCTGAGCTCGGCGACGACCGCGTCCACCGCCAGGTCGATGCCGCGCTTGAGGTCGATCGGATTGATGCCGGCGGCGACGTACTTCATGCCTTCGGTCACGATCCCCGCGGCGAGCACCGTGGCCGTGGTAGTGCCGTCGCCCGCGACCTCCGCCGTCCTGGCGGCCACCTCGCGCACCATCTGGGCGCCCATGTTCTCGAACCGGTCCTCGAGCTCGATCTCCTTCGCCACGACGACCCCGGAATTGATGACCGCGGGCGCGCCGAAGGGACGTTCGAACATGACCGTGCGCGCCCGGGGGCCGAGGGTCACGCGCACCGCGTCGGCGAGCTGGTTCATGCCGTCGACCAACTTCGCGCGAGCCTGTTCGCCGAAGAGGAGCCGTTTCGCAGCCATGACCTTGAATCTCCGTCGTGAATGGTGTCTGAGCGAAGCTTACGGTCAGGGCGCCGGCAGTGCTTGATCCGGATCAAGCACGGCACCCGGCCGCCTGGCTGATCGGGAACGCATCTGCCGGGCCCCGGTTTCGCCCGGCGCCTTGTGCGGCGCCGGAATCGCGGAGTAGCATAGCCTCGTTCGCGACGAAAACGTTTCACCAAGGAGGAAACAATGATCCGGTGGTTCATCGCCTTATCTGTGTCGATTCTCTGCGCGCTCGCGGCCGCGACCGCCTCGGCGCAGCAGGCCGTCAAGCTCGGCATCGTGACGTTTTTGTCCGGCCCCGCGGCAGGACCGTTCGGTGTGCCGGCGCGCAACGGCTTCGAGCTGGTTGCGGAAATGCTCAACGGCGGGCGAGTTCCGGCGCCGTACGCCGCCAGGGGATTCGGCGGCAACCCGATCGAGCTGGTGATGATCGACGAGGCCGGCGGCCCGCAGAAGCAGGTCGCCGAATTCCGCAATCTCGCGCAGCGCGTCGATCTCGTCATCGGCTACATCTCGAGCGGCGACTGCCTCGCGATCGCGCCGGTCGCCGAGGAGCTGAAGAAGCTCACGGTGCTCTTCGACTGCGGCACGCCGCGCATCTTCGAGGATGCCGCGTACAGGTACGTGTTCCGGACCGGACCGCACGCGACGATGGACAACACCGCGGCGGCGCTGTACGTGCTGGAGCGCCATCCGAACCTGAAATCCATCGCCGGCATCAACCAGAACTACGCGTGGGGCCAGGACTCGTGGGTGGATTTCGAGGCGGCGATGAAAACGCTCAAGCCGGGGATCGAAGTCAAGACCTCGCAGATGACCAAGCTCTTCGCGGGGCAGTTCGGGGCCGAGATCTCGACGCTGCTTTCCTCGGGCGCCGACGTGATCCACTCGAGCTTCTGGGGCGGCGATCTCGAGGGACTGGTGCTGCAGGGCGCGCCGCGCGGGCTGTTCCAGAAGCACATCGTGGTGCTTTCGGCCGGCGAGCCGGCGATCAATCGGCTCGGGAACAAGATCCCCGACGGCACCATCATCGGCGCGCGCGGGCCGTTCGGGCCGTTCGCGCCGGACACCGAGTTCAACCGCTGGTTCAGGAACGCGTTCCAGGAGCGCTACGGGGTGCCGCCGAACTACGCCTCCTACAAGGCGGTGAATGCGCTGCTCGGCGTGAAGAGTGCGTACGAGAAAGCGCAAAAGGCGGGCGCGGCGAACCCGAACCAGGACCAGATCATGGCCGCGTTCGAGAACCTCGCCTTCGAGGGTGTCGGCGGCGCGGTGAAAATGTCGCTCGGCAGGGGCCACCAGGCGGTGATGGATAACGCCATCGGCACGGCGAAGACGGTCGGCGGCGAGCTGCGGATCGTGGACCTCAAGCGCTATCCTGCCGACCGGGTCAACCCGCCGGAGGGCGCCAAGAGCGAAGCCTGGATCAAGTCCGGTTTCAAGAAGTAACTGCCGCAGGACGAGGCCGCGGCGCTCGGTTGCGCTGAGCGCCGCGGAATCCCATGAGCAACATCGTTTCCGTCCTCTTTGACGGCGTTGTCTATTCCTCGTGGCTGTTCCTGATGGCCGCGGGGCTCACGCTGATCTACGGCGTGATGAAGATCCTCAACATCGCGCACGGCAGCCTGTATGCGCTCGGCGCCTACGTCGCCGCAACGATCGCCGGCGCCTGGCTCGCTGCGGGGCACGCGGCAATCGGCAGCTACGCGATGCTGGCCGTCGCCGCGCTTCTCGTCGGTGCGGTGATGGGACCCCTGCTCGAGCGGGGGCTGCTCAGGTGGATGTACGGCAAGGACGAGGTGGTGCTGCTGCTCGTCACCTACGCGGCGTTTCTCGTGCTCGAGGACGCGATCAAGCTCGTGTGGGGGGTCGAATCGATGCTCCTGCCGGAGCCGTACGCGCTGCCCGGAAACTTCCAGATCGGAACGCTCGCCTATCCGGTCTATAACCTGATCCTGATCGCAGTCGCAGTCGCCGTGGGACTCGTACTCGCCGCGGCGCTCTACCGCACTCGACAGGGCAAGCTCCTGCTCGCCGTGATCCACGACCGCGAGATGAGCGCGGCGATGGGCATCAACGTGGACCGCGTGTATCTCGTCACGTTCACGGTCGGCTCGATGCTGGCGGGCCTCGGCGGCGCGCTCACCGCGCCGACGATCGCGGTCTCGCCGGGCATCGGCGTCGAGGTGATCGTGCTCTCGTTCGCGGTGGTCGTGGTCGGGGGCCTCGGCAGCCTCGGCGGCGCGGCCCTCGGCGCCCTGATGGTCGGCATCGTGCGCTCGGCCGCGGTGCGCTACTGGCCCGAGGCCGAGCTGTTCACGATTTATTTCGTCATGGCGCTGGTGCTGATCGCGCGGCCCAGGGGGCTGTTCAGCGCGCCCGAGGCGCGCAAGATATGAGCCGCGATCGCACGCTGACGGCGCTTGCGGCCGCGTCCGCCGCGCTGCTGCTGCTCGCCGCAATCGCTCCGCAGTGGCTCGTCTTCCTGCTCGCGCTCGCGCTGGCGAAGGGCCTGGTCGTGCTCGGGCTGGTGCTGCTCATGCGCACCGGCCTCGTGTCGTTCGGGCAGGGTCTCTACTTCGGTCTCGGCGCCTACGCGGCGGCGCTGCTCGGCCACCGCGGAGGAATCGCGGACGCAGCGCTGATGATCGCCGCGGGCACCGCTTGCGCCGCCGCGGTGGCGGCGATCCTCGGGCTGCTGCTCGCGCGCTATCGGGACATCTTCTTCGCCATGCTCTCGCTTGCCTTCTCGATGATCCTGTACGGCGTGCTCGTCAAGAGCTCGGCGCTCGGCAGCACCGACGGATTCAACCTGCACGCCAAGGGCGTCGCCGGGGTCGCGCTCGCGGCGGGCGTGGAGCGGCGCGTGTTCTTCGCCCTATCGGTGATCGCGATGTGCGGCGCCGCCTGGCTGCTGCACCGCTATCTCTCGTCGCACTGGGGTCGGCTCTCCGAGGCGATTCGCGACAACGAGCTGCGGGTCGAGTACCTCGGCGCTTCGGTCTACCGCGTCGTGTACGTCAATTACGTGGCGGCGTGCGCGCTCGCCGGCCTGGGCGGCGCGTTCGCCGCGCTCGCCGTGGGGCACGTGGACCCGGAAACCGCATACTGGACGACCTCGGGCGAGTTCGTCTTCATCGCGATCCTCGGCGGCACCGGGAACGTCCTCGCGCCGTTTCTTGCGGCGGCGATCTTTGAGGGGCTGCGCACGGTCGCCAGCCAGTACGCGCCAAACGTCTGGCAGATGACGCTGGGGTTCGCGATGCTCGCGATCATCATGTTCCTGCCCGGCGGCCTGTGGACGCTGGTCAGCGGGCGCAGGAAGGCGGCATGAGAGGCGGAGCAGGGGCGCCGGCATGAATCCCGTTCTCGCCGCCGAGGGGCTGCAGAAGAGTTTCGGCGCGGTGACCGCGGCCGCCGACATCAGCCTCTCGTTCGGGCGCGACAGCGTGACGGGTCTGATCGGAGCAAACGGCGCCGGCAAGACCACGTTCCTCAACATGGTGACCGGTTACCTGAAACCCGACCGCGGCAGCATCCGCTTCGACGGCCGCGAGCTGACCGGCCGCACGCCGCGCGAGATCACCGCGCTCGGCATCTGCCGCTCGTTCCAGATTCCGCAGCTTTTCCAGTCGCTCAGCGTGCGCGAGAACCTGCTCGTCGCGGAAGGCATCGCTCGTGCCGAGCGGGTCGAAGAGGCGACCGACGCGCTGCTCGAGCGCTTCGGCCTCGCTCAGTACGCCGAACGGCTCGCCGGGCTCCTTCCCGAGGGCATCCGCAAGCTCCTCGACGTTGCGATGGCGCTCGTCGCGAAGCCGACGGTGCTGCTGCTCGATGAGCCGACCAGCGGCGTCGCCGCGGACGAGAAATTCGGGATCATGGATGTGGTGATGGGGGCGGTGCGCGGGGAGGGCGTCACCGTGCTCTTCGTCGAGCACGACATGGACATCGTCTCGCGCTACGCGGGCCGCGTGGTCGCGTTCTACGACGGCCGGGTCGTCGCCGACGGCGATCCCGCCTCGGTACTCGGCGCCGATGCGGTACGCCGCTACGTGATCGGGGAGGAGGTCCATGCTCCGCGTTAGCGCCGTGTCGGTGTCGATCGGGCCGATCGGCATCCTGCGCAGCGTCAGCATGGAAGTCGGCGCGGGCGAATTCGTCGGACTGGTCGGCCGTAACGGCGCCGGCAAGACGACGCTCATGCGCGCCATCATGGGGCTGCTGCCGTGCCGCGAAGGCGCGGTCGAGCTCGACGGCAGGCCGCTCACGCAAGTGCCCACGCATCGGCGCGTGTCGCTCGGCATCGGGTACATGCCCGAGGACCGCCGGCTCGTCCCCGGCCTGTCCGTCGAAGAGAACGTGCTGCTTCCTGCCTGGTCGGCGCGCATTCCCGACGCGGCGCGGCGGCTCGAGCGCGTGTATGAGGCGATTCCCGAGATCCGCGAGTTCCGCGCCCGCAAGGCGCTCGCGCTCTCGGGCGGGCAGCAGAAGCTCGTCGCGCTCGGCCGCGCATTGATGGGCGGAACGAGGCTGCTGCTGCTCGACGAACCGTTCGAAGGCGTCGCCCCGGTGCTTGCGCGCCGCCTCGCCGAGGTGATCGCGGACCTGCGGCAAACGGGTCTCGGCGTGATTCTTTCCGAATCGAGCTTTACCCACGTGCGCGAGCTTCTCGACCGTGCATTCGTCATCGACCGAGGCGTGGTGTCGGCTCCCTGAACGGTCTCGAACGAGCCCTTTTGTTCTGTTCGCCCTGCGGTGCCGGTGTCATCGGTGCGCCAGGCCCCGTGTTCGCGTCAGGCCAGGCCGTCCATCAGTTGCACGCTGACGGGCTCGCCCGCGTTCACCGCGCCGCGCCCGTGCTCGAGCACGATGAAGCAGTTCGCCTCCGACATCGAACGCAGCACGCCCGAACCCTGCTGGCCGGTCGTGCGCACCGTCCATTCTCCGTTCGCGTCGCGGAACAGGATTCCGCGCTGATATTCGGTCCGCCCGGGGACCTTGCGCAGGGCAGCCGCGCTGGGAACTTTCAGCAGCGGCAGGGCGCAATCGTCGCTGCGCCCGGACAGGATGAGCAGCGCCTCGCGCACGAACTGGTAAAACGTCACCATCACCGCGACCGGGTTTCCCGGCAGCCCGAACAGGAACGCCTTTCCGATCCGGCCGAAGGCCATCGGGCGGCCCGGGCGCATCGCGATTTTCCAGAACAGCACTTCGCCGAGCGCCGCCATGAGGCGCTTGACGAAATCCGCCTCTCCGACCGACACGCCTCCCGTGGTGACGATCGCATCGGCGCTCGCCGCGGCGGTTCGCAGCGCCTGCTCGAGCGCGGCCGGGTCGTCGCGCACGACGCCCAGGTCGAGAAGCTCGACCCCGAGGCGCGCGAGCATCCCGTGCAGCGTGTAGCGGTTCGAGTCGTACACCTGGCCCTTGCCGAGCGGTGTGCCTACCGGGCAAAGCTCGTCCCCGGTCGAAAAGAACGCGACGCGCAGGCGCCGCTTCACGCTCACCTCGGCAAGCCCGAGCGAGGCGATGACGCCGAGCTCGGCCGGGCGCACCAGCGTTCCGGCATTCAGCACCGGAATGCCCGCCTTGAGATCCTCTCCCGCGGAGCGCACGTTCTGTTTTTGCTTCTGCCCGGCGGGAATCGCGATGCGGCGCCCTTCGGCGCGAACGATTTCCTGGATCACCACCGTATCGGCGCCCTGCGGCATCACCGCGCCGGTCATGACGCGCACGCACTGGCCCGGACCGACGCGGCCCTCGAACACCCGGCCGGCAAACGCGCTGCCGATCTCCTCGAGGATGACCTCCGCGTCCGGCTTCAGGTCGGCGCCGCGCACCGCGTAGCCATCCATCGCCGAATTGTCGTGCGCCGGGACATCGATCGAGGGCACGATGCTCTCCGCGAGCACGCGGCCGAGCGCGGCGCGAAGCGGCACCCGCTCGCTGCCTTCGACCGGCGCGAGGCAGGCGCGAATCGCCTCGCGCGCCTTGTCCACGTGCAGCGCCTCGGGGTCGTAGCCGTCCAGGCAGCTGACGATGCGGGAAATCTCGTTCATGCCTCGCGCATCTCATCCAGCGTGTTGATGTTGCGGAACGCATCCGCCTCGTCGTCGAAGGATACCTCGGCGACTTTCAGCGTCGCGTACCAGGCGTCGATCTTGCGGCCGCCCGCGGCAAGGAACGCTTCCAGGTGCGGCAGCACCGCGCGCATCACGAGCGAAAACACCGGATGCGGCTGAGTGCCGGTCTTCGCGACCGCAAGCTCGTTTTCGCCCAGCGCGCGGTGCAGGCGCGCGACCAGGTCGAGCGGCAGGAAAGGCGAGTCGCAGGGCGCGGTCACGACCAGCTCGTGGCGGGCCGCTTTCATTCCGGCGTGCAGTCCGGCGAGCGGGCCGGCGAACCCGCGCAGTTCGTCCGGCACGACGCGGTAGCCGAAACGCGCGTAATCGGCCGGATTCTGGTTCGCATTGACGATCAGCTCCTGCACCTGCGGCGCCAGGCGCTCGATCGCCCACTGCGCCATCGGCTTGCCGCGGAACGGCTGCAGGCCCTTGTCCACTCCGCCCATGCGGCGCCCCTGGCCGCCCGCGAGCACGATGCCGGTAACGCCACGCATCGGAACATCCATGCCGGAGATTGTAAAACGGCGTTTGTGGCGTCGGCCCGACCGTGCGAGACTGCGGCGCATGCAGCGCCCCTGGCTGGTTCGGTTCCTCAATGTAGGGCACATGCTCGACCACCTCGTGATGCTGGTGTTCCCGACCGCCGTGGTGGCGCTCGCGCGCGAGTGGGAAAGGCCTTATGCCGAGCTGCTGCCGCTCGCATTGGGCGGGTTCATCGCGTTCGGCGCATTCGCGATTCCCGCCGGCTGGCTGGCCGACCACTGGAGCCGCTACCGGACCATGGTGCTGTTTTTCTTCGGCATCGGCGGCTCGATGCTGGCAACCGGATTGGCCCGCGAACCCTGGCAGATCGCTGTCGGGCTCACGGTCACGGGCGCATTCGCCGCGATCTATCATCCGGTCGGCATCGCGATGCTGGTCGCGTCGCCCCAAAAAATGGGGCGCGTACTGGGCTGGAACGGGCTGTGGGGAAATCTCGGCCTTGCGGGTGCCGCGCTCTTTACGGGAGCGCTCGTCGATCTCGCCGGCTGGCGCGCTGCGTTCTTCGCGCCCGGCATCGCCTGCATCGTCGCGGGATCGGGCTTCCTCGCGCTGGTGCGGGATCCGGGCAAGGTGAAAAAGACCGCGCGCTCGATCGGGCTGCACATCGACGCGCGGACGATGGGTCGCATCTTCGCGATCCTGCTGGTGGCGACCGCCTGCGGCGGGATCATCTTCAATTCGACCACCATCTCGATGCCCAAGGTTTTCGACGAGCGGTTGCAGGCGCTGACGCAGACCAACTTCGGCATCGGCGTGCTGGTTGCGGCCGTGTACACCATCGCCGCGTTCGCGCAGGTGCTGATGGGCACGCTCATCGACCGCACCGAGCTGAGACGCCTGATGATCGGAATCACGCTGGTGCAGATCCCGCTGCTGTTCCTCGCGGCGAGCCTGGAGGGCTGGCGGATGCTCGGCGCGGCGCTCCTGATGATGCTCGCCGTGTTCGGCCAGATCCCGCTCAACGACGCGATCGTCGGCCGCTACTGCGCCGACGAATACCGCGCGCGCGTGCTCGCGGTGCGCTACGTCGTGTCGCTCGGCGTCGCCGCGATCGCGGTCCCGATGATCGCGGCGCTGCACCGCACCGAGGGCGGCTTCCGGAACGTGTTCTTCGTGCTCGCGGCGCTCGCCGGCGGCATGCTCGCCGCGTCGCTTTTCTTTCCTTCGCGCGCCGAACTGACCGCCCAGAAGGAAAAATTCGCCAGCCAGACGGCCTAGAGCGCGGCGGCGCCCTTTCCCAGTCGTTCCCAGGCGCGCACAGTCCGCTGCGCGCGGGCGGAAGAAGCCACGCTCAGCAGTTCGCGGTCGCGGTTCCAGCGCGCCGCCGCGACGTCGCCCGCGCAATCCTTCCAGAACATCTCGGACTCGCTGATCAGGCCTGCTCCCAGCGCAAGCGCACCGGCGAGCGCGACGTGGGCCGCTGGCGCCGAAGGATCCTCCGCCGCGAGCGCGCGCAGCGCATGCAGCACTGCCGCGGCGCGCTCGATCCATGGCGCGGGCCAGCCGAGGCGCCGCGCCTCGCGCACGAGATACGCAAGCACCGCGGCGTTCACGTGGATGTCTTCGACCGTGCGGAATGGCTTCACGTACGCCTGGTAGCCATCGCCGGGGAGGAGCGCCTCGTCCGTGATCTGCACGCCTTCGAATCGGACCTGCGCATGCGGCACTTCGGGCACGAAGCGCGTCGCGGGCATCGGCCGCACGGCGACGCCCGGCGCATCCGAGCGCACGCGGGCGACCTTGAGCGCGATGCGCTCGCCGGAGATCGACGGATCGCGCGCGGCAACGAACAGAATTGCGCCGTCCGGCCCCAGCGTCGTCCAGCGCTTGGCCCCGTCCAGCGTCCAGCCGTGCGCCGACTTCCTCAGCGTGCTGTGAATCGCGCGCGGCTGGTTGCCTTCGGCTTCGGTCACGCAAAGCGTGGCGATGCGGTCTTCCGGCGCGCCCGGAAACAGCGCGTGCAGCGCCGCCTGATAGCCGGAGGCGAACGCCCAGCCCACGCGGTCGGCGCCGAATCCCGCGGCGATCGCCCGGTCGAGCGGATTGCGCCAGATTCGCGCCGCCTCGCGGTGGCGCGCCCACCAGGCGGTGACGCCGGGACATTCCGGGGCCGCGCAGGCCGACTTCAGCACGAAGCCGATGGAATCGTCGCGCATCGTAGATCAGGCCAGCGCGGTCGGCTGGGGAACGCTTCTTTCGAGTCGCTGACGGCCGGTAAACGCGAGGTAATGGCGGCCGCTCGCGCGCCCGAGCATGGTGAGCCCGACGCGCTTGGCGACTTCGTAGCCCATGTTCGTGAGCCCCGAGCGCGACACCAGGAACGGGATCGCCATCTGCGCGCACTTGATCACCATCTCCGAAGTCAATCGCCCCGTCGTATAGAAGATCTTGTCCGACCCGTCGATCGCGTCGAGCCACATGAACCCGGCGATCGCATCCACCGCGTTGTGACGGCCGACGTCCTCGATGAACATCATGATTTCGGCCGCCTCCGGGCCGGCGGCGTGCGCGAGCGCGCAGCCGTGCACCGCGCCGGCCTGCTTGTAGATGGTCTCGTGCTTGCGCAC
>Ga0209640_10003881_pt1 | contig 13129 bp, 15 predicted proteins | sample RifCSP10_1_FD_184018 | JGI IMG/M metagenome (GOLD analysis project Ga0209640, IMG submission 184018) | Soil microbial communities from Rifle, Colorado - Rifle CSP2_sed 10_1 (SPAdes) (version 2) | ecosystem: Environmental > Terrestrial > Deep subsurface > Rock core/Sediment | place: Rifle...
CCCTTCTCTGAGGCGGAGATCCTGCACCTCGCGGGTTCTGCCGAGAAAGGCTCCGAACATCCGCTCGGCGAGGCGATCGTGCGCGCGGCGACCGAGAGGAGTCCCGCCCTCGAGGACCCGCGGGAGTTCGAAGCGATCCCGGGCCACGGGATCCGAGCGCGGATCGGCGGGCGCGCGATCCTGCTCGGCAACCGGAAGCTCATGTCGAGCGCGGGCATCCCGGTCGACGCGGCTGAGTTGGTCCTCCAAGGAATGGAAGGCGAAGGGAAGACCGCGATGATCCTGGCCGTGGACGGGAAGCTCGCCGGCGTGATTGCCGTGGCCGACACCCTCAAGGACCACTCCGTCGACGCGGTGCGCGCCCTGAAGGCGATGGGCATCGAGGTCCTCATGCTCACGGGGGACAACCGCCGCACGGCGGAGGCGATCGCCCGCCAGGCGGGGGTCGACCGAACGATTGCGGAAGTCCTCCCGGGTCAGAAGGCGGAGAAGATCAAGGAGCTCCAGATCCAAGGCAAGGTCGTCGCGATGGTCGGCGACGGGATCAACGACGCGCCCGCGTTGGCGCAGAGCGACGTCGGGATCGCCCTCGGGAGCGGCACGGACGTCGCCATGGAGGCCGGCGGCATCGTCCTGATCAAGGACGACTTGCGGGACGTCGTCGCGTCGATCCAGCTCAGCCGTCGCACGGTCCAGAAGATCCGGCAGAACCTGTTCTGGGCGTTCTTCTACAACACGGCGTTGATCCCCCTCGCGGCGGGCGTCCTTGCGGGGATCGGGATCGTGCTGAATCCCATCCTCGCGGGCGCGGCGATGGGCTTCAGCTCCGTGTCCGTCGTGATGAACTCGATGACCCTGCGCCGCTTCAAGCCGACGCTCTGAGGCCGTCCGAATCCAGATAGGTGGACCCCAAGGAGGTGAATCATGGAGAAGGATCCGATCTGCGGGATGATGGTGGACCCGAAGCGGGCCGCGGGCAGTTCCGTGTACCAGGGCAAGACGTACTATTTCTGCTCGCCGGGCTGCAAGACCACGTTCGACAAGAACCCCGCCAAGCGCGCGATGTGAGCGGGCGGCAGCTCCTCTGGGAAAGGTTTATTCCGTTCCCGTCCGTACCTCGGGACGTGGCCTCCGCGATTTCGCAACGGCTCACGTGGAGCAAGGCGCTTTTCGCCCTCCTTGTGCTGAACCTCGTGTGGACCGCGTCCCTCTTCATCGCACCGTACACCGTGCCCCCGGGATCCTTCGCCTATCAGGTTGGAGGGGCGAACATTGTGGACCACGGGGACATCTGGGCGACGTTCCCCCTGTACGCCCGCATCGTCTACACGTTCGGCGATTCGCAATGCCACCAGCTCTGGTTCCGCTCCTTCTGGCTGAATGGAAACCAGATGCCGATCGACGCTCGGATGACCTCGATGTACATCTTCGCGAACCTCGGCGTGCTGGCGGTGATGTTCGCGCGGCCGTCGACGAGTACGGGCCAGGTCATGCTGAACGCCTTCCCGATGTTCATTCGGCGGCGCCTGCAATCGCTGGGCGCGGAGCGGGCGGGAGCCCTGATCGTGATCGTGGGACTCCTCCCGACGGCGATCGATGGCTTCACGCAACTGTTCGCGGTCGGCGGCTATGAGTCGACGAACCTGATGCGGGTCCTCACGGGTGCTCCGCTCGGATATGTCGGCGGTCTCCTGGTGGGCGCGATGCTCATGACGATTCGCCAGTTCACGATCGAGATGGACGAGATGCGGGCCCGGGCGTACACGTACTCCCGCGCGCAGCCCTGATCCGGTTCTCGTCCCGGCAGGTTCATTTCCGCGGTGCGAGTTTCTGTCTCACATGTCGTTGCGTCTCGACTCCCGCATCGTCCTGAACAACGGGGTGAAGATGCCCGTCCTGGGTCTCGGCACGGCCGGGGCGGAAGGGAAACGCTGTGTCGCGGCCGTTCGCGAGGCCCTTCGCATCGGGTATCGGCTGATCGACACGGCGAGCGCGTACGGGAACGAGAAGGACGTCGGAACGGCGGTCCGGGGGAGCGGGATTTCGCGCGAGGACTTGTTCGTGACGTCGAAGGTGCGCAACGGAGACCAGGGGTACGAGTCCACGCTTCGAGCGTGCGGCGAGAGCCTCCGCCGGCTGCGCATGGACTACCTGGACCTGTATCTGATTCATTGGCCGGTCCCGGGGAAGCGGCTCCAGACGTGGAGGGCCATGGTGGAACTGCTCGAATCCGGGAAGGCGAGGGCGATCGGCGTGAGCAACTTCATGGCCGATCATCTGGAGGGGCTCGCCCGCGAGAGTGCGATCGTCCCCGCGGTGAACCAGATCGAGCTCAGTCCGTTCCTCCGACAAGGGGAGGCGGTCGCGTACTGCCGCAGGCACGGGGTCCAGGTGGAGGCGTACAGCCCGCTGACGCGAGGTCGACGATTGAAGGACCCGACGATCGGCGCGCTCGCGGAGAAGCTCGGCCGGTCGCCCGCGCAGGTCCTGATTCGTTGGAGTCTGCAGAACGCCTTCGTGGCAATTCCGAAATCCGTGGTTGCGGAGCGGATCCGCGAGAACGCGGATGTCTTCAACTTCGAGCTCCCCGCGGAGGCCGTCAAGACCTTGGACGGATTGGATCAGGATCTCCACTTCGATTGGGATCCGACGGATGTCCCATAGAATCCGATCGGTCGCTGAGCGAAGGTTTTTGAAGGGCCCCCATCTACCGACGCCCGATATGGCCCGCCGGAAACGGAAGGAGGAGAGCCCGGACTGGGTCGCGCCCGAGTTCGACGAGGTGGGCTACATGCGGCAGGAGATGGGGGCCGCGCGTGCGTCCGTGGCGACGATTGTGTGGGCGATCGTGGGCGCGGGCGTTTCGTTCCTCCTGTTCGCCGTCTACCCGCCGCTCGCGTTCGTCGGCGGCCTCGCGATGGGCTTCGGCCTGTACTTCATGCTCCCCTTGTTCGGTATCCGAATCAACGCGTTCAAACGGCGAGATTGGTTCGGCCATGGGATGATCTACTTCTTCAGCTGGCTGGCCTTCTGGATCATCATGCTCAACCCGCCCATCGGCGACTTCGCGGATCCGACGATCAACGCGATCTCCGTCTCCCCGTACCGCGCGGGGCTTACGACCGGCCTCGCCTGTATCACTCCGACCGGAGGGTCGGTCGGTGTGTCCAAGGGTGCGCTAAATGACAGCTACTACGTCCTGTTCCGCGCGACCGACAATCTCCGGGTCACGACGTTGCGCGTCCATGTGACCCCCTCGGTTCCGCCCGAGTACGATGCGAATGCGACCATCGCCTCGGGAAACAACCCGTGCAAGGGGCATGAAAGCGAGCTTCTGCTCGGCGGGACCTACTTCGTTGTGATTCCGGCATCCAGCAGCAGAATCCAGATCGACATCGTGGCAGCGGACGCCTCCGGGCGCCAGGTGGGGTCAACTTTCCAGATTCTCGAAATCCCGTGAAGCGTTCACCGTAGCCACGGGAACCGCTTATCGAATAAGCGCGTCCAGCCTTCTGCGTAGTCCGCCCGGAGAGCGGCAGCTCCGGCGTACGCCCGGAACGACCGTCGTGCGGTCTTGTCCAGATCCTTCCCGAGGCTCAGCTCCCGCCACTTCGTCTTCACGACACCGACGGCCGTCGTGACCTCCCTTGCCACATCAACGGCCCAACGGTCGCCGTCGACGAAGGGCCCGGCCAAGGTCTTCTTGCTTCCTTCCCACTTGTCGAGGAAATCCTTCGCGTTCTTCACCCATACGGGAGGCCCGCCATGGCGCTGGACCCTTGGGAGGGCCGCAACCTGGAACTCGAAGAGGAAGACAATCTCCTTGCCCGCGACGTCGAAATGGGAATCGAAGACGAGGAACCCGTTCCGCTCGAAGAGGTCGAGCAGCGCGCGGTGGGCTTTCCGGAGCTGCGGGTACAGCACGTCCTCCGTCACCCCGGGCGCCGGGATGGAGACCGCGAGGAGCTCTGCGCCGCGCTTCTTCGCGAGCGCGCGCAGTTTCGTGATGGGCAGCCCCTTCAGCGGCTTCGGGAAGAAGAACCGCTCGCTCGGTTCCCTCAGATACTCGCGGGCGGCATGCACGAACGTCGCGAGCTGTTCCACAGAGACCGCGCTCGCCACGTTCCGGTTCGGGTCCACGGGGTCGACGACCGCGAGAGGCTCCGTAAACGCGCGACCTGCGAGTCGGTCGAGCTCGATCACCTGGCCGCGTCGCCAGCCGAGGCTGCTCTCCAGCACGCCGCGGAACGTCCCGTACTTCAGGACGAGAAGCTCGCACAGATACCCGCTGAATCCGAGGACCTTCGCCTCCGCGCCGTACACCCCGATCCCCTCCGCCCATGCCTTCAGGAGGCGGATCTCGTCCGCCTGCTCGTCCTTGATGCGGCCCAGGACGTAGTCCACGTGGAGCGGCGTGCGGTCCACCGCACTCATCCGCTGCGTCGCGTCCGTGATCCGGTAGCACGGGACGATCTCCACCTCGGAACCGTTGTACCACCCGCGGGTGTACGGATGTTCCGCGTAGAGGTGCGTCCCTCGTTCGAGCAGCTGCCCAAGTGCGAGGCCCCGGGTCTCGAGGTCCTTGCGCGGGAGGTCGGGCGGGAACGCGACGAAGATGTCGATCTCGGGTCCGGTGAGATGCGTGCCCTTGGCCACAGAGCCTGCGAGGAACGGCTTCGCTTCCCATCCTTTCTCCTTCAGCGTCGCGGTGAGGCGATCCAGGAGCTCGCGGACCACCTTCCGGATCCGCGTTTCCTCCTCCGCGGACGGCCGGATCCGCGCGAGGACCTTCGCCTCGACGCTCATGCGGACGGCATGCGAGGCCCCGGATAAAAGGGCATGGGACCTCGCGTCATGCGACCAGGCCTTTCATCCGCGCGACGTCGAACACGCCATCAATGATGAACTGGACCGCGACCGCGGCCAAGAGGAGTCCCATCACCCGCCCGACCGCGCGGGTGCCCGTCCTCCCGAGCCGCCGGAAGATTCGGTCTGCGTTGTGGAGCAGGAAGAAGGCGGCCAGGGTGGAGACGAGGATGCCCGCGAAGATGAACAGCTTGTCCGCCGGGTCCGCGACGGGATGCGTCATGTAGATCATGACGGTCGTGATGGCCCCGGGGCCTGCGAGGAGCGGGATGCCGAGGGGGACGACGGCCACCTCGTCCGCGCGCTCGAGGGTCTCCTCACGCTCCTTGTCCGTAAGCCGCGAGCGGGAGCGCTCGCCGTGGAGCATCTCGAACGCGACGCCGAACAGGAGGATGCCTCCCGCGATCTTGAACGCGGGGATCGTGAACCCGAACGCCGCAAAGATCCACTGCCCGAAGATCGCGAACATGCCAAGGGTGATCGTCGCGGTGAGGCAGGCCTTCGAAACGATCTGCTGCTTCTGCACCGGCGTCATGTCTTCCGTGAGGACGGAAAAGAAGGGGACCACGCCCAGCGGGTCCACTATCGCGAAGATGGAGGCCATGGCGGTGGCGCCGAACGCCAGATCCACCATGGTCTTCCCGGAAGAGCCGCGAGACCGATCAGTGCTTGCGCATCAGCTTCATCCAGCCGCCGCTCTCGTACACGGCGAGGTTGCGGCCGGTCGCGGTCTTCTCGAACTCGTCCCAGGTGATGACCTGGAGCTTGTTGCTGTCGCCTTTCGTGAACCGCAGCGTGGTCGTGCCCCTCACCTTGCTCGGTTGCAGGCCCTTCACGCTCGCGATCTGCTTGGCGGCCTCGAACGAGATTTGTCTGAGTGCCGGCATGGTCCATCCCTTCTTGTGCGACCCTCCCATGGAGGGACGCAGACAGGTGTATGACAATATAGCTATAAATGTCTTTCGTTTGTCTGACGGCCCTTGACAAAGCCCTCCATCTGCCCGAGAAAATAGGGGAAGGCCGGGCCCGCGAAGGGCCCGCTCACTCGAGGACCGTCAGGTAGCCGCGCATCTCGGGTGTGTGGATCTCGCAGACGTTGGCGAACGTCCCCGTCTGGCTCGCGACGAACGTCACGTTCGTAACGCTGCCCGTCAGGGGCGTGATGTCTTCATGGACGTTGAACGCGTTGATGTGGAAGTCGTGTGCTTCGTCCTCCGTGTTGACGATATGGAGGACCAAGGTGTCGCCCAACCCAGCGACAAGACTCCCGGGCAGGAACGTGTCGTACCCGAAGTCCCCGGCGATCATGTAAACTTCGATGGTCTGCGGCGTGTGAGCAGCAGGCCTCGGCGCCATCGCGTACGAGACGCCCGCAGCCACGAGGGCCGCAACGATGATCGCAATCACCAATGTCACTGCCATGCCTCGGCTCGTCCCTCTCTCCACTCTCGTCCCTCCTATCCGGATGCGAGGCGGAGCCTGGGGGCCGTACTGCTGGTGCCGGTTCATACAACCGGAACTGTGGCGTCGATGGGAGCGTCTCGCCCGTCGGGCGCTCTGCGGCCTTGGCGAGCCCCGTCGCAGGTCTTATGTTCTCACAAGTGATTCCCTTGCCCGACGCCTTATATAGAGTGCAACACACCCTTTCGGCGTTACGCCAGATGTTGGCGGTGACCTGAATGGCGAGCGAAAAGCCCTCCCCGATCCTCCTGGACGCAGTCAAGGCGTCGGCCACGAAGTTCAAGGAAAACCGGAACCTGCTGGACGCCCGGGCGAAGGAGCTAGACGCCCTCAAGGCGGAGCTCGACGCCCAGCGCGCGGACCTGAACAGACAGGCGGAACGGCTGAAGGCCGAGCGGGAGGAGTTCGCCAGGGAGAAGGAGCAGGTCCACGCCGCCCGCGCGACGATCGACCGCGACATGAACGCCGCGAAGGCGGAGCGCGAGAAGGTCGCCGCGGAGGAGAAGCGCGTCTCCGAGTGGGCCCGCGTGTTGAACGAGCGGGAGAAGGTGATCAAGGACTCGGAGGAGCGCGTGAAGCGCCTCGAGGGCGACATGATGGATCACATGAGGGAGGCCGAGGCGAAGATCCAAGCGCTCGTCGAGCGGGAGGAGCTATCCGCACAGCGGGAGCGCGCCCTCGCCGACACGATCGACCGCCTGTCCGGGATGGAGCGAGGTCTCGCACAGCGGGACCGGCACCTCGCGAAGCGCGAGGAAGAGCTCATCAAGCTGCAGAACGACCGGCTGCGGGCCCTTGAGGACCGCGACCGCGAGATGATCAAGATCAGCGAGGAGATGCACACGCGGCAGAAGGAGTCGGCCGAGCAGCACGAGTCCTTCGTCGAGCTGCAGGACACGTTGAAGGAGGAGCTCGTCCGCCTTGCATCGGAGCGCGAGAAGCTGGCGGTGAAGGAGAAGAGCCTCCTCGAGGCGGAAAAGTACCTCTCGGCCGCCCTTGAGGCGAGCGGCATCGAGATGGCCATGGAGCCAGAGAAGTCCGCGCCTCCGCCACCTCCGAGCAGCGAGCCGAGGCCCCCGAGGCCGCCGATGGCCGCGCCCCCTCCGGCGCCCCAGCCCCACGAGCCACTCCGCGACGAGATGCTCGAGGATGAGCCGGGTGACGAGAAGCCGAAGGTGTCCCGCGCCGAGGCGCTCGACCGGATGACCCGCGCGCTCGAGAACGCGAAGCGGGCGCGCGACGCCGGCCGGAACGTGAGCGAGATCCGCAAGGCGCTCAAGCAGGCCCGGGCCGCGTTCGAGTCCGCGGATTACGACACGGCCGCGCGCCTGGCCGAGGAAATCCTCAAGGAGCTCGAGTCCCTCGCTCTGACTCGGTAGGCTCCGAGGGACTCCCGCCGTCCGGCATCCCGTGGATTGGCATCGCGTACACCGGCACTCCGGGAACGCGGGCCTCATGCTTTTGCGCCGGGATTTCTCCCCAGGGATCAATGTCCGACGCCGGCCCCGCGACGAATGTCCACACGACGTTCGCCACGAAGAAGAGCTGCCCAGCGCCCAGGATGAAGGCGCCCATCGTCGCGAGCCAGTTCAGGGTCCACATGGAGGGCGGGTAGTCGAAAATGCGGCGCGGCATGCCCTCGAGGCCGAGGAAGTGCATCGTGAAGAACACGAGGTTCAGCCCGACCATCGAGAGGGCGAAGTGCCATCGAGCGAGCCGTTCCGAATACATCCGTCTGCTCATCCTCGGGAACCAGAAGTAGAAGCCCGCGAACACGCCGAGGATCGTGCCGCCGAAGAGGACGTAGTGCAGGTGCGCGACGACCCAGTACGTGTCCTGGAGGCTGTAGTCCAAGGGGATCGGCGCCTGGAACACCCCGTTGATCCCGCCGATCACGAACATCGCGAGGAAGCCGATCGCGAAGAGCATCGGCGCCTTGAGCTCGATCGCCCCGCCCCACAGGGTCGCGATCCAGTTGAACACCTTGATCCCGCTCGGCACGGCGATCGCGAGGGTCAGGACCATGAACGGCAGGCGGGCCGTGATGCTGAGTCCCGTGGTGAACATGTGGTGGACCCACACGCCGAAGGACAGGAACCCGATCGCCACGGTGGACAAGGCGATCGCCTTGTACCCGAAGATTGGCTTGTGGGACATCCGCGGGATGACCTCGGATATGATCCCCATTGCGGGCAGGATCATGATGTAGACGGCTGGATGGGAGTAGAACCAGAAGAGGTGCTGCCACATGATCGGATCCCCGCCGACCGTCGGCGAGAGGAATGCCGTCATCCCGTGTCGATCGAGCAGGAGGACGAACAGCCCCGCCGCGAGGACCGGGGTGGCGACGAGCGTGATCCCGGCGGTCACGAGGATCGACCAGACGAACAGGGACATGTTGTTGAATGTGATCCCCGGCGCCCGATGCCGCAGGATCGTGACGAGGAAGTTGATTGCGCCCATTGTGGACGAGATGCCGATGAGCTGGAGGCCGACGATCCACATGTCGACCCCGATCCCCTTCTCGTAGACGGACAGGGGCGTGTATCCGGTCCACCCGATGTTGGCCGCCCCGAGCCACATGATCACGCCTGCGGGGGGGAGGAGCCAAAAGCTCAGGGCGTTGATCCGCGGGAAGGCCATGTCCTTCGCGCCGATGAGGGGTGGGACCATGAGGTTCCCGAAGCCGGCGAGGATCGGGATTGCCACGAGGAAGACCATCGTGGTCCCGTGCATCGTGAACAGTTCCGAGTATGTGCCCGCGTCCAAGATCGTGCTGCCGGGATATGCGAGCTCCGTGCGGATCAGGAGCGCGAGCACGCCGCCGATGAGGAAGAAGAGGAACGACATCGCGAGGTAGAGGATCCCGATATCGTGGTGGTTCGTCGTCGTGAGCCAGCGCATGACGCCGACGGGACCGTGCTGGGGTCGATGTCCCGTGACGACCTCGCCCGCCATCGAAGGAAACCCCGAGAGCGGCCCCCGTTTCGGAGGCCGCTGAATCCCCGTACTCGGGCAGCGGAGAAAAACCTTTCCACCGTGTCCGGTCCCGGGCACGCGCGGCCATCGTCGCTCGCATCGCGCCTCGAACCAAGCCGGGCGGATTTCGGGAAACCGCAAACGCTTTAGAGGACTGCGGTTTTCGGCTGCCGATGTCGGGCCTCCATCGACGTGCCTGGGTGGGGCTGGCCCTGTTCGTCGCGCTCCTGACCGTCACGCCGACCGCGAGCGCAGAAACGCCCGTGTCTCCAGGCCAGGAGGCGATTAGCCAGCTCTTCCTGCTCGTGCTTGTCCCCGCGATCGGGATCGGCGTCCTCGTAATGGTCCTCCTGACGTATGCGGTGGTCAAGTTCCGAGCCCGGAAGGGAAACTCGCATGGCCCGGCGAACCCGAAGACGTACGATCGGCGCCTCGAGACCCTGTGGACCGTCATCCCGGCGTTGATCCTCCTCCTTGTCGGGATCGCGACGTTCCAGACCCTCCGCATCACGGACACGATCCCGCAAGAGCCGGACGTGATCGTCGAGGTGACGGGCCACCAGTGGTTCTGGGAGTTCAACGTCACGTATCCGAACGGGTCCTACGTGCACACGAACATGGAGTTCACCGTGAAGGTGGGTCAGGTCGTAAAGCTCGTGATTCGGTCCGCCGACGTGGCCCACTCGCTTTACCTCCCCGCCTTCAACCTGAAGGTCGACGCGATCCCGGGCCATGAAAACGTCTACTGGTTCCAGCCCCTCCGGGCGGGTGACTACGACATCCACTGCGCGGAGTTCTGCGGGGTCGCTCATTACCAGATGCTGGGGACGCTGCATGTGGTGTCGACGTAAGGCGCTCATCCTCGCCTCGGCGAGTCCGCGTCCCGTCGCCACCCGCTGTTAGGCTTGCGAGGGATCGCCACGACTTCCAGGACGGTATCGGTCGCATGCGTCGCAATGCTCCTCTTCGCTAGCATCGCCTTCCTGTGGCCATCTGGCGCATCCTTGCGGACGGATCCCCCTGTGTCGACGTCCCAGATCGACGTGTTCATCAACATGACCACGGACGGCTTCAAGTTCGTTCCGGACCAGTTCCGAGTGCCCGCCAACGCCACGGTCCATGTGCGAATCGTTCAGAAGGACGCCGCGCCCCACAGCTTCACGGTGGGGAGGGAGAAGGACCGGACCATCCCGACGAATTGGACCTCCCGGCAGCTCGACACCTACCTGATGGACAACAACTTCACGGACGTACCGATTCCAGGCGTCGTAGACACGGTGGTATGGTCGAACTTCACGGCTCCTTCGGAGCCCGGACGATACGAGTTCGTGTGCCGCGTCCCCGGGCACTTCCAAGGAGGCATGTTCGGATTCATGATCGTGGAGCGAAGGGAAGTCTTCGTCAACATGACGACGGAAAACTTCCGATTCGTGCCGGATCGCTTCACGGTGGCACCTGGGACCATCGTTCATCTGCGCATCGTTCAGAAAGACAGCGCGCCCCACACCTTCACGGTCGGCAAGGAAAGGGACCGGGAGCTGCCGACCACCTGGAATGCGCAGCAGATCGACAGCTACTTCGTGGACAACAACCTTACAGACGTGGCCATCCCCGCGGTCGTCGACACGGTCGTCTGGGCTAATTTCACCGCTCCCACGGAGCCGGGCCGTTACGAGTTCGTGTGCCGCGTCCCCGGGCACTTCCAAGGAGGCATGTTCGGATTCATGTTCGTCTCCGAGGATGCGGGAGCGCCCCCCGAACCGGGTCCGTCCATCGGGCTGGTCCCCGCGATCATGATTGGGACTCTCGGGTTCGTCCTCGTCTTTGCGGCCGTATACCATGTACGCGCGGTGCGCGCGTCGAAGCGGATGAAGTGAGGCGAGGGCCTTGTCCGACCTGTGGATCATTGCGGTCGGGTTCGGCGTGATGCCGTTCGCGGCGCTCCTCTTGTACGCCGTCCGCGGCATCGAGCCGGGCCGCCGCGGCATGGCCTGGGGCCTTCTGGCCGGCGTGATCGCGTTCCTTGCCCTGTCGCACGCCATGGCCTTCGTCCTCGTCGACCATCCGCTCCTCGCGCTCCTCGCGGACGACGTGTCGTCGGCCCTCGTGGCGGTTGTCGGCCTCGCGATCGGTACGGGCGTCGGCTGGGCCCTTTTTGAAGGACCGCTGATCCGGATGGAGAGCGAGCGGATCCTGTGGGCCGCCGTCGCGTTCCTGGCGCTCCACAGTTTCGGGGACGGCCTGGTGATCGGCGTCGGCTTCGTCGGCGTCGCGGGCCCGGGGTACCGCGTCGACCCCGTGGCGACCGTCGCGACGGTCGTCCACCGCTTCGCGGAAGGAGCCCTGGTGGTCCTCCCGGCCCTTGCGGCGCGCTGGCGGCCGCGCCTGGCCTTCGGTCTCCTGTTCGCCGGACTGCTGACAGTCCCCGGGGCCTACGTGCCGCCGGCCCTGTTCGACCCGATAGCGGGAACGGGCGCCCTCGCATCCCTTGCGGTCCCGATGCTGTTCGGCGCGATCGAGGCCGGTCTGGGATTCATCCTCCTCGTTCGCGGATTCCTCCCGATGGCGGCGTCGGCAGGCGGACCCCGTTGGCTCGCGTGGTCCACTGTGGGATTCATCGGGATCTCGATCATCCACTTCATCGTCGAGTGATCCTCACCCGGGAGGAATCCGGTCGACGGTCGCCGCAGCGGCCGGCCAGAGAGAAACGATTGCCAGCATGAGCGTGAATCCGAACGTCGCTGTGCCGAGGGCAAGGTGGGCCGTGACCACGAGCGGGTCCAATCGGCTCGTGATCGTCAGGGCGCCTATCGCCACCTGCGTCACGAGCACGGCGACTCCCATCGTGGAAAGCGTGACGAGCCGGAGCTCGGACCGGAACCACAGGAGCGCGAACAGCATCGAGAGGAAGAGGAACAGGCTCGTGAGCGCCGCGAAGAGCCGGTGCGCATATTCGACCGCGATGTGGGGATCGCTCAGGTTCGGGACGACGGCTCCGTGGCATAGAGGCCAGTCCGGGCACGCGAGGCCTGCGCCCATCGATCGGACGGTCCCGCCGACGACGATCGTGGCGTAGGCGAAGCCGGCCGCGAGGATCGCGATGACCTGGAACAGGCGTCGCCGGTCGAGGGCCATGGAGGTCGCCCACGCGGGAGCCGCTTCCCCTCCATAAAGACTTCCTACATGTTCAGGTCGGGCCGACGCAATGCGAACGCCACGGCGAGGATCGCGAGGTCCAACGCGAACCCGACCGCGCATAGGATGCAGATCGTCTGGATGACGAAGACTTCGACGATCGTGAGGCCCAGTCCGATCAGGCCGCCGAGGAGCGCGAACCCGAAGAGCCACGTGACCGTCGATGCGGGGCCGACGCGGTCGATTCCCAGAAGCGCGACGGCGGCCAAGCTGAACAGCATCCCGAACCCCACCACGCCCGCCATGGCCACCGGAATGCCGGCGACCGCGGAGAAGGGGCTCTCACGGACCTTCGTGCAGCTGAAGTAGTCGCCGAGGTCACACCACGTCGAGCTCGCCGCGTCGTACCACTGCCACGCCAGGTACGCGGAGACGACGATTCCGAAGATTGCGAGGACCGCCACGAGGACCAGCAGGTCTCCACGTGAGAACCGGGGTGTGGCCATCTCACACCTGCAACGCCGTGTCCAATGCGGACGCGTAGCTCGCGTACCCCCCAGCGGGTCGACCCACGAAAATCTCGCGGATCACGCCACTGCCATCGAGGATGAACGTCGTCGGCGTGCCCGTCACCCCGTATCGAGACATGACGGACCCCGTCGTATCGAGGACGTAGACCCAGGTCGTG
>Ga0209640_10003883_pt1 | contig 13125 bp, 9 predicted proteins | sample RifCSP10_1_FD_184018 | JGI IMG/M metagenome (GOLD analysis project Ga0209640, IMG submission 184018) | Soil microbial communities from Rifle, Colorado - Rifle CSP2_sed 10_1 (SPAdes) (version 2) | ecosystem: Environmental > Terrestrial > Deep subsurface > Rock core/Sediment | place: Rifle...
CGGGGACGATCCGGTCCCCGACCTCCTTCAGGACGGTCATGAGGTTGATCGTGTCGACGGAGAGGGAGACGAACAGGGAAAGGGCGTCCTCCGCCGGGGAGGAAGGCCGGATCTCCCGGAGCAGCGAAGCCGCCTGCTCGAACCAGCATCGGTCCAGGGCCGATTCGAGGATCGCGAGGTCCCGGGGCTCGCGGAACGAAGCGAGGGCCTGGAGGAGGGCGCGGCCCAACGGCTCCCGCCAGGTGACCATCAATTCTGCGAGGGCGCGCGGGTCGGCCTGCCGGCACATCTCCTCCAGCGCCGCCTCGTCGTGGAGGCCCGTCGGGACAAGGGAGGAGAGGATCTCCGCGGGGGACGCCCCCGATACCAATCCCCGCAGGACGGTCTTGACGGCCTGCGCCTCCCAGCGGCCGAGCACGAGCCGGACCGCCTCGGCGCAATCGCCGGCGGAGATGGCAAGCAGCCGGGCCAGGGTCTGCGAGACGTTCCTGCGGAGGGCCTCCTCGATCCGGGTGGCCTCCGATATCTCCCCGCCGGTGGATTCGATGAATGGACCATACGGGGTCTCCCGCAAGGCCGCGGCGATCGATGACAGGTCGGGCAGCGCGAGGATCGTATCGACCTCCCGGCGCGAGAGGAGTTGCGCCCGCATCGCATGCAGCCGGGTATTCAGGTAGAAGAGGTCACTCATCGGGGCCGGGGAGCCTCTTCCATAGTTCGACCATCAACGCGGGCCGGGCCTTCACGAACCGGGACCGCAGCGTGTTCCGTACGAGGAACGTGCCGTCCTCGTCCGACGCCTCCACCCCCCCGATCTCCGTTTCCGGCAACGGCTCGAAGCGGATGCGCGCGTCGGACGCCGACGCTTCGACCACGGCGCGGGTGACCCCGTCAACTCGCAGGATGACGTTCCCCTCCGGGAACTCCGGGAGGATCTCCCGGTACAGCCGCTCCGCGACGGCAGGGTAACGCGCCTCGCCGGGGAGGAGCTGCAGGCGTTCCTCCACCCGGGCCAGAACCGCGTCCACAACCCCGGCGCGTGCCCGCAGCCACGCCTCGTTCGCTTCCTGCCGGGCGCGGTTCATGCGGAGAAGCCGTGCCCTCTCCGCCTCCCTGGCCGTGGCGTCCCGGACGTCCGGCTCGACGGTTTCCGACTTCATCCGGGCCGCTTCCTTGATCTTCATGGCCTCATCGCGGGCCCGGGCCAGGATCCCGTCCCTCCGCGTCTCCGCCGTTCGGATCAGGTGCCGGGTCAGCTCTTCGTACCCCACCGCGGTCCCCCCCTCACTTCAGCGTAGTGAGGATGAGGATGGCGATGGTGAACCCGAAGATGACGAGTGTCTCCGGGATCACCAGCAGGATGATCATCGTTCCGAGCGATTCCGGTTTTTCGAGGAGGGCGCCCACCACCGCGGCCCCGATCCGTGCCTGGGCCAGGCCGGTCGCCAGAGCGGCCAACCCGATCGCCAGACCTGCCCCCAGCGCGATCAATCCCATTTCCATTACGCGTCCTCCTTTTCCGGCCTGCCGGCCCTAAGTGCTGCGTTTCATAAATACGGTTGCATTCGAGGTCCGCTGCATCCGCCCCGACTTCGTTGCGCTTCCTCACCGTACTTCCCAGTACGCCTCGGTCGCGACGCCTTGTCGGATGCGGCGCATCGGGCCTCTCGGTGCGACACCGTATTTATGAAGCGCAACACTATGCGATCGTTCGAAACGGTTTGTAGGCGCGACCGCCGCCGATGAAAAAATTCTCGAAGAACTCCACGTAGTGGAGACGGATGGACTGGATGGTGGGGGAGAGGACGCAGAACGCGAGGTTGATGGCGTGCAGCGTCAATGCGGCGAGGATCCCCAGCGCGGGGATCCCGACCAGCGGCACAAACCGGTTGGCCGTATAGGCGAGGGAGACGGAAGCCACGCCGATCCCCGTGATGCGAAGGTACGAAAAAATGTTCAACAGGTTGTGAGCCTCCATCGCCGCCCCGGCGCCCCCGCCAAGGACCATCACGAGCAGGGAGGCGGGAATCCCCGCCAGCCCGATGTAAAGGGCGGAACGCGGCGCCCACCCGGCGCCCCCCGCGATCGCCGCCGCGACGGCGACCAGAAAGGCGAGTCCTGCCGCCTTGGAAACCACCTCTCCCACCCTGCCGCGGCGAGCGGCGGTGTAGATGCCCAGGCCGACGCCCAGGAAGACATGGGCGACCCCGATGCCCACGGCGAAGAGGAGGATGTTCCGGAAGTCCTCCATCCTGTCGAAGAGGAGGGGTCGAAGCCCCAGGGGCTCCCCGAGGTCGCCGAACAGCTCGCCGTAGGCGAATCCCCAGGCGACGGCGGAGAGGGCCGCCCAGGAGAAGACGGCCGTCGCGTCGGCGACGAGTGGATTCCTTCCGTAGCGCCATCTTACAAGCCGGGCGATCGCCAGGAGAAGGAGGCCGTACCCGATGTCCCCGATGATGATCCCGTAGAAGAGGGGGAAGAAGAACGCCACCAGGGGGGTGGGGTCGATCGTCCCGTACCGGGGGAGCGGCAGGACCCTCGTGAAGAGCTCGAAGGGACGGACCGCGGGGCGGTTGCGCAGGACGACGGGAACGCCCTCCTTCTCCGCCTTCTCGATGGGGAGCCGCTCGAGGATCACGAGGTCACCGAACGCCTCCGCGATCGCCCTCTCGAGTCGCGCCAGCTCGCTTTCCGGAACCCAGCCGTGGAACAGGAACGTCGCATGGGTCTCGTAGAACGAGCCGGACGCGCGGATCCGCTCGATCCGGTTCCCGAGCCAGCGGCGGAGAACGAGGAGCGTGTCCCGCCATTCCCTGGACATCCCGGCGAGATTCGCCTCGATCTCCCGGATCGCCGGCGGAAGCTCGGCCTGCCTGCGCGCGATGATCTCGAGCGCCTCCGGGAGCGGCTTTTCCGCCACGGAGGCGGGGAGGCGCAGCTCTCCGATGTTCTTCTCCCAGAGGAGGGCCCGCGCTTCCGCGGCCTTTTCCACCGGGAAGATGAGCAGCGCGGCCAGCGTCTCCTTGTCCACCTCGCGATAGAGGATCTCGAACCGGCCGTCCGTCAGGAGGGAGAGCGCGTCCTCCAGGAGGGTCGCCACGGCCGCCTCCTTCGAGGAAAGGATCAGTCCCGTGCACTCCAGCTCACGGCTTTCCCGCACCATCCCGATCAGCGGCGCGAGGACCTTGAGGACCTTGTCGTACCGGGAGAAGAGGGACAGTTCATCCTGGTGCCTCTTCAGGTCGGCGACGAGGGACGCGGCGCGCGCCGAAAGGGTGTCCAGCTGAACGTTGACGGCCTTGAGCGGATCCGCTCCGGACGGTTCCGGGACGAGGTCGCGGATCCCTTCGCCCTCGCTCCCCTTCGGGATGGAGGGGAGAACGAGGAGGAGCTGGCGAACTTTCTCGAGCGCCGCCTCCAGGGTGGCCCGGGTCTGCTGGGCCGCGGGGTCGAGGACGTGACGCCGGATGACCGGGATGTCGGACTGGAGGCGGCGGATGTCGGCGGGCGCGGACTCGATGTGGATCGCGCCGATCTCCTGGAACAGGGCGATCACCGCCGACAGCCGGGAGCTCGGACCCAGGACCCGGATCTTGGCCATCGGCGCGATCATGACGGGAGGATCCGGTCGAGCAGCGCGTCGGCGATGGAGTCGATCCCCGGTTCCGATCGCCGGACCCATGCTTCCACCTTGAGGCGGGTTCGCTCGAGGAGGGCCACCGCCTCGTTTTCCGCTTCCGCGGTCTCCTTCTCGAGCGTCTCTTTTTCCCGGCGGGCGGATTCGATGCTCTTCGCCTCCAGGGCGTCCCTGGCCGCCGCCTCCGCCTCCGCGAGCAGGGACCTTGCGGCCTCCTCGGCCTCCCGGACGATCCTTTCGGCCTCCCGTTCGGCCCGGTAGATCGTCTTGATCAGCTCGACGTCCGATTGCGGTCCCATGGACCCCCCCGATCCGGAAACGTCGCGGCGGCACTCCAACGAATTGATGATATTTTATATACCCCCAAGCGAAATAGCGAGTGTATACTGCATACAGAATACAGGCGGATCGGCGATCGGCAACGGGAAATCCAGACCGACGGGGGCTGCGGGACACCCGAAGGAGGCGCCGATGGGACCGGGGGAAGGACGCCGCACAAGCTACGGTTCGTTGGAAGCGCGGGGAGTGAGCAGGCGGGAGTTCCTCCGGACGTGCGCCATCGCCGCCGCCGCCGTCGGTCTTCCGGGATGGACGGTCGGGGAAATCGCGGAGGCGGCCGTCGCCGGGGGGCGCCCCCCGGTCATCTGGCTCCACTTCCAGGAGTGCACGGGATGTTCGGAAACCCTCCTCCGCGCGTCCCATCCCGCCGTGTCGGACCTCATCCTCGACCTGGTTTCCCTCGATTACCACGAAACCTTGTTCGCGGCGGCCGGGAAGCAGGCGGAAGAGGCGCTGCACGACGCGGTCCGGAAGAACACCGGGAAGTACATCTGCGTCATGGAGGGGGCGATCCCGACCAGGGACAACGGGATCTACTGCAAGGTCGCCGGGCGTACGGCGACCGACCTCGCCAAGGAGATCGGCCTCAAGGCCGGGGCGATCATCGCCATCGGCTCCTGCGCCGCCTGGGGAGGGATCCCCTCCGCCGACCCCAATCCCACCGGGGCGATGGGGGTCCCCCAGTTCCTGAAGAGCGCGGAGAACGCCCCGTACCTCAAAGGGAAGGCCATCGTGGCCCTCCCGGGGTGTCCCCCCAACCCGTACAATCTCCTCGGAACGGTGCTCCAGTACGCGACCTACGGGACCTTGCCCGACCTCGACAGCCTCGGGCGACCGACCTTCGCGTACGCGCGCACCATCCACGAGGATTGCCCGCGCCGTCCGCACTTCGATGCCGGCCGGTTCGTCGAACGGTTCGGCGACGAGGGGCACCGGCACGGGTACTGCCTCTACAAGACGGGCTGCAAGGGGCCAAGGACCCACGCGCCCTGCTCCCTGCAGCAATTCGGCGAGGTCGTGGGGGCGTGGCCGGTCGGGATCGGCCACCCCTGCTTCGGATGCACCGAGCAGGCGCTGGCGTTCCGCGTGCCGCTGCACACGACCGTCGAAATCGACCGCCCGACCCCCCCCGACACCTATCCTCCCATCCACGCGGACCACGGAGGCGTCAGCACCGCCGCCGTCGGGGTCGCCGGTTTGACGGTCGGGGCCCTGATCGGGGCGGGAGCGATGGCGGCCAAAAAGCTCGGGGCGTCGAAGGGAGAGGGAAAGGGAGAGAACGACAAGGAGGCTTAATGGCCCATTTCATGAATCCGCCTGCATTCGAGCGCCGCTGCATCCGCTCCTGCTGCGTTCCGCTCCTTGCGCCGTACTTGAAAGTACGCCTCAGTCGCGCGCCTTGCCGGCGCGGCGCATCGACGCTCTCGGTGCGACGCCGGATTCATGAAAAGGACCATAAGTAACATGTCCCCCACCCGTCGTTCCGTCCTCAAGGGGATCGCCGCCGCGGCCACCCTGGCCGCGACGGGGGCCCCGAACGCATTCGCCGCGCCCCGTCCGCGGAAGATCCCGCCGGCCGACGCCGTCGGGTTGCTGTACGACGCCACCCGGTGCATCGGCTGCCAGGCGTGCGTGGTGAAGTGCAAGGAGGCCAACGGGCTGCCGCCGGACACGGGCACGCCCCGCGGGGCCATGTACGACGCTCCGGACGACCTGAACGCGAAGACGAAGAACATCATCAAGCTGTACAAGGGCGAGGACGGCCGCACTTCCTTCATGAAGGCCCAATGCATGCATTGCGTGGACCCGGCCTGCGCCTCGGTGTGCATGATCAGCGCCCTCCGCAAGGGCCCTCGGGGCATCGTGGTGTACGACCCGGGAAAGTGCGTCGGCTGCCGGTATTGCCAGACGGCGTGCCCGTTCAACGTGCCGAAGTACGAATGGGAAACCGCCTTCCCGAAGATCGTGAAGTGCGAGCTGTGCCGCCACCTCCTCGACAAGGGCGGGATCCCCGCCTGCGTCGCGGCGTGTCCGCGCGAAGCGGTGATCTTCGGGGGGCTTGAAACGCTCCGGGCCGACGCGAAGGGCCGTATCGCCAGGGAACCGAAGAGGTATTTCCCGAAGGTCTACGGCGACACCGACGGGGGAGGGACGCAGGTCCTCTACCTGTCCGCCGCCGGGATCCCGTTCGGGAAACTCGGCTTGCCGGACCTGGGCGACGAACCCGTCCCCGAGCTGAGCGAATCCCTGACGCACGCCGTGTACCAGGGATTCATCGCCCCGGTCGCCCTCTATTCCATCCTCGGATTCGCGGTCTACCGGTCCTGGCGCCGCCAGGGCCTGGGGAAGGGGGGCGAGGAATGAGCCACAATGCCGCGGCCGTCGGCGGCCCCATTCTCACCCGGACTTTCAAGGTGTGCCTCGGTGTCTTTGCCATGTGCATCCTCGTGCTGGCGTGGCGCTTCGTGGTCGGCCTCGGGCCCACCACGGGGATGAACGACGGGTTCCCGTGGGGGATCTGGATCGCCTTCGACGTGGTGGTCGGCACCGCCCTGGCGTGCGGGGGGTTCTCGATCGCCATCCTCTGCTACGCCTTCAACGAGGGGAAGTACCATGCCCTCATCCGGCCCGCCGTCCTGACCAGCGCGCTGGGGTACACCCTCGCCGGCGCTTCCGTCATCGTCGACCTGGGACGGTACTGGAACGTGTGGAAGATCCCGCTTCTCTGGAACTGGAACCGGAACTCCGTTCTCCTCGAAGTCGCGATCTGCATCATGACCTACATGGTCGTCCTCTGGATCGAGCTGTCCCCGGCGTTCATCGAGGTCTGGGAGGAACAGGAGAAGTACCCGCTCCTCTGCCGGGCGGCCCGGCGGGTTCACAGGTGGCTCAACCGGTACCTGATCGCGATCCTCGCCCTCGGGATCCTTCTCCCCACGATGCACCAGTCGTCCCTCGGCTCCCTCATGCTGATCATGACGACCAAGCTCCACAAGCTCTGGCACACGCCGCTCCTCCCCGTCCTCTTTCTCTCGTCCGCGATCCTGATGGGCTACGCGGCGGTCATCTTCGAATCGGCGCTGGCGGACGAGGTGTTCGACCGGCCGCGGGAGACGAAGATCCTTGCGCACTTGTCCGGGATCATGGTGGCCGTCCTCTTCTTCTTCTTCGCTGTTCGGCTCATCGACCTCGCCCTGCGGGGCCGGTTGGGGCTCGTGGCCAGGCTGGACTTCTACAGCTGGATGTTCCTCCTGGAGATGGCGCTGTTCCTGGCGCCGGCACTCCTGCTCTTTTCCCGGAAGCGAAGGAACAACCCGGGGATCGAGCTGATCTCCGCGATCCTGATGATGCTCGCCGGTTCGCTCTACCGGTTCGACACGTTCCTGGTCGGGTTTCGCCCCGGCCCCGGCTGGTCCTACTTCCCGACGATCCCGGAGATGACGGTCACCATCGGCTTCGTCGCCTTCGAGGTCATGTTGTACCTCTTCATCGTCAAGCAATTTCCGATTCTCCACAGCGGCGTTTCGCCACATGGCCTCGAGGCGGCGGCGCCGAAACCTTCCGGTTAGGGGGACTCCCCATGAGCCAGCGGATCACGATCGACCCGGTTACGCGGATTGAAGGGCACCTCCGCATCGACGTCGAGGTCGACGGGGGCGTGGTGAAGGACGCCTGGTCGTCCGGGACGATGTGGCGCGGGATCGAGATCATCCTGAAGGGGAGGGACCCCAGGGAGGCATGGATCTTCACGCAAAGGATCTGCGGGGTCTGCACGACCGTCCACGCCATCGCGTCGGTCCGGGCCGTGGAGAACGCGCTCGGGCTGGAGGTTCCCCTGAACGCCCGGTACATCCGGAACCTCATGATCGTCGCGCACACCCTGCATGACCACATCGTCCATTTCTACCAGCTCTCCGCCCTCGACTGGGTCGACGTCACCTCGGCCCTCAAGGGCGACCCGGCGAAGGCCGCGAGCATCGCGGAAAGCCTCTCGCCGTGGCCCGGGAACAGCCGGAAGCAGATGGAGACGGTGAAAACGAGGGTTTCTGAGTTCGTCAAGGGCGGCCAGCTGGGGATTTTCGCCAACGGCTACTGGGGCCACCCCGCGATGAAGCTTTCGCCGGAGATCAACCTGATCGCCGTGTCCCACTACCTCCAGGCGATCGACGTCCAGCGGAAGGCGAACCAGGCGGTCGCGATCCTCGGCGGCAAGACGCCCCACATCCAGAACCTGGCGGTGGGGGGCGTGGCGAACGCGATCAACCTGGACGACCCGGCAACCCTGAACATGGAGAAGCTGTACATGGTCCGGGACCTGCTGGAGCAAGTCACCGCGTTCGTCCAGCAGGTTTACCTGCCGGACGTGTGCGCCATCGGCGCCCGCTACCCCGAGTGGCTCCGGTACGGCGCGGGGGTCACCAACTACCTCTCGGTGCCGGACCTCCCCCTCGACACGAAGGGGACGACGTTCGACTTTCCCGGGGGGACGATTTTCGACGGGAACCTCGCGACGTACAAGCCGATCTCGTCCTTCCAGGATCCGTACTTCAAGGAGAACGTGACGGAGAGCATCGCCCGGTCCTGGTACGACGGCGGGTGGCAGAAACACCCGTGGGAGGAGGAGACCGTCCCGAAGGCGGGCGCGTTCGACCCCGGGGGGAAATACTCCTGGTCGAAGTCCCCGAGGTTCCAGGGGCGCCCGATGCAGGTGGGTCCCCTGGCCCAGGTCTTCATGGGGTACGCCGCCGGTCACGCGCCGACGGTCCGCTGGGGGAACCGCGCCCTGGAGATGGCATCCAGGGCCGCCGGGACGGAGATCGGGACCTCCGCCCTCCACTCGACCCTCGGACGGCACCTCGCCCGGGCGGTCCGCTGTGCCGTGCTGGCGGAACTGGGGATGAAGCATTGGGAGCTGCTGGCGACGAATATCGGGAAGGGGGACGTCTCCGTCCTCAACCCGCCGGCCTTCCCCCGTTCCGAACAGAGGGGGTTCGGCTTTCACGAGGCCCCGCGCGGGGCGCTTTCCCACTGGATCGTGATGAAGGACGGGAAGATCCAGAACTATCAGGCGGTGGTTCCCTCCACGTGGAACGCCGGCCCCCGGGACGGAAAGGGGCAGAGGGGGCCGTACGAAGCCTCCCTCGTTGGAAACCCGGTCTCGGATCCCGGGCGTCCCCTGGAAGTGCTCCGGACCCTCCACTCCTTCGACCCTTGCCTCTCGTGCGCCATCCACATGGTGAAGGCGAACGGGGGGGAGATCGTCGGGAAAAACGGGGCCTGACGGACGGCCTCTTCCGGTGATAGCATCGGTCGGATCATCCCATCCGCCCGGAGGAATTTGCCTGGTGGGCGCCGTCTATTTCATGTTCCGGACTCTTCTATAAGGAAGCAAAAACGGGGGGCACCTTCGGCGCCCCCGTTCTTGACGCTGCCGGGGCACCCCGGCAGCGGGAGTTCGTACCGGTGCGCCCCCTCCGTTCGTGGGGTTCCGCGGTCACTTCCCTCCCATCATCCGTGCCTCCTTTGCGGCGATTATCCTGCGATGCTGCTTTGATGAGGGGAATGGTACCGGAGGTTTCCTTCCGGTGCTCCGCGCCCCGGCAAAGTACGCTCCCTGGGGTACCCCCGGTAACCGGTGCCCTATTCCTCGCTCAGCAAGGGGGCACCGGGCAAGGGGGCACACTTGGACATCGCCAGGGGGATGCGTTACATTGGATGTTGCATACGGAGGGCCCCCCGATGCTCGTCGGAAAACGGATGACGCGGAACCCGAAGACGGTGTCCCCGGACGACCCGCTCTCGCTCGCCGCGGGGATCCTTCGGGAGCACCGGTTCCACCATCTTCCGGTGGTCGAGGACGGGAGACTGGTCGGGATCCTGTCCGACACGGACCTGCGGAACGCCTCGTACGCCGCGGTCCCCGCGGAAAGGGGGTCGGCGGGGGACCGGCCGGTCCGGGAGGCGATGCGGACGGAGGTCTGGTCCGTCACCCCCGACGACTCGGTCGAGGACGCGCTCCTCATCCTCACCCGGGAGAAGTTCGGCGCCCTCCCGGTCCTCTCCGGGGACCGCCTGGTGGGGATCATCACGAGAGCGGACCTGCTGAACGCCTTCGTCGACCTCCTCGACGTGAACGAGGTCTGCTTTTGCGTGGACGTCACCTTTCCCCGGAACATGGCGCGGTTCGAGGAGCTGATCGACACCTTCGGGGGGATGGGCGTCGAGGTCCGCAGCGTCCTGATCGCTCCCCAGGGCGAGGTCGGGGCGCTGAACGCCCACCTGCGGGTCGCAACGATCGACGGACCGGCGGTGCGCCGTGCTCTCCGCGCCCGCGGGTTCACGATCTCGGAGCAAGTGTCCCGCCTCTGAGGAGGCGCCCGCGCCGGCTCACGCCTTCCCGATCAACCTCCGGAGCACATACGGCAGGATGCCGCCGTGGAGGTAGTAGTGGACCTCCGCGGGCGTGTCGATCCGCGCCAGCGCCGGGAACGTCCGTTCGCCCCCCTCGCCGGAAACGCGCACCGTCACCCGCATCCGGGGCGTGATCTCCCCGGCGATCCCCTCGATGTCGCAGGTTTCCCTTCCCGTCAGGCCGAGGGACTCCCGATTGGCCCCGTCCACGAACTGGAGCGGAAGGATTCCCATCCCGACGAGGTTGCTACGGTGGATCCGCTCGAAGCTTTCCGCGATCACCGCGCGCACCCCCAGCAGCCGCGGCCCCTTGGCCGCCCAGTCGCGCGACGAGCCGGAGCCGTACTCCTTGCCGGCGAGGATGATCAGCGGCGCGCCATCCTTCGCGTACCGCATCGCCGCGTCGTAGATCGTGATCGTTTCGCCGCCGGGCGGGTACGTGGTCCATCCTCCTTCCGTCCCCGGCGCGAGGAGGTTCTTCAGCCGGATGTTGGCGAAGGTTCCCCGCATCATCACCTCGTGATTTCCCCGCCGGCTGCCGTAGGAGTTGAACTCCTCCTTCGGGATGCCGTGGTCTTTCAGGTACGCTCCCGCGGGGCCGTCCTCGGCGATGTCCCCGGCGGGGGAGATGTGGTCCGTCGTCACCGAGTCGCCGAGCACGGCGAGGATCCGCGCCCCCCGGATCTCCGCGACCGGTTCCGGCACCGCGGGCAGGCTCTCGAAGAACGGCGGGTTCTTGACGTAGGTGGAGGACGGTTTCCACGCGAAGCACTCCGACTTCGGAACGGGGAGCTTTTTCCACGCCTCGTCCCCCGAGAATACGGAGGCGTACTCCTTGCGGAACATCTCCGGCTCGACCGCGGACCGCACCGCCTCGGTGATCTCCCCCGGCGACGGCCAGATATCGTGGAGGAAGACCGGCTTTCCGTTCTTGTCGTTGCCGAGCGGCTCGGTGTACGGGTCGAAGTCGACGTCCCCGACGAGGGCGTACGCCACCACGAGCATCGGGGAGGCGAGGTAGTTCGCCCGGCACAGCGGGTGGATCCGTCCCTCGAAGTTCCGGTTCCCCGACAGGACCGACGCGGCGACCAGGTTCCCGCGCCGGATCGTCTCCGCGATCGCCTCGGGGAGGGGCCCGGAGTTCCCGATGCAGGTGGTGCACCCGTATCCGACCAGGTGGAACCCGAGCGCCTGCAGGTACGGCGTCAGCCCCGCGCGATCGAGGTATTGCGTCACCACCTTCGACCCCGGGGCGAGGCTCGTCTTGACCCAGGGCCTCGTCCGCAGCCCCTTTTCGACCGCCTTCTTCGCCACCAGCCCCGCGCCGATCATCACGGAGGGGTTGGAGGTGTTCGTGCAGCTCGTGATGGCGGCGATGACGACCGAGCCGTCGTGCAGGTCGAACACCCCCTGTTCGAGCCGCACCGACGCCGACCCCGGCGCCCAGGCGACCGGTCCCGGAGCGGATATTTCCCCGGCGACGCGGCCGCCCTCTCCCATCCACCGGTCCGCGCCGTCGTTCGCGGTTTCATTCCGCGCCTCCTTCCCCCACGTCGAAAGGGCCTTGCGGAACGCCTCCCTCGCCTCCTTGAGCGGCACGCGGTCCTGCGGCCGGCGCGGCCCCGCCATGCACGGCTCCACGGTGGAAAGGTCGAGCGAAAGCATGTCGGAGAAGGCCGGGTCGCGGGTGTCGTCCGTGCGGAAGAGCCCCTGTGCCTTGCAGTACGCCTCCACGAGCTTCACCTGCTCCCGGTCCCGGCCGGTGAAGAGAAGGTAGGAGAGCGTCTCCCGGTCGACGGGGAAGAAGCCGATCGTCGCGCCGTACTCCGGGGACATGTTCGAGATCGTCGCCCGGTCGGCCACGGAGAGGGAAGAGAGCCCCTTACCGTAGAACTCGACGAACTTTCCCACCACCCCTTTCTTCCGCAACATCTGGACGACGGTGAGAACGAGGTCGGTCGCGGTCGCCCCGACGGGGAGCTCCCCGGTCATCCGGAACCCCACCACTTCCGGGATGAGCATCGAGATCGGCTGGCCGAGCATCGCCGCCTCCGCCTCGATCCCGCCCACGCCCCACCCGACCACGCCCAGCCCGTTGATCATCGGCGTGTGGGAGTCGGTCCCCACGAGAGTGTCCGGGTACGCCTGCGCGCCGGAGCGGTCTTTCCGCGTGAAGACGACGGGGGCGAGGTACTCCAGGTTCACCTGGTGGCAGATCCCGGTGCCGGGCGGGACGACGCGGAAGTTGCGGAACGACTCCTTCCCCCACCGCAGGAAGGCGTACCGCTCCCCGTTGCGCCCGTACTCCCTCGCCACGTTGTCGGGGAAGGCGGTCGCCGCGGCGAACCGGTCCACCTGCACGGAGTGGTCGATCACGAGGTCCGCCGGCATCAGCGGGTTGATCCGCTTCGGGTCCCCCCCCATCCTCTTCGCCGCGTCGCGCATCGCCGCCAGGTCGACCAGCGCGGGGACGCCGGTGAAATCCTGGAGGAGCACGCGGGCGGGGCGGAAGGCGATCTCGCGGTCCGACGGCTTCTTCGGCGACCAGTTCGCGAGCGCACGGACGTCGTCCGCCGTGACCGTGTCGCCGTCCTCGTGGCGCAGGAGATTTTCGAGGAGGACCTTGATGGAGAAGGGGAGGCGGGCGACCTTGCCGACGCGGCGCTTCTCGAGCGCCTCCAGGCGGAAGATTCCGAAGGCGGTTCCGCCGACGGTCTTCCTCGAACGGGTCCCGAAAC
>Ga0209640_10003885_pt1 | contig 13124 bp, 16 predicted proteins | sample RifCSP10_1_FD_184018 | JGI IMG/M metagenome (GOLD analysis project Ga0209640, IMG submission 184018) | Soil microbial communities from Rifle, Colorado - Rifle CSP2_sed 10_1 (SPAdes) (version 2) | ecosystem: Environmental > Terrestrial > Deep subsurface > Rock core/Sediment | place: Rifle...
ACGACGGCTGGCTGCTGGGGGTCGCGGTATGAGCGCCAGCCCCCTCACCCGCGAGCTCGTCGTCGCCCAGACGCGCGCGCTGAAGCTGCCCGGCATCGCCCGCGTGTTTGACGGCTTGGCGCGCCAGGCCCGCGATGCGCACTGGCCGCACGAGGACTACTTGCACGAGGTCTTGAGCGCCGAGCAAGCGTCGCGGCACGAGTCGGTGATCCGTCAACGACTCCGCGAGGCGCGCTTTCCCGAAATCAAGACCCTCGACACGTTTGATTTCACCGCCGCCGAGGGCGTCAGCGCGACCCAGATCCATGCCCTGGCCCGTGGCGAGTGGGTCACCGCGCCCGAGAATCTCATCTTCGCCGGTCCGATCGGGACGGGGAAGACGCATCTGGCCATTGCCCTGGGTGTCGAAGCCACGAAGCAGAAACGACGCGTGCTCTTCACCCGGGCGGCCGATCTGGTGCGCCAGCTCCTGGAAGCGCGGGATGCGCGCGAGCTCACGCGTCTCCAGCAGAGACTCCTCCGCGTCGACGTCCTCATCGTCGACGAAGTGGGATTCGTGCCGTTCGAACGGGCAGGCGGCGAGCTGCTCTTTAATCTGATCACGGATCGCTATGAACGCCGGGCGACAGTCGTGACCACGAATCTCGCATTTGCCGAATGGGTCACCGTGTTTGCGGGCGACGAGAAGCTCACGACCGCGCTGCTCGATCGCTTGGCGCATCACGCGACGGTGGTCACCACGAAGGGAAAGAGCTATCGGATGCGCAAGCGCCGGTCCTCGGGCTCCTGAAGGTTCGGCACTCAAAACGACCGCGCAGGAGGCCGTAGGAACCACGATCGTAAGGGAGGCCAGGGTCTAGCATCCCCTCTCTCGGCGTCCGAGGAGATGATGCGAAACACAAATCGACGCGACTATGGAAATGACGCTCCTATGGAAATCACAGAACGATTTCCACAGCAGCTTGGAAATCTCGCACAGCACGCGAGATTCCCACATTCCCACAGCCGATCATCATTGTTTCAGAGGAGAAGAGCGTAGAATGAACCGCCCTCAAGTGGATCACTTTCCGAGCGGCCGACTGGTCTAGTTTCCGACCGGCGCGCGCACAGCCCGTTGTGAGAGATCACAACGGGCTTCTTTCATGTACGGCCCTCCGGTGTCCTCCACCTCCAACTTGCGTTTATGGAGTGCTCGATGCTTTCGACAAGCCCGCTTCATCCGACGATGGAGCGGGCTGTTTCTTTCTAAGTACTCGATTTCATAATTACAGTGACGTATTTTAGTAGCGGTAATCGGCGCGGTCTGATACCTTCCTGCGCAGACAGGGAGGTGCTTCTACGCCGAGACACAGCCCATACGTCATCGAGCTCACCGCCGACGAGCGGGCCGCGTTGGAAGCGCGAGCCCGTAAATATACGTCACCGTATCGAGACGTCATCCGCGCGAAGATCGTCCTGCTGGCGGCCGAGGGATTCGCCAACGATCTCATCGCCGCGAGACTCGATACGCCACGCCAGATCGTTAGCAAATGGCGTCACCGTTTCTTCGAAGAGCGAATGCCCGGTCTTGAGGAAGAGCCTCGAGGCGGGCGAACAGCCCGCTTTTCCCCCCAGCGTCGTCGTCGACGTTAAACGGCTGGCGTGCGAGTTGCCCAGTCGCGCCGATGTGCCGCTGGCGCGCTTCACGATTCCTGAACTGCATCACGAGGTCCTCACCCGCGGTATCGTGGCCCAGATCAGCGGCGTCACCTTGTGGCGGTGGTTGAGCGCCGATGCGCTGCAACCCTGGCGGCATCGCAGCTGGATCTTTCCCCGAGATGCGCAGTTTGCCGAGAAAGCCGGGCGCGTGCTGGATCTGTACGCCAGAACCTGGGACGGGACCCCGCTGGGGCCGGATGACTTCGTCGCCTCGGCCGATGAGAAACCGAGTCTCCAAGCGCGCCGCCGCAAGCATCCGACGCTGGCGCCAGGCCCGGCTCGTCCGATGCGCGTCGAACATGAGTACTTCCGGACGGGCGCCCTGACGTACCTCGCGGCGTGGGATGTGCACCGCGCGAAACTCTTTGGCCGGTGCGAACCGAAGACGACCATCGGCGCGGTCGACCGCCTCGTCGAGCAGGTGATGAGCACAGAACCCTATCGGTCCGCACGCCGCGTCTTCTGGATCGCGGACAACTGCTCGTCGCACCGAGGCGACAAAGCCGCCGCTCGCCTCCGCGCGCACTGGCCCACGGTGACGCTGGTGCACACGCCCGTGCATGCGAGCTGGCTGAACCAAGTGGAGATCTACTTCTCGATCGTCCAGCGCAAGGTCGTCACGCCGAACGATTTCACATCCCTGCGCGAACTCGAAGATCGGCTGCTCGCCTTCCAAGTCCGATACGAGCAGACGGCCAAGCCGTTTCACTGGACGTTCACCCGAACGGATCTGGCCGACCTGTTGTCCAAGCTCAAAGCCAAGGAGATGAGCCGCGCCGCCTGACCGGAAAATACGTCACCGTAATTGTGAAACACAGCACTAAGCCAGCAGCATCCGCATCGGTCTCAGCTCTCGGCTGAAAGGGTTCAGGACTAAACCCAGAATCTCGAGCGTGACGATGCCGAGGAGCGCGGCGTCACCAGGCTCGCCCAGGACGACAGGCGTATGCGCCTTTCCCTGGGGCAGTTCGATGAAGCACTCGGAAACCGGCCTCTCGATGGTGGTGCCATCCGCCAGCGAGAACCCCACCGAGCGCGTCGGCGCGATGCCGATCTCGCGCCAGACGTCATTCGGCAGCACTGTATAAGTGGCGCCGCTGTCTACGAGGAAGTTGACAGCGGCGTCGGTGCCACTTGGCCCACGAACGATGCCTTCGATGTGTGTCAATCCCATGGATGTTCGATCTCCAGCATACCCGACTGTGACTCAGAACCGCCCTGCCATCACGCTGAATTCCTCGACGGGTAGCCACTCCAGCAGCCGCAAGTCGTCTTCCGACAGGCGATAAATCTCGTTGGCGACGACGTGATTGCGCGCGAACGCCAGGAATATCTCGCGGTTGCGATGCTTGGTAGCCAGCCGTTCGAGTCCGTCAATTTTGGATGCGCCGCACATGTCGAAAACGTCTTCTTCGTCGTCTGATGTCGATTCGAGCGCTCGAAGCCGCTGGAGCTTGGTTTCGCATTCCTGCGCGCGACCGTGATGATGGGTGATGCGGCTGTCGAGATGCGCCACCAGTTCGTCAGCGGTGATGTCGATCTTGAATCCGTCAATCATGTCAATCCTCCTGCGACGACAGCGGATCGCAACAATGAGACCACGTGTAAATCGAGTCATTCGCCCGAGAATGGCACCCGAGTACGCAAATCCTGCACAGTGATCCGGCGTCGCAGTGAGCAGGTTTTGCCGCGCTCGTCTCCAAGCGCGATTTGTCCGTCGCGAACGTCTGCGCGATCTGCGACGGCATGGTATCGTCTCAGGTTTAAGAGGAGGCTTCCGTGTCTGAGCCTGTCTACACCAGCCGTATCCGGATCGAACGGGTCAAAGGTCCCATTCGGCACGCGTACATCGAGCCGTTCCGCGAGCCGATTCGATTCGGCGTCCACGGCGCCATCAAGCAGTTCTACGGCGTCGAGCCGGATGAGGAGATCCCGGCGACGCTCGATCACATCATTGCCGCGGTCGGCGGTTGACTGCTCGGCACCCTTGCCGGCGCACTGGCAGTGCGTCAAATACCAGTCGAACCCCACAAGGTGAGCGCCCAGGTCGAGGGCGACGTCGAAGCGGTGGATAAAGTCCTGCGGATCGCGCGGATGCGCGTCCGCTACGCCATCCGCATTCCAGAGGGGACGCGCGAAGCGGCTGAACGCGCCGTGGCGACGCACCATGTCAAGTGCCCCGCCGCGATGAGCGTGCGCGACTGCATTCCTATCGAGATTACGGCGGACATCACCGAGGACGGATAGTCGTGAGTAATTGACCGTCAGGACGTGGACGGCGACGGCTCAAACGTCGCCGCCGGCGCCGACGGGATCAGCAGCCATGCAATGACGTACGCAAGCACGCCGCAGATGATTGCGCCGGGATAGACGGCCAGGATCACGGCGGCGAGCCGGACCAGCGTGGAGTCGTAACCGAAATAATCGGCCAGGCCACCACAGACGCCCGCAATCTTCCGGTCGGTTGTTGAGCGGAGCAGGCGCTTACCGTCCACGCGAGGCTCCGGCACGCCGCCGTCCGGCAATATCAGCCAGGCCGCTGCATACGCGACGAGGCCACCCAGGATGGCGCCCGGGACGATCGACAAGACCACCCACGCCAGACGCACAAGGGTCACGTCGGTGTTGAAATATGCGGCGATGCCGGCGCATACCCCGCCGAGCTTGCCCTCGGCCGGCCGCCGCGTCAGTCGCCGCGGCGGCGATGCTTCGTGGACCGCAGCGCCGCAGAAGCGACAGAAGACAGAATCGGCGTCAATCTCCCGGGAACAGCGGGCACAGATCATGGCTAGCCTCCAACGTGGAACCTTCGTCTTCTGGTATAGACGAAAATGTACAGTCCGAGGTTCGCCGCCAGGACGACCAGACCGATGACGACCTGAGCCTCGCGTGTAAGGCCGCCGGGATAGAGGACAGGGAAGAGGTAGCGCGCAACGAAATCGCCGCTGTAGTAGTTCAGCCCCGCCTGTGCCCGCAGGGCATTCTCGAGCGGCGTCAGCGGGCAGATGCCGCCGGAGAACTCGATGTAGGCGGCCCACACGACGGCGGGCAGGTGCACCCAGATCGCGCGCGGCCATTTCAGGCTGAGCAACGCGCCTGCCGCGACAAAGAGTACAAAGGAGAGATGGACGAGGACGACGAGGCCGGCGCCCACCGCGTAGATCCTCTCCACCTCTCGATGCTAGCCGATGCCGGAACTGCCTGACGTCCTCCTGTACCTGCACGCCCTGCAGCCAAGGATTGTCGGGCAGCGCGTGATCGGCGTCCGGCTCGCGAGTCCATTCCTGCTTCGCTCGATCGATCCCCCGCTCTCAGCGATCGAAGGCCGCACGATCGTGGCGCTTCACCGGCTCGGCAAGCGCATCGTGTTCGAAGGGGAAGGAGAACTCTTCCTGGTCTTCCACCTGATGATTGCCGGCCGCTTCCGGTGGAAGCCCCCGGGCGCGAAGATTCCCGGCAAGGTCGGCCTCCTGGCGATCGACTTCGATCACGGCACCCTCGTGATGACGGAGGCCGGCACCAGGAAACAGGCCTCGCTTCACGTCGTCGCAGGAAGCGCCGCACTCGCCCACCACGATCCTGGAGGGCTCGACGTATTCGAGGCGGACCTGCCCGCGTTTCGGGCGGCGCTCCAACGCGACAATCACACGCTCAAGCGCGCCCTCACGGACCCGCATCTCTTCAGCGGGATCGGCAACGCCTATTCGGACGAGATCCTGCACGCCGCGCGGCTGTCGCCGTTCAAGCAGACGAACGGCCTGACGGACGAAGAGGTCCGGCGCCTGTACGACGCGACGCGCCTGACGCTGTCGAACTGGATTGGCCAGCTGCAGGACGAAGCCGGCGAAGAGTTTCCTGAGAAGGTCACGGCATTCCACGAAGGCATGGCGGTGCACGGCCGCTACGGGAAGGCCTGCCCCGACTGCGGATCGCCGGTGCAGCGCGTCGTGTATGCCTCGAACGAGGCCAATTACTGCGCGACCTGCCAGACGGGCGGCCGGCTGCTCGCCGATCGGTCGCTGTCACGGCTGCTGCGCGACGACTGGCCCCGCACGCTCGAGGATCTCGAGCGGCGGCGCAAGGCTTGAGGTATTTTGTGCGGGTCGTGCTGGTCCCGCTCATTCTCGCCCTGCTCGTGGTGAACGCGGCTGCGCAGGCCGTGGCAGAGCTGCGCTGGGGCGGCGACGCCGAAGGCGGCGCCCCGTTTGTCGAGGCCGATCCGCGGGATCCCACGCGTGTCGTGGGATTCGACGTCGAGGTGGCGCAGCTGCTCGCGGGCGGGCTGGGCCGCACCGCGCGGTTCGTGCAGGTCGGTTTCACCAGTCTCGACCCCGCCGCCGCGAGAGGCGACTTCGACATCGGCCTGAGCGGCATCGAGGACACGCCCGCCCGGCGCGCGCGCCTGGCGGTCACCATCCCGTATTACGAGTTCCGGGAAGTCCTGACGGTTCGCGAGGCGGATCGCGGCCGTTTTCGAACGCTGGCCGACCTTGGCGGCCGGCGCGTGGCGACGCTTGGCGCCACGCTCGCATACGACATGCTCGTCGCAGCACAAGCCGAACTCGGCGTCGTACCGGTCACGTACGAGGATGACGTGCACCCGTACAGCGACCTCGCGCTGGGCCGGGTGGATGCGGTGGTGCTGGATGCGGTACTGGCCGATCGCGGCGTTCGGCGCAACACAGGACTCGTCAACCAGGATGCGGACCTCGGCGTCGGCTATTACGTCGGCGTCCTCGCGCCGGGCCAGGACGCGCTGCGCGATCGCATCAACGGCCTCCTGCGCGCCGGCATGCGCGACGGGCGGCTCGAGGCGATCTTCCGGCGCTGGGAAATGTGGAACGAGGATCAGCCCCGCTTGTATGCCCGCGTGCTCGCCGGTGAATCGGTGGAGCTCCTTCGGACCGCGGGGTCGGGCTCCCCGAACGCGTGGGACGCGGCCCGGCGGTACTTCCCTGCGCTGCTCCAAGCGGCGGTGATCACCTTGATCCTCTCCTGCGCGGCGATGGCGCTGGCGGTCGCCATCGGTGCCCTCATTGCAACCGGCCGCGTCTACGGCCCGCGTCCCCTCCAGGCGCTGCTGACCGCTTACGTAGAAGTGATTCGCGGCACGCCGCTGCTGCTGCAGCTCTTTGTCCTGTATTTTGGCCTTGCGCCCCTCGTGCAGCTTCCGGCCTTCATGGCGGCGCTCATCGGCCTCGGCCTGAACTATGCGGCCTACGAGAGCGAGATCTATCGCGGCGCGCTCCAGGCCGTCCCGCAGGGACAGCTCGACGCCGCCCGCGCGCTCGGCCTGACCGATCGCCAGGCGTTGAAGCTGGTGCGGGCACCGCAGGCATTTCGTCTGGCGCTGGCGCCGATGACCAACGACTTCGTGGCGCTGTTGAAGGACAGCTCCCTGGTCTCGGTGATTACTGTCGTAGAGCTGACGAAGCAGACGTCGATCTTTGCGGCGAATATCGGAAGCTGGGCGGTGCCGGGTGCCCTGTGCGCGGCGCTGTACCTCGTGTTGTCGCTGCCGCTGGCGAGGCTGGCGCGACGCATCGAAAAGAAGTGGCGGCAGGCGTGATTCTCGACGTCCGGGATATGGCGGTGCGGCGCGGTGGCCGCCTGGTTGTCGACGGCGTATCGTTTGCCGCGCGGCAAGGCGAGCTGCTCGCCATCATGGGTGCCTCCGGGTCGGGCAAGACCACCGTCCTGCGGTCGATTGCGGGCCTGGATCCGCTTGCGGGCGGCGCCGTCGATGTTGGCGGTGTCAGTCTCAAGGCGGGCGTGACTCCGCGCGGCGGGGTCCGAAGGCGCCTCCATCGCTCGGTCGGCATCGTGTTCCAGTTTCATCACCTCTTCGCGCACATGAGCGCCCTCGACAATGTGGCGCTTGCGCCCGTGCACGTCCTCGGGCGGCCGCGCGACGCGTCCGACCAGCGAGCGCGCGAGCTGCTGGAGGCGCTCGGCGTAGGCAGCCGGGCCGCGGCGATGCCACACGAGTTGTCGGGAGGCGAAGCGCAGCGGGTGGCCATCGCCCGGGCGCTTGCCGTCGAGCCCGCGGTGCTCCTGATGGACGAGCCGACCGCCTCGCTCGATCGCGCCCGGCGCGACGACCTCGCGGACACGTTGAAGCAGCTGACGGCACAGGGGCGCACCGTTGTCATTGCCACGCATGACGAAGAGTTTGCGCGTGCCGCCGCGCATCGCGTCATCGTCATGAGCGAAGGACGCCTCGCGCGCGAAGGGTAAAATGTCTGGGCTTCCCATGGTTGACGCGACCGTCCGCACCGACGCGCGGTACATCGAGCTCGACACCGCTCGCAGGATCCGCAGCCGCAACAAGACCTACTACCGCGTGCTGCACTGGCCGATCTGGATATTCGTGTTCTTCATCGCGCCGGGTCCGCTGACCTTCGATGTGATCGAGCGCGGGTTCGATGCACGCACGCTGGCATGGCTCTCGGTGGTGCTGTTCGGCACGGGCGTCGCCGGGCTGCGCGGCCGGCTGCCCGGGTGCGAGCCGGCGCCCTACATCATCCGGTTTACCGAAGATCGGCCGAATCCGCTCTATCGGCGCGTCTGCTATACGACCGCGTGGGGCGAGGTGGTGGCCTTTGCCGCGCTCAACACTGCGGGGCTCGCCTGGGCCGTGATGACCGGCGAATGGCGGCTGAAGCAGATGTACGCGGTCGCGTATTTTCCGATCGCCGGGATCATGTGGGCGCTCGGGGCACTGGGACACCTGCCACGCGTCAAGGCCTCCACGCAGGGCGAGGGGCACGAGCGGCGCTACTTCTACGGATCGGTCTGGGCCGTGATGCTGGCGCAGCCGGTGCTGTGGGTGATGTGGAAGGTGCTGCCGGCGACGCGGGCGGGCGACGTCACCAAGCTGGCGCTGTTCGTCGGGATCCTCGCCGTCGTGGGACGCCTGGCGCGGCTCGGCATGCTGCCCCGTACGAGGCCGATCGTTCCCGGCGAACTCGCGGTGTCGGACTGATGCCAGCCACGATCGACGCGCTGACCTCCCCGACGCTCAAGTACCTGCGGGAGCGCTGGTGGAACGACGATTTCACCGATTTCCTGGCCGAGACGCTTCGCCCGCGGGCCGGCAACCGCATTCTCGACGTCGGCTGCGGCGAGGGGACCGCTGAAATCCGCATCGGACGGCTGCACGTCTCGCAGATCCGGCTGGTCGGCGTCGACGTGATGATCGAGCGTGTGATGGTCGCGCGGCATCAGACGGCCGGTCACAACCTGCGCGTCGCGTATGCCACGGCCGACGCCTGCCACCTGCCGTTCCATGACGGGGTCTTCGATTCGACGTTCTGCGTGGCCGTGCTGCAGCACATCGGGGACGTCGAGACCGCCATAGGCGAGTTTGCCCGGGTCACGAGGGCGGGCGGACGCGTGCTGGTGGTCGAACCGGACAATCACGCGCGGTACTCCTTCTCGGCAACGCCCGCCGGGCTGAAGGCGTTCGAGACGTCAGCTCGATTCTTCGCCGCGCTGGCTGCCGTGCGGGCCGACAAGACCGATCCGGCTGTCGGTCCACGGCTTCCCGCGCTCTTCGCGCGCCATGCCATCGAGCCGCTCAACGTCAGACTCTTTCCCGTCTCGCAAACGCGGCTCGGCGCGCCGCCCGACGAGGTCTGGACCCGGCGGCGCGAGTCGGTCGAGTTCTCCCTCCAGCAGGCCCCCACTGACGCGGTGCGCGCACTCGGCCGCGAGTATCTCGATGTGCTGGCCGCGTACGCCGCCGAAGCGGCGAGCGCCGGTCCCGGCTTCGTCGAAATTCAGAACACGATGCTCTTTGCGACCGTTGGCCAGAAAACATAGCGAAGGGTACGAAGGCTGGGACGAGTACGCGCCGTTCTATGACTGGGAGAACGCGCGCACGCTTGGCCGGCGGGACGTCCCGTTCTGGCGCACGGTGGCGCTCGGCGCGGGCGGCACCGCCCTCGAGCTGGGATGCGGCACCGGCCGCATCGCCATGCCGCTCGGCCGCGCCGGCGTCTCGCTGGTTGGTATCGATCGCTCGGACGCCATGCTGGCGCGGGCCCGGCGGCGCGTACATCGTGCGCGCCTGACCGGCCGCGTCTCGCTCGTCAGGGGCGACATTCGCGCCCTCCCTTTTCCTCTGGCGGCGTTCTCGCTCGTGATCGCGCCGTACGGCGTGCTGCAGTCGCTCCTGCGTGAGCGTGATCTTGCCGCGACGCTCAGGGCCGTGCATGGCGTGCTGCGCCCCGGCGCCACGTTTGGCGTGGAGCTGGTCGCCGACCTGCCGTCGTGGGACGAGTACCGGAAGCGCATCAGCCTCACGGGGTGGAAGAACCGGCGCGGCGGCGCGCACGTCACGCTCGTCGAAACCGTGCGGCAGGATCGCGCCAGGCACCTGACGATCTTCGACCAGGAGTTCACCGAGCGGATCGGCCGTGTGCGGCGGACGCGGCGCTTCGCGCTGACGTTCAGGACGCTCTCGGTGCCCCAGATGGCCCGCCGCCTCGAGAAGGCCGGGTTTGAAATCACGGCGCTCCTGGGCGATTACCAGGGCGCCGCGTGGGATGCGCGGGCTGAGGTCTGGATCATCCTGGCCCGACGGCCCGGAACGACCCGAACGCCCTGACCGATCTGGTAGAATCGTCGTTGCTTTTTCCTCGTATTTTCTGGAGTTTCCGCCATGTCAGGCCATTCCAAGTGGCACACAATCAAGCATAAGAAGGGTGCTGCCGACGCCAAGCGTGGCAAGGTCTTCACCCGGATCATCAAGGAATTGACGGTCGCGGCCCGCAACGGCGGCGGCGATCCCGAGATGAACCCCCGGCTGCGGACGATCGTCGCCGATGCCAAGGCGAACAACATGCCGCGCGAGAACATCGAGCGCGCCATTCGCCGGGGGACCGGGGAAGAACCGGGCGTCACCTACGAGGAAGTCACCTACGAAGGGTACGGCCCCGGCGGCGTCGCCCTGATGATCGAGACCCTCACCGACAACAAGAACCGCACCGTCGGGGAGATTCGACATCTCCTCGGCAAGCACGCGGGTAACCTCGCGGCTGAGAACAGCGTGGCGTGGATGTTCTCCCGCAAGGGACAAGTCGTCGTCGAAAAGGGCAATGTCGACGAAGACAAGCTCCTCTCCGCCGCGCTCGACGCGGGCGCCGACGACATGAATGACGACGAGAGCGGATGGGAGATCGTCTGCGCCCCCGAGAGCTTCGAGGCCGTGCGCGACGCGGTCAAGGCGCTAGGCGTCGAGCCGGCCAGCGCCGCCGTCGCGATGGTGCCGCAGAACTACGTCAAGCTCGTTGGCAAGGAAGCGCAGCAGATGCTGAAGCTGATGGAAGCCATCGAGGACCACGACGACGTCCAGCACGTCTGGGCGAACTTCGACGTCGAGGAGAAGGAGATCGAGGCCTCCCTGGCGTGAGGATCTTCGGCATCGATCCGGGCTCCGAACGCACGGGTTACGGCTGCGTGGAGTCGGACGGCCGTATCGCACGCCTCGTGACCTGCGGCGCCATCACGGCCGCCGCCCGCGATCCGTTCCCGCAGCGCCTCGCCCGCATTCATCGGGAGCTCTCCGCGCTCCTCACGGACTGCGCGCCCGACTGCGTGGCGATCGAAAGCCTGTTTTCCGCGGTCAATGCGCGCACGGCGCTGAAGCTCGGGCACGCCCGCGGGGTGGCGATGCTGGCGGCCGTCGAGTGCGGATGTCCGGTCGTGGAGTACACCCCTGCCGCCATCAAGCGTGCGGTCGTCGGCTACGGCCGGGCCGAGAAGCACCAGGTGCAGCAGATGATCAAGCTGCTGCTCGGCCTGCCGAAACCGCCGGCGCCGCACGATGCGGCCGACGCGCTGGCGGTGGCTATCTGTCATTTGCATTCGGTGCCCCCATCCTCGATCGTGGGGGCCGGCCGCCTTCGCCCTGACGGGGCTTCGGCGAGCCGGCTCGAGTGTAAGCCCCGCACCTGGCGCGACTACCGTCCTCCCGCCGGCGGATGATTGCATTCCTCCGCGGCCGGATCCTCGACAAACAACCAAACCTGCTTATCGTGGACGTCCAGGGCGTGGGCTATCAGGTCCACGTGCCGCTCAGCACGTTCTACGACGCCGGCGACGCGGGCGCAGAGGTGTCTCTGCGGATTTACACGCACGTCCGCGAGGACACGCTCCAGTTGTACGGATTCCTCACCACGCTCGAGCAGCAGATCTTCGAACGGCTGATCGCGATCAGCGGCATCGGCCCGAAGCTCGCGGTCGCGGTGCTCTCCGGGATCGAGCCGGGCGAGCTCGTGGGCGCGATCCATCGCGGGGATCTCGCGCGCCTCACGGGTATTCCCGGCGTGGGCCGCAAGACGGCCGAGCGCATGGTGCTCGAGCTCAAGGATCGCCTGGCGCAGCTCGCGGTACCCGCCGGCGCCGGAGCGCCGATCCCCGCATCGCCAGCTGAGCGCCTGCGCGCCGATCTGCTCTCGGCGCTTCAGAACCTGGGCTATCATCGGCCGCTGGCCGAGAAAGCCGTGGACGCGACGCTGTCGTCCGCCAGCGCGCCGAGCTTCGAGCAGGCGGTCAAGGCGGCGCTCAGGGAGCTGATGCGGTGAGCGATCGCGTCATCACGGGCGGGCGCGTCGACGAGGACGCGCAGTACGAAGCGGGCCTGCGCCCGCGTTCCCTCGACGAGTACATCGGGCAGGACCGCGTCCGCGACAATCTCGAGGTGTCAATTGCCGCCGCGCGCGGCCGGTCGGAATCGCTCGACCACGTCCTGCTGTACGGGCCGCCGGGGCTCGGCAAGACGACGCTCGCCTACGTGATCGGCAACGAGATGGGCGTGCCCGTGCGCGCGACCGCCGGGCCCGTCATCGAGAAGCCGGGCGACCTCGCCGCCATGCTCACCAACCTGCAGGAGCACGAGGTGCTCTTCATCGACGAAATCCACCGGCTGGCGCCGGCGATCGAAGAGATTCTCTATCCGGCCATGGAGGATTACGAGCTCGACATCGTCATCGGCCAGGGGCCGAGCGCGCGATCGGTGAAAGTGCCGCTGCAGCGGTTCACCCTGATCGGGGCCACGACGCGCGCGGGCCTGCTGACGTCGCCGCTGCGCGGGCGGTTCGGCATCGTGCACCGGCTGGATTTTTACGAGGTGGCCGACATCGAGGAAATCGTGCACCGGTCGGCGTCGATCCTCGCCGTCTCCATAGACGGTGATGCGGCGGCGGAGGTGGCCCGCCGGTCGCGCGGCACGCCGCGCATTGCCAACCGCCTGCTGCGGCGGGTCCGTGATTACGCGCAGGTGCGCGCCGACGGCCGGATCACCGCGGAGGTGGCGAGGGCGGCGATGGAGCTGCTCGAGGTGGACGCCTGCGGGTTCGACGAGGTCGATCGCAAGCTCCTGCGGACGATCATCGACAAGTTCGGCGGCGGGCCGGTGGGCG
>Ga0209640_10003886_pt1 | contig 13123 bp, 15 predicted proteins | sample RifCSP10_1_FD_184018 | JGI IMG/M metagenome (GOLD analysis project Ga0209640, IMG submission 184018) | Soil microbial communities from Rifle, Colorado - Rifle CSP2_sed 10_1 (SPAdes) (version 2) | ecosystem: Environmental > Terrestrial > Deep subsurface > Rock core/Sediment | place: Rifle...
AAGGCACAATATGTGGGCTCTGTGGAAGAAAATTCAGGTTATTATCTCAACTTATAATAAGCCCTGCCCTGAATCCTTAAATCCAAGTAATCAATTTTACTCCAACTGCCATCCTCTTTTAATGATTCTACTACCGACTTACCAAACGCCGGGTCAACCAAAAAACTGAAGTATACCTTACTCCCGGTCAAAGTTTGGGCCGTTATTTCTTTATAATCTTGATTTTCTACCGTAAGAGACTTAACCGGAATGTTCATCTCATTTAAAAAATTAATAATACTTGTCAAAATACCTGTCTCTTTACCGCTCAAAGGATTATCACCAAGTTTAATTTGCCTACCGGAAGTCACGCGAACAATTTTAACCAGAGGCCCCTCCGTCTCCGGAGCGTCGGCAAAAGCCAAGCCCGTTTCATCAATCCAAAAACAATCACCCTCACACCAAATAATAAACTTACTTCTTTCATTAGCTTCTATCTGCACCTTGCGAGTCAATAAATTCCTCTCTACTTTAAGAGAAGAGAGCCTTGGCGATATGTCGCTTATATCGGTAAGCTCCAAGCTACTAGGCCAAAAAAAGATATTGTTTCTCCCTAAAAGTTTATAAAATAAGCCTCGGTTTAAAAGTCTTTCGGTAGTTTTTTCTATTACCAAAGCCTGGTCTAGAGAAATATCTCCCTTTAACTCCACAGCCTTAACCTTAAGTAAATCGGAGAAAAAGAAAATATAAACTAGGCCTCCTATAAATAGGATGCCGGCTAAGTAAACCAACATACGCTTTAAGCCCTTCCAAAAAGACTTTCTCTTATCTACCTCAAGCCGCGGGAGAGATCTCGTTTTTGCCGACATAAGCTCTTAAAGCTTCCGGCACTACGACGGTGCCTTTTTCCGTCTGATAATTTTCCAATATTGCGATAAATATCCTGGGACTGGGTAAGGCGGTGTTATTAAGCATGTAAACATGCTTCTTCTCCCCATTTTTGTCCACATACTTCACATTAAGCCTCCTGGACTGCCAATCCAAAAAATTACTGGCTGACCCGGTCTCAGCCCAACGATTCATCCCCGGCAGCCAGGCCTCGGTATCAAACTGTCGATATTTGCCCACCCCTAGGTCTCCCGTACAAATTATAAGGCGCCTATAAGGTATTCCTAATTCCTCGTGCATCTCACCCGAGATAGCCACCATCTCATCTTGTAATTTCGTTGTCGCTTCAATATCGGCTTCGGCCAAAACCACTTGCTCAACTTTCATAAACTCATGAACCCGGTACATGCCCTTAACCTCTTTACCATAACTGCCGATTTCGCTCCTATAACATTGGCTGTAACCGGAAAGTTTTATGGGCATTTCTTCGGCTTTCAAAACCTCATTTGAATAATATGCCAATAACGACGGCTCCGCGGTACCAACCAGAAACTTCTTATCTTTACTGGTTTCTCCGGTTGCTTCTTTATCGGATGTGGCAACTTGATATATCTCGTCAACCTCGGGGTCATACTCCAATCCTTTAAAGTAACCGGTTCCAAAAAGGGCAAATTCTTTGACTAGTGTTGGCGGAATCATTGGTTTAAATCCCTTCTGCACCATTTTATTTATGGCATACATCATAAGGCCCATTACCAAAAGCACGCCGTCATTTTTAAGATAATAACCGCGGAAGCCTCCGACTTTAGTCCCTCTCTCTAGATCCAAAATATCCAAATCCTTACCAAGCTGGATATGGTCTTTGGGTTTAAAATCAAACTTCTTGGGTTCGCCCCATTTATAAACCTCTTTATTGTCGGCCTCACTTTTGCCTATCGGAGTATCCGGTGAAATAATACTTGGGACCAGAACCATTAAACCGTCGAATTTATCCTCAACAGGCTTTAACTTCTCTTCGGCTTCTTTAAAGTCCGCTTTAAGGCGCGTCCCTTCTTCGCGGTCTTTGGTTTTCTTTTGTTCGGCTCGTATTGTTTCGGCTTTTAAAATAAGTTCACGTCTTAATTTATCCGTTTCCAAAAGCTCATCGATAATTTTTGGATTAATATTCTTTTTTACTGCGGCATCTTTTACGAGCTCGGCATTTTCTCGAATAAATTTGATATCAACCATACCCTATATGATATTACTTATTCCTCATTGATGGGAAGAAGACCGTCTCCCTGATGGGCTTATCCATTAAGACCGCAAAAAGCCTCTCTGAAACCCCAAAACCAGCCGTAGGCGGCATGCCATATTCAAGAGCTTCCAAGAAGTCTTCATCTAGCCTTTGGGCCTCTTTATCCCCCTGATCTCTTAACTTCATTTGCTCTTCAAATCTCGTTCGTTGATCCATTGGATCATTAGCTTCCGAAAACCCTTTGCCCAGTTCCGTTCCGCCGGCAACAACTTGAAATCTAGCCACTTTACCGGGTTCGCTATTAATCCTTTTAGCCAAAGGCTCAATGTCAGCCGGCGGATTTATCAAAAAACACGGCTGAACCAAAGTATGCCTAACTTTTTTGAATAATAAGTCCACTAGTCTGCCACGGCTAAGCGACCTATCTGGCTCAAGCCCCATACTAAGCGCTTTATCCAGAAGTTCTTGGTCCGTAGCTTTATTCAAATCAAGGCCAATTTTTTCTTTAAAGATTGAATAATAATCAACTTTCGGCCATTTCTTGCCCCAGTTTATTTTCTGTCCTTTAAAATTTGTAGTCAGTGTCCCCACCGTGCCTTTAATAACAAGTTTGTATAAACGTTCAATAAATTTCATTAGGTCGTTATAATCGACATAGGCCCAATAGAATTCAAGCGCCGTGTAATCCTGCAAATGCTCGGCGTCTATGCCTTCGTTCCTGAAAACCCTGCCTATCTCAAAAACTTTTTCATAACCTCCCACCATCAGCTTCTTTAAAGAAATTTCCAGTGCAATCCTAAGATAAAAATCTTCGTTAAGGGCATTGTGATGCGTGACAAAAGGTTCGGCATCGGCTCCTCCCGGAATAGATTCTAAAACCGGCGTCTCTACTTCAAGAAATCCGTTATTAATAAGTTCTCGCCTAAAAGACTGCCAAAATACACTCTTTTTAATAAATATGGCTTTGACATCTTCACTCGAAAGTAAATCCAAATATCTCTTCCTTAATTTGGTCTCAACATCAGCCAAACCATAAAACTCACTTGGCACCGGACGCAAACTTTTCACAAGTAGTTTAAATGAAATTACTTCTAAGCTTTCTTGTCCTTTTTTTGTCTTAAACAATGGCCCACCAACCTCTACAAAATCTCCTAAATCCAGATTATTTTTCCAAAAATCAAAAGTCTTAAGATTTTCTTTTTTAAACACCAATTGAATCGTTCCGCTCTCATCTTTAAGATCGCCAAAAATTACCCCACCCTGATCACGCCAGCCTCTGATTCTACCAACTAAATAGACCTTCTTTTTGGCCTTGGAAAGTTTATTGAAAGAGTCCAAAGCTTCCGCTATAGTATGCGTTCGCTTGGCTTCGGCCGGATAGGGATCTATCCCCCGATCTTTTATATTTTTTAGTTTCTTTTTTCTTTCTTCTATTAATGAATCTATCATAAGAACTTATGAAACGGGTTCTAGCTAAGTTTGAAAATTTTATATTCAACCTCTCCGTTTGGTGTGTCTACTTTAACCGAATCACCCACCTTGTGCCCCAGCAACTCTTTGCCTATAGGTGATTCGTTAGATATAAGTCCCGCTTCGGGCTTTGCCTCTTCGCTCCCCACAATATTAAACTTTAAAGGTTGGCCGTTACGTCTCACCTCCACTGTAGAGCCAACGTCGATTATATCTTGATCAATGTTTTTCTTTATAATTACCGCGTTCCTTACAATCTCTTCTAAATCACCTATACGGCGCTCCACGTTAGCTTGCTCTTCTCTAGCTGCCAAATATTCGGCGTTTTCCGATAAATCCCCGAATTCTTTAGCTCTCTTTAACTTATTGGCTATCTCAACTCTATTTGAAGTCTTTAGGTTACTGAGCTCGGCCTTTAATTCTTCCAATCTCTCTTGGGTTACATAATAATCCATTTTAAATTTAATTTTTGACCTTTAAGGTTTTTATTTTATAAACATCCTGCCACATCCACAAACGTATCTTAGTTGTCTCGATTAAAACTTTGAGATACGCCGACCAACCAACTTTGGTTCTAATATCATTTATCCAAACTATCGGTATTTCTTTAATTCTGTAGCCAAGGTGCTTGGCTAAAGAAAGAATCTCCACGTCAAAACCCCAACCGGTTACTCTCTGTAATGAAAAAATCTTATTTGCGGCCTCTTCCGAAAAACACTTAAATCCGCACTGGGTATCCCAAATACCCGGAAGTAAGAGTGCCTGAATATATAAATTACCCATATTACCCAGTAACCTCTTATACCAAGCTTGTGACGGATGTAATTCGGAACCTTCTATGTCACGCGAACCGATAACTACCTCATAACCTTCTTTAAAATAAGGTATCATCTTGTTGAAGTGGTCAACGCTCGTAGAGTTATCGGCATCCGTAAAAAGCCGATACTCTCCAAAGGCCTCAAGCATGCCTTGTTTTACCACTCCGCCTTTGCCCTTATTCTCTTTGTTATCAACCAAACGCAAATTCTTTACTATAGTTGAAAACCTATTAACCACTTCGGCCGTGCCGTCGGTAGAACCATCGTTAACCACCAGTATCTCATAACTATACTTCGCCTTGGATAGATGTTTATCTATATCCATCAAAGTAATGGGCAATCTTTTAACTTCGTTATACGCAGGGATAATAACCGACAAGTATGGTTTCTTATTCATGTGATCTATTTAGTTTATTATAACGCAAGCAATCAACTACGACCACCGCTAACCCTCCCAAAAGATCATTTAACAAATCTGTCACCGTATCCGTTACGTCCCCTCCGGCTATATGCCAAGCACGATAACTGGCAAAAAAACTATAAATGAACTCGGAAAATTCCCAAAGAACCCCTACTAAAGCCGTAAAAGATAAAAAAATAGTAGCTCTCACAAAAAAATTCCGGGACACCTGCCATTGTCCCGGATATTTTTCGGTAAGCCACAGAAAGAATGTAGCTACAAACGCTCCGCCTAATAAGTGCATTGGTATGTCAATCGACGGATAGAGCCAATACCAAGTATTAATTACAGCCAAGCCATGAGCCGTTAAAAGTAATGCGCCTAATAAGATTACCTTTTTCTCCATTGCTGGGCGCGTCTGGCTTTTCTTAAACCGTATTTTTTCCTTTCTACTACCCTAGCATCACGGGTTAAATACCCATGAGATCTCATCTCTGGTCTTAAGTCCGGCCGCCAGCCGACCAATGCTCTCGCTAATCCCAACGTAACAGCTTCAGCCTGGCCCTTCACTCCGCCGCCATGCACTACAACCTCAACTTTCATTTTCTTCTCCGTGCTGCTCAAGGCCCTAAGAGGAGCTTCGGCTTGAACGGTATGCCTTGCAACTTTAAAATACTCTGCCGCGCTAACACCGTTAATAACGAAGTTATTCTTAGCTTCGCTCACGTCCGGATACAATCGGACTCTGGCCGAAGCTTCCTTTCTCCTGCCTATACCTTCAAAATACTTGGCTTCTTTTATCATTGTTCTATAGTTAATAATTTAATTCTCTTGCTCGCCAAAGAATTCTTGGGCAACATCCCCTTTACCGCATGACGCAAAACCCACTCCGGGCTTTTCTTCCAAGCTTCTTCCAGTGTTTTCTCTTTTAAGTGGCCCATGTAACCGGTGTGGCGATAGTAAATTTTGCCGATTAATTTTTTACCGGTAAATTTAAGCAACTTCAAGTTTTTAACCAAAACCTTACTGTCACCTATGTTTCTAGGTTCATATGTGGCAGAGTCCTTGCCCTGAAGCACATAAGCTATCTCACTAGCCAATCTACCCAGACTCCTATCTTTAGCGTCAATAATCACTTCTTTCATTGTTTTATTTAATAAATTCGATTACCGACATCGGCGCGGCATCTCTTTTTCTTCGAACGGCAGTTTTAATAATACGCACATAGCCTCCTTGCCTACTGCTGAATTTAGGAGCTATTTCATAGTAAAGTTTATTAGCAGATAACTCCGGCAGTCTGGATTTTAAAACTCTCAAGGACGCTATATTTTGCTTCTTGGCCAAAGTAACCAATTTTTCTACCTTGGGTCTTATTTCTTTGGCCCTAGCCTCGGTTGTCTTAATCTTTTCTTTCATCACAAAATTGTGAATTAAACCTGACACAAAACTATTGCGCTGGCCTCTCATCCTTCCGAATTTTCTTCCTTTACTAAGATGTCTCATGTTTCAACATTATATTATTCAACATGACCCTGAGTTCTGTCGAACGGGTCATTATTTAGTTGCTTTCTTTTTTGCGGCTTTTTTAGGTTCGTCCGATTTACCCGGAGACTTTTCTTCTTGTATTTCAATATCGGAAATATTCTTAAAGTGGTCCAAGAGAATGTCGGCAGCCTTGTGTACCGCTCTCGACGGAGAAACAGTAGCGTCAGTCTGAACATCGAGCACTATTTTATTATAGTCAGTCCTATCGCCTACACGCATATTTTCAACGGTGAAATTAACCGTCACAACGGGCGAGAATATTGCATCCAGAGCCACCATACCAATAGGAAGCTTTTCAATCTTCTGGCTCTCAACCGGCACATAGCCCAGTCCCTTTTCTATAGTAAGCTCAATATCTATCTCGGCATCTTTAGAAGTTAAAGTACAAATATGCATTTCCGGATTGGCCACAATGACATCCGTAGTATTTTTTATATCAGCCGCTGTCACAACTTTTTCGCCCTTAACCTTTAAAGTTAAAACCTGTGGCTCATCGGCATAAAAATGAAACCTGACCTTTTTAAAATTCAGGCCGATTTCAACAACGTCTTCCATGACTCCAGGAATGGACGTAAATTCATGCTTGACCCCTTTCACTTTAAAGCGGGTTATGGCTGCTCCCGGCAAAGACGAGAGCAATACTCGCCTCAAAGCATTACCAATAGTTAAGCCATACCCTCTGTAAAGTCCTTCAATCGAGAAGACGCCATGTTTTGCATCTTCCGAGATTCTTTTTATTCCTACACTTTCACTTAAATAAGCAAATTCCATTTTATTTTTATTTTTTACGAATAATAGTCGACGACTATATTAATATCAAAAGGCTGTGGCACATCAACTGGTTTACCGAGCACTGTGGCTTCCCAAGTATTCTTATCCAAACTTAACCAGACCGGAAGTTCGTAGTTCTTCAGCTTTTCACCCAAATCCATAAAATTAGGATTATTTTTGGAAGCCTCTCTTATGGTAATTTTATCGCCAACTTTAACCCTATAAGAAGGAATGGTAACTTTATGATTATTTACCACAAAGTGACCGTGGCTAACCGATTGTTTGGCCGAAGTGCGGCTCGGTGACAAGCCTAACCTAAAAATTACATTATCTAGCCTGGATTCCAATATAGACATTACCTCTCCCGAAGTCACACCTGTTTTCTTTTCTCCTTCTTTGAAGACCCTTGCCAATTGTTTTTCGGTTAACCCGTAAGCAAATCTAACCTTTTGCTTCTCCCTGAGTTGAGTACCGAATTCACTAATCTTTTTTCGTCTCTTGCCGTGTTGGCCCGGAGGATGAGGCTTTCTGGTTAAAGCGCATTTAGGCGAATTACAACGATCCCCTTTAATGGATAGTTTAACGCCCAGGCTTCTTTCTCTTTTTTCTAAAACTCTTTGCATAATATTTTAAATTCTTCTCGTTTTTGGAGGTTTAGGACCGTTATGGGGGATGGGAGTTACGTCCTTAATGGACAAAATATTAAACCCCGCATTGGCCAGGGACCTAATAGCTGAATCTCTGCCTGGACCAACTCCTGAGACTACAACTTCTATGTCTACCGGTCCAGTTTTAGCGACTTTTTCCGCGATGGCTGAAACCACCTTAGAAGCGGCAAAGGGAGTAGCTTTCTTGGGGCCGGCAAAGCCTAGAGATCCTGCGGTAGCCCACGCCAAAACGTTGCCCCTGATATCTGTGATGGTTATTACGGTGTTATTGTAAGAAGCATTAATATAAATCCTGCCCGATTCAATCCTGCGGCTCTCTTTTTTGCTAACCGAAACCTCCGGCTTTGCTTTAGCCTCTGTTCCGTCTTTAGCCGCTTCCGGCTTATTAATTACCTTCTTCTTTCCCATGGTTTACTTTAGTTCGGTTTTTCTCTTACCGCTGCCGGCAGTCTTTCTGACATTTCCCCTCACAGTTCTGGAGTTGGTCTTGGTCCTTTGCCCTCTTACCGGTAAGCGTTTAATATGTCTAATACCCCGATAAGATTTTATTTCTTTCAGACGGCCAATATTCTGTTTTAATACCTGCCTCAGCTCTCCCTCAATCTTATAAGTTTTATCAAGCTCATTCTTAATCTTATCGATTTCTTCGGGCTTTAACTCTTTAGCCTTCTTCCCGGGATTTATTTTGGTCACGTCGCAAATTTTAATAGCCGAAGTTTTGCCTATGCCGTAAAGATAAGTAAGCGCGATGTCCACGCGCTTCTCATCCGGTATATTTACGCCTACCAATCTCATAATATTTATCCTTGTCGCTGTTTATGTTTTGGAATTTTACATACGACATAAATCCGTCCTTTGCGGCGGACGGTTTTACAATTATTACAAATCTTTTTTACTGACGCCCTAACTTTCATATCATAGCCTTCTTGTTATACGCCCCCGTTTATCGTCGTATTCAGTAAGCTCGACTGTTACCTTATCTCCCAGTAAGATTTTGATCCGATACATCCTTATCTTACCGGAGGCGTAAGCCAATAACTCCCGGCCATCGTCCAACTTTACCTTGAAAGTAGCTCCTGGCAGAGTTTCTAATACAGTTCCGTTTACCTTTTCCAACGGGGCAATATTATCACAATGCGTAATCTAAGTCAACGACTATCTTGCTCGGATTTTTAGGGGCATACCTCACCCAAAGAGGCCAAAAACTCACTTCTCCCGACCTAAAACCGGGTATCAAATAAACCAGGCTGCTAATCTCAGATTTGCTCTTGCCTACCGCCTTAGCCTTAAAATCTTCGACGATAAATGGCCTTGTCCAGCTCGATTTAAAGGCTAAATTAAAGCTCATTTTATTATTAGCTATATCCAATTTGGGTTCTCCGTATCCTTTGTCCGATTCTTGAAGTGAATGACTGAGTAACACTAAATCTGTCTTTGACTCTCCGGCTACTTTACTGGCCAGAGCCGACATTAAGTCGTCTTGTTTAAAACCGAAAACTTTAAGCTCTCCTGAGGCCGTTACGGAAAAGTTGCCGCTACTATCCACTTCTTTATTAATATCTTCTTTGGTAACGGAAAAAATATTAGCCTTATCCAAAACCTTTATATCTTTCGGTATATCAAGCGCCACTTTCGTATTAGCAAGAGATTTTAACTCGGCCTCCAAATCGGCTTTAGCTTTTGTTATATCATCTTCCGTTGGAACCTTTATTTCACCTATAAACCCTCCTATCATTGGGTCTGTAGAAGTCCCGTAGAAAGCATCGTACTTGGGCGATCCTTGAAGCCCGGGAATTCTGAATTTTACTATCGGACCAATATTATATCCCTCTCCCGCCTTATCTGCCGTTACCGACACTTCAATGCTCGTTGCCACAATTTTGCCGTCAACAATTTTGGCTCCGGGCACGGTTATCTTTTTATCCGTCCTAAATATTTTCCCATCAGGCGTAGAAAATCTGGTATTCTGCACCAGCGGTTGGGACTCGGAGCTATACTCGTTATAAACGGTTATCAATCCCCTTGCTTTCCTTTCCACTTGTTCACTGCCCGTTGCCGGATAAGGGCTAACCTTATTCACCGGGTATATAAAGATCTGTCCCGGTATTTCAATGCTACTTTCCAAAACAGATGGAGCTTCTCTTGTAGTGGAAACACTAACTATTCCACTAAAGTCCCAGTTAATTTTTTCCAAGGTTATCTTAATTGTCGCCTTAGGCAAAACATAAACTGCCAACCATGAAAGGAGTAATGCCAGAGCCAACATACCACCGACTCTAAAAAATTTATTTCTGATTAAAGCAAATTTAGGCCGCACTTCATCCAAAGTTGGCTTACTCTGCCATAACCAAGAATGCTCTTTTTTATCTTCCAGTATAGACTTGGTTTTCCTTATTTTGGATGATTCATGTTCGGGCATAGACCCTTCGGGTTCACCATCAGCCACATCAATTTTTCTGGCTTCTTTTATTACCACATCGGTTACGGATCTCTTCTTCCCGAAAAACGGATTAGTGGATTTGATGTCATACGCGTCAGCCAACTCTATAACATCTTCATCAACCGACTCAATATATACGGTCTTGCCGGCCGAAGCGCTCTCTCTCTTTAAAAGCTTAAAATTATTTCTCGAAGCGGCTAGTTCCGAACCCTTCGGAATATAAAGAGATACCTCCTTCTCTGTAGCCTTAATAACCTTTTCTATAATTAGAGTTACCGGGTCGGTTTTATTGATATATATTTTCTTCATAGATTAAGGCATCAGCCACTTTATTCTTCTTTTGGCCAATTGGTTAAGCCAGTCATAAACATTATAAGGCGGATTATTAACTAAATCACTAATATTTATCTCCTGCTCTAATATATGTAGTTTCCCCCTCTTCTTCCCTAAAGCCAAAGCCTTACCATTTATTTCTTGAGGCAAAGAAAAGCTGCTCTTTAAATAAACTGGCGGCAATTTTTTTAACCCCAGCCCCGATAAATCTCTTAAGCTGAGAGTCAGCCCATCGGTAAATTTTTTGAAAGACGACTGGAAAACTTTTTTCATCTTTTCCGTTGCTATTGGAGATATGTCTTGTGCCACAAATTTTTCATATATTTCCCGGGCCGTTTCGTGTAATACGCCGAATTCTTCGGTATAAGCGGAAATAACATCCTTGAGGCCCCAATTAAACTCATTAAGATAAGAGGTCCTCGTTGGCGTCACCAGAAATACCTTAGTAATCTCATCTTTTATGTCCAGGTATAGAAGATGGCTCGCAGCCAAAGATTTCGACAAAAGATATGACTCGGCGCTCGATAGCTCTAAAACCTCGGGCAATTCCTCTTGTTTGTTTGGATTTATATTTAAAACACCCCGTTTAACCATAGTAATAGAAAGGGATATTTCTATGGTTTTCCCGGAAAAACCATGAGGGTTCAAAACTTCATGCCCATCAACTTTTATCCCCACCACTCTCACTCCCGCCAAAATAAGGTCCACTTCGCTTACGCCTAACCTTTCCGCGGCTTCATTTCTTAAGACATCAAAAGACTTCCAAACTACTTTAGATAGATAGTTTTCCAAGTCGGCTTCACTAATTTCCCCCTTCGATTCATGAGGTATGACTACCGAAGAAAAAACCGTAATGGCCGAATCCGAATCAAGGCCTAAGACTTTAGTCACTACCTAAATTATAAACCCAGTACATACTTCTAAGGAAGCATCTCTTTTCTAAACTACCTCTCAGCCGCCCAGCGAGCGGCTTCGTTGTGTTACGTCGTTCGCTTACCCCGCCTCTTAGGAGGCGTACGAAACGTTCCGCAGGTGTGTTCAGCTTGGTCCCCGTTACAACGGGTGAACACACCGAGGAGGAAGACCTGCCTGCCGGCAGGCAGGAAATCCGGCCGCTGGAGCCGGATTATTCTGGTTTCGGTAGACAACTAAGAGGCGGGGTACCATGCCCGCTCACTCCTTAGCACGCGCTATGAAAAGAGATGCTTCCTTTTTATTGAAGTATAGCCTTGATTCTTCTTACTCCTTGAGAAACCGCCTCTTCTTTCAGGATTTTAAAGTGCCCCAGTTCGCTCGTACTCTTAACGTGCGGTCCGCCACAGAACTCTTTACTAAAAGGCTTGCCATCTTTGTCTTCAAGAAAATAAACAGAGACTACGTCACCATATTTGGCTCCAAACTCCATCTCCGCTCCTATTTTTTCCGCCTCCTCTTTAGACATCTCCCTCCTCACCATATCCAATCTCGCCTGTATTTTTTCGTTGACTAAGTCCTCAACCCGCTTAATCTCCTCGGACGTCATTTTCTGTGGATGAGAGAAATCAATGCGTAATCTCTCCGCTGTGATATTACTACCTCTTTGCTTAACATGTGGCCCTAAAACTCTCTGAAGCGAAGCCAAAAGCAAGTGGTGAGCAGTATGAAGTCTAATTGTTTCCTCTTTAGTATCAGCTAGACCTCCTTTAAATTTCTCTTGAATTCCGGCCTTGGAGATTTCTTGGTGTTTCTCCATTTCTTTATGAAAACCTTCCTCGTCAACTTCAATCCCTCTTTCTCTGGCAAGCTCGGTGGTCATCTCAAATGGGAAGCCATGTGTAGTAAATAATGTACTTGCTTGGGCTCCGGAAACACGACCTCCGACGGCAACTTTTTCAAATTCACGCATACCGGTAACAAGAGTATGTCTAAACCTTTCTTCCTCGGCTCCTGCTTCTGATAATATTTTTTTTCTGTTTTTATCCAAATCGGGATAAGAATTTTTATAGGAATCGATAACGCTATTAATTCCCTCTTCCAGTACGCCGTCTCCCTTGCCCAATTTATCTATATGGAAAATCGCTCGCCTCAAAAGACGACGCACTACATATCCTCTCTCATTATTAGAGGGCATCATCCCGTCAGCCATCACAAAAGTGGCGGCACGCAAATGGTCGGCTACAACACGAAATGATTTCTTATACTTTTCGTCGAGATAGTTAGCTTTACTGCCATTTCTACCAAGGGCAGATTGTATACCGGCTACAATAGCCTCCAATGTATCGATTTTAAAAACATCGGGGTTCCCGTTTGAAGCCGCTGTTATCCTTTCCAATCCGCCGCCAAAATCCACATTTCTTTGAGGCAGCTTACCGAAAGATCCATCCGCGTTTTTTATATACTCCATAAAAACGGAGTTACCTATCTCCATAAATCTGCCGCAGTCGCAATTAGGATGGCATTTGTCGCCAAATTTAGTGTCGTGTGTCAACCCAAAATCATAAAAAACCTCCGAATCCGGTCCGCCTGGTTCGCCTGCGGGCATATTGGCCGGAACTCCCGACCTACTCCACCAGTTTTTCTTGGCTTCATAGTAGA
>Ga0209640_10003887_pt1 | contig 13122 bp, 10 predicted proteins | sample RifCSP10_1_FD_184018 | JGI IMG/M metagenome (GOLD analysis project Ga0209640, IMG submission 184018) | Soil microbial communities from Rifle, Colorado - Rifle CSP2_sed 10_1 (SPAdes) (version 2) | ecosystem: Environmental > Terrestrial > Deep subsurface > Rock core/Sediment | place: Rifle...
TGGTGCCCCGGAGCACCAGCCACGAATCCATCGGGCCCAGAATCGCCCCCTCGGCGTTCTGCACGAACTTCAGCCACTCGACGTGGACGTCGCGCACGGCCACGACGACGCCGCCGACACTGTCGCTATGGCCGTTGAGGAACTTGGTCGTGCTGTGGATGACCAGGTCGGCCCCGAAGTCGATGGGCCGCTGCAGGGCCGGGCTGGCGAACGTGTTGTCGACGGCGACGATGACGTCGTGCGCGTGGGCGATCTCCGAGGCTGCTGTCAGGTCGGTCAGCCGCAGCACGGGGTTGGTCGGCGACTCGATGAACAGCATCCGCGTCGTGGGCCGAATCGCCTCCCTGATGGCCGGAAGACTCGACGTGTCGACGTAGGTGAAGTCCAACTGGTACTTGCGCAGGACGTGCTCGAACAGCCGGTAGGTGCCGCCGTACGTGTTGTCGGTGACGACGACGTGATCGCCCGACTTGAGCAGCGTCATCACGGCGCCGGTCGCCGCCATGCCGGACGCGAACGCGAAGGCCGCTCTGCCGTTTTCGATGGCGGCGATGTTGCCCTCGAGCGCGCTGCGCGTGGGATTCCGCGTGCGGGCGTATTCGTAGCCCTTGTGGCGGCCCAGCGCCTCCTGCACGTAGGTGGACGTCTGATATATCGGCGTCACTATAGCGCCGGTCGCCGGGTCCGGTTCCTGGCCCGCGTGGATGCAGATGGTGCTGAATCGAGCGTTGTCGCGCAGCTTCACGGCGATGGAAGGGTACTCTAGACTAGCGGGTAGCTGGTAGCTCGAAGCCTGTCTCCCACCAACCACCAACACCACCAACCGCTGTGGACACACGTCTCGCTCCCGCACGTGCATGGTTGACGGGCACCTTCACCGGCCGCGTGCTCACTGCGGGCGTCGTGCTCAAGCTCGTCGCCTGGCTCGGCGGGATGACCGGCGCGTGGCCCGCGGCGTTCACGGCGTTGGACACGGCTGGTGGCCTCGCGCTGCTGGTCGGCGCCGTCGCCCTTGGCTTCCGCCTCTACGTGGCTACACGGCACAGGCTGTTGTGGCGCGTGCGCCGGAAGCTGGTGCTGTCCTACATGCTCATCGGCGTCGTGCCGGGCCTGCTCATGGCGCTCTTCTTCGCGCTGGCCGGACTGCTGTTCTTCCTCAACGTCAGCTCCTACGTGCTGCGCGTGCACGTGGCCTCCCTGGTGGAGGCGGCCCAGTTGCTTTCGGGGGCACAGGCGCTCGAGCAGGCGTCCTCCTCCACCGCCCTGGCGGGCGTGCTTTCTCGCCGACAGGCGGCTGCCCTTTCGGACTACCCGCGGATCTCGTTTGCCATTGTGCCATCTGAGGTCTGCGGCGGCGTGCCCGTGACGGCTACCGTGACGGCCGGTCCGTGGAGCCATCTCGATGCGCCGCAGTCCATCCCCGCGTGGGTGCCGTGCACCGGCTTTACCGGCCTCGTGACCTACGAGGTGGGCGGCCGCACGCAGGTGGTCGCCCGCGCTGTCGGCAGGCCTCGAGGTCTCGGCGGAGCGCTCGTGGTCGACATCCCGATCGGCGAGGAGCAGGCCCGGAAGTTCCACGACGAGATGGGCCTGACGATCGAGCGGTACTCAACGGCGGACGACCTGGCCGAGGGCGCAGACGCGATGCCGGCACTGGCGGTCACGCGACAGGCGCAGGTCCCCGACGGGCCGGTCAACATCCGGATCCGTGCCCCGCGGGAGCCGCTCGGATGGGTCGCCATCCTCGATTACACCAACTGGAAGACCGGCCAGAAAGACACGCTCACCGCGGGATTCCGCGTGGGACCGACGGCGGTCTACCGGTATCTCTCCGGGCCGTCGTTCCAGGCGCTCAACGACCTCACCTTCGGTCAAATCCTGCTGATTGTTCTGGCCGCGGTCGCGTGCATGTTTCTCATCATCCAGACGGTCGCCATGGTCATGGGCCTGTCGCTCGTCAGCTCGATCACCGGGTCGGTGGATCAGTTGTTCGCGGGGACGGAGCGGGTCCGGCGTGGTGACTTCTCGCACAAGATCCCGATCCGCTCCCGGGACCAGCTCGGTGAGCTGGCGGGATCGTTCAACTCGATGACGGCGAGCATCGAGGACCTGCTGCGCGAGAAGGCGGAGAAGGAACGGCTGGAGCAGGAGCTGCAGATCGCCCGCAACATCCAGATGTCGCTCCTGCCCCAGGGGCCGCTGCGGATGCCGGGCGTGGAGCTGGCGGGGCACTGCGAGCCGGCGCGCGAGGTGGGCGGGGACTACTACGACTTCCTGCCGCTCGACGACGACCGGCTCGGGATCCTGATAGCCGACGTCGCCGGGAAGGGCACGTCCGCCGCGCTCTACATGGCGGAGCTCAAAGGCATCGTGTTCTCGCTCAGCCAGTTGCACGCCTCCCCGCGGCAGCTGCTCATCGACGCCAACCGCATCATCTCGAAGCACCTGGACTCGAGCAGCTTCATCACCATGACCTACGTCGTGGTGGACACGCGCGCCCGGACGATCACCTGCGCCAGGGCCGGACACTGTCCGCTCATCTACGTACCCGGCCCGAACGCCGCATCGAGGGCGGCACAGACGCTGGTGCCGGACGGGATGGTCCTGGGACTGCAAGTCGACACAGGGGATTCCTTCGCCCGTCTGCTCGAGGAAATCACGCTGCCGCTCGGGCGCGGCGACCTGTTCCTGCTCTACACCGACGGCATCAGCGAAGCCATGAATACGAGCGGCGACTACTTCGGCGACGCGCGGCTGGCGGAGCTGGCGCGGCAGCACGCCGACATGGCCTCCGACGAGCTGCGGGAGCGCATCCTGCGCGAGGTGCACGCCTTCACCGGCGACGCCGCCCAGCACGACGACATGACGATGGTGCTCATCAAGATCGGAGATCTCTGATTCTTGATTATTGATTCGTTGGTGATTGTTGATTGGTGATTGATGATTTATCGGCGATTGATTCTGCGATTGGCTGTCGCCTTAATCCCCCAATAGATCAACAATCAGGAAATCAACAATCACCAACGAATCAAAGATCAAGAATCGCCAATCATCAATTAACGAATGCCCCCCGTCGTCGTGTTTGCGACATCCTCGGACATCGAGGCCAGCATCGTGATGGCCCTGCTCGACAGCCAGGGCGTGCCGAGCTTCCGGATCTCCGGCAACCCGCAGGGGATCTGGCCGATGGCGGTCAGCGCCCTGGGAGAGATTCGCGTGGCGGTCGCCGAGGAGCTGGCCGACGACGCACGGCGGATCATCGAGAGCCATCGCCAGGACGTTGGCGCCAAAGTCGTGCGGCTCCGCGACGAGTTCGACGAGCTGCAGGCGCGCATCGCGTATCGCTTCCGGGACCGCGGTCTGCTCGAGCATGCGCTGACGCACAGGTCGCGCGCGGCTGAAGACGCCTCGGGCGGCGTCGCCGACAACGAGTCGCTGGAGTTTCTCGGAGATGCCGTGCTCGGCCTGGTCGTGGCCGAGGCGCTCTTTCGCCAGTTTCCGGACTTCACCGAGGGACAGAAGTCGAAGGTCAAGGCGGCCGTCGTGTCGACCCACTCACTGGCCAGGCAGGCCGAGCGCCTGCGGCTCGGCGAACACCTGATCCTCGGACGCGGCGAGGAAAAGACGGGCGGCCGCTTCAAGCAGGCGCTGCTCGCCGACGCCTACGAGGCGCTCATCGCCGCGATCTATCTCGATGGCGGGCTCGACGCCGCCGAGACGTTCCTGCTTCGCGAGCTCCAGGACGGGATCGACGAGGGAAGCGCGCCGACCTTCGCCCGGGACCACAAGTCGGCGCTTCAGGAGCGGCTGCAGGCGCTCGGGCGGCCCCTTCCCGAGTACCGCGTGTCGGGTGAGGCAGGCCCCGACCACAGGAAGACGTTCAGCGTGGAGGTCGTCGTGAACGGGGAGGTCCTCGGCGCGGCGACGGGCAGGGCCAAGAAGGAAGCCGAGCAGGAGGCCGCCCGGCTGGCTCTCGAACAGCTCTCGGCGCCTGACACGCACACTGCCAATGGCCCAGGTGCCGGCTCCCGACGGCACGAGCCGGAATGACCGAAGAGCAAATCCACGACGCGATCGGCGAAGACGGCTTCGAGCGGCTGGTGCGGGCGTTCTACGCGCAGGTGCCGGGCGATGAGATTCTCAGCCCCATGTACCCCGCGCGCGATCTGGCTGGCTCGGAGCGGCGTCTGCGTGACTTCCTGGTCGGCCGCTTCGGCGGTCCGCCGCGCTACGTCGAGGAGCGCGGGCACCCGCGGCTGAGGATGCGACACGCGCCGTTTGCCATCGACACCACGGCCCGGAACAGATGGGTGATGCTGATGGACCGGGCGCTCGCGGAGGCGCGGCTACCTGCTGAGGCCGAGACGCTGCTGCGGGAGTTCTTTCACTCGACGGCCACGTTTTTGAGAAACCGGTAATGCGAAATGCAAAATGCAAAATGCAAAATGCAAAGTGAAAACCCAGAACCCATTTTGCATTTTGCATTCTGAATTTTGCATTAGTCGATCTCGATAATCCCCCAGCTCTTCCTTTCCTCGGCCGACGCATCGACGCCGACGCCGGCATACGCCAGGGCCGGCACCGCTTCACGCGGCGGCACGCGCGCGACCGCGTACCGCTGGATCTCGAGCGCCACGTCGTCCTCGGTGGGCTCGACCGCACGGCAATTGAGGCGAACCCACAGCCGCAGCACCGGGTCGGAGAAGCTGTAGCGCTTCTGGCGCGAGACGACCAGGTCGACGTCCTCGAGCCAGGAGAGGTAGTCCTTCGTGGAACCCGGCGTGCGATGCAGGCGCTGCGAGATCTCGGTCAGCGTCAGCCCCTCCTCCTCGGCCAGGATGTCGAGGATGGCTTTGAGCGCGCCGTAGCCGCGCGCCCGGTGCAGGCGAAGCTCATAGCGAAAACGGCACCACTGGGTGAGCGCCCCGTCCGGCGCAAAGAGCGCCGTGAGCGCGCTGATCGGATCGGCCGTGCCGCCGCGCTGCCCGATCGCATTGCCGATCGCCTTGACGTAGACGGCCCGGCCATCGGTCAGCGCCTGGACGACGCGACCGAGATAGTGCCGGTCATCGGTGGCCATCTGCTCGTAGTGGTCGAAGGCCGGGGCGAGGAGGTCGATCACATCCGCCGTCTGAAGCGGCGGTACGTGCATCACCTCGAATCGCGCCGTCGCGTCGCGCAGCATGCGATGCGCCCGCGCGACGTACCGGCTCGTCATGATGATGCGGTTGGGGCTGCCGGTCAGTGCATCGACCAGCTCACGGATGACGTGACGCAGGCCTGGGAAGCTCTCGAAGGTTCGAAGCTCCAGGACCTCGTCCAGGAGGAAGGTGCACGGGCCGCCCCCCGGGGCGCGCGCCGTATCGAAGAAGGCCAGCAGCGCGTCGAACGCCTCACGCGCGTTCGCCGGCGCCGCGTCCCCTCCGTGCCACCGGAAGGGGGACGTCGAGGTGACCGCGGTCAGGAAGCGCTCTGGCGTGGTCGCGCAGCGCTCCACGTCCACGTACTGCGCGGCACCGCGACCGATGCGCTCGCGGAGCCGCTGCAGGAGGGCCGTTCGCCCGGTTCCACACCCCCCCAAGACGACCGGGATTCGCGAAGGAGCCGCGTCGAGCGCCCCCTGCACCCGACGATCGAACCCTGCTGGTGCACCCGTCATTCTTACACTCCGTCTGCTAGCTGATACCTGCTAGCTGGTAGCCGGTACTGGTCGCTCGTATCCGGTCGCCCTGTCCAACCCAGTCCCAAGAAGCCTCGGCGCTCGCCTCTGCCTAATGCGGAGGGGATCTCATCGGTATTCGAATGCCGCGCGACTTGGCCGTTGCCACCGCTGCCGGATACCCGGCGTCGGCGTGCCGCGCCACGCCGAGGCCCGGATCGCAGGTCAGCACGCGCTCCAGCCGCTCGTCGGCCTCGTCGGTGCCATCGGCGACGATCACCATGCCGGCATGCAGTGAATAGCCGATGCCGACGCCCCCGCCGTGGTGCACCGAGACCCACGTTGCTCCCGCCGACGCATTGACGAGCGCATTCAGGACCGGCCAGTCCGCGATCGCGTCGCTTCCGTCCATCATCCCTTCGGTCTCCCGGTTCGGCGACGCAACAGACCCGGTGTCCAGATGGTCGCGGCCGATGACGATGGGCGCGCGCACGCGGCCGGACCGTACCAGCTCGTTCAGCCTCAGCCCGAACCGCGCGCGGTCTCCGTACCCCAGCCAGCAGATCCGCGCGGGCAGTCCTTGAAACGCCACGCGTTCACGCGCCATGCGGATCCATCGACACAGTCCGGGGTTGTTCGCAAACATCTCGAGCGCGGCTTCATCGGTCACGCGAATGTCGTCGGGATCTCCTGACAGCGCCACCCACCGGAACGGCCCCTGACCTTCGCAGAACAGAGGCCGCACATATTCCGGCACGAAGCCCGGAATGTCAAACGCGTTGTGGACGCCGGCGGCAGACGCCTGCGCGCGGATGTTGTTGCCGTAGTCGAAGGTCACCGCGCCGCGTGCCTTGAGCGCGAGCATCGCCTCGACGTGCCGCGCCATCGACGTCATGGATCGCGTCACGTACTCCTTCGGGTCGTGCGTGCGCAGTCGGCGGGCCTCGGCAAGCGTCATGCCGTTCGGCACGTACCCGTTGAGCGCGTCGTGCGCCGACGTCTGGTCGGTGAGCACATCGGGCGTGACCCCTCGCCCAACCAGTTCGGGCAGGACGTCGGCGGCGTTCCCTTCGACGCCAATCGATCGCGCGCGCCCGTCGCGACGCCAGTCCGCGACCCGATCGAGCGCCTCGTCCAGGCTGGACGTGGCTTCGTCCAGGTACCGCGTCGCCAGCCGGCGTTCGATGCGCTCGGGGTCGACTTCGACGACGAGCGCGGCCCCCCCGTTCATCGTGGCGGCCAGCGGCTGCGCGCCGCCCATGCCGCCGAGGCCGGCCGTGACGACGATGCGTCCGCTCAGGCTGCCGCCGAAATGCCGGCGTGCCGCCGCGGCGAAGGTTTCATAGGTTCCCTGCAAAATCCCCTGTGTTCCTATGTAAATCCAGCTCCCCGCCGTCATCTGACCGTACATCGTCAGCCCGCGGTGCTCGAGATCCCGGAACGTGTCCCAGGTGGCCCAGGCTGGCACGAGCAGCGCGTTGGCGATGAGCACGCGGGGCGCGCCGCTGTGCGTGCGAAACACGGCAACCGGCTTTCCCGACTGCACGATCAACGTCTCGTCGTGATCGAGGTGACGAAGTTCCGACACGATCGCCTCGAAGGCATCCCAGTTGCGGGCCGCTTTGCCCGAGCCGCCGTACACGACGAGATCCTCGGGACGTTCGGCCACGTCCGGATCCAGATTGTTCATGAGCATGCGCAGGGCGGCCTCCTGCGGCCATCCCTTGCAGGAGATCGCCGATCCGCGAGGTGCCCGTATGGTGCGCGTGCCGATCGTCATGGGGGTGACGCAGCGCGTTGCACGTCTGCTGCGAGGATCACAAGGTAAGAATCGCGCGCGAGCTTGTCAATCGATTTGAAAAAACTATTTTAGTTGACTTTCATCGCGCAAGCGCGATCGATCTCGCCGCGCTCGACGAGCTGTGCGATCGCCGCGATGTCTCGCGATGGTGGGCGATCGACGTCGAGCGTCGGCACGTGCTCGCGGACGAGCGCGTGCACGCGCGCGAGCGGCGCCGACGTCGTGAGGCCCGTCAGCAGATCGATCGCCTGACACGCGCACAGCAGCTCGATCGCGATGACGTCGCGCACGAGCGAGGACGCGCGCGTCGCCTTGAGGGCGGCGGCCATGCTCATGCTCACGTGGTCCTCCCTGTTGCCGGAGGTCGGGATCGTGTCGACGCTCGCCGGGTGCGCCAGCGTCTTCAGCTCCGAGGTCAGTGCGGCCGCGGTCACCTGCGCCATCATGAGGCCCGAGTGCAGCCCTCCGTGCTTCGTCAGGAACGCCGGGAGGCCGCTGCTGGCGGGATTGACCAGTCGATCCGATCGCCGTTCGCTGATCGTCGCCAGTTGCGCGAGGCCGATCGCCAGCAGGTCGGACGCGAGCGCGACGGGAGCGCCATGAAAGTTGCCGCCGGAGACGATCTCCCGCGTGTCGGCGAACACCATCGGGTTGTCGGTCGCGGCGTTGGCCTCGGCGTGGAACGTCCGGAGCGCGAACTGGATCGCGTCCCTGGCGGCCCCGTGCACCTGGGGCGCGCAGCGCATCGAGTAGGCATCCTGCACGCGTCCGCAGTTGGCGTGTGAGGCGTTGATGGGGCTCCCGTGCAGCAGATTCCTGAGGTTTTCGGCCGAAACGGCCTGCCCGGCCGCTCCGCGAGCCTCGTGGATCCGGGCGTCGAAGGGGCGGGTGGAACCCTGCAGGCCGTCGATGCTCAGGGCCGCCGTGATGTCGGCGGCCCGGGCGAGCCGCATCGATGCCGACAGCGCCACGCCGAGCAGCGCCGTCGACGGCTGCGTGCCGTTGATGAGCGCGAGCCCTTCCTTGGGTGCGAGCGTCAGCGGTGTCAGCCCGGCGCGGGCCAGCGCGTCGCCGCCGGGCAGATGGGCGTCGCCGCGCCACGCCTCGCCCTCCCCGATCAGCACGAGCGCCAGATGCGCGAGCGGCGCGAGGTCGCCGCTGGCGCCCACCGACCCGCGCGACGGGACCACGGGATGCACGCCGCGGTTGAGGAGGTCGAGGAGTCGTTCGAGCGTGTCGAGCCGGATGCCGGAGAAGCCCTTGGCCAGCACGTTGGCGCGCAGGGCCATCGTCGCGCGCACGACGGGAATCGGCAGCGGCTCGCCGACGCCTGCCGCGTGACTGCGCAGCAGGTTCACCTGGAGCTCGGCGAGCGAGTCGGAGGGAATCCGGACGTCGGCGAAGCTGCCGAACCCCGTGTTGACGCCGTAGACCGGCTGGTCGCCGCGGATGAACTGCTCGACGACCTCGCGTGAAGCACGCACGCGGGCGCGCGCGGCGTCATCGAGCGACACCCGATCGCCATCGAACGCGATCGCGACGAGGTCATCGAGCGTGAGGGAGTTGCCGTCGAGGACGATCATGTCAAACCGCGAATATTCCTTCTAGTGTACGACGTTCGTGTGCGTCGCAATCTTTGTGCGCTTCGTGGTTGAATATGACGCGAATGGCCAACAAGAACATCGCAGTCCTTGGCGCGCAGTGGGGCGACGAAGGCAAGGGCAAGATCGTCGACATGCTGACGCCGCACTTCTCCGCCGTCGCGCGCTATCAGGGCGGCCACAACGCCGGGCACACGGTGTACGTGCAGGGCAAGAAGTTCGTCCTCCACCTGATTCCGTCCGGCATCCTGCATCCCGGCGTCACCTGTCTCATCGGCAACGGCGTCGTGGTCGATCCGGAGGCGCTCTTTGCCGAAGTCGAGGGGCTGGCGCGCGCGGGCGTCGCCGTCGACGGCCGGCTGCTCGTGAGCGAGAAGGCGCACGTCATCTTGCCGTATCACCGCGAGCTCGACGTGCTGTCGGAAGCCCGTCGCGGCGAGCGCCGGATCGGCACGACCTCGCGCGGCATCGGCCCCGCCTACGAGGACAAGATCGGGCGTCGGGGCATCCGCGTGCGCGATCTGCTCGGCGACCGTGCGGCGCTCGCCGAGGAGGTCCGCGAGAACGTCAGCGCCCGCAACCACATCATCAAGGACTCGACGCTCGACTGGAAGCCGGTCTTCGATCGGGTGGTTTTGGCCGGCGAGCGGATGCGCCCCTGGGTGACCGATGTGTCGCTGTCGCTCCACCGCCTGATGGCGGACGGCAAGGCCGTGCTGTTCGAGGGAGCGCAGGCCACGCTGCTCGACATCGATCATGGGACCTATCCGTTCGTCACCTCGTCGAACGCGTCGGTGGGCGGCGTGTGCACTGGCCTCGGCGTGCCGCCGCGCGCCATCGGGGGCGTGCTGGGTGTGGCGAAGGCGTACACGACGCGAGTGGGTGAGGGCCCGCTGCCCACCGAGCTCTCGGGCGAGCTGGCCGATCGGCTGCGCGAGAGCGGTCAGGAGTACGGCGCGTCGACGGGGCGTCCACGGCGCTGCGGGTGGTTCGACGCCGTGGTCGTGCGCTATTCGGCGCGCATCAACGGCCTCGACGCGGTGGCGCTCACCAAGCTCGACGTGCTCGACGGGCTGCCCGAGGTCCTCATTTGCACCGGGTACAAGACCAGCGCGGAGACGCTCACGGAGTTCCCGGCCGATCTGCGGCTGCTGTCGGCCGCCGAGCCGGTCTACGAGCGCATGCCCGGGTGGACGACGCCGAGCAAGGGCGTCGCGCGCTTCGAGGCGCTGCCCGAGGAGGCGCGACGCTACGTCCGGCGTCTGGAGGAGGTGAGCGGCGTCGACATCGCGATCATCTCGACCGGATCCGATCGCAGCGAGACGATCGTCAAGCCCGGGTCGGTGGTCGACCGGTGGCTGTCGCCGGCGTGAGGCCTAGGGCCGCTTGTTCCGTGTCATGAAGCGGTCGAGGCTGTCCGTTTCGGCGTCGAAGAACTCGATCCCGGCGCGGTACCGCGGCCCGCTCTTCGGCATCTCGAAGGCCGCCCAGGCCACACCGGCCACGCAGCGAATCGGCCGCTCCTCGGGCAGGATCATGCGGACGCGCTGATTCGGCTTGAGGATGGTCGGCGAGAGCACCTGCGCGCCGGCCACCGACAGATCGACCAGCATGGCCGGATTGCCGTCGATCAGCACTTCCACGCCGTCGACGACCCGCACGCGCGGCGCACGCCGCGTCCCGCGCTGATCCAGCTTGATGGGGGGCGCGGCAGGCGTCGGATCGGGCGGCACCCCTTCCATCTCGCCCTCGTGCGAGACGATGCGGATTTCGCAGCCGCGGAGCTTGGGGTCGGCCTTGATGCGTTTGATGAGCGCGGCCCCGCGAGAGGTGGCCGCGAACTGTTTCTCGAGCGCGATCACCTTCGGGCGATCGCGCGTGATGGCGTCGAGCGCTTTCAGCGCGTCGGCATCCGAGAACGCCAGCGCGTCGCCGAAGTCGCCCAGCTCCTGCAGCGCTGGCAGGTATTCAGGAGCAGCGACGATCACCGTATCGGACACTGACTGTCAGTCTAACTCAAAAAAACGTTCTCGACGTCCCGGTCGTGTGGAGGTGCGCAGTTGTGAGTTGGAGGAGAATGGAGTCCGTGCAGCTTGCCGCGCGTTGTCAGAACCTGCAGAAGCGTTACGGCGACGTCGTCGCCGTCGACGGTCTCTCGCTCGAGGTACGGAGCGGCGAATGCTTCGGCCTGCTCGGACCGAACGGCGCCGGCAAGACGACCACCATCGAGATCCTCGAGGGACTGCTCGCGCCGGACGGGGGTGACGTGGAGGTGCTCGGCTTCCGGTGGAACGCCCACGAGCGCGAGCTCCGCCAGCGGCTCGGCATTCAACTCCAGGAAACGCAGTTCACCGACAAGCTGACGGTCGAAGAGACGCTTCGCCTGTTCAGGTCCTTCTACGATCGCGGCAAGTCGATCGACGAGCTGCTTGCGCTGGTCGAGCTCGAGAGCAAGCGCCGCAGTTGGGTCGTCAAGCTGTCCGGCGGACAGAAGCAGCGGCTGTCGATCGCGTGCGCCCTGGCCGGCGACCCCGATCTGCTGTTTCTCGACGAGCCCACGACGGGGCTCGATCCCCAGTCGCGGCGGCAGCTCTGGGACATCCTGGCCCGCTTTCGGGCGGCCGGCGGCTCCGTGCTGATGACGACGCACTACATGGACGAGGCGCAGGTCCTCTGCGACCGCGTGGCGATCGTCGACCACGGGCGCGTGATTGCCGAGGGGACGCCGAAAGAGCTCATCGCCTCGCTGGGCGCGCCCAAGGTCGTGGTACACGAGGGCACGCTCGAGGACGTGTTCATGTTGCTGACGGGACGGCACCTGCGTGACGACTGAAGTTGGGGTCAGACCCCATGAGTCGACCCATGTCAAGGGGTCTGACCCTGGCGCTGGCGGGCGCGGCGGCGCACACCACTCGCTCGTCGAGCTGACGCTGGCGCGGCTGCGCGAGTTCGTCCGCGAGCCCGAAGCGCTCTTCTGGACGTTCTTCTTTCCCATCGTCCTGTCGATCGCGATGGCCATCGCCTTTCCGTCCCGTGGAGCCCGGTCGGTGCGCGTGGGCATCGAGCCCGGCCCCGCGTCCAGCGAACTGCGGGACGCGCTCGCCGCGTCGAAAGACATCGTTGTCCGGGACGTTGCGCCCGCCGACCAGCTCCGCGCCCTCCGTAACGGCGACGTGCACGTGATCATTTTGGGAGGCAGCCCCCCGACGTACCGGTTCGATCCGGCGCGGGAGGAAAGCCGGCTGGCGCGACTGGTGGCGGACGAGGTGCTGAAGCGTGCGGGCGGGCGGGCCGACCCGTGGAAGGCCCGCGAAGACGAGGTCGAGGTCCCCGGCTCGCGCTACGTCGACTGGCTGATCCCCGGCATCATCGGCCTGAGCATCATGAACAACGGGATCTGGAGCATCGGCTTCATGACCGTGCAGGCCAGGCTCCGGAAGCTGCTCAAGAGACTGGCGGCCAGCCCGATGCGGAAGCGGGAGTTCCTGATGGCGCCGATGATCGCCCGGCTCGTGTTCCTCGGACCTGAGGTGTCCGCGCCGCTGGTGTTTGGTGTGCTGGCATTCGGGATGCCGATTCGCGGGACGATCGTGAACATCACGGCCGTGGTGCTCGTCGGCGCGCTCGCCTTCGGGGCGCTGGGGCTGTTGATGGGCAGCCGCGCGCGGACCTTCGAGGCGGCCTCGGGCCTGATGAACCTGACGACGGTGCCCATGTGGGTGCTGAGCGGCGTGTTCTTTTCGGCGTCGAACTTTCCCGACGCGGTGCAGCCCGTGATTCAGGCGCTGCCGCTCACGGCGCTCGTCGACGGGCTGCGCGGCGTCGTGCTCGAGGGCGCCACGCTCGGAAGCATCTGGACCGAGCTCGCCATCCTTGCGGCCTGGACGATCGTCCCCTTCGCCCTGGCGCTGCGCTTCTTCAAGTGGCGGTAGGCGTCATTTCCCGCAGACCTTGAAACGACGGATGGCGCAGTACCCCGGCATTGGTCCATTCGGTGAACGTTACCTCGCAGACGAGGGTAGGCGTGACCCAGTGCGCGTTGCGCCCGAGCGGCCCTGCCG
>Ga0209640_10003888_pt1 | contig 13120 bp, 8 predicted proteins | sample RifCSP10_1_FD_184018 | JGI IMG/M metagenome (GOLD analysis project Ga0209640, IMG submission 184018) | Soil microbial communities from Rifle, Colorado - Rifle CSP2_sed 10_1 (SPAdes) (version 2) | ecosystem: Environmental > Terrestrial > Deep subsurface > Rock core/Sediment | place: Rifle...
TCGTTGGCACGCGCCCCTTCCGTTCGCCGCATCACACCATCAGCGATGCCGGACTGATCGGCGGCGGCGCCATCCCGCGGCCCGGTGAAGTCTCCCTGGGACACAACGGCGTCCTGTTCCTGGACGAGCTTCCCGAATTCCAGCGCAACGTCCTGGAGGTGATGCGCCAGCCGCTCGAAGAGGGCAGCGTCACCATCGCCCGCGCCGCCCTCTCGGTCACTTTTCCCGCGCGCTTCATGCTGGCCGCGGCCATGAACCCTTGCCCCTGCGGTTTTTTCGGCGATCCCACGCGCGAGTGCCATTGCAGTCCGCCACAGATCCAGCGCTACGTCTCGAAAATTTCCGGCCCCTTGCTCGACCGCATGGACATACACATCGAGGTGCCCGCGGTGAAGTACAAGGAGCTGCGCGGCGAATCCTCCGCCGAAGATTCCGCCGCCGTGCGCCAGCGCGTGGTGGCCGCGCGGCAACGCCAGGCCGAGCGGTTCGCCCACGAAAAGCGCATCTACTCCAACGCGCAGATGCCGCCCAAGCTGATTCGCAAGCACTGCGCCATTTCCGCCGACGGCGAGAAACTTCTTGAGACGGCCGTGACCCGCCTAGGGCTTTCGGCGCGCGCCCACGACCGCATCCTGAAAGTGGCGCGCACCATTGCCGATCTGGATGCGTCGGAAGCCGTCGAATCTCGCCACCTCAGCGAAGCCATTCAGTACCGCACCCTGGACCGCACCTATTGGGCAGCCGGCTGACACCTTATGATGGCGACAATGACAAATGACAATGGATAATTCACGGCCGGCTACAGCGGAACCATCATTCATTGACTTGCCGAGTTGCGCTATGCTACCTGATACAGGCGCTTTTGCCCGATTCGAGGAACTGTGCCGCTAGAAAGCCGACGCATCGAAGTCACCATGCAGACGCTGCTCGAGAGCGTCCACCTGGCGGAGGAGATCAGCCGCTGCGTGTCGTCCTCGCTCGGCTTCGGCGAAGACGACCGCGACAAGATTGCCTTGGCCGTCCGCGAGGGCGTCGCCAACGCACTTTACTATGGCAACCAGGAACGCCCCGAGAAACTGATCCGCCTCATTTTTGAAGTGGACACCGACCGGTTCATCGTTCGGATTCTCGACCAAGGGCGCGGTTTCAGATTGGAAGACGTTCCGGACCCGCTGGCCCAGGAAAATCTGCTCAAGACCTCCGGACGTGGCATCTTCCTCATGCGGGCCTTTATGGACGAGTTCGACGTCCTGCGGCCCAGTGGGGGCGGCGCCGAATTGGTGATGACCAAGCGGCTGCCGCAGTGCGGCACCGACAGCCCGCCCCGTTGATCACCAGGCGGTCGCCCTCCCACAAGTCGGGTGCCATCCGGGAGGGGCGTCGCCGGCCTTGCCAGTGGGCCGCGAAACCCTCTGGACATCCGGCCATACTTTGTGCCAGCATGGCGCCGCATTTGTGGGAATCGTAATCCCGTAGTGGTGCGGATGGCCTTTTTCAGTTCGGGTGCGGGCTGTACTTGCAGCCCGCCGTGAAAACAGGTTTCCCTGCGCCACCGACTGGCGTTACACCCGGCAAATGGCGAACGTTCAGAACGAGGAGTGCACGACGTTGAGCAGAGAACAAGGTGTGGTCAAGTGGTTCAATGCAGCAAAAGGTTATGGGTTCATTCAACGCCAGTCGGGAGAGGACGTTTTTGTCCATTTCTCCGCGATTCAGATGGAAGGCTACAAGTCGCTGACGGAAGGGCAAACGGTGGAGTTTGAGGTCAAGCAAGGCCCCAAGGGCTTTCAGGCCGAAAACGTCACCGCCGCGTCCTAACCGTCCGCGCGGTTCATCTGAGAGAAAAGCTACGGGGCTCTGTTCGTAACCCGGACAGAGCCCTCAGCATTTTCAGGCGCTGCGCGGTACGGGTGCGGGCTGTACTTGCAGCCCGCTGCGGACAGTGTGATAGCATAATCGGCGACAGGCACTTCGGCGATACACGCCCCTGGGAGCGTTTTGATGGCACGACGCATCTCGCGAAAGGAGCTGAAGAAGGACGAACTCCGCGAGACATTGTCTCACGGCGCTGCCGCTGTGGCGGCGCACCAGCGGCTGACCTGGATCATTGTCGGCTCCGCCTTGGCCGTGCTGCTGGCCGTGCTGGGCTGGCGCTTCTACTCCCAGCGCCAGACGGCCCAGGCCTCGGCCGAGCTGGCCGTGGCGATGAAAGTTTACAGCGCGCGTATTCGCACGCCCAACGAGCCCGCCGGTCCCGATGAAGTTACTTACGTGGAGGAAAAGAACAAGTTCACCGATTCCGCCAAGCAGTTTGCCGACGTCGCCGGCCGTTTCCCGCGCACACAGCCTGGACAGACCGCGCGCTACTATGCCGCGCTCAGTCTGGTGCAGATCGAGCGCAATGAGGATGCGGAACGGGAGTTAAAGGTGCTGGAATCCTCCGGCGATGAAACCTTGTCGCCCTTGGCCAGATTCCAATTGGCGCAGCTCTACGAAAAGACCAGCCGCGCCGAGCAGGCCCTGCAGCTCTATCAGCGGCTGGCCGACAACCCGGCGGTATTTGTGCCCCGGGCCGTGGTGCTGCTTAAAATGGCCGACCACCACAGCAAAACTAATCCGGCCGAGGCCACCAAGCTGTACAACCAGGTGAAGACCGAATTTCCCGACACCCAGGCGGCCCAGCAGGCCGACCAGGGCCTGCAATTGCTCCCGCCCGCCAAGACCTGAATCTTGCGTTATTCGTTTTTCGCTCTGTCTCAGAGATATTGCGTAAATATTCTGCCGCGCTGCGGAAGGCTGGCACTACAGCCCAGGTCCTCAGACCTGGGGCATTTTCCGGCGCTGGCGAGAACTCGTCTGAGGGCTGGGTCCTCCGGGCCGCATGGCGGCAAGTGCGCGGATGGGCTCTGCGACGGACGAGCGCCGCAACGCGTTGCGCCTTGCGTGCATCTTCTTATGTGTGCGGGCTATGTGCCGGATGAGCAATTGCGCTAGACTGTAACGGCTGAGTGGCGGGGTTTTCGCGAGCCCGCAGGTATCGCGAACGGATGCGCCTGGCCCGGACGCGGGAGTGGTCCCAATGAAATCCACGGTGAGATCCATCAAGCGTGTAGTCCTCGTCCTGTGCGCTGTGAGCCTGTGGGCTATGGTCCCGCAAGGCGCGGCGGCGCAGTCCTCGGCTCCGACTCGGGCTCCGGCGGCGGTGGTACGTCCGGCGCCGATGCGCGTGGTGAGCCGGGAACTGGCGAACGGGATGCGGGTGCTGATGGTCGAGGACCACCGGACGCCGATCGTCAACTTGCAGGTGTGGTACCACGTGGGATCGAAGGATGAGCGGCCGGGGCGCACCGGTTTCGCGCATCTATTCGAGCACATGATGTTCCGCGGCTCGGCGCACGTGCCGACTGAGCAGCACATGCGCATCATCGAGTCCATGGGCGGCGTCTCGAACGCTTACACCACCCAAGACGTCACCGTCTATTTTGAAACCATCCCCAGCAACTATCTGGCGCGGGCGATGTGGCTGGAAGCGGACCGCCTGGGCGGCCTGACCATCAACCAGGCGAATTTCGATGCCGAGCGCGATGTGGTCAAGGAAGAACGCCGGGTGCGCATCGACAACGTGCCCTACGGCCGGGTGTGGGAAGACCTGGGCGCCGCGGCCTTCACCGTGCATCCCTACCAGCACTCGGTGATCGGCAGCATGGCAGATCTCGACCAGGCCACGGTGGACGACCTTCGCGAGTTTTTTCAGGCTTTTTACCGCCCGGACAACGCCACCATGGTGCTGGCGGGAGATATTTCGCCGGAGGAAGCGGTGCGCCTAGCGCAGCAGTATTTCGGCGGAATCCCGCGGCCCCAGCAGCCCATTATCCGCGTGAACGCGCCCGAACCGCCGCAGAAGGCCGAGCGCCGCCTGAACAAGTCGTACCCCGACACGCCTCTGCCGGCCGTGGTGATGGGCTACCGCATGCCGGCCGCGTTTGCACCGGACGCCTACCCATTGGAAGTCGCATCGAACATACTTTCCGACGGCCAGAGCAGCATGCTCTATCGCAAATTGGTGTACGAGGATCGCCTGGCGGTGCAAGCCTGGGGGGACGGCAATTTCACCGAGGACCCCAATCTATTCACGCTGGGCGCGGTCATGAATCAGGGCAAGACGCCGGCGGAAGGCGAAAAGGCCATCGAATCGGTGCTCGACCGCCTGAAGAACTCGGCGGTGGACGCTCACGACCTGGAGAAGGCCAAAAACCAGCAGATTGCGGCCTTTGTGCTGCGCCGCCAGAGGGTGCAGGCCAAAGCCAACGCCGTGGGGCGCTGCGCCGTGCTGGGCAAGGACGTCAATTGCGTGAATACCGAGATGGATCGCTACGTGCAAGTTAGCGCGGCGGACATTCAGCGCGTTGCGCGGGAATACTTTGTGCCGGCGCAACGCACGGTGATGATGATTGAGCCGCCGAATGAGGCCGGCGGAACTGAGACTCCGAAATGATATTTCGAGTGATGAGCCGGGCCAGGATTGCGCCGTTTGTTCTGGCGTTGCTGGCGCTGAGCTGCACGGGCTGGCCCGCAGCGGCGCAGTACGGTCCAGACGGGGCGCAGGAGGCGCCGCAGGCGGCGGCTCCCGGCGTGAAACTGGTCGAGGAGATGCCTCCGCCCGCGCCGCCGCGTCCTTTCCCGTTCCCGGCCTCGGTCACGCGGACGCTGCCGAACGGGTTGCGGGTGTTTGTGGTGTCGGCGCGAGACCGGGGAGCGGACTCGCCGGTGGACCCGGCGGTGTCCGTCGAGTTGCAGATTCGCAATGCGGGCGCCGCGCGCGATCCCCAGGGAAAACCGGGCCTGGCCACGTTTACCGGAGACCTGCTGAGGCAGGGCACCGAGAAGCGCACGGCGCAGGAGATCGCCGCAGCGATTGATTTTGTGGGTGGGTCGCTTACGGCCAACGCCGGGCGCGATTCGACGACGCTGCGCGTGAGTGTGGTCAAGAAGGATTTCGAGCTGGCCATGGACCTGCTCTCCGACGTGGCCCTGCATGCCAAGTTTGCGCCGGAAGAGATCGCCCGGCGGCAGCAGCGCATCGTTTCCAATTTTCGCGTGGACTATGCGGACGCGGACTACCTGGCCTCGGCGGTGTTCCGCCGGATGGTCTTCGGCCTCAGCCCGTACGGCATGCCCGCCGACGGCACGCCGGCTTCGGTGCGCGCGTTCACGCGAGAGGAGCTGATCGCCTTTCGCGATCAATTCTACGCACCGAACGAATCCATCATGGCCTTTGCCGGGGACATTACGGCGGACCAGGCCTATGCCGCGGCGGAGAAATACTTCGGCGGTTGGGCGAAGAAAGCCGCGACGCCGCCGGTGATTGCCGTGCCGCCCCGGGCCAGCGGCCTGCGCATCCTGGTGGTGGACAAGCCCGATGCCGTGCAGACGCAGATCCGCGTGGGCCGGCTGGGCATTCCCCGGAACCATCCCGACTACCTGTCGCTGACCATCACCAACCAGATTTTCGGCGGCGGCTTCAACAGCCGGCTCAACACGGCCATCCGGATCAACCGGGGACTTTCCTACGGCGCGAACGCGGGATTCGCCACCGGCTTGTATGCCGGAAGCTTCGTAGCCGACACGTTCACGCGCACGGAGACCACGGTCGAAGCCACGAAACTGGTGCTGGACGAAATCGGGCGCATGGCCGGCGGCGAAGTAACGGCTGAAGAGTTGAACGTGGCACGCGACTACCTGGCCGGGGTCTTCGTCATCGGCTCGGAAACGCCCGACCAGATCGCCGGCCGCGTGACCAACGCCGCCTTTTACGGTCTGCCCGACGATTACAATCAGACCTATCCGGCGAAGGTGCGGGCCGTCACCGCCGAGCAGGTTCGCCAGATGGCTGCGCGCTATTTCAATGCGGGCGATCAGGACCTGGTGCTGGCCGGGAACGCGGCAGCCTTCCGGGAGGCGCTGCGGGCCGCGTTTCCGGCGGCGAAATACGAGGAGATAGCTGCGGACCAGTTGGACCTGCTGGCGCCGGACCTGCGGCGAGCGGAGCAGGCCCGCCATTAAGATTGGCGGGCTGCGCGGCCGCCGGCGGGAACGCCGGGCTTTTCCGAGCCGGTCCGGTAACATGGACTGCCTTTTTGAGAGCCCACGAATTTGGGCTGAGGGAGCGACTCCGTTGAAAACTACCGCTTGTATTGTGCTGTCGAGCGCCTTGTGGTTGGCCAGTACCGTCGTGGCTGCGGGAGAACCGGCTGCGGCCGGCAAACCGGCGCCGGGTTCGCCGCGGCCGCAAGCCGCCGCACCCGCGGCCCAAGCCGCTGCGGCGCCGGGGATGGCAACCCTGCAACAGGAACTCGAGCGGGAGATGGCCGTACTGGGTAAAGCCGACCCGCCGGCGTACTTCATGGGCTACACGGTGACGGAGAGCGCGCGCGCCGCGGTCTCGGGCTCCAACGGCGCGTTGCTCTCGAGCAGCGAGGGGCGCAGCCGCTGGCTGGAAGCCCAGGTGCGCGTGGGCAGCTACGAGCTGGACAACACGCGCCGGGTCGCGGGCGGCGGGTCGTTTGGCGGCAGCTACGGCGAGCCGATTTCCATCGAAGACGACGCCGGCGTGCTGCGCCGCGCGATGTGGAGGCAGACCGAGGCCCAGTACCGCGCCGCAGCCGAAGCGCTCATCAAGATCCAGACCAGCCGCGAAGTGCAGGTGCAGACGGCGGAAGGCGGCGCGCCGGATTTTTCGCGGGAAAAGCCCAGCGTGTCCTACGGCCGCCGCGCGGCGCTGGCGGTGGACCGGCGGCCATGGGAGGAGAAGACGCGTGTGTACACGCGTTTTTTCCGCGCTTCGCCGGCCATCCTGAATTCCATTGTCACGTTCTCGGCGCAGGCCACCAACCAGTACCAGGTGACCAGCGAAGGCACCAAGCTGCAATTCGGCCAGTTGCGCTACCGCCTGGAGTTGTACATCCAAGGCAAGGCGGCCGACGGCATGGACATCAACCGCTACTACAATTTCGACTGGAGCGACCCGGCCGCCGCGCCCGATGACCGGGCGGTGCTGGCACAGTGCGCGGTGTTGCAAAAGGAAATGGAAGGTCTGGTGAAGGCGCCGCTGGTGGAGCCATTCGCCGGGCCGGCCATGCTGACGGGGCGCGCCGCTGCGGTTTTTTTTCATGAAGTGTTCGGCCATCGCTCCGAGGGCTTTCGCCAGAAAGACATCACCGAGGGGCAGACGTTTGCGCGCAAAGTGGGAGAGCAGATTTTGCCCGATTTTATCTCCATCGTGGACGACCCGACGCAGGCCCGTCTGGGCTCGTCGGTGCTGCTGGGCAATTACCCCTTCGACGATGAAGGCGTGGCCGCGCAGCGCGTGACACTGGTGGAGCGCGGCATCCTGCGCAATTTCGAGATGTCACGCCAGCCCATCGCGGGCTTCCCGCAATCCAACGGACACGGGCGCCGGCAGGTGGGCCTGGCGCCCGTGTCCCGCCAAGGCAATCTGATCATCGAGAGCAGCCGCAAAGTGACCAATGCGGAGCTGCGGCGCATGCTCATCGCAGAGGTGCGGCGCCAGGGCAAGCAGTCTGGCCTGTTGATTGACGACATCGCGGGCGGATTTACGTTCACCGGGCGCGGCGCGCCGCAGGCGTTTCAGGTGCAGCCGCTGGTGGTCTATCAAGTATTTGCCGATGGCCGGCCCGACCTGCTGGTGCGCGGCGTGGATATCGTGGGCACGCCGCTGGTGTCGCTGACGAAAATCATGGCCACCGGGGATACCATCGAAATCTTCAACGGATACTGCGGCGCGGAGTCGGGCTCGGTGCCCGTGGCCGCCGCCGCGCCGGCGCTGCTCATCTCCGAGATGGAGGTACAGAAGAAACAGAGTTCCACTGATCGGCCGCCCATCCTGCCTCCTCCGGCGCATGACGCGCAGGCTCCGGGAGGCCAGCGATGAGCCGCGCTTCTCGATTGCAAACATGGGTCCGTCGGGCGCTGCTGGCCGCCGCGCTGGCCGGAATGAGCCAAGCGGCCGCGGCAGGTCCTGGCCCCGCACCCGGTCCCGCGCCTGGTCCGCAGGCCGCGCAGGTGGCCCCCGGCGATGCGGACCGGACGCTGGCGGCGCTGCGCGACGAACTGGAGCGTTCACGCGCCCGGCTGGCCTTGCCCGGCCAGGAGAAGCCCTACTACATCGAGTACCGGCTGCTGGATTTCGACGAGCGCACCATCGTCGCTCAATTCGGCTCGATCATTTCGAGCACGACCACGCGGAACCGCTACATGAGCGTGGACGTGCGCGTCGGAAACTATAAGGTGGATAGCTCGAACTTCCTTTCCGGCCAGGGGTTCCGAGGCTTTCTTGACTCCACCGGCACCGTCGGCATCGACCGCGACTACGATTCGCTGCGGCAGGATTTGTGGCTGGCTACCGATCAGGCTTACAAGCAGGCCCTCGATCTGCTCTCCGGCAAGCGCGCGTTCCTGCGCAACCTGGCCAACGCTCCCACCATCGACGATTATTCCGAGGAGCCGCCGATGGTGCTGATCGAGCCGCGGCAGGAGCCCGACTGGACCGCGCGCAATTGGGAAGCGGAGGCCAAGCAGGCTTCGGGCGCGCTGCGGAGCTACCCGGAGATCATCGGCTCTCGCGTGATCTACCGCCTGACCTACACCACCACCTACCTCATGACCAGCGAGGGGACGCAGCTCCGCGCCAGCCGTAGCTTAGCCTCGATCGAAGCCGGCCTGGGCGCGCAGGCCGATGACGGCACGCCCGTGCACCACTACCTGACGGTGTACGCCAACCGCCCCAGCGGCTTGGCGGCCGCGGACACGGTGCGGCAGCAACTGGACCGCGTGGGCCGCGAGCTGCTGGCGCTCCGCTCCGCGCCCCGGATGTCCGACTACGACGGCCCGGTATTGTTTGAGGCGCAGGCTTCCGGCGCGCTATTGGCGCAGTTGCTGGGGCCGTCGCTGGGCGGCGCGCGCCCGCTGCTTTCGGCCAATTCGCGATTTGACCAGATGCAGCAGGCGCTCGGCGGGCGCAACGAGTGGTCGGGCCGCGCCGGCCAGCGGGTCATGCCCGTAGGTGTGGGCCTGGTGGACGATCCGACGGTGCGGGAGTTCCAGGGACAAGAACTGATCGGCGCCTACGACGTGGACCAGGAAGGCGTGCGCGCGCAGCGCGTGGGACTGGTGGCGGACGGCATTCTGCGCAACCTGCTGATGTCGCGCCGGCCAGGCCCGGAGTTTGTGCGCTCCAATGGCCATGGCCGGGCCGCTTACCTGGCCGACGCCCGGCCCATGGCCGGCAATCTTTTCTTCAACGCCCCGGCGGGGCAGTCGCCCGCGGAGTTGCGGCAGGCGTTCCTCACCGCCTGCCGGGAGAACGGCCAGCAATGGTGCCTGCTCGTTCGCCAAATGGATAATCCGGTGATCGCCAGTTCCAACCAGGATGAACTATCCGACTCTTTCTCGCTGCTGGCCGGCGGCGCTCCCAACGGCGATCGCCTGCCGCTGCTGGTCTATCGCGTCAACGTGCAGGACGGCCGCGAGGAATTGGTGCGCGGAGCCATTCTGTCCAGGCTCACCACCCGGTCGCTGCGCACCCTCGGCGGGATCGGCAACGACGCCACGGTGTTTTCGTACTTGCAAAGCCAAGATGCGGAGATCGTCGGCACGGCCCTGGGCGTCTTCGGCACAGCCGATAACGGCGTGCCCAGCACGGTGATTGCGCCGTCGCTGCTATTGGATGAGGTCGAGGTGCACGGACCGCACAACGAAGCGCGGCGTCTGCCGCTGGTGGCGCCTCCGCCGCTCTGATCGCACCCTGAACGGACATCGGCCGGAGTCATCCGGCCATTCAATCGCCCGAGACGCCGTTATTTCCAGCTCGAATCCCAGTTCGGCGAAACAAACGGCGGCGCTGGCTTCGGTCGGCGCGGCGATGGTGTTGGTGTCGCTGAAGATTTTCCTGACCGTGGTCACGGGCAGCCTGGGCGTGCTCTCCGCAGCGCTGGATTCCAGCCTCGATCTGGTCGCCGCCATCATTACCTATCTTTCCGTGCGCGTTTCCGACCGGCCGGCCGACGCGGACCATACCTACGGCCACGGCAAGGTGGAAAACTTCGCCGCGTTCGCTCAAACCGGCCTGTTGCTGCTGACGGCGCTATACGTCATCTGGGAAGCCGTGCAGCGGCTGTTCTTTCGCGAGGTCCACGTCCAGCCCAGTTTGATGGCCATTGGCATCCTGTTCGTGGCGATGGGAATTGACGTGGTGCTTTCGCGGGCGCTGACGCGGGTGGCTCGCGAGTATTCGAGCGAAGCCCTGGAAGCCGATGCGCTGCAATTTTCCACCAACGTGTGGAGCACGCTGGTGGTCATCCTGGGCATCGCCGCGGTGTGGGTGGGCGAGCGCACCGGCGTGGCCTGGCTGCGCCACGCCGACCCGCTGGCGGCGCTGGGGGTGGCCGCGGTGGTGATCTGGGTGGGCGCGCAACTGGGGCGGCGCACGATCGACGCGCTACTGGACGCCGCGCCGCTGGGTTTGCAGCAGCGCGTGGCCCGCGCCGTCGAGGAGTTGGACGGCGTGCTGGCCACCGAACGGGTGCGCGTGCGGCGCGCCGGCAACCGCCATTTCGTGGACGTCACCATCAGCGTGCCGCGCGCCGCCAGTTTCGAGCAGGTCCACGCCATCAGCGACGCCGTCGAGCGCCGCGTCGCCGAAATCGTGCCCTCCGACGTGATGGTGCACATGGAGCCGCGCGCGCAGCCGGGAGAACACCTTTTCGACGCCATTCGCGCGGCAGCGCAACGCCACGGCCTGGCCATTCACGAGCTTTCCGCGAACCAGCTCGACGCGCACCTGCTCATCGAGCTGCACCTGGAAGTGGACGAGCAACTGAGCCTGCGCGAGGCGCACCACCGCGCGACCGTACTGGAAGATGAGATCCGGCAACTGACTTCGCTGGGCCCGGGCTCGGGCCCGCGGCACGCCGTCATCAACATTCACATCGAGCCGCTGGGAACGCATATCGCCACCGGCGACCAGGCGGTGGTCGAAATGCGAGATTTGGCGCGGGACGTGGAAAATTTCGTCAACGATCTGCGGCAGGAATTTCACGAGCTGGCCGATTGCCACGAAGTGCGTGTGCGCCAGGTCGAGCGCAAAATCCTGGTCTCCTGCCACTGCACCATGGACGGCAACCTGCCCATCACCGTGATTCACGACGTCACCGGCGCGCTCGAAGACCGCGTCCGCGAAAAATTTCCGCAGATCGCCCGCGTCACCATCCACCCCGAGCCGCCCGACACGGCCGCGCAGGATCGGTAGCGCCATACGTTCATTCTGTTATACGATTTGCCGTCGAAGACCACATAGGTGGTACGTGCTTACGCCAGGGAGACGCAATATGAGAAAATTCCGCTACTACCTATGTTTGCGGCGGGCTGCAAGTACAGCCCGCACCCGTTTGGCGCTGGGCCTCTGTCTTGTTCTGTTGGTCGGAGTCAGCCATGGCCTCCTGCCTGCTCAGGCGCAGCAGCCCGGCGCGCTGGTGATCGAGGGTGGCACGCTCATCGACGGCAACGGCGGAGCGCCCATTGCGGATTCGGTGATCGTGATCCAGGGCAACAAGATCACCAGCGTCTCGCGCAGGGGCCAAGGCTCCTATCCAGCAAACGCGCGCGTCATCCGTGCCGATGGAAAATTCATTCTCCCCGGTTTGTTCGACTCCCAGTTGTCCTATGCCTGGTATTTCGGCGAGGCACTGATCTATCACGGCATCACTTCCACGATTGACGTCGGCACCAGCGGAGAAACGGCGGTGCCCTACCGGGACGCCGTCTTTCACGGAAAGTTCCTCGGCCCCAGGGCGTTTACGGGGATATCCCGACTCGCCGCGGAGTATGACCGGGTCTTCACGGGACTGGAAGGCCCCATGACTCCCGGGCAGGTTCCCACGACCGTTCAGGAAGGCCGAGACTTCGCCAAGCTGTGGATTGCCGCGGGGGCGGATTACATCATCTTCGATGACGGCGGCATTTCGATGGAGATTTCCCGCGCGATCTTCGACGAAGCCGGCAAGGCCGGGAAGCCCGTGTTTACCCGGGCCTACGGGCCGGTGATGTTTCCGAAGGAGGCGGCGATGCTGGGTTCGGGCAGTTTGCCGCATTCCGCGGGTATCGGCATCGCCGTGGCCAAGGATCCATCGAAGTGGGAAGCACGCCGCGATGATCGAAACGAGCTCGATCGCTACGCCGAAATGGATGAAGCCAAAGCCAGGGATTTGATCGCTCTCTTGGTCGAGCACAAGGTCGCGCTGGTGCCCACTTTTGTGATCAACTTTCCGGGGTACCCGAAAGACTGGGCGCGGTTCGAGGCCGAAGCCCGCCAGTTGTTCACGGATCGAAACCTGCTGGCGTACTACCCGCCGGCTGCGATCCAGTCCGTATATGCCCGTTTCGCGAGAGGCAGAATTGACCAGGGAGAGGTGCGAGAGCGGCGCATGAGGGGCTACCAGAACGCCATGCGATTCCACAAGATGTTCGTCGATGCTGGCGGACGCCTCGTGGTATCCGGCAACACCAACAGCACCAAGGCCCCGGGGCTCGACATGCACCACGAGATGCAGGTCATGGCCGAAGCCGGGCTCACCCCGATGCAGATCATCCAGGGTTCGACGAAGTGGCCCGCAGAGATGGTCCGCAAGCAAGACCTGCTGGGAACGATTGAAGCCGGCAAGCTGGCTGATGTGATCATCTTCCGGGAAGATCCGTTGAAGGACATCCGAAACATCGGAGCCATCGATTCCGTGATCTTCGATGGCGAGGTCGTAGACCGGACTTACCATCCCGCCTATCGCAGTCCATTTAACGTGGGCAGCGCCACCCCCACCGTGGGAGCGTTGCCGTGGGTTGCGGCGTTGAAGAACAACAACCGCGGCGGGGGCGGGCAGCAGGGGCAGCAAGCAGCTGGCGGCGAGGCCGTACCCGACCCGGCCAACTCGCCGCAGCCGGCCATCGAGTCCATCGACCCCTACATCGTGACCCAGAACAGCGGGACCGTCACCGTCACGCTCAAGGGATTCAACTTCGTGCGCAAGTCCACGGTCCTCTTTAATGGGAG
>Ga0209640_10003889_pt1 | contig 13117 bp, 11 predicted proteins | sample RifCSP10_1_FD_184018 | JGI IMG/M metagenome (GOLD analysis project Ga0209640, IMG submission 184018) | Soil microbial communities from Rifle, Colorado - Rifle CSP2_sed 10_1 (SPAdes) (version 2) | ecosystem: Environmental > Terrestrial > Deep subsurface > Rock core/Sediment | place: Rifle...
TGCGTTCCCCTTGGCAGCAGCCCCAGGACGTATTCCGCGCCGATCACGGCGAAGAGATAGGCCTTCGGGTTGCGATTGATGGTGGAGAAGAATACCTGCCCCCCGGGACGCACGAGGCGGGCGCAGGCGGCCACCATGCTTGCGGGCTCGGGCAGGTGCTCGAGCAGCTCCATGCAGGTTACCAGGTCGAACTGCGCGGCGTGGCGCGCGGCGAAATCCTCGGCGCTGGTTTTCTCGTAGGTTACTTTCAGATTGCTTTCGTGAAGATGCAGCTCGGCCACCTTCAAGGCCTTGTCCGACAGGTCGATGCCGGTGACCGCAGCGCCGCGGCGCGCCATCGCTTCGGCGAGAATGCCGCCGCCGCAGCCGACGTCGAGTACCGCGCTTTCCTCGAGCCGCGCATGTCTGGCGATCCAGTCCAGGCGCAGCGGGTTGATCTCGTGCAGCGGCTTGAACTCGCCGCCGGGATCCCACCAGCGGTGCGCGAGGCGGCCGAACTTCTCGAGTTCCGCGGGATCGGCGTTCATGCGGGCATTGTCGCAAACAAAAACCCCGCCGCAGCGGGGTTTCTTGCGATGCCGGGGGCCGGCTTACTTGCGCGTGCCGATGACCTCGATCTCGGTGCGCCGGTTCTTGGCGCGGCCTTCCCTGGTCGTGTTGCTGGCAACGGGCTGCTTCTCGCCCTTGCCCTCGGTGTAGACGCGGTTCGCCTCGGTCCCCTTGGACACGAGATAGGCCTTCACCGCCTCGGCGCGGCGCACCGAAAGCTTCTGGTTGTACGCGTCGGGGCCGGTGGAATCCGCGTGGCCGATCGCGATCACCACCTCGAGGTTGATGCCGCGCATCTTGCTGGACAGGTCGTCGAGCTTCGACTTGCCGTCGGGCTTGATCACCGATTTGTCGAAGTCGAAGAACACGTCCGCGGCAAAGGTCACCTTCTCGGCGACCGGCTTGGGCTTGGGCTTGGGCTTGGGTTTCGGCGCGGCCACGGGCGGTACCGCCGCGGGTGCCGGCGCGGCCATGGGCGCCGGAGCCGGCGCGGCCGGTTGGGGAGCCTGCTCCTGCGTCGCACATCCCGCTGCAACGGCCATCGCCACCAGCAGCCACCATGCAAACTTGGTCATTGTGTTCCCCTTGTCCTAATTCCTAATTGCATCAAGAGCCTGCGTGATTCCTGAGGGAATTCTGCCACAACTCGATACGGGTGTCCAAGCTGCGCAACTCGGTTTTCACCAGGGATCCGTCGTCGACCAGCAGGGTTCCGGCGACCCACACGTGAGTGACGTGCTCGCGGCCTGCGGCGTACACGAGGTGCGACAGCGGGTCGTAGCAGGGCTCGAGCTCCGGCGCACGCATCTCGACGGCGACCAGGTCGGCGGACTTTCCCGGCACGATCGAGCCGGCGACGGCATCGATGCCGAGGGCGCGCGCGCCCGCGAGCGTCGCGGCGTGCAGCGCCTCGCGCGCGGGCATGGCGCTCGCGTCGCCGGCCACCGCCTTCGCCAGCAGCGCCGCGGTGCGCATTTCCTGAAACATGTCGAGGCGGTTGTTGCTCGCGGCGCCGTCGGTGCCCAGAGCGACGTTCACGCCTGCACTCAATAACTTCGCAACCGGGGCGAAACCGCTCGCCAGCTTGAGATTGGAGGACGGGCAGTGCGCGACCGAGCTGCCATTTCGCGCCAGCAGCTCGATTTCCTCCGGCAACAGGTGGACGGCGTGCACCGCGATGAGGTTCGGGCCGATCAGGCCGAGGCGGCGCAGGCGCTCGATGGGCCGCGCACCGTGCTCGGCCAGGGAGCGTTCGAGTTCCCCGGCGCTTTCGTGGAGGTGCAGGTGCACCGGCACCTCGAGCTCCGCGCCCAGCGTCGCGATGCGTCCGAAGGCGGCGTCCGATACCGTATAGGGAGCGTGCGGGGCGAGGCAAAAGGACGCCAGCGGCTCGTCGCGATAGCGATCGCGCAGCTCAAGTCCCTTGCGCAGGTAATCCTCGGCGTCGGAGGCGTAGGCCGACGGAAATTCGATCACGATCATGCCGTGCGCCGAGCGGATTCCCGAGAGCAGCGCCGCTTCCAGAGCGGACTCGGGAAAATAATACATGTCGTTGAAGCAGGTGATTCCGCCGCGCAGCATCTCGGCGCAAGCGAGCAGCGTGCCGTCGTGCACGAACTGCGGCGAGACCTGCCGCGCCTCGGCGGGCCAGACGTGCTTTTCCAGCCAGGGGGTGAGCGGCAGGTCGTCGGCCAGGCCGCGCATCAGCGACATCGCGGCGTGAGTGTGGGCATTGACCAGCCCCGGAATCAGAACATGGTTTTTCAAAACCAATTCTGCATAGCCGGGAAAGCGTGCGCCCGCCTGTTCCGAGGGCAGGACCGCCTCGATGATGCCGTCGCGGACCGCGACGGCGTGGTTTTCGAACACCGCGCCCGCCGGTTCGACGGGCACCACCCAGCGGGCGCGGAGAAGGAGGCTTGCCGCCGCTATCTTGGCGTGCCCTGGATTTCGACCACCACCCGGCGGTTGGGCGCCAGGCATTCGATCAGCGCCTTGCGGTCCTTCTGGTCAGGGCAGGATTTCGCCGGCAGGGTCTTGCCGAAACCGAAGATCTCGATGGAGTCGCGGCTCGCGCCTCTGGACACGAGATAGGCCTTGACCGCCTCGGCCCGCCGCTCCGAGAGCTTCTGGTTGTACTGCGCGCTTCCCAGGCGGTCGGCGTGGCCGTTGACGTTGATGTAGCGGATCGAGCCGAGGTTCTTCAGCTTGGCGATGGCCTCGACTTCGAGCAGCACCTTGGCCTCCGCCGAGAGCGTCGCCTGGTTGAACTCGAACAGTTCGGTCGACGAAAGATTGACGACCGCCGGTTTCTTGGGCGCGGGTTTCGCCGCCATCGGGGCAGGCTTCGCGACCGGCACGGGCGGCCGCGCCGCGGGTGCCGGCGCGGGTGCCGGCGCAGGCGCGGGCGCGGGCGCCTCGGGAGCCGTGGCGCAGCCACCGATCAGCAATGCGATTGAAGCGGCCAGCAGCGCTTTGGATTTCATCTTTCCTCCCTCGTTATGCGTGTGCGTCCCCAACTCGGATTTAAGCACAGGCGGTGACCATCAGACAAGCCGTATTCGAAGGAAAACCTGCGGTTTTGCGAGGGAAAACACGGGCCTGCATGATAAAATTTTTCTCTCCGGAACATGGAATCCTTCGCTAAAGAAACCCTCCCGATCAGCCTCGAGGAGGAGATGCGGCGTTCCTACCTCGACTACGCCATGAGCGTGATCGTGGGGCGCGCGCTGCCCGACGTGCGCGACGGCCTGAAGCCGGTTCACCGGCGGGTGCTGTTCGCGATGCACGAGTCGAACAACGTCTGGAACCGGCCCTACGTGAAGTGCGCGCGCATCGTCGGCGAGGTCCTCGGCAAGTACCACCCGCACGGCGACAGCGCAACCTACGAGGCGCTGGTGCGCATGGCCCAGGACTTTTCGATGCGCTACATGCTGGTCGACGGCCAGGGCAATTTCGGCTCGGTGGACGGCGACGCGGCGGCGGCCTACCGCTACACCGAGTGCCGCCTGGCGAAGATCGCCTCCGCGCTGCTGCTCGACATCGAGAGCGAGACCGTCGACTTCGTGCCGAACTACGACGGCAAGGAGCAGGAGCCGGTGGTGCTGCCCAGCCGCGTGCCGAACCTGCTGGTCAACGGCTCCTCCGGGATCGCGGTGGGCATGGCCACCAACATCCCGCCGCACAACCTCGCCGAAACGGTCGATGCCTGCCTGCACCTGCTCGCGACGCCGCACTGCGCCGTCGAGGACCTGATCAAGCTGGTGCCGGCGCCGGATTTCCCGACCGCCGGGATCATCTACGGGCTCGCCGGGGTGCACGAGGGCTACCGCACGGGGCGCGGGCGCGTGGTGATGCGCGCGCGCACGCATTTCGAGGACATCGGCAAGGGCGACCGGCAGGCGGTGATCGTCGACGAGCTGCCCTACCAGGTGAACAAGAAGGCGCTGCTCGAGCGCATCGCCGAACTGGTCAACGAGAAGAAACTCGAAGGCATCTCCGACATCCGCGACGAATCGGACAAGTCGGGCATGCGGGTGGTGATCGAGCTGAAGCGCGGCGAGATTCCCGAGGTCGCGCTCAACAACCTCTACAAGCAGACGCAGCTGCAGGACACCTTCGGCATGAACATGGTGGCGCTGGTGGACGGCCAGCCGCGGCTGCTCTCGCTGAAGGACCTGATCGAGGCGTTCATCTCGCACCGCCGCGAAGTGGTGACGCGGCGCATGGTGTTCGAGCTGCGCCAGGCGCGCGCCCGCGGCCATCTGCTGGAAGGCCTGGCGGTGGCGCTCTCCAATGTCGACGCGGTGATCGAGCTGATCAAGAAGGCGCCGACGCCGGCGGATGCGAAGCGCGGCCTGATGTCGCGGGCCTGGTCTTCGGACCTGGTGGTTCAATTGATCGGCAAGCGGGAATCCGCGCCATTCCGCCCCGAAGGCCTGGCCGCCGAATTCGGCCTCAAGCCGGACGGCTATCACCTCTCGGACGAGCAGGCCCAGGCGATCCTCGAGTTGCGCCTGCAGCGCCTGACCGGCCTCGAACAGGACAGGATCCGCGGCGAGTACCGCGAGGTGATGGCGGCGGTCGCCGACCTGCTGGACATCCTCGCCAAGCCCTCGCGCATCACCACCATCATCGGCGACGAGCTGCGCGCTCTGAAGGAGGAATTCGGCGACAAGCGCAGGAGCGAGATCGTCACCGTGGCGGAGGACATCTCGATCGAGGACCTGATCGCGCCGCAGGACATGGTGGTCACCTTCTCGCACGGCGGCTACGTCAAGTCGCAGCCTCTCGCCGATTACCGGGCGCAAAGGCGGGGCGGCCGGGGCAGGATGGCCACCACGATGAAGGAGGACGATTTCATCGAGCGGCTGTTCGTGGCGCATTCGCACGACTACCTGCTGTGCTTCTCCAACCGGGGACGACTCTACTGGCTGAAGGTCTATGAGGTACCGGCGGGCAGCCGCTCGAGCCGCGGCAGGCCGATCGTCAACATGTTCCCGCTGGAGGAGGGCGAGAAGATCACCGCCGTCGTTCCGGTCAAGGAGTTCGACGAGAACCATTTCGTGTTCATGGCCACCGCGCACGGCACGGTGAAGAAGACCCCGCTCGCCGAGTTCTCGCGGCCGCGGCCGAGCGGCATCATCGCGGTCGGGCTGGATGCCGGGGACTACCTGGTCGGCGTCGCGCTGACCGACGGCAAGGTGGACGTGATGCTGTTCTCCTCCGAGGGCAAGGCGGTGCGTTTCGAGGAAGGCGACGTGCGGCCGATGGGCCGGCAGGCGACCGGCGTGCGCGGCATGCGCCTGGGCGAAGGCCAGCGCGTGGTGTGCATGCTGGCTGCGCACGACGAGTCCAAGTCGGTGCTCACCGCGACCGAGAACGGGTTCGGCAAGCGCACGCCGATCGCGGAGTACACGCGCCACGGCCGCGGCGGCCAGGGCATGATCGCGATCCAGGCCTCGGAGAGAAACGGCGCCGTGGTCGGCGCGGTGCTGGTGGACGACCACGACGAAGTGATGCTGATTTCCACCGGCGGCGTGCTGATCCGCACCAAGGTGGCGCAGATCCGGGAGCAGGGCCGCTCCACCCAGGGGGTGACGCTGATCTCGCTCGACGCCGGCGAAAAGCTCGCCGGCCTGGAGCGCATCGAGGAGCGCGAGATCGAAGGCAACGGCAACGGGGGCGGCGAGGGAAACGGCGGCGACGCGGACGCCGCGGCGGAGGAGCCCGCGGCGCCGCCCGGGCCGACGGTTCACTGATGTCGCGTGTCGTCAACTTCGGCGCCGGGCCGGCGATGCTGCCCGCCGAGGTGCTGGCGCGCGCCGGCGACGAGATGCTCGACTGGCAGGGCTGCGGCACTTCGGTAATGGAGATGAGCCATCGCGGCAAGGAGTTCATGTCCATCGCCGCGCAGACCGAGCAGGACCTGCGCGGGCTGCTCGCGATCCCGGCGAACTACAAGGTCCTGTTCCTGCAGGGCGGCGCGACGCTGCAGTTCGCGCAGGTGCCGATGAACCTGCTCGCCGGCAAGGGCAAGGCCGACTACGTGGTGAGCGGCGAGTGGTCGAAGAAGGCGGTGAAGGAAGCGAAGAACTATTGCGACGTGGGCATTGCCGCCACGTCGGAGGACAGGAATTTCACCTACGCCCCGAAGAAGTTCTCGGTGAGGAAGGACGCGGCCTACCTTCATTACTGCTCGAACGAGACTATCGGCGGCGTCGAATATCATGAAATACCCTCAGTCGGGATTCCGCTCGTCGCGGACGCCTCGTCGCACTTCCTGTCGCGCCCGCTCGACGTGTCGAAGTTCGGCCTGATCTACGCCGGCGCGCAGAAGAACGCGGGCCCCGCGGGGCTCACGTTCGTTATCGTGCGCGACGACCTCATCGGCAGGGCGGCGAAGGGCACGCCCAGCGTGATGGACTACAAGCTGCAGGCGGAGGCGGACTCGATGCTGAACACGCCCGCCACCTACGCCATCTATGTCGCGGGCCTGGTGTTCAAGTGGCTCAAGCAGCTTGGGGGCCTCGCTGCCATGGAAAAGAGAAACATCGAGAAGGCGAAGCTGCTCTACGACTTTCTCGACTCGAGCGCCTTCTTCCGCAACCCGGTGGCGAAGGAGGATCGCTCCCGGATGAACGTGCCTTTCACCCTGAAGAATGCAAAGCTCGACGGCGAATTCCTCAAAGGCGCCGAGCAGCGCGGCCTGTTGCAGCTCAAGGGCCACCGCTCGGTGGGCGGCATGCGCGCCTCGATCTACAACGCGATGCCGCTCGCGGGGGTGCAGCGGCTGGTCGACTACATGAAGGATTTCGAGGCACAGAATGCCTAAGGCGAAGAAATGCGAGATCCTGGTGATCAACAACATCGCCCAGGTGGGCCTGAAGCGTTTTCCCGCCGAGCACTACGCGGTGGTGAAGGAGGCGCAGGACCCGCAGGCGATCCTGGTGCGCTCGCAGGACCTGCACGATTTCGAATTCGGCCCCTCGCTGAAGGCGCTCGGGCGCGCCGGCGCCGGCGTCAACAACATCCCCGTGCCGCTGCTGTCGAAGCGCGGCATTCCGGTATTCAACGCCCCCGGCGCCAACGCCAACGCGGTGAAGGAGCTGGTCCTCGCCGGCATGCTGCTCGCGGCGCGCAATCTGGCGCCGGCGCTTGAATTCACCCGGAACCTGAAAACCGAGCAGTTGGAAAAGCGCATCGAGAACGGCAAGAAACAGTTCGCCGGCTTCGAGCTGCCGGGCCACACCCTGGGCGTGATCGGTCTGGGCAAGATCGGCAGCCTGGTGGCCGATGCGGCGATTCACCTCGGCATGAACGTCATGGGCTACGACCCGCACATCACCATCGAGGCCGCCTGGAGCCTGCCTTCGCAGGTGCGCCGGGCCAACTCGGTGGACGAGATCCTCAAGGCGAGCCACTTCGTCAGCCTGCACGTGCCGCTCACCGACAAGACCATGCACCTGGTCAACGCGAAGACCCTCGAGCACTTCCGCGCCGGAGCGGTGCTGCTCAATTTCTCGCGCGAAGGGGTGGTCGCCGAAGACGCGGTGCTCAAGGGCCTTTCCAGCCACCGCCTCAAGTGGTACGTCACCGATTTCCCGAGCCGGGCGCTGATCGGGCAGCCCGGCGTGATCGCGCTGCCTCACCTCGGCGCTTCCACCGGCGAGGCCGAGGACAATTCGGCGGTCATGGTGGTGGACGAGGTGCGCGACTACCTCGAGAACGGCAACCTGCGCAATGCCGTGAATTTTCCCGACGCCGCGATGGCGCGCGAGGCGCCCTATCGCCTCGCCATCGCCAACGCCAACGTGCCCGACATGCTGGGGCGCATCTCGCACGCTCTGGGCCGGCGCAAGATCAACATCCACAACATGCTGAACAAGTCCAGGGGCGACATGGCCTACACGCTGGTCGACGCCGATAACCCGGTACCGGGGGAGGCGGTCGACGAACTGGTCAAGCTGCACGGCGTGCTCGCGGTGCGCTACCTTCCCGTCCATGGCTGACCAGATCGACAACATTCGCCGCCAGATCGACGCGCTGGACGACGAGCTGCTGGGCTTGCTCGAGCGGCGCGCTGCCCTCGCACGCAAGATCGGTGCGCTGAAGGCAGGCGCGCCCGCCTACCAGCCTGAGCGGGAAAGCCAGATCCTGCGCCGTATTTCTTCGGCTTCAAGCATTCTGTCTTCCGAAGCGAGAACCGCGGTATTCAGGGAAATCATTTCCGCCTGCCGCGGGCTGGAAGAGGCGATCCGCGTCGCCTACCTCGGGCCCGAAGGCACGTTCAGCGAGCAGGCGGTGCGCAAGCACTTCGGCCGTGCGGTCGAGGCGCTACCCGCGGCCTCGGTCGACGAAGCCTTCCGCAGCGCGGAGTCGGGCGCCTCGCAGTTCACCGTGGTGCCGGTCGAAAACTCCACCGAAGGCGCGGTCGGCCGCACGCTGGATCTCCTGCTGCAGACGCCGTTGCGGATCTGCGGCGAGGTGGAATTGCGGGTTCAACAGAATTTCCTTTTTAAGGGAAAGACTCTCAAGGGGGTGAAGCGGGTCTACTCCCACTCCCAATCCCTCGCCCAGTGCAATGGCTGGCTTAACAAGAATGTTCCCGGCGTCGAGCGCATCCCGGTGACCTCCAACGCCGAGGCGGCGCGGCGCGCGTCGAAAGAAAAGGGCGCGGCGGCGATCGCCGGCGAGGCGGCGGGCGAGCGCTACGGCCTCAAGGCGCTGGCGCGCTCGATCGAGGACTCGCCGGACAACACCACCCGCTTCCTGGTCCTCGGCAGGCTCGAGCCCGCGCCCACCGGCCGCGACCGCACCTCGCTGGTGATGTCGGCGCAGAACCGGCCCGGCGCGGTGCATGGGCTGCTCACGCCGCTCGCCGAGTCCGGCGTGAGCATGACGCGCATCGAGTCGCGGCCGTCGCGCGCCCGCCCGGCGCTCTGGGAATACGTGTTCTACATCGACGTCGAGGGCCACCAGAAAGACGCGCATGTCGCCCGGGCGATCGCCGCGCTCGCGCAGAAGGCGCCGTTCCTGAAGGTCCTCGGTTCCTATCCCGCCGCGGTAAGCTGAGCGATGCTGATGGACCCCTGCGAGCTGTCGCCTTCCTACGTTCGCTCGATCGCGCCCTACCAGCCGGGCAAGCCGATCTCCGAGCTCGCGCGCGAGCTGGGGCTCGACGAGGCGGGCATCGTCAAGCTCGCCTCCAACGAGAATCCGCGCGGCATAGGCCCGCGCACGCGCGCCGCGATCGAAGCCGCGATCCCGGAGATCGCGCGCTACCCGGACGGCAACGGCTTCGAGCTGAAATCCGCGCTTTCCCGGCGCTACGGCGTCGACATGTCCTCGATCGTGCTCGGTAACGGCTCGAACGACGTGCTCGAGCTCGCAGCGCTTGCCTTCCTCGGACCGGGCCGTGCCGCGGTGTACTCGCAGCACGCGTTCGCGGTGTTCCCGCTCGCCACGCAGGCGCGCGGCGCGCGCGGCATCGTGGTTCCGGCGAAGGACTACGGCCACGATCTCGAGGCGATGGCCAGGGCGATCGACGACGAGACCTTCGTCGCGTGGATCGCCAACCCGAACAACCCGACCGGGACCCTGGCAGGCGCCGCCGCGCTCGAGGCGTTCCTGCGGCGCGTGCCCGAGCGCGTCCTGGTGGTGCTGGACGAGGCCTACAACGAGTATCTGCCGCCGGAGCGCAGGGCGGACAGCGTGAAATGGCTGAAGCGCCACCCGAACCTGGTGCTCACCCGGACGTTCTCGAAGGCCTACGGGCTTGCCGGGCTGCGCGTCGGCTATGCGCTCGCCCATCCGTCGGTGGCCGACGTGATGAACCGCGTGCGCCAGCCGTTCAACGTCAACAGCATCGCCCTCGCCGCCGCGACGGCGGCGCTCGACGACATGGAGTTCGTCGCGCGCAGCTACGCCGAAAACCTGCAGGGCCTGAAGCAGCTCGAGGCGGGCGCACGCCAGCTCGGCCTGGAATTCATTCCGTCATTCGGAAATTTCCTCACCCTGCGCGTCGGAAAAGCCCAGGACGTCTTCAAGCGGCTGCTGCGCCGCTCTGTCATCGTGCGCCCGGTCGGCGGCGGCTACGGCCTGCCGGAGCACCTGCGGGTCACGGTCGGCACCGCGCAGGAGAACGAGAAATTTCTCGCCGCCCTCGCGGCGAGCCTGAAGAACTAGATGCTGTTCGATCGCGTTGCCGTGATCGGTGTCGGCCTGATCGGCGGCTCATTTGCGCTGGCGTTGAAGCAGGCCCGCGCCTGCGCGCACGTGGTCGGCGCGGGGCGCAATCCCGCGAACCTCGGGCTCGCGCTCGAGCGCGGCGCGATCGACTCGATCGCGCCCGACGCCGCCTCCGCCGCGCGGGGCGCCGACCTGATCTTGATCGCCGCTCCCGTGGCGCAATTCGAAATGATCTTTTCTCAAATAGAAAAGAACCTGGAAAAAGAAGCAGTGGTCACCGACGCCGGCAGCACCAAGCGCGACGTGATCGCCACGGCGAGAAAAACCCTCGCGAAGAAAATCGCGCAGTTCGTTCCCGCGCATCCCATCGCCGGCGCAGAGAAAAGCGGGGTTGCAGCGGCAAGTGCAGAGCTGTTTCGCAACAAGCGCGTGGTCATGACTCCTCTTCGGGAGAATTCAAGGTCATCCATCGATTTGGTCCAGCAGGCCTGGTCGGCGTGTGGAGCGCGGTCCAGCACCATGGATGCCGGCGAACATGACGCCGTCCTGGCGGCGGTGAGCCACCTGCCGCACCTGCTGGCATTTGCGCTGGTGCATGAGGTTGCCGGCCGGAAGAACGCCGAGCAGCTGTTTTCCTTCGCCGCCGGCGGGTTCCGCGATTTCACCCGCATCGCCTCCAGCCACCCCGAGATGTGGCGCGACATCTGCGTCGCCAACCGCGACCGGCTGCTTGAGGAGGTCGCAGTTTTTTCTGAAAAATTAAAAGAAATAAAAGCATTGCTTGAGAAAAGCGACGCTGCAGCTCTCGAGAAGCTTTTCGCCGAGGCGCGCGAGGCGCGCGAGCGATGGATACGCTCGAGCTGAAACCCGCCCGCCGTGCGAAGGGCACGGTGCGGCTGCCGGGCTCGAAGAGCATCTCCAACCGCGTGCTGCTGCTCGCCGCGCTGGCGCAGGGCGAGACCGAGCTGCAGGGGCTGCTGGACGCCGACGATACGCGGGTCATGCGGGAAGCCCTGAAAAAACTCGGGATCGAATTCAAGGATTCCCTGTTGAAAGGCGCGGGCGGGCCGTTCCCGGTCAAGGGCGCGGACCTGTACCTCGGCAACGCCGGTACCGCCTTGCGCCCTTTGACCGCCGCGCTCGCGCTCTCCGGCGGCGAATACCGCATCTCGGGCGCGCCCCGCATGCACGAGCGGCCGATCGGCGACCTGGTGGATGCCCTGCGCGGCATCGGCGCGCGGGTGGACTACGCCGGCAAGGAAGGCTTCCCGCCGCTGGCGATCCACCCGGGAAACATCGCCCTGCATGCCGTGAAGGTGAAGGGCGACGTTTCGTCGCAGTTCCTCACCGCGCTGCTGATGGCGCTGCCGCTGTCGCGGAAGAAAGCCACCATCGAGGTGCAGGGCGAGCTGATCTCGAAGCCCTATGTCGAGATCACGCTGAACGTCATGCGCCGCTTCGGCGTCGCCGTATCGCGCAACGGCTGGCGCTCGTTCGAGATTCCCGGCAAGTCCTACGTCAGCCCGGGAAAGGTGCTGGTCGAAGGCGACGCTTCCAGCGCTTCCTACTTCCTCGCGGCCGGCGCCATCGGCGGCGGGCCGGTGCGCGTCGAGGGCGTCGGGCGCGACAGCATCCAGGGCGACGTGCGTTTTGTCGAGGTGCTGCAGCGCATGGGGGCGCAGGTCGCCATGGGGGAAGACTGGATCGAAGTATCGTCAAAAAGAAAAATTCTTCCGATCGACATGGATTTCAATCACATTCCCGACGCCGCGATGACCGCGGCGGTGCTGGCGCTGTTTGCCGACGGCCCGAGCACGCTGCGCAACGTCGCGAGCTGGCGCGTCAAGGAAACCGACCGTCTCGCGGCCATGGCGAAGGAGCTGAGGAAGTTCGGCGCGCAGGTGGAGGAGAGGTCCGACTCCCTGCACATTTCGCCTCCCTCGAGCCTGAAGAAGAATGTCGCCGTGGATACCTACGACGACCACCGCATGGCCATGAGCTTCTCGCTGGTCGCGCTGAGCGGCGTCCCGGTGCGTATCAACGACCCGCAGTGCGTGGCCAAGACCTTCCCCGGATATTTCGAAGCCTTCCGGTCCATCGTGTCATGAGCGTGCCGGTCATCGCCATCGACGGTCCCTCCGCGTCGGGCAAGGGCACGATCGCGCAGCAGGTGGCGAAGAAGCTCGGATTCCACTATTTGGAGAGCGGTGCCCTCTACCGGGTCCTGGGACTGATTTCGATACGCGAGGACAGCCTGGAAGAGGAGGTCATCGCCAACGCGGCAAAGGACATGCAGCTGGAATTCCGTCGAGGTAAAATAATATTGTCGAATCAAGATGTTACAGAGGAAGTGCGCAGCGAAGGCTGTGGCAATCGCGCTTCCGAAGTGGCCAGGATTGCGAAAGTCCGGGCAGCGTTGATTGGTTACCAGAGGTCGTTCAGGAAGCACCCTGGCCTGGTGGCCGACGGTCGCGACATGGGGACAGTCGTGTTCCCCGACGCGGGCCTGAAAGTGTTCTTGACAGCCAGCCCGCAAGTAAGGGTCGAACGCAGGTATAAGCAGTTGAAAGACAAAGGAATCAATGCTAATCTGCGCGCCCTTTCCCGTGATCTCCAGGAGCGGGACGAGCGCGATGCAAAGCGCGCCGTTGCGCCCCTGGTTCCGGCGCCCGATGCGCAAGTGCTCGATTCGTCGGCACTTTCGATCGAGGAAGTCGTGGACAGGATCGTCGGCTGGTACCGGGAAGGGAAATTCGGTGGGCGAGGCTGAGGCCGCGCCTGGTTTCCAACTTAACCCGTAAGCGCAAGCTTCCGGTTTGAAAGGTTTTTTTCCTACATGGCCAGCATTTCCTCCGCTCCGTCCTCACCGGCATCGTCC
>Ga0209640_10003890_pt1 | contig 13116 bp, 14 predicted proteins | sample RifCSP10_1_FD_184018 | JGI IMG/M metagenome (GOLD analysis project Ga0209640, IMG submission 184018) | Soil microbial communities from Rifle, Colorado - Rifle CSP2_sed 10_1 (SPAdes) (version 2) | ecosystem: Environmental > Terrestrial > Deep subsurface > Rock core/Sediment | place: Rifle...
GTCGGTCGTGAAATCGCGCGGATTCCACGCCCGGAATTTCCACAGCCCCCGTTCCAGCGCCCGCCCGGTGATGCCGCTTGCGGTGAGGGCGGCGAACATCTCCGGAAAGAGCGTCACTGCGTCGAAGCGGATCACCATTCCGCTTCCCAATCGACCTCGATCCGGCCGTCCTCCAGGTCGACGCGCTTCACGACCGCGGCAACCCACGGGATCAGCCGGACGCGCTCCGCATCGGCGACCTCGGCAATGTCGTGCGCGCCGCTCGAGAAAAGCGCGTGCACCTTGCCGAGCGCGCGGCCGCGAACATTCACCACCTCCAGCCCGACGAGATCCGCCCAGTAATAAATCCCCTGCGGCGGCTCAGGGAGCGCCGCACGCGGCGCATGAATCGCTTTCCCCTGCAGCGCTCGCACCCGCTCGGGAGTCTCGATGCCGGCGAGCTTCGCGACCAGCAAGGCCGCATGCGGCCTTGCTTTCTCGACGGGCCACTCGACTCCATCGATCGACCAGCTCGGCACGGCGGCGAGTGTCGCAGGGTCCCCGGTGACCTTCATCCAGCCGTGCACGCCGTACGGCGCAGCGACGCGCCCCAGCTCGATCAGCTCTTCAGGCGGCCTTTTTCGCAAATTGCCGGACGAGCCGGCTCACGGTCGGCGAAAGCTTCGCCCCCTTGCCCGACCAGTGCGTCACGCGCTCGAGATTGACGCGCAGCGCTTCGCGCCCTTCGGGCGCCTTCGGGTCGTAGAAGCCGAGCCGCTCGATGAAGCGCCCGTCGCGCGCCCGGCGCGAGTCGGCCACCACCAAATGGTAGAAGGGCCGTTTCTTGGCACCGCCCCGCGCCAGTCGAATCACCACCATCGAATACCACCCTGGTCCACGCGAAAAGGCGCGGATTATACGCGACCCGGCAAGCGCTTGGAAGCTCGCCCCCGGCGCACGCGCCCTCAGTGCTGCGGCGTGATGACCTGGATATGGTCGCGGCTGACGTTGAGGAACGGCGCGGCGATCATCTGCCGGCCGCCGACGGCAAGCTCCCATACTTCGGCATCCGTGACCGCGATGAAGCCTTTCGCTTCGCTCATGTAATCGGTCACGCGCGCCCCGGGCAGCAGATCGATGTAGCCCTTGATGCGATAGCTCGCCGTCAGGATCGTCACCTTGGTGCGGGTTTGTTGGTCCGGCATGGCCCTCCTCGTTTGTGCGTTTTCGAATGAACCTTTAGCGCAAGCCGGGCAGCATTCCCTTCACGTTGCGCATCATGCGCGCGAGATTGCCGCCCTTCATCATCTTCATCATCTTCTGCATCTGCTCGAACTGCTGCAGCAGCCGGTTCACTTCCTGCACTGCCACGCCCGCGCCGGCGGCGATGCGGCGCTTGCGCGAGGCCTTGATGACCTCCGGCCGGGCACGCTCGTGCCGCGTCATGGAGTTGATGATGCCCTCGATCCGCCGCAGCTGCGTCCCGTCCTGCAGCTGCTCGGGCCGGATCTGCCCGACGAGCTGCGCCGGCAGCTTGTCGGCGAGCGCCGCGAGGCCCCCCATCTTATTCATCTGCTGGATCTGCTGCTTGAAATCTTCCAGGTCGAAGCCCTTGCCCTTGGCGATTTTTTCGGCGACGCGCCTGGCCTCGTGCACGTCGACCTGGCGGTGCGCCTCCTCGACGAGCGACACGATGTCGCCCATGCCGAGAATGCGCGAAGCCATCCGTCCGGGGTGGAACGGCTCGAGGCCGGTCAGCTTTTCGGCGACGCCGGCGAACTTGACCGGTTTGCCGGTGACGTGCCGCACCGAGAGCGCCGCGCCGCCGCGCGCATCGCCATCGAGCTTCGTCAGCACGACGCCGGTGAGCGGCAGCGCCGCGCCGAACGCTCGCGCGACATTCACCGCATCCTGCCCCTGCATCGCGTCGACGACGAACAGCGTCTCGGCCGGCTCGAGCACTCGCTCGAGCTCGGCGATCTCGCGCATCATCTGCTCGTCGATCGCGAGCCGCCCCGCGGTGTCGACGATCAGCACGTCGTAGTAGCGCAGCCGCGCATGCTCGAGCGCTGCGCGCGCAATCTCGGCGGGCGCCTCTCCCGGCTGCGACGGCACGAAATCGACGCCCGCTTGCACCGCGAGCGCCTTGAGCTGCTCGATCGCGGCGGGGCGGTACACGTCGCAGGAGACCACGGCCACTTTCTTGCGCTGCTCGTGCCGGAGCAGGCGCGCCAGCTTGCCGACGGTCGTCGTCTTGCCCGAGCCCTGCAACCCGGCCATCAGGATCACCGCCGGCGGCCGCACCGCGAGATTCAACTGCGCGTTCGACTCGCCCATCAGGCGCGTCAGCTCGCGATGCACGACCCCGATCAGCGCCTGCCCGGGCGTGAGGCTCGCGATCACTTCCTCGCCGAGCGCCTTCTGCCTCACCGCCGCGATGAAATCTCGCACCACGGGCAGCGCGACATCGGCTTCGAGCAGCGCCACGCGCACTTCGCGCAGCGCGTCCTGGACGTTCGCTTCGGTGAGCCGCGCTTCGCCGCGCAATTGCTTGACGATCTTGGCGAGGCGTGCGGTCAGATTATCGAGCATGGGTGATACACTGAAATCGTGCCGGACATTGTAATTCACGCGATGGCCGCGGCAGGGTATGCGGTACTCGCGTGGCACTTCTGGAACACACGCTGGCGCGCCAAACGCGAGGGCGCACCGGCCGGGCTCACGGGATGGGAACGCGCCGCGGTCGCCGCGGTGCTCGCCGTGCACGGCGGCCTGCTCGCGAACGAGGTGCTGCTCTCTCCGCAGCTGCGCTTTGGCTTTGCGCAGGCGCTGTCGATCATGATGTGGCTCGCGGTCGCAATCTACTGGTTCGAGAGCCTGTTCCTGCGCCTGGATGGCTTCGAGCCGCTGCTGCTTCCGCTCGCGGCAATCGCCGCTCCGCTGCCGGCGCTGTTCCCGGGGCTGGCGAGCCCCGGCCTTGCCTACGCGTTCGAGTTCAAGGTGCACCTGCTGCTCGCGATGTGCGCCTACAGTCTTTTCACGATCGCGATCCTGCACGCCGCGCTGATGGCGTTCGTCGAGAGACGGCTGCACCGCCTGCGTCCGCCGGCCCTGGGCGAGCCCGCCTCGCCGCTCGGCGGGCCGCTTTCGCACCTGCCGCCGCTGCTGACGCTCGAGCGGCTGCTGTTTCGGCTGATCGCAGCGGCGTTCGTATTCCTCACGCTGACGCTCGCCACCGGCATCGTGTTCTCGGAAACGCTGTTCGGCCGCGCGCTGCCCTTCGACCACAAGACGCTGTTCGCGATCCTTTCGTGGATCACGTTCGCGGCGCTGCTCGTCGGCCGCACGCTCTATGGCTGGCGCGGCCGCACCGCACTGCGCTGGACGCTGACCGGGTTCGTGCTGCTGATTCTTGCGTATGTCGGCAGCCGTTTCGTTCTCGAGGTGATCCTGGGCCGGACGTAGGCGATGTACGACATTTCGCTCAGCTGGCAAATCGCGGCGCTCGGCGCGCTGCTGGTCGTCTCCGGGTTCTTCTCGATCGCCGAGACGAGCATGGTGGCGCTCAATCGCTATCGCCTGAAGCATCTGGTCGGGCAAGGCCACGGCGGCGCGCTGCGCGCGGCGGCCCTGTTGAAGCGCACCGACCGGCTGCTCGGGGCGATTCTGATCGGCAACAACCTTTGCAACGCGGCTGCAGCCACGCTCGCAAGCCTGATCGCCGTGCGCCTGCTCGGCGAAGACAGGTTCGCATACGCGGCGAGCACGCTCGCGATCTCGTTCCTGATCATCGTGTTCGCCGAGATCACGCCCAAGGTGATCGGCGCGACCCACCCCGAGCGCATCGCGCTGCCGCTCGCCTACGTGCTCGGGCCGCTGCAATGGCTGCTGCAGCCCGCGGTCTGGTTCGTCAACCTGTTCGTGCGGCCGCTGCTGTGGCTGCTGCGCATGCGCCCGGAAGAATCCGGCGACGCGCCGAAGCTCTCGACCGAAGAGATCCGCACGCTGGTGCTCGAATCGGGCCAGTTCATGCCGAAGAAGCACTTCTCGATCCTGATGAACCTGTTCGACCTGGGCGACATCACGGTACAGGACATCATGCTGCCCCGCGCGCAGATCGAGTCGGTCACGCTCGAAGAGCCGATCGAATCGACGCTGCGGCAGCTCGCGACCAGCACGCACCGGCGGCTGCCCGTCTATCGCGAGCGCGACGGCGACGTGATCGGCGTATTGCACCTGCGCAAGGTGCTCGATCCGCTGCGCGCGGGCACGCTCACCAGGGAAGCGATCGAGGCGCTGCTGGTCGAGCCGTACTTCGTGCCGGCCACGACCGCGGTGCTTTCGCAGCTGCAGTACTTCCAGGAGGCGCGCGAGAACATCGCGCTGGTCGTCGATGAGTACGGCGAGCTGATGGGGCTCGTCACGCTGGAAGACATTCTCGAGGAGATCGTCGGCAAGTTCACGGCCGCGCTGCCTTCGGCGACTTCCTCGCTCACCTGGGACGCATCGGGCACCGCCCTTGCCGATGGCTCGCTGCAGATTCGCGAAGTCAATCGGGCGCTCGGCCTCGAGCTGCCGGTCGACGGCCCGAAGACGGTGAACGGCCTCGTGCTGGAGCACCTGCAGGACATTCCGGAGGCCGACGTCTCGCTCAAGATTGCCGGCGTGGTCATCGAAATCATGCATACGCAGGGGCGCACGGTGAAGACCGTGCGCCTTTTCCGACCGGCTCCCCGGCACGCCGAAGCACCCGCCTGACCTGGCGCCGGCGGAAGCGAGTTATTCCATCGGCTCAGGACGTTAGCGCACGAAGTTTAGGCTTTACAAAAAAGCGGGTGCAGGGCATCATCAAAATCTCGCGCATTGGTACAGGGAGCGGCGAATGGCGACGGCGACCGCAGCAGCCAAAGGACCGAAAGAGTTCGTTTTTGCTTGGGAAGGCAAGGACAAGGCCGGCAGAAGCGTGCGCGGCGAGCTGCGCGCGCCCGGCGAAGCGATGGTGAACGCCACGCTGCGGCGGCAAGGCATCCTCGTATCCAGGGTCAAGAAGCAATCGGCGGGCAGGGGCGGCAGTATCGGCCGCAAGGACATCGCGCTCTTCACGCGGCAACTCGCGACGATGATGAAGGCGGGCGTGCCGCTGCTGCAGTCGTTCGACATCGTCGGCAAAGGCGCCCCGAATCCGGCGGTCGGCAAGCTGGTCTACGAGATCAAGACCGAAGTGGAGACCGGCGCTTCGCTCGCCCAGGCGTTCCGCAAGTACCCGCTGTACTTCGACCAGCTTTTCTGCAACCTGGTGCAGGCGGGCGAGCAGGCGGGGATTCTCGAGACGCTGCTCGATCGCCTCGCGTCGTACCAGGAGAAGATCCTCGCGATCCAGTCGAAGATCAAGTCGGCGCTCTTCTACCCGGTCGCGATCATCGTGGTCGCCTTCATCATCACCGCGGTGATCATGATCTTCGTGATCCCGGCGTTCAAGGAGGTGTTCACGAACTTCGGCGCCGACCTGCCGGGGCCGACGCTGTTCGTGATGGCGGTCTCGGATTACTTCGTGCAGTACTGGTACCTGATCTTCGGCGTCGCGATCGGCGGCGTGATCGGCTTCCTGCAGGCCTGGAAGCGCTCGCTCGCGGTGCAGATCTTCATGGACCGGCTGATGCTGCGCGCGCCGCTGTTCGGCAGCCTGGTGAGGAAGTCGGTGATCGCGCGCTGGACGCGCACGCTCTCGACGATGTTCGCAGCCGGCGTGCCGCTGGTCGAAGCGCTCGACTCGGTGGGCGGCGCCTCGGGCAATTACGTCTACGCGATCGCGACGAAGCGGATCCAGCAGGAAGTCTCGACCGGCACTTCGCTCACCGTGGCCATGCAGAACGCCGAGGTGTTCCCCGCGATGGTGCTGCAGATGACCTCGATCGGCGAGGAAACCGGCGCACTGGACGGCATGCTCTCGAAGGTCGCGGACTTCTACGAGGCCGAGGTCGATGACGCCGTCGAGGCGCTTTCGTCGCTGATGGAGCCGGTGATCATGGTGGTGCTCGGCACGCTGATCGGCGGAATGGTCATCGCGATGTACCTCCCGATCTTCAAGATGGGCCAAGCCGTCTAGATGTCGTTCGTCGGCTGGCTCAGCCAGCCTGCGGTGCTGCCCTGGGCCGCGCTCGTCTTCGGCTTGTGCGTGGGCTCGTTCCTGAACGTGGTGATTCATCGGCTGCCGAGAATGCTCGAGCGCGAGTGGCGCGAGCAGTGCGCCGAGCTGCACCCCGGCGAGGGCGGATCCGCTGCCGCGACCGCCAGCGCGCGCAGAATCGCGAGCGAAGCGCCGTACAACCTCTGGGCCCCGCGCTCGGCCTGCCCGAGCTGCGGCAAGCCGATTCCCGCGCTTCACAACGTTCCGGTGCTTTCGTGGATCGCGCTTCGCGGGCGTTGCGGCGCATGCGGCGCAGGCATCCGCATGCGCTATCCGATCGTGGAGCTGGCCGGGGGCATCGTCGCCGCGGGAGCAGCGCTGCGCTTCGGGCCGACGCTCGCCGCGTTGGGCGCGATGGTCTTCTGCTGGAGCCTGATCGCGCTCGCGGCGATCGACCTGGACACGCAAATGCTTCCCGATGACCTCACGCTTCCCCTGCTGTGGGCCGGCCTGGCGTTCAACCTCGGGGGCACATTTGTCCGCCTCGCGCCGGCGGTGATCGGCACGATGGCCGGCTATCTCGCGCTCTGGACGCTGTACTGGCTGTTCAAGCTCGCGACCGGGAAGGAAGGAATGGGCTACGGCGACTTCAAGCTGCTCGCCGCGATCGGCGCCTGGCTCGGCTGGCAGATGCTGCCGCTCGTCCTGCTTGCCTCGTCGATCGTCGGCGCTTCGGTCGGCATTGCGCTGATGGCGTTCGCCGGCCATGGGCGCGAAAAGCCGATCCCGTTCGGTCCTTACCTCGCGGCCGCCGGCGCGATTGCGATGTTTTGGGGCCCGGACATCACGGCGCGCTGGATGCCGCTGCTCGCGTGACCCGCCCGTTCGTCGTCGGGCTCACCGGCGGCATCGGCAGCGGCAAGAGCGCTGCGGCGGAGGAGTTTGCACGGCTCGGCGCAACCGTCGTCGATACCGATCGGATCGCGCGCGAGCTGACCGCCGCCGGCGGCGCCGCGCTCCCTCCTTTGCGTACGCAGTTCGACGACTCCCATTTCGACGCCTCGGGCGCGATGGATCGCGCGAGGATGCGCGCGACCGTCTTCGCCGACCCGTCGGCTAGACAGAAGCTCGAATCGCTGCTGCATCCGATGATCCGGGAGGAATCCGAACGGCGCATTGCCGCCGCCTCGGGGCCGTACGTCGTCTTCGTCGTCCCGCTGCTGATCGAATCCGGCGACTACCGCGATCGCGTCCAGCGCGTCGCAGTGGTCGACTGCCCGCAAGAGCTGCAACTCGCCCGCGTCCGGCAACGCAGCGCCCTGCCCGACGAAGAGATCCGCCGGATCCTCGCGGCGCAGGTGCCACGCGAGCAACGGCGCGCGGCAGCCGACGATCTGATCGACAATTCGAGCTCGATTGACGCGCTGCACAAGCAGGTTCGGGCGCTGCACGAGAAGTACACGGCGCTCGCGCAGCGAGACCGCTGATTTGTGTTGACTGCACAATTCCCTCAGAATGCGACGCACCTTCGCGACCGCACGGAGCCGGCGCGCGCGTGATCAGCTACGAGTACCCGCTCAATGAGCGCATCCGGACGCTGCTGCGCTTGGAGGACCTGTTCGAGCGCTCGCGCCACTTCATCGCGCGCACCGACCCGCTCGATCATCACGTTGCGTTGCTCACGCTGTTCGAAATCCTCGAGGTCGCCGGGCGCGCGGACCTGAAGTCCGACCTGCTGCAGGAACTCGAGCGGCAGAAGCAGGTGCTGCTGTCTTTCCGCGACAACCCGGAGATTTCCGAAGAAGCGCTTGGAAACGTGCTGCGTGACATCGAGCAGGCTTCGGCGGCGCTGTTTTCGATGACCGGCCGCATCGGCCAGTACGTGCGCGAGAACGAGTGGCTGATGTCGATCAAGCAGCGCACCGGAATCCCGGGTGGCGCGTGCGAGTTCGACCTGCCTTCGTACCACTACTGGCTGCACCGGCCGGCCGACGAGCGCATCGGGCAGCTCGCCGCGTGGACGAGCCCGCTCTACCCGCTGCGCGACGGCTCGGCGATCATCCTGCGCATCCTGCGCGACTCGGGCAGGCCGCAGCGCCTGGTCGCGCCGCTCGGCACGTTCCAGCAGATGCTGGGCGGCAAGACCGCGCAGATGCTTCGCGTAAAGCTCGATTCGGCGATGCAGTGCGTGCCCGAAATCAGCGCCAACAAATACGTGCTCAACATCCGGTTCCTCGGGCAGAACGCCGACGACCCGCGGCCGAAGGCTGCCGATTGGGACGTCGAGTTCGAGCTGACCTTCTGCACCCTGTGACAACGGTTCGCTGCCCGCAGTGCGGCAAGCTTGCTGCATTCACACCCGAGAACCGCTTTCGGCCGTTTTGCAACGAGCGCTGCAAGACGATCGATCTGGGGGCATGGGCGAGCGAAGCGTACCGCGTGCCGGACGTTACGCCGCTCGCCGAGGGCGAACCCGACTAGCGCCGGTAGACGGGGGCCGCACGCCGGCGCGCGACAGCGTCTTCGCAACGAGATCCGCACCACGCATGCGAGGAACTGTCACGCCCAGCTTCCTCGAATCATCGCGAGGCCATGCGCGCCGGCGCTGCGCGCCACCTTGAGGCCCGCCGGCCGCACGCCTCCGATCGCATAGACGGGAATGGAAGCGCCGCGCGCAATCTGCGAGAAGCGCTCCCAGCCGAGGGGAACCGCTCCCGCGTGCGAAGCGGTCGCCTGCACCGGGCCGAGCACGGCGAAATCGAGCTGCAAGTCCATTGCCCGCTCGAGTTCTTGCCGCGTGTGACACGAAGCTGCTGCAAAGGGGGTACGGGGGCGTTCCGTGAGCGCCATCAGCTGCGCCGTCGTGAAGTGCAGGCCATCGGCGACGTCAGGGCCGCCATTGACGAGCACACGGGCGCCGTGACGATGGGCAAGCGCGGTCACTTCGCAAATCAGCGCCGGCCGATCGGGCAACTCCTTGTCGCGCACCTGGATCAGACGCAGCCCTTCCTCCAACCGCGCCTGCAGGCGCGCGAGCATCGGCTCGACGCCGTAACCCTCGGCATCGGTGATCGCGTACTCGAGCGGCAACGCGAGCGATCGCAGTACCGGCGCGTTCGCAGGCAGCATCGGCTCGGCAATTGGCGCATCCAGCCGCTGCCAGCGGATCTGCTGCTCTTCGCGCGGATGCGGCTCGCCGCGCCAATCCGTCACGCGGAAGAAATTCAGCCGCACTTTCGCATGCGGGTACGTGTAGATGCGCGTGATCCACGGGTATGCGCACGTGGCGTCGATCCCCAGTTCTTCATGGAGCTCGCGGGTGAGCGCCGCCTCCGCGCTTTCGCCTTCGTGCACCTTGCCGCCGGGAAACTCCCACCAGCCCGCATAGACCTTGCCGGCGGGGCGTTGCCCCAGCAGGAACGCGCCGTCAGCGCGCTCAATTACGGCCGCCGCGACTTCAACCATCGAAAACGGGGACAAACCCTATTTCTTGGTCTTGCGACCGGCCCAGTCGCGCGCGAACTGGTATCCGACCCTGCCGCTGCGCGAGCCGCGCTGCAATGACCACTGCAGCGCCTCCTCGCGCGCCGCGTCGCTTTCCTTCGACCCGCAGCCGAACGTCTTCAGCCAATGCCCGACGATCTCCAGGTATTCGTCCTGGTCGAACGGATAGAAGGACACCCACAGCCCAAAGCGCTCCGAGAGCGAGATCTTCTCCTCGACCGTCTCGCCCGGATGGATTTCCTCGCCGACGTACTTCGTCTCCAGGTTCTCCTGCATGTACTCGGGCATCAGGTGCCGGCGGTTCGAGGTCGCGTAGATCAGCATGTTTTCCGACGTCGTCGAGATCGACCCGTCGAGCGCCACCTTGAGCGCGATGTAGCCTTCCTCGGCACCGTGAAACGTCAGATCGTCACAGAACACGAGAAACCGCTCCTTGCGGCCGGCGACAAGGTCCGTGATCGCCGGCAGGTCGACGAGATCGTTCTTCTCGACCTCGACGAGCCGCAAGCCCTGGCGCGCGTACTTGTTCAGCAGGCCCTTCACGATCGACGACTTCCCCGTCCCCCGAGCTCCGGTCAGCAGCACGTTGTTCGCCGGGCGGCCTTCGAGGAACTGGCGCGTGTTCTGCTCGACCTTGGCGATCTGCGCGTCGATTCCCTGCAGGTCCGATAGCTTCATGCGGTGCACATGCCGCACCGGCTGCAGCGAGCCCTGCGAGCGCACGCCCCCCTTGCGCCAGCGAAACGCGATGCTCGAAGCCCAGTCCACCGGCGGCGGCGGCGCGGGCAGCAACTGCTCCAGCCGCGCGAGGATCTTGTCGACGTCGGTCTTCACGTGCGGTACTCCGCGTTGATCTTCACGTAGTCGTAGGAAAGGTCGCACGTCCACACGGTGGCGGCGGCACGGCCGCGGTGAAGGAGCACCCTCACCAGGAATTCCGGCTTCTTCATCGCCGCGATCCCCTGTTCTTCGCGATAGCCCGAAGAGCGTGCACCCGCCCTGGCAACGAGAACTTCATCCAGATACAAGTCGACCTTGCTGGCATCCAGCCCGGCAATCCCGGCGTTGCCGATGGCGGAAAGTATTCTGCCCAGATTCGGGTCCGAAGCAAAAAACGCCGTCTTCACGAGCGGTGAATGCGCGATTGCATAGGCGACCCTGCGGCATTCCGCTTCACTTCTGCCCTGCTCGACCCGCACGGTGACGAATTTGGTTGCTCCCTCGCCATCCCGAATGATCGCCTGAGCGAGCTTTTGCGCAACCTCCGTGATTCCCACCTCGAGGCTTTTCAGGTCTTTCCCCGATCTCGCGACCGGGCCTTTTCCGGTCGCGAGACACACGAACGCATCATTGGTGGAAGTGTCTCCATCGACCGTGACCGAATTGAACGAGCGATCGGCGACACGTTTCGTCATGCGTTGAAGATCGGCCCGCTTCACGCCAGCATCCGTCGCCATGAACGCCAGCATCGTCGCCATGTCGGGGCGGATCATGCCGGCGCCCTTCGCAATGCCCGTGATCGTCGCTACACCGCCCGCCAGCTTCACCTTGAGCGACACCGCTTTCGCGACCGTGTCGGTCGTCATGATCGCTTCGGCGGCAGAAAGCCAGTTCGCGGCCTTCAAATCCGCGATCGCTTCGCCAAGCCCGGCGACGATGCGCTCGACCGGCAGCGGCTCCATGATCACGCCGGTCGAGAACGGCAGCACTTGCTCGGTGTTGCAGCCGAGGAGCTTCGCGACGCCGCGGCAGACCTGATCGGCACGTTTGAGGCCGTCGGCGCCGGTGCCGGCGTTGGCGTTGCCCGTATTGACGACGAGACTGCGCACGTCGCCGACGCGCCGCTTCGCGAGAATCACGGGGGCTGCGCAGAAGCGGTTCTTCGTGAAAACGCCGGCAGCCGTCGTTCCGCCGGCAACCCGCATGACGAGCAGGTCCTTGCGGCCCGGCTTCTTGATTCCGGCGCGCGCGATGCCGAGCTCGAGCCCGGCGACCGCAAGCACTTCCTCTGCTTCCGGCGGCAGCAGGTTCACCGCCATCTACGTCAGTTTCCCGCGGCAGTGCATATACCGCCGGCTCGGACAACTGGCGGACATTCCGCATGCCTTGCTGCTTGGTTTCAAGGCGACAGATTCTAAAGGCTTAGTCCTTCGGACCGGCTCGCTGATCGCGCCGGCTTTCAGGCGCGCGTGAAGCGCACCACCGCGTCCTTGCGCTTTTCCAGCCCCGGCTGGAGCGCCACGCCAAGGCCGGGACCCGGCGGCACCGTGATCGCGCCGTTTGCCACCGGCGGCGGACGGTCCACCAACTCTGCATACCAGCCGTAGTACATGCCGCGCGCGATCTCCTGCTCGCGCACGTTCGGCGTTGCGAGCGCGAGGTGGGTGGACGCCGCCAGCGTGATCGGCCCCGAGCAATCGTGGAAGGCGATCGGCAGGCCGCGCGCCTCCGCAAGCGCCGCGCAGCGGCGGCCGAATGTGACGCCGCCGCCCCAGGTGACGTCGATGATGGGCGTGGCGAGAGCGCGCGTGTCCATCAGCGCCTCCATCTGGCCCACGCCGCCCAGCGTCTCGCCGCCTGCGAGCGGCGCACGCGTCGCGGCGGCGAGCGCCGGAAGCTCCCACAGACGGTCCATCCAGATCGGGTCCTCGACCCAGTCCATGCCGATTGGCTCGAGCGCGGCGCAGATTTTCTTCGCCGCGGCAAGGCTCCACAGCCCGTGCAGTTCGGCCTTGAGGCGCATGCGATCGCCGTGCGCGGAGCGCACCTTCTCGAAAGGCGCGAGGGCCTGCTTCAGGTCCGCGGCCGAAATGTCGAACCCGTCCGCGGCTCCGGCCGCAAGGTCGAAGGGCCAGATTTTCATCGACGAGATCCCCATCTCGAGCAGCGATGCCGCCAGCTCGTCGGCACGGTGCAGGAACGCCTCGAGGTCCTCGAAGCCGCGCGTGCCGCCGTCGCCGAGCCCGAAGTTTTCCGGGCGCACGGCCGACGTCTTCGAAACGTAGCTCGGTCCGGCGCAGGTGTTGTAGACGGCGATCGCGCCGCGCTTGCGCCCGCCGAAGAGATCGCAGAGCGGCTGGCCCACCGCCTTGGCGGCGATGTCCCAGAGCGCAACATCGACCGCGGACAGCGCGCGGATCTCGGCTCCCGTCCCGGCGAAACCGACGTAAGGCCGCATGCGCCGGTTGAGGTGCTCGATGCGGGTGGCATCCTCGCCGAGCAACAGGGGCGCAATACGCTCGTGCAGATCCGCCTCTGCCGAGGCGGCGCCGAAGTAGGTCTCGCCCAGTCCGCTGAGGCCTTCGTCGGTATGCACCCGCACCCATAGCAGGTTCGCGTGCGCGCCGAGCCGCAGCGTTTCGAGAGCCGTGATTTTCACGACAGATGGGCTAAGAGCTTATCCGTAAATAATGATACACTGGTTCCCCATCGAGTTTTCATGGACGGCTCGGGCCGATGGGAAAGTCGCGTTTGGCGTCATGGGAAGTCTCCGATGAATTCTGGTC
>Ga0209640_10003892_pt1 | contig 13115 bp, 11 predicted proteins | sample RifCSP10_1_FD_184018 | JGI IMG/M metagenome (GOLD analysis project Ga0209640, IMG submission 184018) | Soil microbial communities from Rifle, Colorado - Rifle CSP2_sed 10_1 (SPAdes) (version 2) | ecosystem: Environmental > Terrestrial > Deep subsurface > Rock core/Sediment | place: Rifle...
CGTCCCCTCACCATCCCGTCGCCGGCGGAGCTCTCCTCCGCCTTCCGAGAGGTGGCCAAGAAGGTGGAGCCGGCGGTGGTGAATATCAGCACGGAAGCCAATGTCGAGCATCCGCGACGCCCTGAGCCGCCGGGCCTGGAGACGCCGGAGCCCTTTCGAGACTTCTTTGATCGCTTCCTCTACTATCACCTGATTAGCTTAGTCGAGCAGAGCCTGCCCCGATCTATCGGGGTGAAAAGCAGTCGTGACTATCAAATCAATCAGACAGTCTACACGATCGTCGTGCTGACGAGCCCCTCTCTTGACACAGGCATCGACTGTAGTGTGCTGATGGGGGACATTAGTTTTGTCAACGAGTTTCGGCGGAAAGTGGATGTGTATCCGCATCAATTGGTGTTCTTGGTTCCCCGTATGGTGAATGAGGAGACCCCTCCCGGAATTAAGGCATGGCTGGAGTTGATTGCCGACTCGTTAGACGATGCAGTGGATGAGACCCGTTATTCTTCGCCGGTTTTCCAGCAGGTGATTGAAGCTATCGATGAACACATCAAAATCCTGGACCGTTTCAGCCAGGTTCACCGCAGTGCTCCAACCATTGTTGGCCAGATCTTCCGTCACTACGCTGCTATAAAACAATTCGTTTTCAGCGTTGATCCAAAAAGCGTGGATCTGTCCGGCTTGATCAGCAACCAGAGAGGGAGCAAACATCACAAAAGGTGTATCAACGGAGAGGTTCTGTTCCCCTGAAGCCGACGTATTTTCACTGTCTTTCCCTGAACTGCTACCCCCCTTATTTCCAGCGTTATCTTCGGTTTCTTCCGAGGTATCAGTCTCAAAAGGAGGATCTACCTTTAATGGAATATCCCATTGCTCGCCAGATTCCCTAGTGTAGACCACGCCTTCCAATTGATCCAGCCAAAAGACATGGGTTACTCCACTCTCGTCCACCACCAACGCCGGGCTGGTGGTTAAGCCCGACTGGGATAAGTTTACCGGGAGCGTCCATGCTCCGTCAGCAACTTGTGCCGTCGCCTGCCCCGAAGCTAACCCAACGAGGACCAGCCCGATCACCAATCCAAGAAATGTCATTCTCTGGATCATTCTCGAAATGAAAGACATCTTCATGGATAGCTCGTTTCCTTTAATTGAGACACAGCCGCTTCCAGAAACATCAGCATCCTTGCAGCTCGGCCTGATAGTTCGACTTGTTTCTGAGTTCCCCACCAGCGAATAAAAATCCTCATCTCTCCCTTCGCCTCGGGTATCTCTACTAACAGCGGAATGGCCCGTTGAGGTTGTCCGGCCCATGCATAGCTGTAGCCCAGCGCTTTACGAATCCCCCGGTGCTTGAGATCCAAACGGTGGGCCCGTTCCAGGTAATTCACGGCAGCGGGGAAATCGCGACCAAGCAGGGCAATCAACCCCAACCGGTGGTTGGCGGTGCGATTGCTTGGATTGTAGGGCAATGCTTTCCGGAATAGATCCCGGGCATCAGATAAAGCAGCGATGTTGCTCCCATCGTCCCACTTGCCGGAAGGGAAGTCGGAAAGTTCGATCTTGGCCATGCGTACCGCGCCTAGATTAGAAAACCAAATAGAAAGTATGGGTTTACGAAAGGCAAGGAGCATGGCGATGGTTGCCGCCGCCAACGCAACAGCGAAGGTGACTTTCCGGATTCGATCTAACCCATGGACACCGGAGAGTTCAAGATAGTTTTTGTTTACAATAGCTGAATCAGGATTTTTTTCTGAGCCGGATAAAGCCAAGCCGGCAGGTATCAAAAGCGCCGGTATTGCGCGTGTTCCCACGAGGGCTGCATGGACGAAGCCATGAAATAAAACGAATAATATGCCGAATATTCCGGCGATGACGAAGCTTCTATACTCGTTTTCCGTCCGATCATACCGTTGCACAGCCAAAATGAGCGAACTACCTAATAAAATAATATAGCTAAGAGCGCCCAGCCAGCCCTGTTCCACCAAAATGTTTAAATAAGCGTTATTGCCAGTGTCTTCACTTAGGAAGGCATTATGGGGGATGACCCGAATATAGGAGGAATATAGGGCTGGATAAGCTGCTAATCCCCCCCCAGTCAAAGGAGTATCTTGAGCCAGGCGCCAGGATTGGCTATAGATCTCGGCACGGTTAAGATAGTCCTTCGGTCCAGGTATTTTGGTTATTACTGAGAGAAATTGCGGTTGGCGAATAACGATCAATCCTGCGAGTGTTACAACTATTCCCAGGCTTACCAAAAAGAACTTCGCCCGAGGTAACGACAAGCGGACACATAGGATATTAGTCAACCACCACCAAATCCACAAGGCAAGCATTAACGCAAAAACCATCCACGGGGCGCGAGACTCAGTAAGGCTTAGCCCGACAAAGACAAGTACGAAACCCAATCCAGCCATCCAATAATTAACGGACAAGAAAGCTCGGCCTGGAAAGATCCGGAGATTACCCGAAGATTTATCTTTTCTTATACCTACAATAAATCTCGCGAAAGCAATTGTCAGGCTCAACGCCAAAAAACTGGCTGAGATGTTTCGGATCGCGTTCAGGTGCGGAAGATTCAGACCAAAGTGAGGGATCAGATCATTTAACCAAAGGGCGATCTTTTCCGTCACCTCAAATCGAGCCATACCTTGAGCCCAATCAATTTGGCTGGCTAAGAACACACCAATAACTCCAGCGAGACCGATAAGTCCGTTAGAAAATATTTCTAGCGCTCTGAAATCACTATTAACCAGCGTGTAAAAAAGACTTATGGTTGTCAGGAAGAGACAAAAACGAACGAAGCCAGCCGGCTGGTTGGGAGCTGCCCACAGCGCGACAAACGCGCTGATGATGAAAAGAAGGATAGGAATATCCACTGGCGTCGATCGAGTAAATCTTCTCATCCGAGTCCAGCGGGCTATCCAAGAGAGAGATAATAATCCGATTGCGAAGTTCATCGTGGGATGATAGGCTTCGCTAAGAACCAAGAGCACTATCGCGCAAGTTAAGGAAGCCCACTCTATGACTTGCAGACCCAACAAAACATTCGGCCTCACAAAAAACTTATTCGCCAGTCTGGACTCCCAAGTTAGTCGCCAGATCTGATGCGATAGGTGCTCCCGAATCCGTCGAAGCCCAACTCAAGTGCTGCAGGCCGACGCTGAGGGCAGATTTGACGGTATTCAAATCCGAGAAGAGCATCTTCAGATAAGTAAACATCGGGCCGGGACGGAAAGCCCACTCGCGAAAAGCGCGCTTTTGCCAATAGAGCAAGCGCTCGGCGGAGAGGTTAGGATAGTCCAAGACGGTGCCTTTGTCCATGTCGACCTGCTCCCAGCGGGTGCCCGGGCGGAACCAGCCGTTTTCGACGACTTCGAAGAAGAAGGGTGTGCCGGGATAGGGAGCAGCAACGTGGAAGAGGGCGATATCCAGGGGAAGCTTCTTGGAGAAATCAATCGTCTGGCGGATGGTCTGTTCGGTCTCACCTGGCAGGCCGATGATGAAGTAGCCCCAGTTCTTGATGCCGGCTTGCTTGGCCCATTTCAGCGCTCGTTCCGCTTTATCCGGATAGGCGCCTTTGCGGGCGTGCTTTAGGATCTGCTCGTTGCCGCTCTCGATGCCCCAGGAGATCAACCAGTTGCCGGCTTTGCCCATCAATTGCAGCATCTCCTCGTCGACGTAATCGACGCGGCTGTTGCACGTCCACTTGATGTTGATTTTCTCGGCGATCATGCGTTCGCACAGCTCGACCACCTGGTCGCGGCTCACTGTGAACAGGTCAGCGTACATATGGATATTGTGAATGCCGAGCTTCTTTAGATACCACAACTCTTCCATGATAAGTTTGGGTGAGCGCAGGCGGGCAGAGTACTGGTAGCTGACGTGCTTGATGCAGTAGGTGCAGCCGGCCGGGCAGCCGCGGCTGGTGACAATGAAGGTGAATGGTCCCTTGATCAGAGGCATGCGGTAGGTCATGAGCGGCAGGAGCTCGTGCATGGGTACGGGCATTTCGTTTAAATCCTGGATGAAGGGACGAGGCAAGTTGATGATGATCTCCTCGCCCTTGCGCCAGGCCATCCCTTTGATCAGGTGCATGTCCACACCGCCATCCCCGTTGATAGCCGGTTCATAAAGCGGGTCGTGCAGATCAAACAGTTTTTTGATCTCTGGAGCACGCTGGTCGATCTTGCCTTCCAGGTGGTCCAAGAGATCCCGGATGGTCAGGTCAGGTTCACCGACCAGAGCAAAATCCAGGCTCGGGTAGGCCCGCAGGGTCTCGCGGGGGATGGGCGTGACGTGGGTGCCAAAGGCGATGGTTCTGGCACCGCGGGCTCTGGCCAGGAAACAGCCGTACATGTCGTTTTCGAGCGTTGGAGCGGTGACCTGGGTCAGGTAATAGCGCGGCTTGTATTTATCCAACAGCCTGGCAAATTCCGGCCAGCTCATGCGTTCGGCATTGGCGTCGATCACCTTGATTTTATAAGTAGGGTGGAGCAAAGCGGCCATCTGCGCCAGGGAGACCTGTGGCCAGACCATGTTCTCCCTGGTGCGGCGTCCAACGCGGTGCTGGGTCCGGATCCAGTAGCCGCCATCGGGAGTAGGTGGGTTGACCAGCATGATATCAACCGCGTCTTTCGACCTGGGTCGGTTCAACAGTTCCCGGCGGACGATGTCATCCGCACTGGGAAAGTTCGCCATTCTTAGTTTTGGAATGCGCCGGCTGCCCAGATTTTCTTTTAACAAATCCTCTCTATCTACCATTATGAATTCTTATCTCCTGTGCCCGCTCCATGAATACCAATAGGGGTTGAAAATTGAAGATTAAAGATCTATACGATGCCGAGATCTTTTTGGGTCAGGACTTCGCGCTGGCTGAGTTGCTCCAAGACCCGCATTAGGATCCAGTAGATGACCAGCTGCACGCCGACCAGGATGAACATGGCGCTTCCCAGGAGGTAGAGCCAGAGGCGGGCGATCTCCCAGCCGTTTATGCCCAGGAGAAGACTGGTAACACCGATAGCTAAGCCAATAATAAAACTGATGATTCCAAGCCAGCTGAAATAGTGATCGATCGAAGTTCTAAGCAAGGGACGGCCGAACAACCCCTGGCGAATGGGCTGTTTGTAGAACAGGGTCACCAGGTAATTGAAGGTCGCTCCCAAGGCGAAGACGCTGATGCCAATGACGCCGGACACCAGGGCGGCGAACAGGGCTGCCACACCCCAGGAGCTTAGTGTGGTGATCCCGCTGAGCCGCGCGGATAAAAGACCCAGGGCCACCAGCCCGGCCACCGCGATACCACCCAATCCGAGCACACCCAGGATGCGCACGGGGTTGTAGGTCAGCACGGTCCAGACGATGGACTGCAGGAAGACGGAGCCGTCGCGCACGACGCTCAATTTGGAACGACCGAGGCGTTCGCTATAGGGAATAGGCACCTCGGCCATGCGGATGCCCTCATGGATGGCGCGGGTGCTCATGACCGGGGTGAGGTTGAGGCCATCGGGAAGCGGGTAAATGCGCTCGAGCACCTGGCGTTTGAAGACGCGCATGCCACTGGCGCTGTCCGAAACGCGCTGGCGACCCAAGAGGGATAATAGACTAGCAAAAAAGAGGTTGCCAATCCGGCGGGTAACGGGCATCCGGCTATCCGCGCCGCTCATGCGCGATCCGATGATTAAATCGCTCCCATTCAGGGCCTCCAGGCAAAGTTGAGGGAAAAATTCGGGAGGGTAGGTGCCATCAGCATCGAGGAAGCCGATCAGCTCACCTTTGGCTTGACTGAAACCAGTTTTCAAAGCCGCGCCATATCCTTTGTTGCTGATATGTTGGATCAGACGGACTCCCGCAATCCCACCGGCGATCTCCGCGGTTTGATCCCGCGAACCGTCGTCTACGACCAGCAGCTCCAGGTCACTCACGCCAGCCTTCTTGAGCTCGCTTTTGATGGCCAGGACACGCTGAGCAATCTCGGCAATGCCACTTTCCTCGTTATAAGCGGGGATCACGACCGAGAGCGTGGTCATGCGTTAACCCCTACATTGTGAAAATAAACGGCTCGCTGCCGGCGGATCGCGGATTGGGCCTGGATATCTCTGACAGGTTTCGCTGGAACACCAGCAACTACAGCATGAGGTGGGACATCTCGCGTGACTACCGCACCTGCTGCAACCACTGCGCCTTTACCAACCCGCACGCCGTCGGTGATGATCGCGCCGGATCCCAACCAGACGTCGTCTTCAATTACGATTCCTTCGGCGGTGATGCCCTGTTCAGTAAACGGCCGATCGGGCTCCTCGAAAACGTGGTTGACAGCAATTATCTGGGTGAAAGGTGAGGTGTAGACCCTGTCACCGATGCGAACGCCGCCCTGCCCGCGAATTACACTGTATTCCCCGATCAGACTATCTCGTCCGATATTGATGCCGGCATGGGGGAGATCACGGAAGTTGTAGACATGGAGCACTGCGCCATGCATTACGATGGTATTGGCTCCAATTTCAATCCCATTAGGACAGGCATGTAAGTAAGTGTTCTGATCAAGATAAGCAGCATGACCAAGGCGGATGTTATCGGCAAAGCGCAGGCGTACGCCATCCTCTATCGCCGCCCAGCCTTCCATGTGAAGAATCAGGCGGTAGAAAACGCCTCTAAATCCAATTCCAATCACAGTAGGAATCCATCCGAGGAGGGCAAATAACGCTTGTTCAAGGATGTAACGCCCGATACTCGAAGCCTGTCTATAAAGATAAAGTCGCAATCGGCTACGCATCGATCTCATTCGAAACCAGTGCTGATACTGCTATATATCCCGATAACGATGCCAAAATATCGAGATCATTTTGGTTAAACCGGTCTACTTGTGGATGAACGAGCGTAAGCACGCCCATAACCTTGCCGAAAGTGACAAAGGGGACGCTGATAGCACAACGAGATCCGTTTTTCCTTTCCCATGGTCGTTTTAACCAGCGGGAATCTTCCAATGTATTCGGCACCAATGCTGGCTCGCCGTTTTTTAGCACCCAGCCCACCAGGCCTCTGTTGAGGATATCGGCCAAGTATTTCACTGAGTAGACCTCCACCTTATCCATGTAGGCAAGCGCAGCTTTGGTTGCTTCTCCTTTTTCGTTAAACAGGAGCACACATCCACTCACTGCATCCATGTTTAACAGGGCAATTCGAAGAACCTTCTGAAACAAACTAAACTGATCCAGAGATAGATCCAGACCACTGCCCAGATCAATTATTAATTGCTGAAAAGTAAAAATCTCGTTGGCATTCGCAGGTTTTGCATTCTCAAGCTTCTGATTTAGAGAATAAAGAACTCCATCCTGCCGTTTGCCAACAGCCTCATAATTGACATGTGGTGGAAGATCGTCGGGCATAGTTTGGTTCGCTATTTCCAGTAGCGCCTTACATATCAAATGCTCTAGCATTAAATGAATATCTTCAACCTGCTCAATGGAATCGCTTGGCACATGAATATTGATGTCGAGCAGAGATCCCAGCTGCCCACTATCAAAGCCAGTAAAACCGATAGTCATTGCTCCTACTTGATTTGCCAATTTAATCGCATTGACCACGTTCGCTGAATTACCGCTGGTGGAGATACCGATAACAATATCCCCGGGATGTATAAAGCTGGCCAGCTGCTGTGCAAAGACGTTTTCGTATCCTTCGTCATTGGCTAAGGCGGAAAAGAGTGCCATATTATCGGTCAGGCCCATGACGCGAAAGTTCGGTAAGCCCCTCCAACGCGTGTTCTTTCCCAGATCACAAACGAAGTGCGATGCTGTCGAAGCGCTGCCTCCGTTTCCCATAATGAAAATCTGCCGGTTGCTCAATCTGGCTTCATGCAGCATAGATATGACCAGCTCGATTGTTTCTACAGGCAAACGGTCGAGGGTTATTTGAAGTTCAGTGATATATTTACGGCTTTGACTCATTTTTCCGTCCCCAAAATTCTTGATTCACAACCAGATCCGCTCGTCCTATCGTTGATAATTGAAAATTACCTTGGAGCCCTCCGCTTCAAGCTGGAAAGGCAACTCCTGTAAGCGGCCCAGTGCAGACCGAACAGCTTCTTGCTTTTCATGCCGGCAGTACAACAGAAGGAAACCTCCACCGCCTGCGCCGGTGATCTTGCCGCCAACGGCCCCCGCACGAATTGCGGATTCATAAATATCATTAATCTCCCCATTGCTTATCTTGCTGGCTAACTGTTTTTTAAGCTGCCAGCTGGCATGGAGTAATTCACCGATTGCATCAAGGTTACCAGAACGGAGCTCATCGCGGGCAATATAAGCGATGCGCTTCATCTCACGCAAAACATTGCTTCTATCATTTAAATTTTGCTTCTGCTCAGCCAAGATAGTAGCGGAACTACGGGTAATGCCCGTGAAGAAAAGCATCAAGTTCTCATTCAAGCGTCGTTTTTGATCGGCACTCAATTGAATTTTTTGGCTAACGACTTCGCCGCTCCTTGTGAACTCCATAAACCGGAGCCCACCATAGGCAGCGATATATTGATCCTGGATTCCAATTGGTTTTTTCAGCTGGTCAATTTCGATTTCACAAGCTTGCTGTGCAAGGCACTCTGCTGTCACAATCTCACCCTTCAGAGCGTGCATGGCATGCAACGCTCCTACGATGACCGTGCTAGAAGAGCCTAACCCTGAGCCTCTGGAAGGGATATCTCCCATGGTGGTAATTTCGACGCCTTGATGGATACCCGTTTTAATTAGTGCTTCTCTGATCAGCTCATGTTCAATTTCTGACACCTGGTCCACCATCTCCGTGCGGGTGTAACCGACCCGCAGCTTTTGGTCAAACCGCTTCTTGATGGTGACAAAGATATACTTATCGATTGCTGAACTCAGAACACAACCCCCTTCTTCGAGGAAAAACGAGCGGAAGTCGGTGCCGCCGCCAAATAAACTTACCCGCAGCGGGGTCTGAACAATGATCATGGTACCAGTTCAGCCGATTTGAAATACTCGACTGTTCGCTTCAGACCTTCTGCCAAATCGACTGTTGAGCTCCAGTTCAATTCTCGACGAGCTTTACTCGCATCCAAATAAATCCGGCGCGTTTCACCAACTTTGGCTGGTCCATGCATGCAATCTAACCCGTAACCGGTGATCTGCTTCAGTGTGGAGAAAATCTCGTTCACTGTTGTCCCCCGGCTGGAGCCCAGATTATATATTGAAAAGCCATTTTCTATTTGTAGAGCCGATAAGTTCGCCCGAGCGCAGTCCCCTACATAGACAAAGTCTCGTTCCTGTTCACCGTCCCCGTTTACCACGGCTTGTTCGCCATTTAGCATCTGCCCAGTAAAGATGGCGACAACGCCGGCTTCACCATGCGGATCCTGGCGGGGACCGTAGACATTGGGGTAGCGCAGGACGATGGATTCCAAACCATAAAGCTTATGGTACATATAAAGGTAATGCTCGACAGTATGTTTGCTGGCGCCATATGGACAAACAGGGTTGATCGAATGACCTTCATCGCAGGGAAGATACTCAGGCTCGCCATAGACCGCACCGCCGGTCGAGATATATACAAAACGCTTAACCTGATATCTTTTGGCGCACTCGATCAAGTTGATTGATCCAAGTACGTTGATATCGGCGTCAAGGAGAGGATCAATCACGGATCGACGAACATCCATCTGAGCAGCGTGGTGATTGACGTAATCAGGGCATTCTTTTTCAAATATCCCTGAGATTTCGGGGCTGCGGATATCTAGCTTGTAAAAAGTAGCTGCTGGATTGAGATTCGAGAGTCGTCCCGTAGATAGATCATCCACAACGACTACCTCATAGTCATTATCGATATAGAGATCTACAACGTGCGAGCCGATAAATCCAGCGCCGCCTGTAACGAGAACTTTCAAAGTCAACTCCTCAGCGAATATTGAAATGAACGAAATTTGCCATGGATAGCTAGTACGCGCCGTTGCCCCTAATTACGACCGGCACGGTTTGGAGCAGAATCTGCAAATCTAACCAGATGCTCCAATTACGTATGTAATACATATCCAGCCGTACCCTTTCCTCATAGGAAACATCAGATCGGCCGCTCACCTGCCACAGGCCGGTAATACCTGGTCTGACCGTCAGCAGGTTGATGTCCCATTGGTCATATTTTTCCACTTCCGCAGGGGCTATCATCCTCGGACCGACCAGGGACATTTCTCTTTTTAGAATATTGATGAATTGCGGTAGTTCATCGAGGCTGGATTTGCGCAGGAAACCGCCGATGCGTGTCACCCTTGGATCGTCTTTGATTTTGTGATTCTCCGCTAGTTGATGTTTTAATTCGGGATAAGTGGCAAGGATTTCATCACCATCGACACGCATCGTGCGGAACTTGTAAGCACAAAACTGCCTGCCGTTCACCCCCATGACCCTACGACGGAATATTATTGGACCAGGAGAATCCAGCTTGATCACCAAGCCGACCACCAGAAAAATGGGAAATAAGATGATCAGAGCAGGAATGACCAGTGTGTAGTCAAGAAGCATTTTTAAGAATTGGTCGATTCCGGTCAGCCTGACTTTGTTGATGCCAACCAGGGGGACATAAGCGAATTCTTTGACGGTTAGTCCCGTGGTGATAATTTCGTAAAGTCCGGAAGACATTCGAACATTGATGTGGCTGGCTGTGCCATAACGTTGGAAGATATCCATTATCTTGTCGCGGGAAGAAATGGCGCTGCTAGCAAGGACTAATTCTTCAATAGCGTATTTTTCGACCAATTCATCAATCTGGTCTAGATTCCCCAATACGGGCAAATCTCGAAAAACCAGTTTGCCAGGCGCGATCTTTTTGTCGATAAAGCCCAGGATCTGTAATCCTGAGGTCTTCCAGCGTAGCAGCTGTTCGGCCAATGAAAGGCCTTCACTGTTCGCCCCGATGATGATGGCATTCGATAAAAAATATCCGCGTTTTCTAAGAGAATAGATCACCCGGCGAAGAAGAAAACGTCCAAACGATGTAAATAAGAAGGCAAATCCCCAGGCTAACATCAGCCAGCCGCGGGCAAAGATGAAACCAGGATCCAAAAAGCCGGCGGCGATAACCACAAACATTCCCGCGGTGCTCGCATTGAAAACTAAAGCATATTCTTCCGTGCCGCCAAGAAGTTTTTCACGGTTGTACAGACCGTCGAGGGCAAAGATTATCAGCCACAAAGGGATCAGTGCGATGACCAGGCGCTGGTAGAAGGCGAATGAAGGGTCAACATCTACTTTGAAAACATCCAGTGATAATTCAAACCGAACGAAATAAGCTACCCTGAAGCCAAGGCCGATAGCGAATGTATCGCTGATAATAAGACCCAAGGTAAAGAGGCGCCATTGCGCCGTGCGTGAGATACTGCGGGAGGCTTGTTGAATCTTTGTCGGAATGACTGAATCGATCAGTATATTTGTATTGGCAGGTGATGTTTCCATATAAGCTCCAGTGGCACGCTCCGCCCTTCCGACAATTCGAAGATCTCGGATACGCTCCTCAAATTATTAAAAATCCCCTTTCATTATTATGTTTCTAGAAATCCCCGGCGGCGGGGCGCGCTCCGCCCTTCCGACAATACTCCATGATCGGAAGTACTATCTTTATAAGTGAACATCTGAAGATAAACCGATTTGCTTCGATGTGCTCAACATGAATTGAACTTCCGGTCTATCCCCGCCCCTAGTTCAAAATGAATCTATCGGACGAAATTAATTGGCGCTCTGCAACTGTGACAGGCCTCTGGTTAGATCAAAAGCTCAACGATATTGAAGATGAGAGCGCCCACTTTATTTCACAAATCTTTGTTTTAGCTGCTTACACAGGATCACTCTGATCTATCCGGATGATTTCTAATAAGTCAGTGCTCTGAGCAACCATCATTACTTGCTTGTCAAATATATGAACGAGATTATCCGCTTCATCGACGATGATAAAACGTATCTTTGGATGATTTTTCAAAATGTCATAAATAAAGAAGAAGTCTGAGAATAGCGCGCTTTCCTCAAGGATGACCACATTTGGATGAAAAAAATCAATTTCTTGTACAAAGGAAAACTTATCATCCGAAAAATTGGAAACGCCCAGAACAAGCAAATCGTGCTCGCGTGCTAATAGACTTTCAACCCCGGCTGCCAGTAAATTCTCGCAACGGAACACGAGAACGCGCTTCAATGGTTCCTCACGTTTTCTGATAAAGTTTATCCAAAAAGTGCTCTTATCGTATAAGATTATTGGATTGAGGTCAATAAACTCTTAATAAACTGCTTAATTAAAAAAGGATTATCTTTTCAGATAATCCTCCTGATGTTTGTAGAACTTATATAATACTTTGCAATAATTGGAACAATTAAGGAATGAAGTGCAAATTACAAGCCGTTATTTGATGATCCATGACTGGTAATGCCGTTCCCCTTTTGGCGGGCGAACCTGACCGCTTCACGACGATTTTTCAAATTTAGTTTTTCTAGAATATTGTGAACATGAACCTTTACCGTGTTTTCTGAAATGACCAAATATTCAGCAATCTCTTGGTTAGTTCCCTGGTTGGCCAAAAGCTGCAGTATCTCTCTTTCTCGAGGGGTTAGAATAGCTAAGTCAGGAACTTCCTGACTATTCGTTGTGACCAATTTTTGAAATTCTGTTACTATCCGACTTGCCAGAGAACGAGACATTGCCACTTCCCCCCGTTCCAGCGCACCGAGGGATAATAGCAATTTGGATATAGGCATTTTTTTAGGCAGGTAGCCCCGCGCGCCGCTGCGGATAGCGGATATAAACGAATCATCAGAATCCTGGTGTGTTAAAATAGCAATCTTCGTTTCAGGCCTTCTGCTTAGGATTTCTCTTATTGCATCTACGCCATCGCCATCTGGTAAATGAACTTCCATAAGCACCACGTCTGGTTTTAATTTCACTATCTTCGCAATTGCTTCGTGCACCGTATCAGCCTCTCCAACAACCGTTACGTCTGGATGGTTGCTGAGAAGGCTGATCAAACCTTCCCTGAATAGTACATGGTCATCGACGATTAAAATATTCATGTAGGATCTTTTCTGCGAGCTTAGAATTGGCTATAAGTATTAACGATTCTTTATAAA
>Ga0209640_10003893_pt1 | contig 13113 bp, 10 predicted proteins | sample RifCSP10_1_FD_184018 | JGI IMG/M metagenome (GOLD analysis project Ga0209640, IMG submission 184018) | Soil microbial communities from Rifle, Colorado - Rifle CSP2_sed 10_1 (SPAdes) (version 2) | ecosystem: Environmental > Terrestrial > Deep subsurface > Rock core/Sediment | place: Rifle...
TCCGGAGTCTCCGGTCGGGAAGCGAGTTGCGGTGATGAGGCCGAAGCTGGTGCTTCCCACCGTCGCGATCCGGCCCGGCTGGCCGAAGTTGGGATGGTTGAAGACGTTGAAGGCTTCGGCCCGGAACTCCACGGTGGCGCCTCCCACCCTGGTCTTCTTCACGAGCGACAGGTCCGTGTTGAAGAACTTCGCGCCGACGATGGCGTTCCTCGGGAGGTTGCCGAAATGGAAGACGCCGCTCGCTGAGACCGGCAGGGCGAACACCGAGCTCGACGTGCAGGACCCGGCAATCCGGGGATCGCAGACCGAGGTCGAGAACCACTGCTCCGGCTTCCCCACTACGTCGATGGTGCCCACGAGGTCGGGTCTCACGTTGGCGTTGCCGGTGAGGTTGGCGATGTTGGTCAAGACGTTGATCGGGTTCCCGCTCTGCCCCTGGGTGACGACCGAGACCTGCCAGCCTTCGACGAGGCGGTTGCCCTTGAAGGGCAGCTCCCAGATCGCGCTCAGCACGTAGCGGTGGCGGGCGTCGTAGTCCGAGGCCGCGTAGTTGGCGCCGATATCGTAGCTGTCCTGGACCACCACCCCCTGCGAGTTCAGGGAGTTCGTGTCCTTGGAGCTCGACAGGGTGTAGGAGGCGTTGAACTGGAGGCCCCGGGTGAACCGCTGGTTGAGCGACACCCAGAGGGCGTTGTAGCGCGAGTAGCCGAGGCTCGTGACCTCGGTGATGTTGCCGACCGCGGAGCCCGGGAGGATGGGGCTGCTTGGGGAGAGGCGCGGGTAGGGACGCACCCCGTTCACGAACTGGTTCACGTTCCGTGAAACGCGCAGGTGATCCCCCTTCGAGCCGAAGTAGCCGACCATCAGCCCGAGGTTCTTGAAGAGCTCCCGCTGGACGTTGAGGTTCCAGGTCTGGATGCGCGGGTTGCGGAAGGCGGCGTCCACGGTCTGGGGAGCGAGGCCCGCGGCCCGGGCGACCGACAGGGCGTTGTCGAGGCGGATGGAGCCGGCGGCCCCCGTGAAGGTCAAGGGCGTCACCAGCGGGGGATTGGCCGCGGTGGGGGTGACGAGGTTGGTGACCGGCTGGTCGCTCAAGAGGGCGTAGGCCGCCCGGACGGACGTCCGGCCGTCCTTGAACGGGTCCCAGGCCAGCCCCACGCGCGGCTGGTAGTTGCTCTTGTTGGGGTAGATCTTGTCGCGGCTACCCTCACCCACTCGCTGGAGCGACGCCGTCGCGGCATCGAAGTACACGAAGCGGTTGTCGGCCTCGGTGGGGGAGACCACGAGGTCGTAGCGGAATCCCAGCTCCAGGGTCAGGTTGGACTTCATCTTGAAGTTGTCCTGGACGAAGAAGCCGATCGCCTGTTGGCTGATGTCGCTGTCGATGTCGCCCAGGGTGACCGTGAACTGGGTGCCTCGGCCCGCCTGGAAGTCGGCGACGCTCGGAAAGACGAAGGTCCCGCCGTTGGTCTGGAAGTTGACGTTGTGGAAGCGGCGATACTCGCCGCCGAACTTGAGGGCGTGGCGGCCCTTTTGGTAGCTCAGGGTGTCGGAAAAGACGAAGGTGGTGTCGGTCCGGCCCTGGGGGAAGTTGGCGGGTCCCCCGAAGTTGAGACCGACGCCCTGGATCGTGATCTGCGGCAGGACGACCGCCGTCGTGATCCCGTTCCGGATCCCGAAGTCCTGCGGGTTGTCCGTGACGTTGGGCGCGAAGGTGATGTTGATGCGGTTGAAGCCGAACCGCGCCTCGTTCACGAGGTTCGTGCCGAACATGTGGGTGTGGTTCAAGGTGCCGATCTGGCGGTGTGAGCTCCGGGTGTCGCCGAACCCCGGGATGGTGTTGCCCTGGAGGCTGGGCTCGGCCCGCACGTCCCGCTGGAAGGCGTAGTAGGCATGAAGGCGGTCGTTCTGCCCGAGCTGGTGGCTGACGTCGCCCGTCCATTGGTCGATGTCGACGTTGGCGCTGCCCGTTCCCGTGAAGCGGGGCGCGCCCGTCGCGCTCGTCGCGTTCGCGGCGGGGATCAAGGCCAGGAGGTTCCGGGCCACAGGATCGGTGACCCCCGCCCGCTGGGCCTCGCTCAAGACGCCGCTATTGAAGTCGAGCTGCTGCCGCTGGCGGAGGCCCTCGTACGTCACGAAGAAGAACGTCCGGTTCTTCACGATCGGCCCGCCCAGGTTGGCTCCGAACTGGTTGCGCTTGAAAGGCGACTGCTTCTGGCTCGCGGCGTTGAAGAAGTTCCGCGCGTCCAGCGACTGGTGCCGGAGGAACTCGAAGACCTCGCCGTGGAGCTGGTTGGTGCCGGAGCGAGTGGCGATGTTGACGACCGCGCCCGAGCTGCGTCCGTATTCGGCGCTCAAGGTGGAGTTGTCCACCTTGAACTCCGAGACCGTGTTGATCGAGGGCTGGAAGGTGATCTGGTTCTGGACCTGGTCGTTCAGGTTGATGCCGTTGATCATGAAGTTGACGGTGTCCTCGCGGTTGCCGGCGGTGTTGAAGGCGAACGACCCTTGGCCCCGGAGCGGCGCGGTGAGAAAACCGTTCGGCTGCGGCGCCACCGAGCCCGGGATCAGGAGCCCGAGGTCGACGAAGTGCCGGCCGTTGAGCGGGATCTCCTGCACCGTCCTCTCGCTGATGACCTGCCCGACGGAGGTGGTGGCGCTCTCGATCACGGGAGCCTCGCTGACCACCGCGATCTCCTCGGTGAGGTTGCCCACCCCGAGCCGCGCGTTCTGGACTGCGGTCTGGGCGACCTCCAGCCGTACGTCCTTGATCGCCTGCGTCTTGAATCCCGAGGCCTTCACTTCGATGCGATACAAGCCCGGGGGAAGGGAAGCCACCAGGTACTCGCCGACCTTGTCCGACAAGGCCGCCCTTTCTTCCCCGGTGTCCTGGTTGCGCACCAGCACACTCGCGCCCGCGACGACGGAGCCCTGCTCGTCCGTGATCGCACCCCGCAAGCGAGCGGTGGATTGGGCCAGAAGGGCGGAGGACGCGACGAGCGAGAAGACCGCGGTCGCGACCGCGGACAGGGGAAGCCGGGTTCTCGAGAACATGCAATCCCTCCTCAAACAGACGGTCTCCACGCGAGAATGACGAGCGTTAAGCTTTAAGCGTTTGTACTGCAAACCACATTCCTAGGGCTAAGTGGAATGCACACTTCAGCCGTTAACATATTTATAAATAAGTAGTTACTGACCAATTAACCCGTGGGGAGATCGGCAACCAAACTACGACAATTTGGATCAGCCTACACTATCTCGTATCGCAGTTTGGACTTGAGGTCGGCTTCCGAGGGAGCTGGAGTGAGCGCCTCACACTGGTCCTTGAGGGCTCCGAGGGCCCCCTGGGCCTTCGACCGGCTCCGGTCGTCGGAAGCGAGCGCGTCGACCAGGGCCATGTGATGGTCGACGCTCTTCACGTGCAACTCGCCGATCTTTCCGCTCCTCAAATAGAAGAAGGTGAGGAGCGGGACGACCGCACGCTCGAGGGCGTCCTGGAGGTACTTGTTTCCCGAGAGCTGCCAGATCCGGCGATGGAGGGCGAGGTCGAAGTCGTTGAACTTCGACAGGTCGGCTTCGAGCGTGGCCTGACGCATCCCACGGACGAGCTCCCGAAGCTCCGTCGCGTCCTGCTGCGTGAGGCGCCCGCGCGCCCACTCGACGGCGAGGCTCTCGAGCTCCATCCGCAGGCGCTGAATCTGCTCGATCTCACCCGGCCCGAGCTTCGTGACGGAAGTCCCGCGGTGCGGCACGCGCTGCACGAAGCCCTGGTGCTCGAGGTCGAGCAGGGCCTCGCGGATCAGGGGTTGCCCGACCCCGAGCTCCCTCGCCACCCGGCTCTCCACGATTGGATCTCCGGGCTCGAGCTTTCCGGACACGATGGCCTCACGAAGCGCCCCGAGCGCGCGATCCTTCTTCGAATAGGGAGCGATCTGACTGAACACGGGCTTCTTCATGAACGGGGGCAAGGGAAGGGCGGGCCGCGCCAAACCCAGGGGATGATCGCATCGGGTTCTCCAGGCGTCAACCGCGAACTCGATTCCCGCGCCTCACGGGACGGGCGGCGCCGCCACCCGAACGAGCTCGCCCTGCCCCACGATCTCGAGGGCCACGGAGCACTCGGTGTCCGGCGACTTCCAGACCCGCAGGGCGATGACCACGCGGCCCTCCGCGCCCACCGCCGCCGGCGGCAGCACGTAGATGGCATGCCGGTCGTAATCCATCCGCGGCTCGGGGGGGAGCGCTCCCACTCCGCCCAGGAGCAGCCCGCCCGCGTAGATCTTCTAGGCGCTGTCGACCTTCTCGATCAGCACCGCCAGGCCGGGCGGGGTGCGGACCAGGGCGGGATCGACCTTGACGCGCAGCCGGTACCACGCGAGCGGCGCCTGGGTCAACCCCGGCTATTTGCGCGTTGCCAGCTGTCGCAGCGCTTCTTCCATCTCCTTCTTCTCGCCCCCGCGCCGCGCGGCTCGCTCGAGGGCGAGGGTGAGGGCCGTGATCGCCATCGGGTGGCCGATGCGGGCCAGGCTCTGCGCCGCGGCCACGCGCACCGTCTCGTGCCCATGCTCGAGCGTCCCGATCAACGCGTCGACGGCTCTCGGGTCCTCGAAGGAGCCAAGAGCACCCGCGGCCGCGGCCACGAGCTTCGGGTCCGGGTGGTTCAGCCGCTCCAGCAGGAAGTCGAGCGCGCGGGGGTCGCCGAGCGCGGCCAGGGCCTGGATGGTGGCGAGATTCGCGCCCGCGCCGGTCTGCCCCCGGGCCGCGTGGATCAGGAGATCCACGGCGCGGGGATCGCCCATGCGGCCGACGGCGGTCGCCGCTTCCTGGGCCACGGCCGCGCTCGCGTCGCGCAAGGCGACCAGGAGGGCGTCCAGACTGGCGGGGTCCCGATGCTCGCCCAAGGACCGGGCGGCTGCTCGTCGAACCTCGGCGTCACGGTCCTTCAGGGCACGTGCGAGAGCGTCGACGACCACGGCTCCCGGTGACCCTCCGAGCGCCCTCGCGGCGAAACGCCGGGCCGCGTCGTTCCCGGTCTCGAGGGCCGTGGTCAGCGCCGGAGTGGCGGCCGTGCCCAGGCGAGACAGGGTCTCGGCCGCCTCGCTCACCACTTCGGCGCTGGCGTCGCCGAGCGCCCGCGTGAGGGCGGGGATCGCTCTCGGATCCGCGAGGGCGCCGAGGAGCCGCACCGCCTCCAGGCGCAAGGCGGCGGTCTGCCCTTCCATCGCCTGCGCGAGGCCATCGACGACCGACGGCTCGCGGCGCGCGGCCAGGAGGGCCGCGATGCGTCGCCAGTGCCTGCCGCCATCGCGCTTCCCCGCGGCCCGAAGCGCGCCCAGAAACGCGCCCACGCCTTCCGCGCCCGCGGCGAGCAGGGCATGGACCGCCGCCTCGACCACGTCCTCCACCTCGTCGTCCAGGGCTTCGGCGAGGGCGGGGATCGCCCGCGGGTCGTGCGAACCACCGAGGCTCGAGGCGGCGTCCCGTCGGGTCTCCCCGCTCTTGGACCGGAGCCGGCGCAACGTCCACCAGAGTAGGGTCATGGCCTCCCGGCGCTCGCAAGGGCACGAGCGGAACGATGCTATCTCATGTGGTGCGCGGCCTCGCCGCCCGCGAGCCGGCCCAGATCGGTGACGAGGGCCTGCACCTCGGCGTCGGTCGTCTGCCACGAGCACATGAATCGGTGGCCGCTTCCTTCGAAGGGATGATAGGCCCAGGCGCGGCTCAATCCTTCGTGGACCTCTTCCGGCAGGTCGAGGAAGACTGCGTTGGCCTCGATGGGGTGGAGCACGCGCACTCCGGGGAGGCCCCGGAGGCCGAGGGCGAGGCGGGCCGCGGCGGCGTTGGCGTGCCGCGCGTAGCGGAGCCAATGGCCTTCGAGGAGCATCCGGGGCCAGGGAGCGGACAGAAAGCGCATCTTGGAGCTGAGCTGCCCGGCCTGCTTGCGCCGGTACTCGAAGTCCTTGGCCAGGTCCCGGTCGAAGAAGACCACCGCCTCCGAGAGGCCCATCCCGTTCTTGCTGCCGCCGAAGGAAAGGACGTCGACCCCGGCCTCCCAGGTCAGGGTTCGGGGCGGGACGTCGAGCGAGGCCACGGCGTTCGCGAAACGCGCGCCGTCCACGTGCAGCCGCAGCCCGTGGGCCCGGCAGACCTCGGCGAGCGCGGCGACTTCCTCGCCGGTGTAGACCGTGCCGGCCTCGGTCGACTGGGTGAGGCTCAAGGCGGCGGGCTTGGAGAAGTGAACGTCGCCGGCGCGCCTCCGGACGACGGCCTCCACCGCGCCCGGGCCGAGCTTGCCGTGGGCGCCGCCGACGAGCAGGAGCTTCGCCCCCCCCGTGAAGAACTCGGGCGCGCCGCACTCGTCGGTCTGCAAGTGCGCCCCCTCGTGGCAGACGATCGCGTGGTGGGAGCGGCAGAATGCCGACAAGGCGAGGGCGTTAGCGGCGGTGCCGGTGGACACGAAGTAGACGGCGCAGTCGGTCTCGAAGAGCTCCTTGAACGCTTCGACCGCGCGCTCGGTGACGGCGTCGTCCCCGTAGGAGGGGGCCGCGCCCTGGTTGGCCGTTTCGAGGGCCCGCAGGGCCTCGGGACACAAAGGGGCCGCGTTGTCGCTGGCGAACGAGTGGTTCATGGCCGGTCTTCCCCCGGCCGAGAATACCAAGACGGAGCCGGGCGGAGCGAGCCGGCTCGCGCACCGGCCGTCTCCGGATGCTAACCTTCGACGCTACCCGCGCATGAAGCCCTCCTCTTCCGCTCGGCGACTGGCCCTGGGCATGGCGCTGGCGTCCGCCGGCCTCGGGACACCGCGTCACGCCGAGCCGGGGGAGCCCGGCTACCGGCAGTGGGGCCCCCTCAGCCTCGGGGGCGAGATCGCCGTCTCGATCGCGCCCGAGGACCCCGCCTTCCTCAACGACACCGGCTACGAGAGCAGCCCCCTGAGACGCGCGTCCTTGACCCTCTCCGCGTCCCTTGCGGTCGCGCGTCCCCTGACCCTGCTCGTGGAAGCACGGACCGACAACCTGGAGTCACCGCGACTCTACGCGCTCTACCTCAGGCTGAGGCCCTGGGCCGAGCGATCGTTCGACGCCCAGGTCGGCCTCGTCCCGCCGGTCTTCGGGGCCTTCGGTCGGAGGACCTACGGCTCCGGGAATCCCCTCATCGGCTACCCGCTGGCCTACCAGTACCTGACCACGCTGCGCGCCGACGCGGTCCCGGCCAGCGCCGACGACCTGCTCCGGGCGCGGGGCTTCGGCTGGCTCGTGCGCTATCCCGTCGGCAACCCCTACGCGGGCCCGGGGCTCCCCCTCGTGGACGGCCAACGCTGGGACGCCGGCGTGGAGGTGCGCGTCGGCCACGAGCCGGTCCAGGTCGCGGCGGCCGTCACCCAGGGTTCCCTCTCCGACCCCAAGGTCCGTGACGACAACGGCAGCAAGCAGCTTTCGGCCCGGCTGCAGGCCACGCCGACCACGGGCCTCGTGCTCGGGCTCTCCGTCGCCGGCGGTGCGTACACCGATCGGTCGCTGGAGGCCGCCCTTCCTCCGGACGAAGCCCGCCGCCGCCGGCGCCAGCGCGCGGCCGGGTTCGACGTCGAATACTCGCGCGGCCACCTGATCGTGCGGGCCGAGGGGATCTGGACGGCCTTCGACCTCCCCGCGCTCGACGCCCCCCGCATCGATGAGCCGGTGGAGGCGCGGACCGTGAGCCTGGAGGGTGTCTATCGCCTGGCCCCCGGTCTCGACGTGGCGGGCCGATTCGATCGTCTGGGTTTCGCGAATGTCCGCGGCTCCGCCCGCAGTGACTCCTGGGACGCCCCCGTGACCCGGATCGAGGCGGGTGTCGTCTACGCCCTCCGGCGGGGGCTCTTCCTGAAGGCGGCCTATCAGCACAACTGGCGCGAGGCCGGACCCTCCGGGCGCCGCGGATTCCCGGCCGCGCAGGTGCGGTGGCGGTTTTGACCTGCCTCTCGCCGGGGCCCGTGTGGGCCGCGCTCCTCCTCGGCCTCGCGCTCGTTCGGCCGACCGCGGAAGCGGGAACGATCCGCGGCCGTGTCGACGTGCGCCTGGAATGGCCGCCGGTCCGGCCCCGCCCCGCGGTGACCGACCTGGGGATGGCGGGGCCCCGCAGCACGCCGGACCGTCGCCGCAGCGTCGTCTACCTCGAGGCGGGACCCATGGGCGCCTTCGACGACCGAAGCCGCGGCGAAGCGGCCCTGAGCCAACGCAACGAAGCCTTCTTCCCGTACGTGCTCGCGGTACAGGCGGGCACCACCGTGGCGTTCCCGAACCACGACCGCACGTACCACAACGTGTTCTCGTTCTCCAAGGCCAGGAGGTTCGATCTCGGGCGCTATCCGCGGGGCCAGTCGAAGTCGGTGCGCTTCGACCGACCGGGCATCGTTCGCGTCTTCTGCGACATTCACGCCCACATGAGCGCGTTCATCCTCGTCTTCGCCCATCCGTTCTTCGCCACCACCGACGCCGAGGGTCGCTTCCGCATTCCCGCGGTGCCCGCGGGCGCCTACACCATCGCGGTCTGGACGGACGGCAACGTGCGCGAGACGAGGAAGATCGAGGTGCCCGCGGGCGAGGCCCCCGTGGACGTGGATTTCCAGGTCCGCTGATGCGCCTGCTCTCGTCGCTCCGCAGCCGGATCTTCCTGGCCGGGGCCCTCGTCGCGGTCCTGTCGGTGGCGCTCGCCATCCAGGTGGTGACCCGGCGGGTGACGGCCGAGGCGGAAGCGGACCTTCATCGCAGCCTCGATCGTGCGGCGCGGCTCGTCGAGCAGCACCACGCGTCGCGGCTCGAGAACCTGACCGCCCAGGCCCGACTCCTCGCCGACCTGCCGACCCTGAAGGCGGCGGTGGCCACGAGCGACCCGCCGACGGTTCGGCCGGTCGTCCAGGACCTGAAGGGGCGGGTGCGGTCGGATTTTCTCGAAGCCACGGACGCGAGCGGGAACACCCTCGCCAGCCTGGGCGGCCCCGTGGACGCAGTCGCGCCGGACGTCGTGGGGCGGGCGCTGCGGGGGGAGGAGGTGACGACCTTCCGGACCGCGTCCCGGCGCGTGCTGCAGGTGATCACGGTGCCCATCGTGGTGGGACCGGCGCCGCAGGAGACCCTGGGCGCGCTCAGCCTCGGCTTCGCGCTCGACGACGGCCTCGCCCAGCAGTTCAAGGGCGTGACCGATAGCGAGGTGGCGTTCGCGTTCGGCGAGCGGGTCCGTGCCTCCACTCTCCCCGGACGGGACGACGCGCTCCTTTCGGCGCTCCTCGGGGCGAGCGAGGTCGCCTCGGTGACCCTCGAGGGCAACGAGTACGTGGCCATGGCCCGCCGGCTGCCGGCGGCGTCGGGAGAGGCGCCGGTGGCGCTGATCCTCCGGTCCCGGACGGAGCGCTTGCAGCTCCTCGGTTCGTTTCGGACGGCCCTGCTCGGGGCCAGCCTCGTGGGCCTCCTGGTCGCGGTGGCCCTCAGCTACGTGGTGGCGCGGACCGTGACCCGGCCCCTCGCCGACCTCACGAAGGTCATGCGGGAGATGACCGCGACCGGAGACCTCGCGCGCCGGATCGCGGTGCCCGGGGCCTGGGGGGACGAGGACGCGGCGGTCCTGGCCCGCGCTTTCGGGGCCCTCACCGAGGCCATCGATCGCTTCCGCCGGGAAGCGGCGCTGCGCGAGCGCCTCTCCGTCCTCGGCCGGCTGTCCACCGTCATCGCCCACGAGGTCCGCAACCCCCTCATGATCATCAAGTCGTCCCTGGCCAGCCTGCGGCGGGAAGGAGCGACGGGGGCCGATGCCCGCGACGCCGCGCGCGAGATCGAAGAGGAGGTGGCCCGGCTCAACCGTCTCGTCAACGGAGTCCTGGACTTCGCCCGGCCCCTGCGGCTGGAGTACTCTCCGACGGACCTCGGAACGCTGTGCCGGGAAGTGGCCTCGGCCGTGATGGACGCCGCGCCGGGGCTCGACGCTTCCGTGGACGCGGAGGCGCCGTTCGTGGCGCTGACGGACGGCGAGCGGCTGCGCACGGTCCTTCTGAACGTGATCGGCAACGCGAAGGAGGCGGCCGCGCAGCGCCGGGGCCGAGACGGATCCGGCGGGAAGGGAGCCGCGGACGTGAGGGTGCGCGTGGAGAGCGCGGGGGAGGGTCGGGCCAGAATCGCGGTGGCGGATCGGGGGCCGGGGATCCCCGAGGCCGATCTGCCGAGCGTGTTCGAGCCCTACTTCACCACCAAGCGTACGGGCACGGGGCTCGGTCTCGCCATCGCCAAGAACATCGTGGAGGCCCTGGGGGGAACCATAGTGGTGACGAGCGTGGTGGGCGAGGGCACGCAGGTGCGCATCGAGATCCCGACCACCGGGCCCCTGGCCGGAGCGGAGCCGTGAAGCCGCGGGGGACCGTCCTCCTCGTGGACGACGAGGAGAAGCTCGTCCGCAACCTCGGCCGCGCCTTGCGCGACGAAGGGCACGAGGTGGCCACCGCCACCAGCGCGGCCGAAGCCCAACGACTGCTGTCGGGCCGCCCTTTCGACGTGCTCGTGGTCGACAACCGCATGCCGGACCGCACGGGTCTCGAGCTGATCCGCGACCTCTCGGGGTCGGTCCCCGAGGGCGAGCGGCCCCAGATGCTGTTGATGACGGCCCACGCCACCATCGAGAGCGCGATCGAGGCCATGCGCCTGGGCGCTTTCGACTACCTCCAGAAGCCGTTCGAGGTGGAGGAGCTGACGGTCGCGGTGGCGCGGGCCATGGAGCACCAGCGCCTGCGGACCCAGAACCGCTACCTCTTGAGCGAGCGGGACGAGGAGTTCAACCACTACGGGATCGTGGGGCGGAGCCGGGCGATCCAGGATCTCCTGGGGGTGGTGGAGCAGGTGGCCGCCTCGAAGAGCACGGTGCTGATCACGGGGGAGACCGGAACCGGCAAGGAGCTGGCCGCGCGAGCCATCCATGACCGGAGCGCCCAGCGGGAGATGCCGCTCATCAAGGTGAACTGCGCGGCCATCCCCGAGTCGCTCCTGGAGTCGGAGCTGTTCGGCCACGTCCGCGGCGCGTTCACGGGCGCGACCACGAACCGGAAGGGCCGCTTCGCCCTGGCCGACGGTGGGACCCTCTTCCTGGACGAGATCGGCACCATGGTGCCGTTCCTCCAGGCCAAGCTCCTGCGGGTGCTCCAGGAGCGCGAGTTCGAGCCCCTCGGGTCCGAGCGGACGGAGACGGTGGACCTGCGGGTCATCGCCGCCACCAACCGCGACCTGCGGCAGATGGTGAGCGAAGGCCGCTTCCAGGAGGACCTCTTCTACCGCTTGAGCGTGATCCCGATCCACATCCCCGCGCTGCGGGAGCGCCGCGACGACATCCCGCTTCTCGTCGAGCACTTCCTCGCCAAGCACGCGGCGAGCGCGGGCAAGCGGGCCCTCGGCCTCGCCCCCGGCGTGGCCGATCAACTCGCGAGCTACGATTGGCCGGGCAACGTGCGTGAGCTCGAGAACACGATCGAGCGCGCCGTAGTCCTGGCGCGGGGCCCTTCCATCACCCTCGCCGACATCTCCATGCTGGGCGCGGCTCCCGCCGCCTCCACGGGCCTCCCGTCGCTGAAGCTCCACGCGAACGTGGAATGGGTGGAGCGCGAGACCATCCGCCAGGCCCTGCAACGCGCCCTCGGCGTCAAGAAGGACGCCGCCGAGATCCTCGGCGTCTCCCAGCGCGCGCTCAGCTACTACCTCTCCAAGTACCGGATCGATTAGCACCGACTCCGAAGCTCAAAACGTCCGCTCCAGCAGCGGCCAAGAGCTTCGGAGTCGGAAAAAGGTAGGACTGCCCCCTCTGCCCGTTCCACGTAATCCCTTACCCTCAGCGTAAGCGCCAATCCTTTGCCGTTCCCCCCAAAACACTCCAAACAAAGGCCGATCTCCGGAGGCACGAACCTTGCTCCCTTCCCGTTGCGTGCGAGCGCGACCGAGGAGGGAGTTCGTGATGCAGGGTCGTCTGCGGTTGCTGGTCCTGATCGGCGCGTCGTGCATCACGAGCGCGGGAGCGCTCGCACGCTCAACGACGGGGACGAAGGTCTTCGATGTGACGGCCTCGCGATACCAGTTCGAGCCCGCGCTGATCGAGGTGGAACAAGGAGATCGGGTCGTGCTCAAGCTTCGCTCCGTGGACGGACCTCATGGCATCGCGATCAAGGGCGTCAAGGCGAAGGCCTCGATCCCGGAAGACGGATCGGTGGTGACCCTCGAGTTCGTGGCCGCAAAGGCTGGCCGCTTCAACTTCGCGTGCAACGAGTACTGCGGGCCCGGCCATTCCCGCATGACGGGCCGTCTGGTCGTCAAGCCGAAAGTCGGTTGACGGGGGGTTCCAAGGAAGGATGTCATGATGAAGAAGGATTTCAGTCGTCGGGAGTTCACCGCCGCGTCGGTGATGGCGCTTCTGGCCGGGGTCACGGTCACGCTCAGCGGGTGCGGTGGCGGGAGCAATCCCGGCAGCCCGAACCCGAACCCCACCCCCACCCCGGCCCCCCCCGCTTCGGGGGACAAGGTCGGCGCGGTCAGCGCCAATCACGGCCACGCCGCGATCGTGACCGCGGCCCAGATCACCGCGGCCGGCGCGGTCTCCATCGATATGCGGTCGATGGCCGACCATACCCACACGCTCGTGCTGACCGCCGCGGAGGTCCAGCAGATCGGGGCGGGCACGAGGGTGTCCAAGACCTCCACCACGGACGTCTCGCACAACCACACCGTGACCTTCAACTGATCTCCTGCCCGGAGTCAAAGCAGAGTGAGAGCCGCTCGCGCGCTCGCGGTACTCGTGGCCGTCGCCGCCACCTCCACCCTCGGGGCTTCCTGGTGGCGTACGCGAAACCTCGGCGCCGTTCAGCGAGGCTTCACCGCCGCGCAGGGCCGCGGCTGCTTCAACTGCCATGGGCCCGGCGGCCTCTCGGGCTTCGAGGGGCCGCCGGCGATCGGCGGGGTGCCGGCTCTCGGCGGAGAGCTCCAGGTCCGCACCCCCAGCGAAGCCGAGATCCGGGAGTGGATCCTCGACGGACGGCCGGCGCGAGCCGGAGGAGGGGTCGAGGAGGCGCAGGCGCATGAGGCCGACTCCCTCCTCCGCATGCCCGCATTC
>Ga0209640_10003894_pt1 | contig 13112 bp, 7 predicted proteins | sample RifCSP10_1_FD_184018 | JGI IMG/M metagenome (GOLD analysis project Ga0209640, IMG submission 184018) | Soil microbial communities from Rifle, Colorado - Rifle CSP2_sed 10_1 (SPAdes) (version 2) | ecosystem: Environmental > Terrestrial > Deep subsurface > Rock core/Sediment | place: Rifle...
CTGGTTTCCAGCCGCTCTATGGGGGAGGCCTGAGAATTATGTGCTTCCTGCATTTACACTGGCGGCAGGGCCTACTGCCTATCTTGCCCGTCTTACAAGGGCAAGCATGCTTGAGGTTTCTCAAGCTACATTCGTGAGAACAGCATGGGCAAAGGGCCTAGGTGAATTCAAAGTGACTTTAAAACACATCTTTAGAAATGCGCTTATCCCCATTGTTACAGTTTTAGGTCCCATCACAGCCTTTTTAGTTACAGGATCATTTGTAGTGGAGCATATCTTTTCAATCCCTGGCATGGGAAGATTCTTTGTATTTGCAGTGTCAAACAGGGATTACCCATTAGTTATGGGGATTACGATTGTATACGCAGTGATCCTTGTAATCGCTAATCTATTGGTTGATATATGCTATGTAATATTAGATCCGCGGATAAAGTTTGGAAAGTAGGGGCACGTTGCAACGTGCCCCTACTTAATGCGGGACAAGAATGTCCCGCCTATCTTGGGTAGGATTTTAACATATACCGATAGGTGGGATTTTCCAATCCCACCTATGAGAGTAAAGGCGTATGGCTATACGCTCCTATAGCTTGCTGATTCCTTGTTTGTTTGAACTAAAATAAATGGTAAACCTAAAACTCATCATCGAATACGACGGCACGAATTACCTTGGGTGGCAGAGGCAACCCCAAGGAATAACGATTCAAGAGGTTATAGAAGATACATTAAATAAGATTACTAGTGAGACAATCACCGTGATTGGATCAGGAAGAACCGATTCTGGTGTTCATGCGCTTGCCCAGGTGGCTAACTTTAAGACCGAAGGTAGAATGACGCTTCTACAATTCCAAAAAGCGCTTAACTCAGTTCTTCCAAAGGACATTGTTGTAAAAGAGGTCAGTGAGGTTGATATAAACTTCCATGCGCAACTTGACGTTAAGAGCAAAACATATCTATATAAAATACTTAACCGCCCATACCCCTCAGCCCTTGAGAGAAACAAGGTATGGTTTCTCCCTGAATCATTAGATGTACCTAAGATGGCTGAGGCCGCTAGGATGCTCGGTGGCGAACATGACTTTTGCGGATTCGCTTTATCTAGTACAACAAAAACGACTGTACGAGAGGTCGTAAATGTAAGCCTCGAAAAGAAACCTGACGGACTAGTTGAATTTGAAATTGAATCAACGGGATTTTTAAGGGGAATGGTTCGCCTGATTGTCGGGACGCTTGTCCAGGTAGGAAAGGGAAAAATCGCACCTGAGGATTTTAGAGAAATTTTAGAATCTGGAGAGAAAACAAATCTCGTATTTTCTGCCCCACCATGGGGATTGTATCTTAAGGAAGTACGGTATTGATAAAGCTAATGATACCACTTCCAACGAAAAGGTGTTCACAATAGAAACCTTAGAGAGACCAAACAGTAGGAACAGCTTTAGCTGTGACCATATCTGACACTAAAACAGATTCGTTTCATTGTCTCTCATTATCATGCCCGAATGCAGTAGCCCCCGATTAAATTGGGACATTCCCCCACCTGTCATACCCGAATGCCATTGTCGGGTATCCATGTGTTGGTTACTGGATTCCCAATTAACACATTTGGGAATGACAAATGCCCATGGAGACCTACAGGTCTCCTCTGCGCTTATTGGTGTTTTGTATCGAAGCCTGTCCGTGAGCCCTTCGATACCTCAGGACTTCGTCGTGAGCTCAGTCGAACGATAAACTCCGCAAAGGATCCCATGATAAATCACGAGGGCCTTCAGTCGCTTTGCTCCTTCAGGATGACGCTATGCGTCAGATCTACCCTCGCAGCAACTGACGTGGAAACATTTGAGCTAGCTCTCGGAATTATCGAGTTAAATAACGGACTGTAAGTACGAAACATCTTAGTTGACAACCTTCTTTTAGGCTGGATTACTTAAACCTTGAAAAGAGCAACATAACTGAGGAGGCATTTAATGAACTTTGAGTTTATTGTTTATGATAGAGAACCTGATGACATAGGTATACTCACGATAAACCGCCCTAAGGTACTAAACGCCCTTAACTGGCAGACCCTTCGTGAGCTAAGAGAATTTCTAGAAGATGTGCTTCATAGAGAGAACTTAAAATCTCTAATCGTTACGGGTGCTGGCGACAGGGCCTTTGTTGCAGGCGCTGATATTGCAGAGATGTACAATATGGAAGACAGGGAATTTCAGGAATATGTGGATTTTGCACACAAGGTATATGAACTTGTAGAAGACGTTCCAAGTCCGTGCATCGCCGCAATAAACGGATACGCTTTAGGAGGCGGATGCGAATTGGCGCTTTCTTGTGATATTAGAATCGCATCTGAGAAGGCGAAACTTGGATTTCCTGAGGTAAAACTAGGAATATTTCCTGGTTGGGGCGGAACCCAGAGGGTAACAAGGGTTTTAGGGCTCGGAAGAACAAAGGAGCTCGTGTTTACAGGGGAGATGATAGACGCAAATGAAGCCTTGAGAATTGGGCTTGTAGAGAAAGTAGTCCCGCACGAGATGGTAATGGAGGAAGCAAGGAAGCTCGCCCACACGATCGCTAAGAGGGGACCAATAGCGGTAAGGCTCGCTAAAACCGCAATTAATGCAGGTTCAGAAATGGACTTAAAGAAGGCACTACTTCTAGAAAAAACCCTGGTTTCCCTGTGCTTCGACAGCGAAGATAGAATAGAAGGCATGAAGGCTTTTCTTGACAAAAGGGAACCATCTTTTAAGGGGAAATAGAAAAAGGGTGAAAAGTTAAGAATCAAGATTTAGGAATTGAAAAACCAAAAAATTCTTCATTAATAAATCCACACTAATAAATGATACTACTCAACTGTAATTGCGAGGAGCAAAGCGACGAAGAATCTGTTTGAGATTCCTCACTGTTCCTTCGCCTGACCCTTCGACATGCTCAGGGCCCACGGCTCAGGACAGGGTTCGGAATGACACTTAATGTCAGATTGCATCAAGGAGTCAACGTTGTACGAAGTGAATGTGTTCGCTATGACAAACGTAAACGGGATTGCTTTGCTAACGCTCGCAATGACATGAAAGGTGAGTTATAAAATTTCTTAGATTTAAAAGCAAAGACGGCAAGATTTGTTATGGACTCCTTGAGGATAACACTGTTTTTGAGGTTGAAGGTGATATTTTCCAAGAATATAAAGTCACTAAAAATAAACATCCCCTGACTGAAATCAGATTTCTTCCCCCCTGCTCTCCAACTAAAATTGTTGCCGTAGGACTCAATTACAGAGACCATGCAGCAGAGATGAAAAAATCCATTCCCGAAGAGCCATTGCTTTTTATGAAGCCTAGCACATCAGTAATAGGTCACGAAGATAAAATCAGCTACCCTAAACATATGTCTTCACGAATTGACTACGAAGGCGAGCTTGCTGTAGTAATAGGCAAAACCGCAAGATGGATAGAGGAAAACGAGGCATTTGACTACGTCTTTGGATACACATGCATTAATGATATTACGGCTCGTGACCTACAGATAAAAGACGTACAATACACAAGGGCAAAGGGCTTTGACACATTTGCCCCAATTGGACCAGTCATCGAAACTGAGCTTGATCCTACTGATCTTGAAATTTCAACGTACCTAAATGATGAGAGAAGACAACATTCTCGAACATCCGAGCTTATTTTTAACATTCCAAAACTATTAGTCTTTATCTCAAGAGTGATGACGCTTCTTACAGGAGATATAATTGCCACAGGAACACCTTCTGGAATAGGTCCAATGAAGCAAGGCGATACAGTAGAGGTAAAGGTCGAGGGCATAGGAATATTACGAAATTATGTAGACTAAAAAGAATTCTTTTCATCAGATACCTTGTAAACGCAGCCCAGTAATTTCGATATTAACTCGATTTCAAAATAAATTATCTCTTATGGTATAGAACAGGTTAATAGCGAGTATAATCCTAAATATTTAATTCTCAGTTATCTCGAGTATATAACGAGCGCGCTTAGCCAAGGGTTCGATAAGCCCACTTCTAAGGGCCCTTTCAGCCTCCGTTCTCGCTTTTTCCCTTTCCCCGAGTTCTAGGTAGACATCTGCTAAAGCAAGGTGTGATCTTCCATGGCGACGTCTTATTTTCAGTGCCTTTTTTAAATATTCCTCTGCCTTCCTATAATAGGCGGCATCATTTCCGTTTTTACCTTTTATTATATAAATAACCCCAAGGTGATAATATGCTATATAAAATTTAGGATCGTAAGAAACGGTTTTAGTAAACCATTTTTCAGCGCTCTCATAGTCTTTTTTATCTAAATATACAAGCCCAAGATTATTGGATGCATAAACCCATTGTTTCTTTCCACTAATTACTCCTGGCTCAAAAGCAAGCAAAAGCTCCCGTATTGCATCATCGGTTTTTCCTGCTTGTAATAGTGACGTGCCATAATTTACATGAGGAATAGCATGATTAGGAGACTTTTTTGAAGCGTATTGCCATAAAGACGAGTTATCTTTCCATACACTCTGCCCCTTTATTGTAAATAAGAAATAGAACACACAAAGAATAAGACCGAAACCCCAACCCAATTTCTCGTAATTTAGCCTTTTTGATACCTCAAGTAGAAGATATCCGATGAGTAAGCAGAATCCTGCAGAAGGAATGTATAAAAATCTCTCAGCAAGGGGTGTAATGGCAACTCCAAACATGGCAACAATAGAATGAGGTCCAAGTGTAGAAAAAATCCAATATATGCTAAAAGCAGTAATACCCTCTCTTTTTCTTATTGATATATAACCCGCTAAGCACAGAATCAAAATTACAAGGACAGAAAATACAAAATAGTACGAACCTGAGGGAAGAGACGAAATAAAAGGATTTGAATTAAAAGGAAAAACAAGCTTCTCTAGATAGAAAAGATATGAGCTGAATAAAACCTTCAATACCCCCCAAACATGAGCCCAATCTAACTTAAAAATAGATTCAAGACGTGTTGACCTGAAGTAAAAATAACCAAAAATCAACAAGCCATAAAATGAGTATCTTAATAAGTTGCCGCGGCTTCTAAATCTGCCACTAATTAGGTCAAAGCCAATAGCAACTAAGGGAAAAGCTACCGCAACCTCTTTCGAGAGTAATGAAAGATAAAAACAAAAAATAGACAAAATGAAAAACCATAATTTTCTATATGAAAGGATGTTGAATATGATAGCCAGGAAGAAAAACACGCTACATAGTAAATCTGCCCTTGCTGAGATAAATGAGACTGATTCAACATGTATGGGGTGAAGAGCAAAAAAGAGTGAGGATAGAAAGGCTATAGATTCTTTCTTATCAACTCTAAATTCTCCAAGAATAAGAAGAACCATTAAGTAAAACAGCACAGTAGAAACGGAGTGAAAGCTAATGTTACTCAGGTGAAAGCCAAAGGGAGAAGCACCCCATATTTCATTATCTATTACCGATGATATGTGCAATATTGGACGATAATGCTTGCCCTTAATTCCCTTACCAAGCCAGGGGGCTAGCGTTTTATAGTTTATTTCAGACAAATTAAGTTTATAATAGCTCTCTTTTATACGTGATATGTCATCCCAAACAAAGTCGCTTTCAAGAGATGGGGCGAATACACCGAAGGAAAGTAAGAACAAAAAAAGCGCCACCAATCCCTTATTGCAAATGAATGATGTGATTCTTATACCTTTTTTCTCAAATCTGGCAGAATCTGCCGCGTTTTGGTTTTTTTTCTTTGTTTCTTTGTATTCCTTTTTTCTTTTACTCATTTCTTAGATATGTAAGACAAAACTCTGACAACCTTTCACTCATGATTCAACCCAATACAGTCATTTACATTTTTATAAACTGAATTTCCTAATTGCCATAACTCCAAATAGGAAAACGTAGTATATATGATATATTTTGATTTTATTCTAAAATTCTATTCTCGGCTCTTTAGTTCCGAGGAAAAAGGTTAATAACCTTTGTGCATAATATAAAACTTTTCTAAGTTTAATATATTATTACCTCTAATTGTAAGGTACATAATTAATTCCTAAATAATTAGTTCATTAGGTAAAATAAATCTTAATTATAAATTTTTTCTGAGGAGAACAAAAGTGCTTAAGATTCTTATCCTTCCTGGAGATGGAATAGGAGTGGAAGTAACAAATGTGAGTTTATACGTGCTCAAAGCCTTAGGTGAGAAGCTTAATATTAAATTTGAATTTGAAAGCGCACTATTTGGCGGGTCTTCAATTGATGCCTATGGAGTCCCGGTAACCGTTGAAGTCCTAAAAAAGGCAAAGTCAAGCGATGCAGTCCTACTTGGTGCAGTAGGTGGTCCAAAGTGGGACAATCTTGATTATGAAATTAGACCAGAAAAGGGTCTTCTCACCCTTAGGAAAGAATTAGAGGCGTTTGCAAATCTAAGACCGGCTGTTGTTTATCCATCTCTTCAAAGTGCCTCAACCCTCAAGAGTGAAATCGTAGAAGGCGTAGACATCATGGTAGTAAGAGAACTTACAGGAGGGATATATTTTGGCACTCCTCGCGGTATTACAAAACTATCAAACGGTGAAGAAAGGGGAGTAAACACCCTCTCATACACTACAACCGAGATAGAAAGGGTTTCAAGGGTGGCCTTTCAGATTGCGAGAAAAAGAAGAAAGAAGGTTACCTCCGTTGATAAGGCAAACGTGCTTGAGGTTATGGAACTCTGGAGAAGAACAGTAACTAGGATCGGCAAAGAGGAGTTTCCAGACGTAGAGCTTGAACATCTATATGTGGACAACGCTGCGATGCAGCTTATTCGAAGACCCAGAAGCTTTGATGTAATCCTAGCGGACAACATGTTTGGGGACATACTAAGTGATGAGGCTGCACAGCTTACAGGCTCCCTCGGTATGCTTCCTTCGGCAAGCCTTGGAAATGGAAGAGCGATTTATGAACCTATTCATGGCAGTGCTCCTGATATTGCTGGGCAGGATATTGCAAACCCTATCGCTTCTATTCTTTCTTCCGCCATGATGCTTAAATACTCATTTAATATGGATAATGCAGCGGACGAAATTGACAAAGCTGTTAGAAAAGTTCTTGAAAAAGGATACAGAACTGGAGATATTTACGAGAAAGGAACAACAAAAGTTGGATGTCAAGAGATGGGTAGATTGATTCTAGAGGAAATTAGGAAACAGTAGTGTCAACCTTATAGCTAACAAATAACTTTTCTAAAACGTCAATCTGAGTTGCGAAATCCCTAAGAAAAAACTAAAACGAGTTCTTTATATCCTTTGGAATGTAAGGTTAATAAGTCAAAATATTTGATGACAAGATAAATTGAAAAATCTCGAGCCCCTTTTATTAAAGACAGATTATGAATAAAAAAAAATACGTAGATCAGTTTACAGCACTACATAAATCCCAACATAAAAATACCTTTTATAACTCAATCCCTTCTAACACTCTTGATCAGCTTCTGAATAAAATAATAACGGGCGAGAAAATACTAAAGCTCTCTGGTTTAAAGGGTTCTTCTAAATTTTATATTGCCTCGGCATTAGTTAAAAAGATAGAAAGACCAATCTTATATATCGTTTCTTCGAAAGAAATCGGGGAATTGGCAGCAGAGGATATTGCTTTTTACCTAGGAGAAAAACCGCCCCTTTTGTTAAAAAAGGAATCGAGCTTCAGGGATGTATTATTCTCATCTCAAACGGAAGAGGGTGGAGAAAGGATAAACTGGCTATATTTTGCAAGCGAGAAAAAACCTGCCCTGACCCCCGACGAATTCATCGGAGGGTCGAGGGGAATGCTCCTAGCTGAAGCACCTGCGCTTTTTCAAAGAACGATCCCAATATATGTTCTACGAAATTCTGCTATCAAAATTCAAAAGGGAAGCGATATCATAAGAGACAATTTTATTTTAAAGCTAATTCAGATGGGTTACTTACGTAGCGACTTTGTTGAAAAGATTGGAGATGTAAGTGTTAGAGGTGCCATTATTGATCTATTTTCGCCAGGATTTGAAAACCCCATAAGACTTGAACTATATGGAGATGCAATCCACTCAATCAGATTTTTCAGCGTAGATGACCAAAAATCCTTAGAAACAACCGAAGGTGTCATGATTCTTCCAGTAAGTGAAGTCATCCTAACAGATGAAGCTATCAAACAATCCTTGTCATATGTAAGAAAAAAAGCAGAGGAGCAGGAAATACCTGCTTCAGCTAAAATCTCACTCCTTGAAGAGATTGAAAAAGGTACACGCTTTCCAGAAATCGAGTGGTTCCTACCTTCATTTTATCAGAATCTAAGCACCGCATTCGATTACATTCTTAAAGACACCTTAATCATATTTGATAACCCCGATGAGATTTCAAAATCAGTTAAAACCTATTTCAACTCATTATCTGATATTAACACTTCGATAAAGAAGCACTTGAAGCTTACTCCTGAGTTCCAAGAGCTTTATCTAACCGAAGATCAACTACATGATGAAATTTTAAGGTTCCAAAGAATTTTTATTGAAGATGTAGAGCTTTATGAAGCTGGAATCGAAAGCATACGTTTCGATACTGAAACACCAAACGTTCAAAAAGAAGCTCGTAGTGAGCTTGTCGAATCTAATGACTTTGATTCTGCCTTTGAGTTCCTTTCTCTTAAGATACAAGAATGGCAAGCTCTTGGAATACAAGTCAATCTGGTGTTACAAACGGAAATCGAGAGGAAAAAAATCAAAAATATACTAACCGAGCGTGGAATAAAAAATGTAAATATCCTGATCGGATCGGTTTCATCTGGTTTTATCTTTCCAGAAGGCAAGATTGCAGTAATCACAGAGAAGGAAATATTTGGGGAAAGGAAACAAATAAGGCCAACAAAATCTAGAGACATACCATCCGTCTTTATAACATCATTTAGTGAACTAAAACCCGGAGACTTTGTTGTTCACGTAGATTTCGGAATAGGAATATTTAGAGGACTTAAAAGGCTCAAGTTAGAAAATTTTGAAGGGGATTTCCTCGAATGTGAATATGATGGTGGAGATAAAATTTATGTGCCAGTTGATAAACTCAAGCTTGTTCAGAGATACATCGGAGACCAAAATCCGAAAATTGACAGGCTCGGACACCAAAACTGGAAAAGGGTTATAAAAAGGGTAAAAAAGGCGGTTGAAAATATCGCTAAAGAACTTCTTGAGCTCTATGCCGAGAGAAAAGCAAAAAAAGGATTCCAGTTTTCAAGAAGGGACAGCGTATTTAGAGAATTTGAGTTTACTTTTACCTACGAAGAAACGCAAGATCAAGAAGCAGCCATAGACGACGTGATGAGTGACATGGAATCACTAAAAGCCATGGATAGACTGATTTGCGGGGATGTAGGTTTTGGAAAAACTGAGGTCGCAGTAAGGGCAGCATTTAAAGCAGCTATGGACGGAAAGCAAGTTGCCATCCTTGTACCTACAACTCTTCTTGCCTATCAGCACTATATCACGTTTACCGAAAGGCTAAAAGGGTATCCAGTAGTAACTGAGATGCTTTCAAGATTCAAAACGCAAAAGGAGATAAGAGAAATCCAAAAAAAACTCGAAAATGGCACGATAGATATTATTATAGGAACCCACAAACTTTTAGGAGATAAAGTTAAGTTTAAAGACCTAGGTCTTGTTGTAATCGATGAGGAACACAGATTCGGCGTAGCACACAAAGAAAAATTGAGAAAACTTAAAAAGGGTGTAGAGGTATTAGCGCTCAGTGCAACCCCAATACCACGCACACTTCAGCTATCTCTTGCCGGGATTAGAGACATAAGCCTTATAAACACCCCGCCTGAAGGAAGGCAATCTATCGAAACCTACGTTTCTCAATTTAATGGAGATATAATTCGGGATGCAATCAGAAGGGAACTCAATCGCAGCGGGTCAGTGTTTTTTATACATAACCGTATTGAGGATATCCTTAGAATAGCAGAAACTATAAGAGAACTCGCGCCAGAGGCGAAGATTGACATTACACATGGAAGGATGGAGGAGAAAAAACTAGAGAAGGCTATTCTTAGGTTCATTCAAGGAAAAACCGATGTGCTCGTTACAACGGCTATAGTAGAAGCGGGACTCGACATACCGAGAGCTAATACGATAATCGTTAATTATGCACACACCTTTGGCCTTGCAGACCTTTATCAGCTTAGAGGTAGAGTGGGAAGGGCTGAGAAAAAGGCCTATGCGTATTTTCTTATTCCTAGCGTAAATATACTTACCCCTGAAGCGAAAAGAAGGCTTAAGGCAATCGCGGAGCTTCGGGAACTCGGCTCTGGGTTTAAGCTTGCTTTGTCTGATCTCGAAATTCGAGGAGCAGGAAACATCTTCGGCACTGAGCAGTCAGGGCACATTGCAGAAGTAGGTCTTGAGCTTTATTTAGAGATGCTTGATAAGGCAATAAAAGAACTTAAAAAGGAGAAAACCCACATAGAATACGAACCAGAAGTAAGATTAAACACGCCTGCTTTTCTCCCCGATGATTATATTAGTGATGGAGCGGAGAGGCTCCTTTTTTATAAAGAGCTCTCTTCAGTCATGTCAGGGAAAGGTATCAAAGAGATTAAAAGCGAACTAGAAGATAGATTTGGAGAGCTGCCTGAGCCCGCTTTAAACCTTGTCAAGGTTATAGAGCTCAAGCTCTTACTCAAAAAACTACTCGCTCAAAAGATTGAGATAAGAAATGAAGAAATCGTTATAGTCTTTCTTGAAGCATCACCCTTTTATCACCATTTTGCACCAAGTGGTAGATTAAAAATTCTTTATAAACATGGAAAGGCTCTTGAAGAAATAAAGAAAAGACTTAAAGAACTGAAATAATATATTAATGACAGGTGTTCACAGCTACGTGTTTCTGAATAAAATGAAACAAGAGCATTTTTGATTTGGTTAAGCCGATTGCCCTGAATTATTAAGAAATAGACAGGGATGAATTTTATTGGTGATCAAATACCTCCCACAAACCTTTAAATTGTTTCGGATGAGTATATCATATCCACAATGATTTTTTTCATGTAAAGTATATTCAAATGAGAAGAGTCTCAACTCTCATTATTAGTAGGCGGCGTTAAAATTGCTGTAACAAAGTAAATCCTTCACTTTTTAACCTACCATTATTAACACCTATAGCTTTTATCTATAGGAGATAACAAATGAAATTAATTATCTCTCTATTATTAATAGCACTAATTCTAGGCTGTAGCGATTTCGACAATTTCTATCAGGGAAAAAGGGTAGGATCTAAAGATTTAACAGGAAGCTCCATAGTGGTTGCGAAAATAGGCGGTGAGACAATCACAAAAGAAGATTTGATCAAATCACTTAATGGTCTCCCGCCAAGGCAGCGGATTAATTATCTCTCATCACCTGAAAGATTAAGGGAGTACCTAGATTCCTTCATAAATCAAATGGTTCTATATAAAGAGGCAGAAAAAATGAGTATAGACAAAAGGGAAAAAATTAAAGAAAGCCTACAAAATTATGAAAGACGGCTTTTGATTCAGGCTCTAAGCCAGGATATTATGGACCATCAAATAAGTGAAGAAGAAATTAAAAAATACTATGAAGAAAATCCAAATAGCTTCAAGCAAGTTAGAGTAAGCGAGATTTTCATTAAAGCAAACCCTGAGCAAGGTATCTCAAAAGATGAAGCAAGAACCATTGCTTGGCTTGTTGTAAACAGGGCTAATGCAGGAGAGAGCTTTGAAGAGCTTGTAAAATATTTTTCCGATGACATCACATCAAAAAAGCGAGGAGGCGATTTCGGATATATTTCGAGAGGAAGCCTGCCAGACGATATTGAAAACAAGATCTTCAACCTAAAGATAGGAGGAATAAGCGATCCGATTGAGACTGAAAATGGGTTTATTATAATAAAGGTAACTGAAGACCCAAAGAGTATCCCATTAGATCAAGTAATAGGGCAAATTCAAGTCGAGTTGAGAAAAAAGACATTCTCAGATTATACTAAAAAGCTACGAGAACAAATCGGGGTAGAAATTTTTGAAGATAACTTAAAGAAGATTAGCGAAAATGGATAATAAAAAGATTGTATTTCGGCAAATCAGTCTTAGCTGAACTTTCCAAGGCAAATGCAAAAAGTATTAATATGAGTTAAAAAAGTATATCAGGAAAAAGTAAACAGATAATGCACAATAATGAGTTCAGAAATAGGATATATATCTTATTCTTATCCAGTTCTTGATTCAATCTTAGTCTCTTATCGAAAAATGCTAGGAGGCTTAGATAAATAGAGACGCCAATATAGTTAAAAGTTCAGAGGTTAAGTGTGAAAAATATTAATTGCAACAAAATGAGCAGGGAGAAAATTATGTTGTCAGTTGCAGTTAAGATTGCCATATTTTTAATTACTCTTACAACAATTTTACATGCTCAGGAAATAAAGACATTAACTTATACAGACGGAGGAATATACGAAGGAGAAACAAAGAATGATAAGAGAGAGGGCCGTGGGACAATGACTTGGCCGGATGGCACACAATATGTTGGCGATTTTAAAGATGACATGAAAAGCGGTCAGGGAACATACACATGGCCCAACGGTGGTAAATATGAAGGCGAGTGGAAGGATGACAAAATTAATGGGAAAGGAACGCTTACTTATGCTGATGGAACAAAATACGTAGGAGATTGTATAGATGGAGTGAAAAGCGGTCAGGGAACGTACACATGGCCCAACAGTGATAAATATGAAGGTGAGTGGAGGGATGACGAAAGATACGGTCAAGGAACGATGATGTGGTCAGACGGAAGAAAGTACGTAGGAGAATGGAATGACGATAAGAGGAACGGCAAGGGGACACTGACCTTCCCAAATGGAGACACGTATGAAGGAGAGTTCAAAGATAATATGCTGGACGGTAAGGGAACATATACTTACGCTGATGGGAGGAAGTATATAGGTGATTTTAAAGATGATAAATTCATTTCAGGAGAGACCATAAAACCCCAAGTTACAGAAAACCTGATAGACAAAGTTGCGGCTGTTGTAAACGAAGATGTCATTACCCTATCTGAATTAAAAGAAACAGCCTCCACCACAAACCAAAATCCAGAAGACACACAAGTGCAAAGTCAGAT
>Ga0209640_10003896_pt1 | contig 13111 bp, 10 predicted proteins | sample RifCSP10_1_FD_184018 | JGI IMG/M metagenome (GOLD analysis project Ga0209640, IMG submission 184018) | Soil microbial communities from Rifle, Colorado - Rifle CSP2_sed 10_1 (SPAdes) (version 2) | ecosystem: Environmental > Terrestrial > Deep subsurface > Rock core/Sediment | place: Rifle...
TCTTCGGACGCATGAAAGGGCGCGACATCCTGCGATTCGAGGGGCCGCTCGGCGTGTTCTTCCTGCGCGAGGAATCGGCAAGGCCGATCGTGCTGGTAGCCTCGGGCACCGGCTTCGCGCCGATCAAGGCACTGATCGAGGGCGCGCTGCATCGCGGCATCGCGCGGCCGATGACGCTCTACTGGGGCGGGCGGCGGCCGAAGGACTTGTACATGAACGAGCTCGCGCTCAAGTGGGCGGCCGAGCGTCCGCAGCAGCTCCGCTACGTGCCGGTGATCTCCGACGCCCTGCCCGAAGACGCCTGGACCGGGCGCACGGGCTTCGTGCACCGCGCCGTGATGCAGGACTTCCCCGACCTTTCGGGCCATCAGGTCTACGCCTGCGGCGTGCCGATCATGGTCGACTCGGCCAGGAAGGACTTCACCACCGTGTGCGGGCTGCCGGAGGAGGAGTTCTTCGCCGACAGCTTCACCACCCAGGCCGACCTCGCTCAGCCGGCGCCTTCGCCCAGGTAGGCTTCCCGCACCCTCGGATTCTCGAGCAGGCGCTTCGCTTCGCCCGCCAGCGAAATCTCCCCCGACTCCATGACGTAGCCGCGATGCGCGAGCTCGAGCGCGAGCAGCGCATTCTGCTCGACCAGCAGGATGGTGACGCCCTGCGCGGCGATCTCGCGCACGATCTCGAAGATCTTCGCCACCATCTGCGGCGCGAGCCCCATCGAAGGCTCGTCGAGCAGCAGCAGCTTGGGCTCGCTCATCAGCGCGCGCGCGATGGCGAGCATCTGCTGCTCGCCGCCCGAGAGCGTGCCGGCGACCTGGTGGCGCCGCTCCTTGAGCCGGGGGAAGCGCTCGTACTGCGCCGCGGGGTCGCCGCCGCCGCGCGCGTACGCGCCCATCGCGAGGTTCTCGTGCACCGTCAGCTGCGGGAAGATGCCGCGGCCCTCGGGCACCATCACCAGCCCCCTGCGCGGCAGCTCGTGCACGAGCGATTTGCTGATGTCGCTTCCCAGGTAACTCAGCCTGGACGAGTCGGAAGCGATCAGGCGGCAGATCGCCTTCAGGGTCGAGCTCTTGCCCGCGCCGTTGGCCCCGATCAGGCACACCAGCTCGCCTTCGCCCACGTCCAGGTCGACGCCCTTGACCGCGCGGATGCCGCCGTAGCGGACTTGCAGCTGCCTGACCTCAAGCATGCGCGACGCCGAGGTAGGCCTCGATGACCCTGGGATCCTGCTGCACCTCGGCGGGAGACCCCTCCGCGATCTTCTCGCCGTAATCGAGCACCATCACCCGGTCGCACACGTTCATCACCAGCCGCACGTCGTGCTCGATGAGCAGCACGGTCATGCCGCCGTCGCGGATGGCACGGATCAGCCTGCCGAGGGCCTGGCGCTCGGTCGGATTCATGCCGGCGGCCGGCTCGTCGAGCGCGAGCAGCTGCGGATCCGTGGCGAGCGCGCGCGCGATCTCCAGGCGGCGCTGGTCGCCGTAGGGCAGGCTGCCGGCAGGATCGTTCGCGCGCGCGCGGATGCCGACGTAGTCGAGCAACTCCAGGGCGCGGTGCTCGATGTCCCGCTCCTCGGCGATGGTCCTCCTGCTCCTCAGGATCGCCCCCAGCACCCCGGTGCGCGTGCGCGCATGCCTGCCGATCATCACGTTCTCGAGCGACGACAGGTTGGCGAACAGGCGGATGTTCTGGAAGGTGCGCGCGATGCCCGCCCTGGCGACCTGGTCGGGTTTGAGACCGGTGATGGGGCGCCCGAGGAAGGCGAAGGAACCCTGCTCGGGGGGGTAGATGCCGGTGAGCACGTTGAAGAGCGTCGTCTTGCCCGCGCCGTTCGGGCCGATCAGGCCGTAGATCTCGCCCGGCGCAATCGCGAACGAGACCTGGTCGAGCGCCTGCACCCCGCCGAAGCGCTTGGCGACCCGCTCGGCGACGAGCAGCGTCACGCGGCGCGCTCGGCGAGCTCGCGCTGCCTCACCGCGGAGGGCAGCAGGCCGGCAGGACGGAACAGCATGATCAGCACCAGTGCCAGGCCGAACAGCAGCATGCGGATCACCTCCGGCTCGACCAGCATGCGGCCGAACAGCGCCTGCTGCACGGGCTCGACCGTCCAGCGCAGGATCTCGGGCACGAACGAGAGCAGCAGCGCGCCGAGGATCACGCCCCAGATGTTGCCCATGCCGCCGAGCACCACCATCGATACCACCATGATCGATTCGACCAGCACGAAGCTCTCGGGCGAGATGAAGCCCTGGATGGCGGAGAACATGCCGCCCGCGACGCCGCCGAAGCTCGCCCCCATGGCGAAGGCGAGCAGCTTCAGGTTGCGCGTGTCGATGCCCATGGCGCGCGCCGCGATCTCGTCCTCGCGGATCGCTTCCCAGGCGCGCCCCACGCGCGAGTTCTGCAGCCGCAGGTTGACCACGATGATGCCTAGCGCGACCGCGAGTAGCAGGTAGTAGTACTTGATCGGTCCGCTGACCTCCAGGCCGAAAAGGCTCCCGTAGTGCCCGAAGTCGAAGCCGTCGAGCTTGAAGGAATCGATGCGCGTGATGCCCTGCGGCCCGTTGGTGATGTTCACCGGCCGCGACAGGTTGTTGAGGAAGATGCGCACGATCTCGCCGAATCCGAGCGTGACGATGGCGAGGTAGTCGCCGCGCAGCTTGAGCGTCGGCGCCCCGAGCAGCACCCCGAACAGCGCCGCGACCGCCGCGCCGATGGGCAGGATCACCCAGAACGGCAGGTGCAGGTCGAATTGCGGGCTCGCGAGCAGCGCGTAGGTGTAGGCGCCCACGGCGTAGAACGCTATGTACCCCAGGTCGAGCAGCCCCGCGAAGCCGACCACGATGTTCAGTCCCAGGGCGAGCAGGACGTACAGGATCGCGTAATTCGTGATGCGCACCCAGGTAGTGCCGACCTGCGCCAGCGCGAAGGGCAGCACGGCGAGCGAAACGGCGATGAGCGCGAATCCGGCCCACACCAGCCAGGGATATCTCCGCGTGTCGAAAAAGCTCTGCATCAGGCGCGCTCACCGACGCGTTCGCCGAGCAGACCCGAAGGCCGGATCACCAGCACCAGGATCAGCACCACGAAGGCAAACACGTCCTGATAGTTCGAGCCGAAGAGAATGAAGTGGCCGCCGCCCGCGCAGGCGTCGATGAGGCCCGAGAGCCACCCGTACTGGCAAAGATCGGTGAGGTCGCCGATGTAGCCTGCGCCGAGCGCCTCCACCAGGCCGAGCAGCACCCCGCCCAGCATTGCGCCGGGGATGTTGCCGATGCCGCCGAGCACCGCGGCCGAGAACGCCTTCAGGCCGAGGACAGAGCCCATGGTGTACTGCGCGATGCCGTAGTACGTGCCGAACAGCACGCCCGCCACCGCACCCAGGGCCGCGCCGATGACGAAAGTGGCGGCGATGACGCGGTTCACGTCGATGCCCATCAGGCCGGCGACCTGCGGGTTCTGCGCCGTGGCGCGCATCGCGGTGCCGAGCGGCGTGCGATACACGAGCAGCGCAAGGGCTCCCATCAGCAGGACGCAGATGCCGAGGATCGCGATCTGCACCGTGGTGATCGCCGCACCGGCGATGAAGTAGGTGCGCGACTCGATGATCTGCGGGAACGCCATGATGTTGCGGCTCCAGATCATGAGCGCGAGGTGCTGCAGGATGATCGAGACGCCGATCGCCGTGATCAGCGGCGCAAGGCGGGGCGCGCCGCGCAGCGGCCGATAGGCGAGCCGCTCCATCGAGTAGCCGACCAGCATGCACACCGGCACCGCGCAGCCGGTGCCGATCAGCACCACCGCGAGCGGCGGCAGGCCCGAAGGCGCGAGCGCGTTGATCACGGTGAAGGCCACCATCGCGCCGATCATCACCACCTCGCCGTGCGCGAAGTTGATGAGCTGGATGATGCCGTACACCATGGTATAGCCCAGCGCCACCACGGCGTAGACGCTGCCCGCGGTGAGGCCGTTGATGAGCTGCTGCAGAAACGTATCCACGGCCGGCTAGCCTAAACCAAAAACAAAAACGGCACCCCTCGGGTGCCGTTTTCGTCGCGGCGCGAGGCGCTACTTGCCGCCCATGCTCTTCAGGAACTCCTCGTAGGGCACCGTCTTGCCGCTCTTCACCACCGCGATCGGCTCGATCTTGCCCCCCTTCATGGTGAAGATGGTGATCTCGGCGTCCTTGCGGTCGCCCTTGTCGTCGAAAGCGATCGGCCCGGTGGCGCCGCTAAAGCCGCTGATCTTCTGCAGCTCCGGCAGGTACTTCTGCGGCTCGGCCGAGTCGGCCTTCTTCATCGCCTCGATCAGCAGGTTGGCCGCGTCATAGGTAAACGGCGCATAGAGGATCGGGTCGGTGTTGAACTTCTTCTTGTAGGCCTCGAGGAACTTCTTGGAAGCCGCCTGCGGCGGGATGCCGGCCTGCGAGCACAGCAGCCCTTCGGCCGCCTTGCCCGCGAGCTCGGTCATCTTGTCGGTGCAGGCGCCGTCGCCGAAGGAGAACACCGCCTTCATGCCGAGCTCGCGCCCCTGCTTGAGCAGCGGCCCGCCGGTCGCGTCCATGCCGCCGAAGAAGACCGCGTCCGGGCTGCGTCCGCGCAGCTTGGTGAGCACCGCCTTCCAGTCGGTCGTCTTGTCGGTGCCTTTCTCGCGCGGCAGCACCTTGATGTTGGCCGCCTTGAGCGTTTTCTCAACCTCGTTGGCGATGCCTTCGCCGTAGGCCGTGGCGTCGTCGATCACCGCCACCAGCTTCGGCTTCTTCGCGGCTGCCAGGTAGCTCGCGATCGCCGGTCCCTGCTGGTCGTCGCGCCCGACCACGCGGAACACGTTCTTGAATCCCTGCTCGGTGAGCTTCGGATTGGTGGCAGAGCCGCTGACCATCGGGATGCCGGCCTGGTTGTAGATCGCCGAGGCCGGGATGGTGACGCCCGAGTTGAGGTGGCCGACGACCCCGCTCACCTTGTCATCGACCAGCTTCTGCGCCACGGTGGTGCCGGTCTTCGGATCGGCTTGATCGTCGACGCCGATGAACACGAACTTCGCCGCCTGCCCGCCGATCTTGATTCCGGCCTCGTTCGCCTCGTCGATGGCAAGCTTCGCGCCGTTCTCGTTGTCCTTGCCGAGGTGCGCGATCGCGCCGGTGGTCGGTCCCGCGTGGCCGATGCGGATCTCGATGCCCGAGGCCTGGGGCGCCGCGGGCGCTTGCGCCGCCGGCTTCTGCTGCTCGCCGCAGCCGGCAAGCGCCAGCGCGCCGGCGATCAGGGTGATGCCTACCGTGGTCTTGTTCATGGGATCTCCCGGGGTTCCTTGTGGGGGCAATATCTTACGCGTAGCCGCACCCCTTTTTCTATCTCCGCGCGGCTCTTCACCATTTCTCCTTCAGGGCCTTCTTCAATTCCACGAGATCGGCGATAGGCTCGAGGCAGGTAACGCCGCGGCACAGCCAGGCGTTGACCGGCCCGGGACGCGGCGGCTTGTCGAGCGAAGCCGGCAGGCCTGCGCTGCCCTCGGGCAGCGCCACCACCATCGCCGCAGGCAGGTATGCGCGCGCGAGCTCGGCCTGCCAGGCGGTGAGCGCCTGGCGCTCTCCCCTGAGGATGAGCAGCGAGGGCGGCTCGAGCTGCTCGTCGAGCGCGACCGCCATGGTCGCGAAGCCTGCCGGGTACTCGCGCATCGCGGGGTAGAAGCACTCGAGCGTGCGCTCGGCGGCGCGGGCGTAGCGCGTTTCGCCGCTCAGCGCGGCAAGCCGCGCGAGCCCCCAGGCGGCGAGCGCGTTTCCCGAGGGCGTGGCCTGGTCGTGCCCCGGCTTGGGGCGATGGATGAGCTGCTCGTGGCTGCGCGCGGTGAAGAAGAACCCGCCGCCCTGCGCGTCCTCGAACTGCTCGAGCAGCACGTCGGCGAGCTCGCGCGCGAATGCCAGATCCCCGACCTGGAATTCGCCCTGCATGAGCTCGAGCAGCGCCGCAACGAGAAACGCGTAATCGTCGAGGTAGGCGTCGAGGTGCGCGCGGCCGTCCTTGTAGGTGGCGAGCAGCCGTCCATCGCGCCACATCGCCGCGCGCACGAAATCGAGCGCCCGGCGCGCCGAGGCGATCCATTCGCCGCGGCCGAACACGCGGCCGGCGTGCGCCATGCCGCGGATCGCAAGCGCGTTCCACGAAGCGAGCACCTTCTCGTCGCGGCCCGGGCGCACGCGCTTCTCGCGCGCGGCGAAGAGCTTGCGTTTCGCTTCTTCCAGGGCTGCGGGGTCCTCGAGCGGCGCGGCGACGCGCAAGTGCCAGTGCCGGTTCTCGAAGTTGGGCGGGCCGTCGAGCCCGTAGTGGGAGGCAAGGACTTCGAACTCCTCCCGGCCGAGAAGCGCTCGCAGCTCCTCGCGGCTCCAGACGTAGAACTTGCCCTCCTCGTGCTCGCTGTCGGCATCGAGCGAGGAGTAGTAGCCGCCTTCCGGGGACTGCATCTCGCGCATCAGCCAGCCCGCGGTCTCCTGCGCGCAGCGCGCATAGAGCGCCTCGCCGCCGGTGAGCCAGGCGTCGGCGAGCAGCCCGAGCAGCGGGCCGTTGTCGTAGAGCATCTTCTCGAAGTGCGGGATGGTCCATTGCGCGTCCACGCTGTAGCGGCAGAATCCGCCGCCGAGCTGGTCGTAGATGCCGCCCTCGCACATGCGCTTGAGCGTGAGGTGCGCCATGTCGAGTTCGCCGTGGCGCAGGCAAAGCTCGAGATCGCTCGGGTGCGGGAATTTCGGCGCACCGCCAAAACCGCCGTGGCGCGCGTCGAAGCTCGCGCGCAGGTTGTCGAGCATCGCGCGCACCACCTCGCCCGAGAGCGGCGCGCGCCCGGCCGGGCGCTGCGGCACGGTGCGCGCGAGAGCCTGCAGCACTTCGCGGTTCTGCGCCGCGATCTCGGCGCGCCTGTCGCGCCAGATCGCGGCGATGCGCTCGCACAGCCCCGCGAAGCCCGGCAGCCCGTGGCGCGCTTCTTTCGGGAAGTAGGTCCCGCCGAAGAACGGCGTGCCGTCGGGCGAAAGGAACATGGTGAGCGGCCAGCCGCCTGGACGCTGCGCGAGCATCTGGTGCGCGCCCTGGTAGATCTGGTCGAGGTCGGGCCTCTCCTCGCGGTCGACCTTCACGTTGACGAACAGGCGATTCATCAGCGCCGCGACCCGCGGGTCCTCGAAGCTCTCGTGCGCCATGACGTGGCACCAGTGGCAGGCCGAGTAGCCCACCGAGAGCAGGATCGGCTTGTCCTCGCGCCGCGCGCGCTCGAGCGCCTCCGCACCCCATGGATACCACTCCACGGGGTTGGCGGCGTGCTGCTGCAGGTAGGGGGAGGTCTCCTGCGCGAGGCGGTTCAGCGTTAGCGCACCGAGCGGGTGAACGGGAAGATCTTGGTGAAGCCCAGGATGTCGGTGATGAGCAGCACGAGGAACACCAGCACGATGGCGCCGACGATGCTGCCGCCCGCGGGCAGGCTGTCGAGCTGCGCGGCGAGCTGCGCGGCCTCCTCGTCCGTGAGCGCCGCGACGCGCGCCTTCACGTCCGCAGGCTCGACGCCGTAAGCTTGCAGCTGCGCGCGCACGTCCGCCCGGTCGAGCAGCGTCGAGATGCGGCTGCGCTCTGCGCTCGCCGCCGCGGCATCGGTTGCGACCAGGGCGGCCTGCGCCGGGACGCTGAACCCCAGGCCGGCGAGGGAAACGATCAACAGGCTGGCAATGAAGCGACGAAGCATGGTGCCTCCTTTTTTGGCGGTTGTTACGTTTTCAGCTTAGCACTTCATGACGACCGCGAGCCACCTCGACGTGCTGCAGTTCTGGTTCGGCGCGCCGCGCGGGCCGAGGCTCAGGCGCTGGTTCGAGAAGGACCCCGCCTTCGACGCCGCGATCCGCGACCGTTTCCTGCCGCTCTACGAGCAGCTCGCCGCCGGCGGCCGCGCAGAGTGGCTGGACGACGCCGAGCGCTGCCTGGCGCGCATCGTGGTGCTCGACCAGTTCCCGCGCAACATGTTTCGCGGCTCGGCCCGCGCCTTCGCCGCCGATTCCCTGGCGCTCAGCGCGGCGCGCCACGCCGTCGCGCGCGGCTACGACCGCGCGCTGCTGCCGGTGGAGCGCTTGTTTACCTACCTGCCGTTCGAGCACAGCGAGACGCTCGAGGACCAGCTGCGGGCCTGCGAGCTGTGCGAGCCGCTCGGCGCCTTTGCCGAGACCGACGACGCTTACCGCTACGCGGCTGCGCACCGCGACCTCATCCGGCGTTTTGGCCGCTTCCCGCACCGCAATGCCGCCCTCGGACGCGCGAGCACGCCCGAGGAGCTCGAATTTCTCAGGCAGCCCGGCTCAAGCTTCTGAATCCGTGATCGCGCCGCGCGAGGCGCTGGAGACGAGCTTCATGTACTTCGCCAGCAGGCCGCGGGTGTAGCGCGGCTTCGGTGCCTTCCATTTCTTGCGCCGCGCGGCGAGCTCCTTCGCCGGCACGTTGAGCTGGATGAGGCGCTTTTTCGCGTCGATGGTGATCGAGTCGCCTTCTTTCACCAGCGCGATGGTGCCGCCGGCGTAAGCCTCGGGCGCGACGTGGCCGACCACCATGCCCCAGGTGCCGCCGGAGAACCGGCCGTCGGTCAGCAACCCGACCGACTCTCCCAGCCCCTGGCCGATGAGCGCCGAGGTCGGCGCGAGCATCTCCTGCATCCCGGGGCCGCCTTTCGGGCCCTCGTAGCGGATCACGATCACGTCGCCCGCCTTGATGCGCCTGGCCAGGATCGCCTTCAACGCGGCCGGCTCCGAGTCGAAAACCCGCGCCGGGCCCGTGATGGAGGTGCTCTTCAGGCCGGTGATCTTCGCCACGCAGCCCTCCGGAGAGAGGTTGCCTTTCAGGATCGCGAGGTGCCCTTCGCGGTACAGCGGCTTCGACCAGGGGCGGATCACCTCCTGGTCGGCGCGCGGCTCGGCGGGGACGTCCTTCAGCATCTCGGCCATGGTGCGTCCGTGGATGGTCATGCACTCGCCGTGCAGCACGCCGTTCGCCAGCAGCATCTTGAGCACCTGCGGCACGCCGCCGGCGCGATGGAAGTCGACCGCCACGAAGCGGCCGGAGGGCTTGAGGTCGCACAGCACCGGCACCTTGCGGCGTACGCGCTCGAAGTCGTCGATCGTCCATTTCACGCCCGCGGCGTTGGCGATCGCGAGGTAATGCAGCACCGCGTTGGTCGAGCCGCCGGTCGCCATCACCAGCGCGACCGCGTTCTCGATCGACTTGCGCGTGATGATGTCGCGCGGCTTGAGGTCGCGCTTGACCGCCTCGAACAGCACGCGCGCCGACGCGGCGGCCGAATCGGCCTTCTCGGCGTCGGGCGAGGCCATCTGCGAGGAGCCGAGCAGGCTCATGCCGAGCGCCTCGAACGAGGACGACATCGTATTGGCGGTGTACTGTCCGCCGCAGGCGCCGACGCTCGGACAGGCGTTCCTCTCGATCCCGGCAAAGTCCTCCTCGCTCATCTTGCCGGCGCAGAACGCTCCGACCGCCTCGAAGGGGCTGACGATGGTGAGGGTCTGCCCCTTCCAGTGGCCGGGCTTGATGGTGCCGGCATACACGAAGATCCCCGGCACGTTGATGCGCGCCATGGCCATCATGCTGCCGGGCATGTTCTTGTCGCAGCCGCCGACGCACAGCACCCCGTCCATCAGCTGCCCGTTGACCGCGGTCTCGATGGCGTCGGCAATCACCTCGCGCGAGACCAGCGAGTACTTCATGCCCTCGGTGCCCATGCCGATGCCGTCGGTGACCGTCGGAAAGCCGAAGGTCTGCGGCTTGGCGCCTGCCTGCTCGAGGGCGGCCACGGCGCGCTCGACGAGCGGCTGGATGCCGGCGTTGCAGGGGTTCATGGTCGAGTGCCCGTTCGCCACGCCGACGATCGGCTTGTCGAAGTCGCCGTCGCCGAAGCCCACCGCGCGCAGCATTGCACGGTTGGGCGAGCGCGCGACGCCCTGGGTGATGAGGCGGCTGCGCCGGTTGTACGCCATTTGCCGTTTCTCCTTGTGATCTAATCGCCAATTCTAATGTTGGTCCATCCGAATATCGATCCGATCGCCTTCTCGATCGGTCCGCTGGCGGTGCGCTGGTACGGCCTCATGTACCTCGCCGGCTTCGCCGCCGGCTGGTGGCTCGGGCTGAGGCGAATCGCAAGCGGCCGCTCGCCGGTGACGCGCGTGCAGTTCGACGACCTGCTGTTTCTCTCCGTGCTGGGCGTGATCCTCGGCGGGCGCCTGGGCTACGTGGCCTTCTACAAGCCGGGGTATTACGCTTCCCACCCGCTCGAGATCTTCGCCATCTGGCAGGGCGGCATGTCGTTCCACGGCGGGCTGCTCGGCGTGATGCTCGCCATGGCCTTCGCCGCGTGGCGCCATCGCATCGACTATCTCAGGCTGATGGACTTCGTCGCGCCGCTGTGCCCCCTGGGCATCGCCGCCGGGCGCCTGGGCAACTTCATCAACGGCGAGCTCTGGGGCCGCGTCACCGATGCGCCGTGGGGGATGGTGTTCCGCGGCGCGGGCGGTGCGCCTCGCCACCCCTCTCAGCTCTACGAGTTCGCGCTCGAGGGGCTCGTCCTTTTCCTCCTTCTGTGGCTTTACTCGGCCAGGCCGCGGCCGCGCGGCGCGGTATCGGCGCTGTTCCTCATCGGCTACGGCGCCTTGCGCTTCCTCGCCGAGTTCGGTCGCGAGCCCGATGCCTTTCTCGGCTACCTGGCGCTCGGGCTGACGATGGGGCAGTGGCTGTGCCTGCCGATGGTGGCCGGCGGGCTCGCGCTTTTCTGGTGGAGCCGACGCTAGCGCCGGTGGCTCCCGATCGGGAGCCAATATCGCCTTTCCTCTGTTCTCACCAAGGCCGCTAAGCGAGCGCCTCGGACAGCAGGCGCGCCACGTGCCAGGCCTCCCGGCGCGTGCCGTCGGCGATCTGGTGGCGGCAGCTCGTGCCGTCGGCCACGACCAGCGCCTGCGGCGCTTTCCTCACCGCGGGAAGCAGGGCGAGCTCGGCCATCTTCATCGACACGTCGTAGTGCTCGGCCTCGTAGCCGAAGCTGCCCGCCATGCCGCAGCAACTGCTCTGCACCAATTGAATTTCCAGCCCGGGAACCATAGACAAGACCTTCTGCACGGCGGGCATCGCGTCGAAGGCTTTCTGGTGGCAATGGCCGTGCAGCAGCACCTCGCGCTTCATCTCCTTGAAGCGCAGCTTCCCGGGCTCGCGGGCGAGGAATTCCTCGAACAGGAAGGCGTTCTGCGCCAGGACCTCGCTGCCCTTGAGCATGACCCCGTACTCGTCGCGCAGGCTGAGCAGGCACGAAGGCTCGAGCCCGATGATCGGGATGCCGCGCGCCGCCCAGGGCCCGAGCGCCTCCATCACGCGCCGCGCCTCCACCTTCGCTTCCTCGACCAAGCCGGCGGCGAGGAAGGTTCGTCCGCAGCACAGCGGGCGGCCGGCGAGCACCGGTTCGGCGACGTGCACGCGGCAGCCCGCGGCCTCGAGCACCCGGATCGCGGCGCGCGCGTTCTCGGGCTCGAACCAGCGGTTGAAGCTGTCGACGAACAGCAGCACGTCGCGGCTGCCGCTCTTCGCCCAGGCGCGCTCCACGAAGTGGTCGCGTCGCCAGCGCGGCAGCGCGCGCCGCGGCGAGAAGCCGAGCGCGTTCTTCAGCAGCCCGGCGGCGAGGTTCGAGAGCGGCGCGGCGCGCGCCGCCCAGGGCGCATAGCGCGGCAGGTACGCGATCGCGCGATCGCGCAGGCTGAGGGCATGGCTGCGGCGGTAATGCGCGAGGAACTCGATCTTCATGCGCGCCATGTCCACGCCGGTCGGGCATTCGCGCTTGCAGCCCTTGCACGACACGCACAGGTCGAGCGCCTCCTTGACCGAGTCGAGCTCGAGCTGACCGGAAAGGGCGAGCCTCAGCGTATTGGCCCTGCCGCGCGTCACATGCACCTCGTCCATCGTGGCGCGATACGAGGGGCACATGGTGCCGGCGTCGAACTTGCGGCAATGGCCGTTGTTGTTGCACATCTCGGCGGCCTTGTCGTAGCCGCCCCACTGCGACCAGTCGAGCGCCGCTGGGGGCACGCGCGTCTCGTAGCCGGGCCCGAAGCGGAACAGGCGCCGGTCGTCCATGCGCGGCGGGGCGACGATCTTGCCCGGGTTCATCAGCCCTTTCGGGTCGAGCCAGGACTTGATCTCGGCGAGCGCCGCCGTCAGCCGCGGGCCGAAGAAAGGCGCGATCCATTCGGAGCGCACCAGCCCGTCGCCGTGCTCGCCGGAGTAGGCGCCCTTGAACTCCTTCACCATGGCGCAGGCTTCCTCGGCGATGGCGCGCATCTTCTGCGCGCCATCGCGGCGCATGTCGAGCACCGGGCGCACGTGCAGGGTGCCGACCGACGCGTGCGCGTACCAGGTGCCGCGCGTGCCGTGTTTCTCGAACACGCGCGTCAGGCGCTCGGTGTACTCCGCGAGGTGCTCGAGCGGCACCGCGCAGTCCTCGATGAAGGACACGGGCTTGCCGTCGCCTTTCATCGACATCATGATGTTCAGGCCGGCCTTGCGCACCTCCCACAGGTCGCGCTGCTGCCTTGCATCGGCGACTTCGAGCACGCTGCCCGGCAGGCCGAGGTCGGCCATCAGCTGCACCAGGCTTTTGAGCTTTTTCTCCTGTTCGGAAAATTCCTCCCCTGAAAATTCGACCAGCAGGATCGCGTCGGGCTCGCCCTTGATGAAGGCCTCCACCGTCTTGCGGAACGCGCCGATCTCGCGCGCGAGATCGATCATGGTGCGATCGACCAGCTCGACCGCGCTCGGGCCGAGCTTGACGATGTGGCGCGTGAGATCCATCGCGGTGTAGAACTTCGGGAAGTGGCACACGCCCAGAGCGCGTGCCGGCGGGATGCGCGCGAGCTTGAGGTGCAGCCGCTCGGAATAGGCGAGCGTGCCTTCGGAGCCGACCAGCAGATGCGCGGCGTTGGCGTGCGGCGGGCCGAGATGGTCGAGGTTGTAGCCCGCCACCCTGCGCAAGAGCTTCGGGAAGCGCGCTTCGATCTCCTCCTTTTCGCGCTCGTACAAAGAACGAAGCTTGTTGA
>Ga0209640_10003898_pt1 | contig 13109 bp, 10 predicted proteins | sample RifCSP10_1_FD_184018 | JGI IMG/M metagenome (GOLD analysis project Ga0209640, IMG submission 184018) | Soil microbial communities from Rifle, Colorado - Rifle CSP2_sed 10_1 (SPAdes) (version 2) | ecosystem: Environmental > Terrestrial > Deep subsurface > Rock core/Sediment | place: Rifle...
TGTCTCCTGCCGGGGGACGCCACAAGTACGTCCCTGCAGGCTCGACTGCGGCCATCCCTGGCCGCAGACGCCCCCGGCAAGAGACACCAGCACCGCTTTAACCCATGCTGCACACGGGGTTGAGTAGTTACCATACAATTAGCTAACCATGAACATCCCAGCGAACCATGCTCAATCCTGAGAGTACCAAGCCTATGACGTCATTTATCAACGCATTGTTCGTGCTGACACTCTTGTTGCCACTATCTTTATTGTTGCCGGCGTGTGGTGGCGACAAACAGCCCGCGGACAAAGAAAGTATGGAAAAGCCCGCCCCGCAACCACCGGCCGCGGATGCCGCGCGCGGTGAGCAAACTGCCCAAGGTTGTTTTAAATGCCATCCGGCCGATGGCCATATCGTCAACGAGGCATATCCGCAAATTAACGGCTTACCGCAGGACTATTTGCATAAAAGCCTGCTGGATTATTCAACCGGCGCGCGCAAGCATGAAGAGATGAATCAAGCGGTGCAGCCATTAGATAAACAACAGATTCTGGAAGTCGCCGCGTATTACAGTTCGTTGAAAACACCCTGGAAAATCCGCGTTGCGGGCATCGGCAAACCAAGCGCCGCCCCAAGCGCCAGGGACATTGACGCCGGCAAGGAACTCGCGGGTCCCTGTATGTCGTGTCATGGCCAGAACGGCAACAGCACCACGGAAGGGGTGCCAAGCCTGGCCGGCCTGAGCCGCAAATATCTGACTAGCGCAATGGTGGGTTATTTTACCGGCCTGCGGGACGACGACATTATGAAAGTGTTCAAGGATGCGTTGGACAAGGATAAGATCGCCAAACTGGGGGCCTTCTTTTCGGTTCAGCAGCGCACATTATCCGCGCTGCCGATACACGGCAATGCCGCTGCCGGTGAAAAACTGGCGAACCAGCACTGCATTGGCTGTCATGGTGAAGGCGGCAATAGTTTTCTGAAAGAGTTTCCCAGCCTGGCCGGCCAAAATTACAAATTTCTATACGAGGCGATCCTGTCCTACACCAATGGCAAACGCAAAAATCGGGGCATGCAAACCGCGGTTAGAGAGCTATCCAACACCAATGTGAAAAATCTTGCCGCTTACTACGCCACGCAAATGCTGGCTCCGCCACAGCCCGCGGCGGTTGACTCGAACGAACCCAAGCAGGCAGCGGCTAATGCCGCTAAATCCTGTTTTGGTTGTCACGGCAAGGACGGTAACAGCCGCAGCGCCGGCACTCCCAATCTGAGCGGCTTGCATCCGGCGTACCTTGCTAACGCGATCACCCAGTATCAGACCAATGACAGGCAGCATACATTAATGAAAAATTTTGCCGGCGGTCTGGATGCCCTGCAAATCGAACTGACCAGCATCCACTTCGGCAGCCAGGAACCAACCGCGAGGTTCAATGCCGGCAAAGGCAACCCAGAGAACGCCAAGGACGTTATCGGCGGCTGTGAAAGCTGCCATGGCGCAAAAGGCGTCAGCTCTACAAAAACTCCTGGGTTGGCGGGACAGGACGCGACATACCTGCGGGCGGCACTGGCAAGTTATAAAAACAAATCACGTAACAACAGTGAAATGCAAAACGCTGTCGCGGGGTTATCCGATCAGGATTTTACGAATCTTGCCAGCTATTTCGCCGCGCAAACGCCGGTAAAACCGCCAGTCAGCCCGTTACAAACTCCCTTGCAATTGGCTGAGAAATGCAACCGCTGTCACGGCGTTACGCTAGACAATCCGGAAATGCCGGTACCAAGGATCGCCGGGCAATCCGAAGCGTATTTGCTCAAAACCTTGTATGACTACAAAACCAAGGCGCGCGACAACTCCGCTATGTTCGCCATGCTGGATGTGCTAAGCAACTGGGAAATTGCACAGCTGGCGGGTTATTACGCGCGCTTGAACAGCGACGGAAACTAGCCGTTAACTCTGCCCATGACTCCGATAATTCTCAGCACGCTCAATGCGCGTTTTATCCATAGCGCACTGGGTCTGCGCTATCTCTACGCCAATCTGGGGAATCTCCAGGCACAGGCGTCGATTATCGAGTTCACCATCGACAGCCGCCCCATCGATGTCGCTGAGAAACTGTTAAAGCTGCAACCCAGAATCATCGGCTTCGGCGTTTATATCTGGAACATCGAACAGACGACGTATACCGTTGCACTGCTGAAAAAACTCAGCCCGGAAACCATCATCGTGCTGGGTGGGCCGGAAGTCAGCTTTGAGCACGAACAACAGGCGATTGTCGCGCTTGCGGATTATGTGATTAATGGCGCCGCGGACCTGGAATTTTATCGTTTGTGCGCGGAAATTCTGGGTAGTGACGACAACAAAGCACGCATCCCACGCGATAAGATTACTCAGCCGCGCGAATTTCAATTATCGGAAATAACCCTTCCCTACGCCTATTATTCAAAACTGGATATTGCCAATCGAGTAATCTATGTCGAAGCGTCCCGCGGCTGTCCATTTAAATGCGAATTTTGCCTGTCCGCGCTGGATAAAACCGCGTGGCCGTTTGACCTGGAGCTGTTTCTCGGTGAAATGCAAAAACTGTATGCGCGTGGCGTGCGCCAATTCAAGTTCGTTGACCGCACGTTTAACCTGAAAACCAGCACCACCACCCGGATTCTGGAATTTTTTCTCCAACGCCTGGATAAGGATCTGTTCCTGCACTTTGAATTCATCCCCGATCATCTGCCGGAAGCACTGAAAGATATAATCCGCCGGTTTCCGGAACACAGCCTGCAGTTTGAAATCGGCATTCAAACTTTTAATCCCGCCGTGCAGCAGATTATCAGCCGCAAACAGGATAACGACAAAGCCATGGACAATATCCGCTGGCTGAGGAACGAAACCCATGCCCATTTACACACCGATTTGATCGCGGGACTGCCGGGAGAGGACATCAATAGTTTTGCTCAAGGCTTTAATCAACTGGTTGCGCTCAAGCCGCATGAAATACAGGTGGGCATACTGAAACGCCTGCGCGGCGCGCCGATTATCCGCCATACCGGCGCGTTTCACATGGTGTATAACCCCAATCCGCCTTACAACATTCTCAGCACCAAAGACATTGATTTTTCCACTATGCAGTCCCTGTCCCGTTTTGCGCGTTATTGGGACATGATCGCCAATTCCGGCCGGTTCAATGAAACCCTGTCCTTGATTCTGGGCGATGATGCGTTCCACCGGTTTACGAAACTGAGTGACTGGCTCTACGCCACCACGGAACAAACGCACCGTATCGCGTTGGTCCGGCTTTTTAACCTGGTATATGACGCGTTGAACACGGAATTCGCGCTGGATGGTGAACTCATTGGGAACGCGATGGCAAACGATTACGCCCGCTCCGGCCTGAGCGACAAACCCGCGTTTTTAAGCAAACCGCATCAACCGCCGGAAGCCAGTAAAAACCCGCCGCGCAAAGGCGCACAACGTCAAAGCCGGCACGGAAAAAATCCCGTCTAACGGCTCATTAAGTTTGCGACTAAAGCCTTATCCTTCACACCAGCATTGTTTATCATTTGCCACGCAGTCTGATAGCCGAGTTCCCGGTATGCTTCAAATTGTTTCTCATCAAAGAACTAATCACTGGCTCAACCATCGCACCCCGAGTACTTGAGTAATGAACGACCAGGGATAGCGGTTATGCCCGCCGGCAAGCGATGATGAAACAGGCGAGACTAGTGTAAAATGCTTTTAGCGGTCCGAACTCAGGAGTTTATTAATAGGCGATTTGTACTACGGTATTGCGGCCTTTCTTTTTCGCGTTATACATGGCCGAGTCGGCTTTCTGCAACAGTGTTTCGATATCATAGGGCACCGAGGAGAAATTATTTTTCGCGGGATGCAACAAGCCAATGCTGACGGTCGTTTTTATTTTCTGATTTTGCCATTTGAAATCGTAGTTTTGCAGATAGGCGCGGATTTCGCTCGCGCGCATCATACCGATATCGGCGACACAATTCATCTGAATGACAAATTCATCACCGCCGTAACGCGCAACCAGATCATTGGGACGCATATTCATTTTTAGGATAGGCGCAATCTGAACCAGCACCGCATCACCCGCGGCGTGACCGAATCGATCGTTGATATCCTTGAAGTTATCGATATCAATTAACATAATGCATATAGGCTCGGTCAACTCTGTTTGCCGCGCCAGCAACTGGTTAAGGCTTTTTTCAAAATGGCGCCGGTTTGCCAGTTCGGTTAAATAATCACTTTTCGCGAGATGCTCCAGCCGCCGGTTGGCTTCACGCAGTTTTTGGGTTGCCGCTTCGATTTTAACCTGCAGCGATTGATTGAGTTCGTTTACCTGCGCGCGTGATTGTTGCAAACCGGAAACCACCTTGCGAAAACCCTGATCCAGCTGACTGATTTCTTTTGGCGCATGTCCAGGTATCGCGGGGATATCACCGTAAAAATCGTTGGCCTCCAGTTCATCGGCGGCTTTGGCCAGACGATTAATGGGTACCGTGATCCAGCGTGCGAGCGGAACCGCCAAAAATAACGCAAGCATTAGCCCGACAACGCCCCACGCAAATTGGGAACGCAGTAATGCATTGACTTGTGCTTCGACTTCCCGTTTGGGTTGCGGCACCATAATGCCCCAGCCAATCTTCGGCACTGCGGTATATCCGGCCACCATTTGCTGTTTTACAAAGGGCGAATAGAATTCGGTAACCCCGGTTCTTCCTTCCATCATTAACCGCACCACCGGCAGATCGGACAAATCCTGAATGTCCTCCATCCACTTCGGGTTGGGATGCGCAATCACGTGCCCGGTTTTGTCAACAATCGCCGAATGGCCTTGTTCACCGAAATGAATATTTTTCCGCAGTTGCTCGATTAGATCAATCCGCAATTCCGTGAGCAACACGCCGGTAACCGAACCCGTTTGAGCCTGAAGGGGATGAGATAACACGATCGTTGGTTCTCCGGAGATGGGACTGCGCTTGATGCCGGATAGAGCCCAGGTTGCGCTATCCCGGCTTTGTAAAAAACATTGCTCTTCGGAAAACACGTTCTTGCGCTCGGGCGGTGTTTGACCCGGCCGCTGCGCAAGAACATGCATATCACCGTTGAGCGCGATCAACGACAGCGACCGTAAACCGCCCATGTGTTTTAAAGCATTATCAAGCTTGTGCTGGACCTGGTTAAGATTCTTGGCATGGAATACATCATCGATTGCATTAAATTCATTGGCTATTAACGCCAGTAAATTGTGATGGTCATCGATATAGATGGAAATGGGGGACGCCAGGTTTTCGGCTAACAAGCGGTGTTTTTCGTTAATCTCGCGCCAGGCGTTGTTCCAGGCTTCCTGGTAAAGTTTGAACGCCAAAAAACCTACTGGCACGCATGCAATAAACAAAAATCCCAACACCAGTAGTCGCTGCACCGGTTGGGAAAAAACTGTTCTGCCAAGTCGTTTTTGTTGCGGCATTTACATCTCACTAAGACCTAATCGAGCTAAGTGGCAGGCCATACAAAAGCATTGAAATCCCCGCAGCCACGGACGCTCCCCCAATCAACACATTGGGCGCAATTTCTTTACTTTTATACTCAATATGTTGTCTTACTTTTTCTCGCCCTTTACCCGATTGGCTGGTATAAATATAGCTGAGTAACACGATTTTTGTGGATCCCCTGAACAAAATTTGTTTCGCCGCCAATAAAATAAACTGAATAAGGCTCGGGGCATGCTGGTTTGAATGTGGCGTTACTTAACCTGGCGCCCGCAAAGAGACGGCCAGTTTTTTTATATCTTCAATTATGTCGCGAATTTCGGCTTGTTGCCGCTGGATGCTTTGCAATAACTCCAGCTGAGTGACGGCACGATTTAGATTATCGTTGGGACTGTTCACCTTGAAGTAACGATCTCCCTGTAAATAATCGGTGTAGAACCGCAACCCCAGCTCAAAGGGTAATAACTGGATCGCCGGAAACAGATAGTCAAAATCCTGTGTTTCCAGAAACGATGCCGCCGCCGAAACATAAGCTTCCAATATCGCGCGGCATACCCCGGTATCAAATTCGATATTTGCGGTGGAGCCAGGCATTTCGCCGCCGCGATTACAACAAGAGCGCAGGCAATCGGCAATGTCGTAGTGAATCAGCCCGGGTTTTACCGTGTCCAGGTCGATAATACTCACCGCCCGGCCCGACCGGGTGTCAAACAGCATATTATTCAGCTTTGGATCACCATGCATGACACGCGTGGTTAACGGCGGTGTTGCGTTTACCAGTACGCAGGCCAGGTCGCGGTTGGCCGCAATGACCTCTTCGCAATAACGCCACGCTTCGTTGTCCGTGCCGCTATCCCTATTGTTCCCGGCGCGTGCGGCGGTGACCGGATCCGCGATGACTCGTGCATAGTGCCGCAGATAATTCGGTGTAATATGAAAACCCGGCAAGGTGTCATAGAGTTGCGCGATCGGCAAATTGTGCACCCGTTGATGAAACGTCCCCAATACTGTTCCGGCCTCGGTGGCTTGGCGTAAACTCTCCACGGTATCAAAACTTTCCGTGCCTTCGATAAAAGTCATTGCCCGCCAGATATCCCCCTCCGCATCCCGGTAATAATTGTCGCCCGCGTGCGTCGCATAGAGCTGGGGCAACAGAAAATACTGATCAGCCTGATCGTCCGGTTCCTGTTGCGCGGCATGCTGTAACAACAGCTGCAGGTTGTGTATGACTTGCACCGGCTGCGGGAACACTTGGCGGTTGATGCGCTGCAAAATGGCGCGTTTGCCTGATCGTGGAGGTAAGCACGATGAAAAAACCACAGGCCCAGGATTAGTGAATGTCACGACATAAGTGTCGTTGATAATGCCGGAACCAAATGGCTGGACCTGGTCCACCACACCCGGGAAACGAAATTGCTCGGCAATGGTTAACAGCGCTGACATGACAATTAGTCGTGGTGCAATTCAGGAATTTCTGAAGCTTTGACCGCGATTGCTTTCGTCGATAGTGTTTTTATCGACTTTGTCATTATTGCCATTGTTTTTATCGGAACCAAACAATTTTTCCAGTTCGGATTTTGCCTTTTCCGGATCATCACCGGATGTGGCGGCGGCCCCACTACCGCCAAATAAAGTATCCAGCGCGTTTTTAGCGACCGCTGCCGCTGTTGTGTCACGCGCCTGAAAAGCATTGGCTTTCACCTGGAACAACTCGCAAAAATTGGCTTTTTCTTTTTCGTAGACCGGTTCCGCGATCGGTTCCTGACATTGATTACTGCGGGTCTTATCGTAGAATTTACATAGTCTGCACACGTGCAAATGGGCGCCACAGGACGAACAACTGGCATGCCGCGCCAGGGGATACGGCAAATCGGCAATGGAAGCACCGCATTTCCAGCAGACCAGGTTATCCGGCATCCGTTGTTCTCCATGTTCTTCGCCAATTAGGCTAGGTATTCCTAATCTTAGTCCGTATTTGCAGCCTCGTCGATGCGGCAACTGAAGGCGGAAAAGGAATACGCGTCCATTGGCGCCATCGAACACGCGGGAGATATTCCCCCTAACATGGCTTTATCGTGCAATACAAATGTTGGTGAATTACTCGATACTACGGGTACAGCTAACTGCGGGCAAAAAAAATGCGTATAGCGACAAGTCGCTATACGCTTCTCTTACGAAAAGAAAGCTAAAGAACCTAAACAGTGTAGTTATTTTTTTTACAATATTCAACTTTTAAATATCAAAATTTTGTTTTGATATAGACGCCGAACCAGACGTGGCGGGTGTAATGATCCTCACAGAGCGCTGGTTCACTTTGTCCGCCAGCGGTTTCCCGCTCCGCTCGTTATATTTATGAATTGAGGAACCGCAACGTTAGTGTGGTTCGCTCGATTGGATCATTAATAAGGCCCAGTGTGGCGAGTGCCCCTGCATACGGCGAGACTCTTTCAATCCGCAAGTAGTAGTTATGACCGTCCTGTTGCAGCCCGTTTCCCCCGATGTGAAACCCGCTTGCTCTGCCTGGACAAGGGTGATAAATCCTGTCACTTGAGCGACGCTGATAACGGTCCAACTCCGCGCATAAGCGCAGCACTAGTGATAATGGGTATTCATCTACTGGCTAACACAGTGTTGCCGCGGGTAATAACTTATGGCATCAGCGAGGCAAACATTGACATCATCGGGTTTCGCCAGACCTTGCCCGGTCAGCGGATTAATCAGAGTTGCTGCGGCCTGAGATCCCGAGTTGTCTTGTTTTATTATCAAAAAGCAGGACATTTCGTTCACGTTGCATTAATCGCGAGGCCGATATACTCCCTGCTCGACTTTATTCACCGATTAAATAATGAACATTCTTGGTGTCTGTATTGGATATTATTTAATCGATTTAATACCAGCGTGCTTTAACTTATTAATATTTAATCAAATAGTAGATGTACTATCGTTTCAATATTCTAGAATTGCATTAAGCGTACGTTCAGTTATAGGCGAGTAGTATAATAATCACCTCTAATGTAACACTAACCCCCTAGTTACATTTAGACGCTCCCTTAAAAGCCCGCTCCCCCGCGGGCTTTTCTTTTTGCCCCGGCTGTATTCGCCGAAAAAATTCTTGTGGAAAGCCGTAGTGGGTCCGTACCGATATTAATAAAGTTAAAAAGCGACGCGCCGTAGTGGGCGTTTTTATTGGACGTAAACGCGGCAACAATTAATTCTTGGTTTCTTTGGTGTAAAAAACGCCGGGAATCCAGCTTTTATGCAATTTGGTGGTCTTCTGAAATTCTTTTTGCATAGCTTCGTTATTGTTGTGATCAAATGCGAAGTGCGATAGCCCCACACGCACAACATCCCCATCCTGCAATTTGCATTCAGTGATTGCCTTGTTGTTAACAAAGGTCTTGTTTGTGCTCTGTAGATCCTGAATGCGATATTCTTTAACAGCTTCGTTATCGGACACAGTGACGGCGGTGATGACGGCGTGGTGGCTACTGACGGTTTCATCATGCAATATGACATCATTGTCCGACGCCCTGCCAATTTTTAACGTGGATTGGGTCATGGAGTATTCTTCCAGAACCTCCCCATTTTGAGTTTTTACCAGTTTAGCCATTGATTCTGCTCACCGTTACAATGTATGCGAGGATCGGGTTTGTACGCGAGTTTTATATCGGCATAGTGTTACCCTTTCATAGTGCTTTTGTTGTGAGAATCATCTCAGTTTTGAAGGTTTCACCCGCTCGCCTGCGAGAGTGAAATCACCTGTTATCGAAAAGCGTTGCATACGCGGAAGCGGTGGGGGTATGCCGATTTAGTGGTTGATTTTTATTACAAAAAACTGTTAGCGTCTACTGTATGACGGCAAGAGAATCAATTATCCAGTTTCGGGAAATTTTCCGATTATTTCATCACATTATCTTCAGCATCGAATCAAACCTTATTAAGGTGTTTCCCTCGCATCATTGAACACAGGCACCACCCTATGGCAATCGATTTCGACAGTGTGAAAAGAAGCTACGGACGATGTATATTCACGCGTGAGGCCAAGGAAAAATTTTTTCACCATTTTTATGACACCTTGCTCAACAGTCATCCCGCTATTGGCGCCATGTTCAGTAATACCAGTTGGGACAAGCAGATTAACATACTGAAAAACGCGATCAGTTTCACGATCATGTATGCGGAGAAACAGGACGAACTGGCAAAAGATGTGCTCACCCGGGTGCGTAAAAGCCATTCCAGGGAGCGGCACAACGTCGAGCCGGAGTATTACACGCATTGGCTAAACAGCCTGGTTAAGACCTTGCGGGTCTGCGATCCCAACTTCAATGATCCGCTGGAACAACATTGGCGGGACATGATGCAAATAAGTATCGACTATATTGTTGCCGGTTATTAATTCTCAGCACACAAACATTGGACCCGTTAGTGGGTTCCCATCGGATAGATACCTGCAAGAAACTGCTCCAACCCCTTTTCATACTGAGCTTGGCTATGCAAAAATCCGGAATTATGATCACCGTGGATGTCCATCATTTGCTTGGGCTGGCCGGCCGCCTCATAGACTTTGCGCCCCAGCGAATAAGGGATAATCTCGTCGTCCGGACTGTGAATCACCAACACTGGATAATTGACTGCTTTAATGAATGCCTCGGTATTAAAATCAAACCGCATCGGAATAAAGTAAGAAAATACGGGAAATAATTCACGCGCCATGTCCTTCGCCGAACTGAATGTCGATTCCAGAATGACCCCGCCGGCATTGATCTCCGCCGCTAGCTTTGCCGCAACCGCGCCGCCCAATGACCTGCCAAACAAAATGACGTTCTTGTCACTGATTCCCCTGATTTGTGTTAAGTAGCGCCAAACAGCCCGGGCATCTTCATACAGGCCGTCTTCGGCCGGTCTGCCCTCACTTTGCCCGTATCCACGGTAATCAAATATCAACACGTTCAAGCCAAGCTTGTGAAAAATTCTGAGCGAATCACCGCGATGGGAAATATTACCGGCGTTGCCATGAAAAAATAGCAAGGTTTTATCCGTGTCATGCCGGGGAATAAACCAGGCATGCAAGCGGACTTCATCCGAAGTTTTTATGATGACATCCTCATAACTCATGCCCCAATCGCCGGGTGTTTCACGCAATTCCTTAATCGGGAAAAAAATCATGCCCGGCTGATTCACATACATAAAGCCGCTAAAGATCGCGATAATCAGCACCAGTGTGGTCAAAACACTCACAATATTCATTCACTCTTTGCTTTTCGTGGCGACACGCAATTGGAATTCTTCTGGGCTAACGCTTAGCTGTATACCCTTTACGACTGTATTACGCTGCATGTTAACGTAACACGCATCCTGGCTTGTGACTGTAAATCCAGCTAACAACCTGCATAGTGACGTCATCGATCAAAAAAATAACCAAAGAACTTTTTGTGCAATCCGCATTTGCTGCCGCACAATACCAAAGAACGGGCAGTGCTTGTTTCGCTCGCGGCACAACACCTTATTGGTGTCGAAAGCGATGGCTCGCCGCTGAACACTGCGCTGGCCAATGCGTTGATAGACGATGACCGTGGCGAAGCCTGGTATACCATACGCTATTCCCTGTATGACAGTGCGCTGCCCGGCAAAGCCGTTGTCAAGCAGCGCCTTTTTGAAAGTGAAATATTTGGGATTTATGACCAGGGTGTTGCCAGCAACAATATCGAACGCGGGCAGTGCAAGAAACTATACGCCATGTACAACCAGCATAAAAACCACATCCTGCAGTTCGAGCGCAATTATAACTACCTCATCGCGGAAGCCAACCTGGAATTGGGTTTAACCGGTAATCAGCAAATTAAAAATCTGGAACAGAGCTTCAGCACAGCATACAACTATATTCGCAACATTCCACACAACATGCCATCGCCGGTCAATAAATACGTCGCGCAAATTGAAGAGGGCCTTGATGAGTTGGTTGATTTCTGGGCCCGCCGGGATGACCTGGAATATTCAATCGCATTGGCCAGTTAGACAGTCTCCCCCGTAGCAGTAGTTGAGGTCATGCAACTACATCACTGACAGGCGTGGATTCGTAGGCCTTGCATTTATAGCTTGCGAATCCACCCTTTTTTATTGCTAATAAAACGCCTTAACGGCCCCGCTGGCAGCCTTTCAACCTCGCTTCGCAGTGCGATGCTAAACAGGTCACAGGCAAATTGTCATTACGTTAGTGCGTTTGAGGCGTTTAAACAGGCGTTGGTTGCGGTTTTGGGGTTTTTATTTGCTTTTGCCGGTTCGAGAAGTCCAGCATGCGTTGAATAGGAATTACCGCTTTTTTGCGGATGTCCTCATCGATGTGAATTTCGTTTGCGCCGGTTTCCAGAACGTGCGCCAGCTTTTCCAGGCTGTTCATCGCCATCCAGGGGCAGTGGCCGCACATGGTGCAGGTTGGGCTGATTCCACCGGTAGGGGCAACCAGAAATTTCTTGCCGGGCGCCGCCTCTTTCATCTTGTGGAAAATTCCATAATCGGTTGCCACGATCAAGGTATCAGACTTGGAATCACGCGCCGCATTGATCAGCTTTGTTGTCGAGCCAACCACATCCGCCAGTTCGATCACGTCTTCGGGCGATTCGGGATGCACCAAGACCTCGGCGCCGGGATTTTTCGCCATCAGTTCCCTTAACTCCCGCGCCCGGAATTCATCGTGCACCACACAAAAGCCTTGCCAATTAATCATGTCCGCGCCGGTTTGCTGTTGCACGTAATGCCCCAAATGCTTGTCCGGCGCAAAGATAATTTTTTCGCCCTGCTCTTTCAGATAATTAACAATATCAACCGCATTGGATGAAGTGACCACCCAGTCCGCGCGCGCTTTAACTGCAGCGCTCGTATTAGCGTAGACAACGACTTTGTGGCCGGGGTGTTCATCACAGAACGCGCTGAATTCCGCTGCTGGACAGGCCAGGTCCAGGGAACAGGTGGCTTCCAGGTCAGGCATCAGAACGCGCTTTTCAGGATTAAGAATTTTGGCGGTTTCACCCATGAATTTCACGCCGACAATCACCAGGGTTTGGGCAGGATGGCGATTGCCAAAATCCGCCATGTTGAGGGAATCCGCCACGTGACCGCCGGTTTCGTCCGCCAGGACCTGCAAATGCTCCTCTGTGTAGTAATGAGCGATAATGACTGCATTCTTTTGCTTGAGCAGGGCTTTGATATGCTGGACCAACTGCCTGGAATCACCGGACGGAGGCACCGGTTGCGCTGCGTGTTCGGCTAACGCAATAATGGAATCCCGTAATTTTAATGGTACATCTACCGCGTTATTCATAGGTCCGGCTCATCAATGTAGGTATGCTTGAATACTGCCAAAACTAATTTCAGAATTAAATAGAAAAAAGCCTAATAATCCAATTATTTTCGTTTAATCAGCCACTTTTGCACCCAAAAACGTGGAAATAATCTGTTGAAAAAACGCGTATTGTATTGGTTAGATATTTTTCCTTCCGATTATCAGGCTGATATAATGGCTTAGTGTGTAAATTCAAGCATACGTTCAACCGTAAGTTCAACCATAAATTCCACCATCTGCTAACCCATCTAACAAAACATCTAAAGCATCAGTCGCGCTTGA
>Ga0209640_10003900_pt1 | contig 13103 bp, 6 predicted proteins | sample RifCSP10_1_FD_184018 | JGI IMG/M metagenome (GOLD analysis project Ga0209640, IMG submission 184018) | Soil microbial communities from Rifle, Colorado - Rifle CSP2_sed 10_1 (SPAdes) (version 2) | ecosystem: Environmental > Terrestrial > Deep subsurface > Rock core/Sediment | place: Rifle...
ACCTTCTCCATCCCGACGCGAGCAAGACGCATGCGAGATTCCTCAAGCCGGTCGGGATCCTCGGCGACAAGGACGAGGGGCTGGTCCAGGCCAAGCAATCGCGCGGCCCATGAAGCGTACTGGCCCGAGAGCCCGATGTTGATCGCTCCAGGCACATGGCCGGCGCCAAACTGCGCCGCTGGCCGAGTGTCAAGCACCAGAACACCTTCCGACTGGCGACTAACAACTTGCTGCGGTGAGAACGCAGGAAGCGGAGGCAGCTCTCCGAGCGCAGAAGCCCCGGCGCGGTTGATTTCGGCGTCGAGGGCGAAGTAGCCGGGGCGAGGCGGCAGATCGGTGGTGATCAGCCGGATGAATTCGTCCCGGTTCTTGGGCCGGAGAGCATAGTTGCGGGCGCGCTCGGCGCCGATGGTCGAGCGGCGCTCCGGACTGATGTTGCGTCCGCAGAGCGAACCGGCGCCGTGCGCCGGAAAGACTTCGACGGGATCGGGAAGGCGGAGCAGTTTTTCATGCAGGCTGTCGTAGAGCATCCCGGCCAATTGCTGGGGCGTGAATTCGCGCGAGAGGTCTGGGCGTCCGACGTCGCCGATAAACAGCGTGTCGCCGGTGAGCACGGCCCAGGGCTCGGGAGAGCGGTCGAGGTCGGTGACCAGCACGCACAAACTTTCGGGTGTGTGGCCGGGAGTCTCGAGGAAACGCAAGCGGCAGCGGCCGAAGGCGATCTCATCGCCGTCGCGGACGCCGTGGTGCGGAAAGGCGGCACCGGCGCGGGCCCCGATGTGAATGGTGGCGCCGGTGCGTACCGCCAGATCGCGATGGCCGGAAACAAAATCGGCGTGGAGATGGGTCTCGATGATGTGGGCGATGCGCAGCCCCTGGCGCGCAGCCTCGTCGAGGTAGAGCTCGACGTCGCGCTGCGGGTCCACCACCACCGCGATGCCTTCCGAGCCGAGCATGTAGGAAGCATGGGCCAGGCAGGCCAGATAGAACTGCTCAAAGTACATCGCGCGCCTCCTTCGGGCATGTCAGAGAAACTGATTCCAGTATAGCAGTGCGGATTTGCGGTGCGCAGGGCGTTGCTTGTCACCCAGGCAGCGATTGCGTAGAATCGCGGTTTCTTCGGCCGTCGAGCACGGCATCGCCACGGGAGAGGTGCATGGGGAAACGCATCGCCGCAAGAATCACCGGAATCGCCGGCTACGTGCCGCCACGGGTGTTGAGCAATGCGGACCTGGAGAAGATGGTGGAAACGACCGACGGGTGGATACGCGAGCGAACCGGAATCGCCGAACGGCATATCGCCGATAAGGGGGTGGCCACTTCCCACTTGGCGACCATGGCCGCACAAGAACTCTTGAAACAAACAAACACGGCGCCCGAGGAGATTGACCTGATCGTAACGGCCACGGTCACGCCAGACATGCTGTTTCCGGCGACCGCCTGTCTGATCCAGAACCGCCTCGGCGCCACGCGCGCTTGGGGCTTCGACCTTTCCGCAGCCTGCTCGGGATTCCTCTACGCGCTGACGGTGGGGGCACAGTTTGCCGGCGCGGGGACGCACCGCAAGGTTCTGGTCATCGGCAGCGACGTGATGAGCTCGATCATTGATTACAAGGATCGAAACACGTGCGTGCTTTTCGGCGACGGGGCGGGCGCGGTGCTGATCGAGCCGGCGGAATCCGGCGGACCCTGCATCCTCGATTTTCATCACGATATTGACGGCTCCGGCGGGGAGTTTCTGTTCATGCCCGGAGGCGGCTCGCTGCATCCCCCGACGCATGACACGGTGAACGAAAACATGCACGTCGTCCACCAGGCGGGCTCGCAGGTATTCAAGTACGCGGTGCGCCGGATGTCTGAAGTCGCTTGCCAATTGCTGGAAGAGAACGGCTTTTCGACGCGCGACCTGGCGTTGGTGGTACCGCACCAGGCCAATCTGCGAATCATTCAGGCCATGCAGGAACGGCTGGGCCTGGACAGCGCGAAGGTGATGGTGAATATCGAACGCTTCGGGAACACGACGGGCGGGACCATCCCGCTGGGGCTGCGCGACGCTGTGGCCCAGGGCCGTCTGCACAAGGGCGACCTGGTGATGCTGCTGGCCGTCGGTGCAGGCTTTACCACGGGCGGCATGCTGCTGCGCTGGGCGTTCTAGTAGCTTGTTGAAGAACTCTGGCTCAGGATTTCCTCCCGCTCGGCCCGGGGGCCTGGTCTTGGCGGCGAAAACTCTTGTCGCTGGTCCAGGCTTCCAGCAGCGTGCCGTCTACGGTGAAGTGTTCGTCCGACAGATACGGCTGGGCTCGCGCCAGCACGCGCTGGAAGAAAACCTCGGCCATCTCTTCGTTCAGTAGCCGCTCGCTGCGCACCGAGTAGTGTCAAAAAGAATGCCGATGCCGATTCACGTGGCGCTGTAGTTTACGTTGTCAACATAGAATGTCCTCGCCCAAGCCGTGGTCGCCAGAAAATGTGGCCCGAACTCGCGTGGTTCCCGTTGTACTGCGAGATACAATAGCTGGGCTAAATACGTGATAATGAAGAACTAGGGGTGGTTCGTTTTGTAATTTGGTCACCCCACTCTGGTCGTGCTCACCTTGATGGGGGCGGAGCCCGCGCTGCTACAACGAAACAGCGAGACGCCCCCTCGCCGATGGCGTGACAGACCGTGCAGCTTTCTTCAAAGAATTTAGCCGCGTCTTAAGCCCCGACGGATACCGGAAAAACCAATAGAAAGATAGGAAGTAATGTGGGGCATACCCTCAAAATCTCAGTGTGCGTAGGAATCCAGGTTGAGGGTCATGCCGAACCGTAATTCGCGGCCCGGTTGCGGGACCGGTTGCACGAGTGACTCAAACAGGCCTCGGTACAGCCGGTTCGTCAGATTTTCGATCCCAAGGTGGAAGTTGACGGAAGATACCCCGCCGGGCAGGCGAGCGCCCAGACCCCGTTCGCCGTGGGTAAGTTCATAGCCCCCACGCCACGCCATCGTGGTATAGCCTGAGATCGGTCGTTCGCCAATTGCGACGTGGTCTGTGCCTTTTGCCACCCGCATCTGCCATTCGCTCCAGGCTCGGCTCCCTCGCGGCACCCACCGCAGTCCCGCCTGCGCTACGAAGGGGGCAATGAACGACAAGCGCTGGCCGGTACCCCGATCCGTTCCTTGCTGCCAGGCCGTGGCTACCATCGGAGTCCACTGCGACCCGAGCCCACTGAGGAACATCTCCACCGTTGATTCAATCCCCTGAATGCGGGCTCGATTGATGTTTACATTCTGGCGTACGTCCGTTTGGCCAGGGAAACTGCAGGGGGGGGCAAGGTTACTGCAGAGGGTTTTGTTAATCAGGTCCTTTACCTGGCTAAGGAAGTAGTTCGCGGACACGCGCAACACACGATACTGGCCTCGGATGCCCAGATCCAACTGAGTTGATGTTTCCGGCTTCAGGTCGGGATTGGGGATCACAAAGCCCCCGCGGCTGGGAGCCGGGCCCACGAAATACCGCTCGAAGAGGTTCGGCTCGCGAAAGGCACGGGCCAGGTGGGAGGTCACGATCCAACCCGAACGAATTGTCAGGTTCCCGCCAAGACTGCCACTCCAGGCAGTATCAATCTGGCGCCGCTGGATGGTAGTGAACAAGTTGGGATCGAAGTTCTCCGTCTCCGAGGCATTCAGCCCAAAACGATCCAAGCGAATCCCGCCCATCAGGCGAAGCCGGCGGCTCAACTCAAACTGGTCTTGAAGGAACAAGCCAAAGTTGGAAAACGTGGAGTTGGGCGTGCTGGGAGCGCGGCTGGTCACCGTCACTTGGCCGCCGGCCGACTGCCGAAGCTGCAACCGGCTTTCCTGGCTGCGGTCACGGTAGGCGTTGCTTCCGTAGGTCAGGAGGTGCCGGCTGGAAGCACCGGTGACTTGCAGGTCAAGCCCTCGCGTTTCAATCCGGGTAACGGTATTGCTCAGTGAGTGGACGACAGGAGAAACCTTTACATCGCTGAATAAGTCTCGCGTCTGGTCCTGGCTATATAGCCGCACTTGTACCGCAGAAAACCAGCGCGAACGGAAGTTGCCGCCGTACCCGCCGCTGAATTTCTGGAGCTTGCTGAATGGAAAAGTGATAAGTCCAGACGAGGGGTTTGGTTCCAGACTAGGAAACGCGAAGTCGTAAGCTCCCCGGTGAAGAAACTTGCCGAAGAAGGAATGCTGGTGAGACGGATACAGGCGAATTTCTCCCAAGGCTCCGTTCTCATCCACGCCGCTGCCGTAAATCCGACCCACCGGAGAGTGGTAGTCGTTGATGCTGCCAAGCGATCCAGCGGCGCGAGCCGCCAGCCAGCGGTTGCTGCCGGAAAGCTCCACGTTCGTGCGGCGACCGTCGCTGTTGGGGAAGAACTCGGCCCCGAGCCGAGCGCCGAAGCGTGTCGTCTCGCTCGGTGTGGCTCCGCGGGTCCGAATATTCACCACACCGCCCAGGGCATCGCTGCCATAGAGCACCGAACCCGGCCCGCGGACAACTTCCATCTGCTCGACCTGGGAAAGATCCACCAACGAAGTTTCGATTCCCGTGTCAACCGTGGAAGTGCGCGAGTTGTTTAATCGCTCGCCATCAACCAGAACGAGGACCCGGTTGCTGTCCAGGCCGCGAATCACGGGGCGACTGCGGAAAGAGCCTGCACCGGTCCAGTTAACCCCCGGAATTGATTCGAGAGCCTGCGCCAAGTTGAGGGCGCCCTGGCGTTCCAGGGTCTGCGACGATAGGAGCGCGCTGGCCAGAGGGGTTTCGTAGGTCTCCTCCTCTTGCCGCGTAGCGGTGACCACGACGCCCTCATAGACACCAGCCACCGGCAGGCCAATCGTGATCGTCGCCCCGCTGTCTCCAATCTGTAGTGGAAGCTCCTGGCATTGAAACCCTGCGGCACAGGCTCCGAGACGATACGCGCCGGGCTCCAGATTGCGAAACTCGAACTCTCCCCGACCATCGCTGACAGCTTCGCGGAGGGATGACGCGCTATGGAAAGCTTTGCCAGAGGCGGCGCCGGGAGTGAAAAGGCGGACCTGAGCGTTGACGATCCGCAGCCCTTGCGGGTCAAGAACCTGTCCCGTCAATTCCGCAGCGCTCGCCGTCGGGCTGTTAACGAGAAGAAAGAAAATCGCAAATAAAACGCCGAGCGGGAACCGGTAGCCCGAGGTCAGGGATGCTGCCCGAACAGGCCGGATGGGCGCTTCTCCGTGCGTTCTCTCTACCCGAGAAATGCACAAGGCCACCCGGATTTTCCAGGCTATTCGCGCCAGCCAGTTCCTGACCCCGAGCATGGACGCACCCTCCAGTCAATAGACATCATGCGCCGTCTTGTACACTGGGTGCACCCTCCGGTCAATAGACATCCCGTGCCGTATTGTACACATTGAACTTGCCGGTGGGTGTCACCAGCCAGTCCCCCTTAATGCGCTGCTTCTCCTGGAGTGTCTTGTCGTCATAAACGACCAGCTCGCCCTGCTTGCCCCACACCGAAACCCAGACCTCCGAACCGCTCCTGTTGTAATCGAAGTGAGTTACCCGATCGTGGTCACTCACCGACCAGCACTTTTCGATCTGGCCGGTCTTCTTGGAGTAGACACAGACTTGGCGAGTGGCGTTTGGATCGTTCGACATCGGCGAATCCACCCATACCCACGGCGAGCGGGGATGCGTCTTCACGAACAGTGAACCCGTGGCCGGGAGCTTCACCTCTCGCACTACTTTCCACGCGTGCTGCGGTTTCTTTTCGGGATCGGCACCATAGACAGAAAGCTTGGCCTCGCCGATGTGGGGTGTGGCGTTGACCCATCCAAACTCCGGGTCCTCCCAGTTGGAGCCGCGACCCGGATGAGGTCGCACGCCGGTCTTGAACTTCGTCACCATCTTCTGGGTCTTCACGTCCACGATGACCATCTGTTCGCGCGTGTTGGCCGCCACCATGAAATAGCGTCCCGTGTGGTCCCAACCACCATCGTGGAGGAATCGCTCGGTCGGGATCTTCGACGTCATTGGGAAGCCGGGCTTCGAGTAATCCACCACGGCGACGTGCCCGGACTCCTTGAGGCTGACAATCCAGTAGGGCCCGTCGTGAGAGGAGACAATGGAGGCGACGCGATTTTCCTTCAGCGGTTGGTTGGTGTCGTACGTGGGCGTCGTGACATCCACGACGGTTTTGGGCTCAAGCGTCAGACCGTCCATCACGACGTACTGCGGCGGCCAGTAACAGCCCTCGATGACCAGCTTGTCCTCGTAGCCCTTGTACTTGGAGGCGTCCACGCTGCGCGCGTCATAGCAGCCCTGGACCTCGGCCACGAGCTGGGGCTTTTCCGGCCACAGGTCAATCATCGTTACCTTGCCGTCGCGGCCGACCGCGTAGAAGTACCGGCCGGTGGAGGAGGAGCGAAGAATGTGAACCGCAAACCCGGTGTCAATGAGTCCGACAAGCTCCTTGGTGCCGCCATCAATAACAGCAACCTTGCCCGGGTCGCGCAGGATGATTCCAAAGTAGTTCTGCCAGTCGCGCTTGGTCTGGGGCGCCCTTGGCCGTGCCGCTACCGGTACATGCAGTTTCCAGCTCGCTTGGATCATCGCCAGCGGCCGCGCCGGGGGCTCCGGTGGCGTCTTAAACAAGTAGCGCGTCATCAGATCCACGTCCTCCGGCGAAAGGATTCCCTCCTTGCCGAAGGCCGGCATGCCGCCCGGCAAGCCGTGTACCAGCAGGACCTGGATGGCTTCCTCTCCGAGTTCTTCAGCGCGCTTGGGCTCGATGTCGGGTCCGGTAGCCCCTGTGCGGAGTGTACCGTGGCACCCGGCGCAGCGGTTAAAAAAGATCTCCTTGGCGCGTTCGAATTCCTGTTCGGAAAGAGGCAAAGCGGTGTGCGATTGCGATGTAGCGGCTGGGGCTGGGGCCGGTGCCGCGCCTTGCTCCATCCGCGCGGATACCAGGACCGGCGCCGCCGCTGTAGCGGCTGGGGCCAGCGCGTTGCTCTGCTCCTCGATAAAAGCGAAAACTTGGTTGTGCTGCTCCTCACTCAGGTTGGATGGCTGCATGACCCTACCCTTCCACTCAGCCACCAGCTTCTGTGCCTCGGGATCGCTTTCAGACATGCCCTTCGGGTCCGTGACAAAGCGGGTGAGCCAAACCCTGTCGCGCCGCTTGAGAACATCTCGCAGGTCCGGCCCCAGGCGCACGCCTTTCCCGATGCTATGGCAGACAAGACACTTCTCCCGGTAGATACGGCCGCCTTCCGCGATGTCTTCCGCTGTGGCAGCCTGTCCTAACAACGGATAGCCTAGTAAAATACCAAGAAGAACCAGTGCGCTCACCGGATAGCCCGCAGCAAGCCTGATCCCCAATCGCGCTCTCATGTCCTTCCCTCCCATTAGTCAATTCGTGAAACAACCCCGCTTCGTGGTAGATGAGCAAGAAATGGGCCAAACCCTTGCTGCACCTATTTTGCCGTAGGAAGCACGGAACAGCCGTATTGAGCGGTTGATTCCGAAGCCAAACGGCCTTCCCTGGAATGTCAGTCCCCAATTTTTGCGGATCTGAAGCCAGATTCTGTATAGTGACGGTTTCTTCTTGTATAGCGGCCTATACACCAGTGCCGAATACTGAGGAAGAGTTTACCTTCGCGTTTAGCTGCCAGGCCGGGTGGAGTCAAGCTCCTTCTCATCCTCGACGTCTTCGCCCTCGGAAGCCAGACCGAGCCGCTTGAGAATCCGGTGGAGGGCGGCCCGCGTCATGGCGGCCTTGCGCGCGGCGGCGCTCACGTTGCCGTCGGCCTGTGCCATGAGTTCCTCGACGTACCGTCTCTGAAAGTGCTCGATGGCCTGACGCTTCGCTTCTTCATACGCCGGCGATTCGTCTCCCTCGGGATGCCAGTCGAGATCGTCATCCTCGAGCACGATGTCTGCGGGGCTGATCTCGTCGCCATGGGAAAGCAGCGCGGCTCGCTCCATCACGTTCTGGAGTTCCCGGACGTTTCCGGGCCAGCCGTAGGAGATGAGTAACCGCAGCGCCCGCGGAGAGAGTGGCTTGGAGGGCTTTCCCTCTGGGGCCAGGCGTTCTAGGAAGAGGTTAGCAAGGAGCGGAATGTCCTCGACTCGCTCGCGCAAAGGAGGCACAGCAATCCGCATGACTGAGAGGCGATAGTAAAGGTCCTGCCGCAGCTTTCCATCGCGCACGAGGCGCCTGGGGTCCACGTTGCTCGAGGCAATCACCCGGACATCCACGCGGACTGGAGCGCTGGAGCCGAGCGGGAGCACCTCCCGCTCCTGGAGCGCACGGAGGAGCTTCCCCTGCAATCCGAGAGGCATGCTGGAGACCTCATCAATGAGCAGCGTGCCGCCGTGCGCTTCTGCGAACAGGCCCTTGCGGTCTGCGTCGGCTCCCGTGTACGCGCCCTTCTTGCACCCGAACAGCTCGGATTCCACCAGAGTCTCGGGCAGCGCTGCGGCGTTGAAGGCGACGAACGGCCCGCCGGACCGGGAGCTCTCGATGTGGATCGCCCGAGCCACCAGCTCCTTGCCGGTACCGCTCTCTCCCCAGAGGAAGACGGTGGTGTTGGTTGGCGCGACCCGCCGGATCGCTTCGAGGACGGGCAACATGCGCCGGTCGCGGCTGTAGAGGCCGTGGAACCCGTAGGTTTTCCGCAACTCGGCGCGCAGCCGCGCGATCTCTTCTTCGTCCTGAATCTCCTTGAGTGCCCGCTGGGTGACGACCAAAAGTTCGGCGTTATCGAATGGCTTGGTGAGGTAGTCAAATGCCCCGCGTTTGATTGCGTCTACGGCCGATTCGATGGTCCCGTAGGCCGTGAACAAGATCACGCGCGTCGAGGGCCAGCGCTCGCGCACACAATCCAGAAGCGAAACCCCGTCCTGGCCCGGCATCTTGATGTCGGAGAGAATGACATCCACGGGACGCTGTTCGAGCAGTTCCAGAGCTTCCTCGGCGGAATAGGCGACCGCAATGTTGTCGGAGAGCTTCTTCAGAACGAGCGCTACGCCCTGAGCCAGGTCGCGTTTGTCGTCCACGACCACAATCCGGTGACCGCTCATGAGCTTGCCTCCGCGAAGGGAACCCGCTCTTGGGTAGGAAGAGCCACGGTGAAGGTGCTTCCTTTGCCGGGTGTACTGGTGACCTCGATGGTTCCACGATGGGCGGCGACCACGTCCTGCGCCACGGTGAGCCCGAGCCCGGTGCCCTCGGGCTTGGTCGTGTGGAAAGCCGTAAAGATCCGCTCTAGCTCCTCCGGCGAGATGCCAAGACCCGTATCCACGACCGCAATCCGGACCGAGCCTCCCGACGCCGGCTCCAGCCGGAAGGTCAGGGCGCCCCCGTTCGGCATGGCTTCGATCGAATTCAGGCCCAGATTAACCAAAACCTGTAGCATCTGGTCCGGATCGCAGTAAAGGAAAGCATCACCGTGCCCGTTGACCTCTCCTCGGATGGCCACGCCGGACCGTTGGGCACGTGGTTCCAACGTTCGCACCACGTCCCCAAGAAGCTCTCCCACGGCAATCTCCCGCCGTTGAGGCGGGCGCTGCCGGGCGTACTCCAGCAAGTCTCGGACGATTTTCTTGCAGATGTTGGCGTTGCGGAGCACAGTTCCGAGGTAGTCGGCCAAGGGGTCTCGCGGCTTGATGTTGGCCAGGGCATGCTGGGTAAACAGCGCGATGGCCCCGAGCGGGTTATTGAGCTCATGGGCGAGCGCTGCCGCGAGCTTTCCCACCACTGCCATCTGTTCCTCTCGCATGCGCCACTGCTGCGCCTCAATCCGCTCGGTGATATCCCGCGCCACCATGACGACCCCGCGGACATTTCCATCCGTGCCCCCGACGCGAGCGTAGCCGACTTCATAGGATCGGCCGTTTACCTGAAAGATCGGATGAACTTCGACCGGTTCCAGCGCGATGACCTTCTGGAGGAGAAGCTTCCACGCTTCCGGCGGGTGGCAAGCCCTGAGATCACCGTCTGAGAGCGCCTCCGGCGGGAAAAATTCCTGTGCCGCCCGGTTGAACAGACGCATCACCCCGTCGGGCGTAACATAGATGACCGCATCGGCCATGCAATCAATGATCGCCTGGAGGTGTTCGTGTTCCTGCTGTACTTGCGTCCGTGCCATGACGAGCTCCGCGGCGCGAGCCGCGAGCGCCGAGGATGTCTGCGCCAGCCGCCCGCGTTCCGCATGCAAGAGTTGCATCAGCGGAATGACGATAACGGCACAACCCATGACCAGGACCGCCACTCCTAGGCCCGTTCCCACATGGAAGATCCAATCCACCGCCGCCGGACAAGCACTCTGCGCATCGCCGAGGAGGCAACCGGGAGGAAGCACGCTTGCTTCCACAACCGCCAGCACCAGCACGAAGCCTGCAATGGCGACCGCCACCCGGCGCGCCGGGCGCGCTTCCAGGACCACGGCAGCGATCGCGGCATGGAAGACGAAGAAGCCGGCGAAGGGGTTCTGAAGCCCTCCGGCGTGGTGGATCAGCCACCCCAGCGCCAGCACGTCCCCAGCCACTTGCACGGCAAGCGCTCGCTGGGAAAAAAGCCGCTGCGGTCCAAGAAGGCTCAGCACCGCGTTGAAAGCGGCGAGCGCGGCCACGCCCGCCCACAGGTACGGAACGGACTCCGGCGGGACACGGTCGCTGGACAGCGTGGCGAATCCCACGACCGCCGCCGAAACGAAAACGGCAATCCACCGAAGCCCGATGAACCAGGTTACGAGGCCTTCGTGGATCTCGATCTTGCTGTACCCGCTGTTCGGAACTGCCTCCCCCAAGCTGCCTTCGAGCGAGGGGACTACACGCCGGAGGAGGTACGCAACTGTAGCCAAGGTCGCCAGCAACGCTGCCGTCATGTCGCGGACAACGTGTGCGACGCCGAGGGCTCGGATCGAGAGTTCGCGGAGCCAAAGCAGCTCGACCACCTCGTAGGGGATGAGCACGATCACGCAGACCCCGGCCCAAATCAGGACCGCCTTCCCGACCCGGCTGAGCCGCTGACGGCGCCGTATGGACTGCGTGCGAGAAGATTCAGCGTTTCTGCTGTCGCCCATTGTTTCTTCGTTAGCTAGGGTAACTCCCTCCCACGGCCTGTGTCCACCAGCATCCGACGGCTGTGGTGCAAAGAAGGTGCCGTTCCGAGAATGACCTAACTGACTTTCTGACGGTGTAAATTGCGTCGGTCCTCGGGGCCGGACCTGTATACGCCCCTATACCACCCGAAGTCCCCGCTATCTAGGCTCGCTTAGTCCAGAGGACCGCATAGAAGGCGGCTAGCCTCGCGTGAAACGTTTTAAGTGAACCGGACTGTACCGATTAAGTGAACCGGGCTATACCGAGTCGGTGCGCTGCGGGTTTGGCAAGAAGATTGCCTGTCACCCCATCGGGGAGTGTCGCCTGTCCGCCCACGCAAGACTGCTCTTAACCATGAGCGGGGGGAGGGACGGACTAACAAAATAACCTCGCACTCGCTGGGCTGGACGGAAAAATGAATAATCGCTACCATGAGGGGGTAAGAAAATGAGTAGGAAGCTACTCTCGCTCTTGCTGGCAGCAGTTACCATAAGTGCAGGGTACCTGCAGGCGCAAGCACCACCACCACGACCACCGCAACCGCCGCCACCATCCCAACCGGTCAAAATCGGTCCGGTTACAATCACCGGCAATTTCCGCACGCGCGTTGAATCCTGGGATTGGTTCCAGGATGGCGCGGCGCAGAACACCTACACCTTTTCCGGCTCCCTTCTTCGCCTGGGCTTCGGTCAGCAAACCAGGAAATTTGACTGGCAGGTCGAGGTGGCGGCTCCGTTCTTGCTTGGACTGCCCCGCAACGCAGTGGCTCCCGGGGCGCAAGGTCAACTGGGTCTTGGCGCGACCTATTTCGTCGCCAACGACCGCGAGCGGAACCCGGGCATGGTCTTCATCCGGCAGGGATTCGTGCGATTGAAGGGCTTAGGCGGCAACGAGGCGCACAGCTTGCGGTTCGGGAGATTCGAGTTCATCGAAGGAACCGAAACCACCCCCAGAGATGCGAGTCTGGCCGCCCTGAAGCGGGATCGCATCGCGGCCCGCCTGATTGGAAACTTCGCCTTTTCGCATGTATGGCGCAGCTTCGACGGCGTGCACTATGTCTTCAACAGGCCCAGCACCAACGTCACCTTGTTTGCTGCACGGCCGACTCGCGGTGTTTTCCAGGTGGACGGCTGGGGCGAGTTGGACATCGGGCTAACCTCAGTCTCGATCACCCGGCCTGTCGCGACGCAGAAGAGCACCGGGGAGTGGCGCGCATTCGCTATTTATTATCACGACTGGCGTACCGTGGGCGAGAACGGTGCGCCCTTTCCGGTCAAGACCGATAACCGGACGCTGGGGACGGCGGCGACGCAGGCGCAGCGGACCGCCGACACCGGCAACATCCGCATCGGCACCTTCGGCGGCAATTATATGCACGTGTTCGATAGCGGTGGGGCCGGGAAGTTCGACGTATTGTTTTGGGGGGTGTTGCAGACGGGTAAATGGGGCGTTCTCGATCATCGGGCGGGCGCCGGCGTCGCAGAAGCCGGGTATCAGCCCCCGATGAATCTTCTGAAGCCGTGGATTCGCGTAGGGTATTCCTACGGGAGCGGTGATAGGGACCCCAATGATGACAGGCACAACACCTTCTTCCAAATTCTCCCGACGCCGCGAATCTATGCGCGCTTCCCTTTCTACAATATGATGAACAACCAAGACCTGTTCGGTGAACTGATCCTGCGGCCACACTCGAAGGTTACGGTCCGAACCGACGTCCACTCGCTGCGGCTCGCACACCAAAACGATCTCTGGTACCAGGGAGGAGGCGCATTCCAACCCTGGACCTTCGGCTATGTGGGCCGGACCAGCAATGGGCGTCGCGGCTTGGCGACGATGTTTGACGTCAGTGCCGACGTCCAGGTTAATTCTCATGTTAACGTCAACGCGTACTTCGCTCACGCGCAAGGCAAGACGGTGACGTCGAGCATCTATCCAACCGGCAAGCACGCGCGCTTTGGCTACGTCGAGCTCGGTTATCGCTTTTGACCGTTGGGGGTATCGAAGTAGCAAACT
>Ga0209640_10003901_pt1 | contig 13103 bp, 16 predicted proteins | sample RifCSP10_1_FD_184018 | JGI IMG/M metagenome (GOLD analysis project Ga0209640, IMG submission 184018) | Soil microbial communities from Rifle, Colorado - Rifle CSP2_sed 10_1 (SPAdes) (version 2) | ecosystem: Environmental > Terrestrial > Deep subsurface > Rock core/Sediment | place: Rifle...
GACCACGGCCTGGTAACCGGCAACCCGGCCCGGCTCACGGGCTACGCCTGCAGCTGCGGCCGCACTCTGGCAGCGCGCGGCGAGATGCTGTACTGCGCCCACTGCGACAAGACTTACGACCTGCCGCCGCTGCCGGAGCATCCATGATCAAGATCTCGCAGCCAATGATCGGCGACGCGGAGCGAGAGGCGGTGCTGGCCGTGCTCGAATCCGGGCAGCTGGCCAACGGCCCCGTGGCGCGGCGCTTCGAGGAGGCGTTCGCCAGGGACGTCTCGGGGACGGCCGAAGCGGTAGCGGTGTCCAGCGGCACCGCGGCGTTGCACCTGGCGCTGCTGACGCACGACATTGGGCCCGGCGACGAGGTGGTGACGACCGCGTTCAGCATCCACGCCACGGCCAACATGATCCTGGCTGTCGGGGCGAAACCCGTGTTCGTCGACGTTAGAGATGACGGGAATATCGATCCGTCAAAGGTCGAGGCGACGATAACGCCCCGGACGAAGGCGCTGCTGCCGGTGCATCTCTACGGCAAGCTTTGCGACATGACGGCGCTGTGCGGCATCGCCGAGCGCCACGGGCTGACGCTGATCGAGGACGCGGCGCAGGCCCACGGCGCCGAGGCCGGCGGACGGCGCGCCGGCGCCTTCGGGACGGGCTGCTTCTCGCTCTACGCCACGAAGAACGTGACGGCCGGCGAAGGCGGCGTCGTGACCACGGACCATCCTGTGCTTGCCCAACGACTGCGCAGACTGCGCTCGCACGGCGAGGACGAACGCTACGACAGCGTCGAGCTTGGCTATAACTACCGCATCCCGGAGATGGGGGCGGCGCTGGCGCTGGCCCAGTTGCCGCACCTGCAGAACCTGACGCAGAGGCGCCGGCGCAACGCGGCGATCCTTTCGGACGAGCTCAAGGGCGTGATTACGCCGGCCGAGCCGGAGCACGCGGAGGAACACGTCTGGCACCAGTACACGGTGCGCGTTCCCGAGGGCCGCGACGCGCTGCGCGAGCACCTGCGTGAGCAGGGCATCGAGGCGGTGGTCTACTACCCGCGGACGCTGCCGGGCCAGACGCTGTACCGCGGCCTCGGCTACGACGAGTCGGCGTTCCCCATGGCGCGGCGCCTGGCGCGCGAGGTGCTGTCGCTGCCGGTGCACCCAGGGCTCAGCGACGCCGACCTGGAGCAGATCATCGCCGCCGTCAACGCCTGGACGCAGTCGCGCGGCGGACAGCAGCTGGACCGGGCGGGCTCGTGAGAGAGCTTGCCATCGGAGTCGTAGGCCTCGGCTTCGGGGCGAACCACGCGCGCGTGCTGGAGCGAATGACCGGGGTGCGCCTGGCCGCGCTCTGCGACCGAGACGAGTCGAGGCTGGCAGCAGCCGCGAAGGGCCGTAGCGCAGCGGCATATTCCGATTTCGAGGCGATGCTTCGTGGGGAAAAGCTCGACGGCGTGGTGATCGCGGTGCCGGAGGCGTTGCACCTGCCCTTCGCAATGAAGGCAATCGAGTCGGGCTGCGCCGTGCTGGTTGAAAAGCCGCTGGCGCCATCGTACGAAGAGGGCGCAAAGCTGGTGCAGGCGGCCGCGGCGGCGGGCGTGCCGCTGATGGCGGGACACATCGAGCGCTTCAACCCGGCGGTGCAGGAGCTGCGGCGGCGGGTCCAGGCCGGGCAGGTAGGCGACGTGCTGCACCTGGCGGCGCGACGCACGGCGCCGATGCGGGTGCGTACCCAGGACGTCAACGTGGTGCACGACAGCGCCCTGCACGACATCGACGCGATGCGCTACGTGCTGGGCTCCGAGGTCGAGAGCGTGTTCGCGCAGGCGCAGTCGAACGTGCTGCAGCCGTTCGAGGACAGCATCGCCGGCGTGATGCGCTTCGCGGGGCGAGACGGCGCCGCGGGCGCGATCGGCAGCCTGGAAGTGAACTGGCTGTCGCCGCTGCGCATCCGAGAGCTGACGGTGCTGGGCACCAAAGGCATCCTGGTGCTCGACTACGCGGCGCAGACGCTGGAGTTTCACAAGGCGGCCTCGCGGGCGGCGGAAGCGGCGCGTGAGTGGTCGACGGAGGCGTCACGTCTGCGCGATCCCGCGGCGCAGATTCCGATCGAGCGGCGGGAGCAGCTGGTGCAGGAGTTGGAGGCCTTCGTGGCGGCGGTGCGGGACGGGACGCCGATGCCTGTGAGCGGCGAAGACGCGCTGCAGACGCTGGCGGTCGCGGACGCGCTGACGCAGTCGGCGAGGAGCGGCAAGCCGGTGAGGGTACGGCCGTGACCAGGGTCGCGGTCGTCGGGCTGGGCAAGATCGGCCTGCCGCTGGCGGCGCTGTACGCCGGCAAGGGCATGCAGGTTACGGGCTGCGACATCAACCCCGACGTAGTCGAGGCGGTGAACCACGGCGAATCGCCGGTGCAGGGCGAGCCGGGCCTGGCCGAGGCGGTGCGCAAGGCGCGCGACGCCGGGAGCCTGAGGGCGACAACCGACACAGCGGCGGTGGTCGCGGAGAGCGACGTAGTCGTGGTCATGGTGCGCGTCGGCATCGACGCGGTGGGGCACGCCGACTACCACTACCTGGACATCGCTGCCACGAACATCGGCCGGGGCCTGAAGCCGGACACGCTGGTGATCCTGGAGAGCACGGTGCCGGTCGGCGCGACGCGGAATCGACTCGGCAAGCGGCTGGCGAGGGTGTCGGGGCTGGCGTCGGACGCGTTTCGGCTGGCCTACAGTCCGGAGCGAGTTTCGTCCGGGACGGTGTTCCGAGACCTGGCGACTTATCCGAAGCTGGTCGGCGGCGTGGACGTCGCGAGCGGCGAGGCGGCGGCGGCGTTCTATCGCTCCGTGCTGGAGTCGCCGGTGATGCTGCTGCCGGACGCGGAGACGGCGGAGTTCGCCAAGCTGGCGGAAGCCATTTACCGAGACGTGAACATCGCGCTGGCCAACGAGCTGGCGCGCGCCGCCGAGCAGTTGGGCGTGAGCTACGCCGCAGCCGCTGAGGCAGGCAACTCGCAGCCTTATTCACACCTGCACGCGCCGGGACTCGGCGTCGGCGGGCATTGCATCCCTGTCTATCCCTACTTCCTGACCCAGGACGTGGACGCGCCGCTGATCGCGCTGAGCCGCGAGGTCAACGACTCGATGGCGGAGCACGGCGTCGAGCGGCTGGAGGCGGCGCTGGAGGGCGGGCTGAAGGGCAAGACGGTGCTGATCCTGGGGCTGGCGTATCGCGGCGGCGTCAAGGAAGCCGAGCTTTCGAGCGCGCTGCTGGTAGCGGACGCGCTGCGGCATCGCGGCGCCGACGTGCTGGTGCAAGACCCGCTGTTCAGCGACGCGGAGATCGCGATGCTGGGCCTGAAGGCGACGCCGTTACCGCCAAAGCGGCCGGTGGACGCCGTGGTGCTGCAGGCCGGTCACAAAGAGTACGCGGACCTCGACTTCGCGGCGCTGAAGGGCTGCCGCGTGTTGCTCGACGGCCGCGCCTTCTTCGATGCGTCCAAGGTCGAAGCGGAGGGGCTGCGCTACCTGGCGATCGGGCGGCCGTAGGAGCAGTCCGATGGAGCAGGAAGCGATGATTAACACGCTGCTCGAGCGCTACCGCAGCGCCTTCCGCGACGCGCACAGCCGTGTGCTGGCACTGGTCGAAGACCTGACGGACGAGCAGCTAAGCTGGCGACCGGGCAGTCACGCACCGTCGATCGGCTTCCACGTCTGGCACCTGGCGCGCTGGGCCGACCACGACCTGAGCGCGATCACAGGCAGGCCGCAGCTCTGGCGGTCGCAGGGGCTGGCAGCTGCCTGGGGCTTCCCGGCGGCGCTGGGCGAGGATGATACGGGCACGGAGATCGGCGACGACGCCTCTGAGCTGCTGGTCCTGCCGGGCAAGGCCGTGCTGACCGGCTACGCGCGCTCAGCGTTCGGCGCGGTGGATCAGATGCTCGATGGCCTGAAGACGGAAGACCTACTCCAGCTCAGCCAGCTCGACCTGGCGCACGAGAACCGCCACCTGGGCATGATCGAGGCGCTGCGGGGCTTCCTGGACCTTCGGGGAACGGCGACGAGATAGCCTCGTGCGGGCAAGCCGAATGGTCATTGACTAAATAGGTTCGGGCACGGACCGCCGCCAGAGTCTGCTACGCATCACTATCGTGCTGCTTCGCCCCCACCCAAATTGAGAAAGGGGAAGCTGGGGGGCACCCCCCAGACCCCCCGCGCATGGGCTGCGCCCCCGCTACCCTGCTCAGGAATTAACACACTCAATTCGTCAATGACCAGAAGGCGTGCAGCTACACCGGTCTGGCGGGCAGGTCTGAAGGACTTGCAGCTACGCTTTCCTAGGCCGAAGTTTCGCGCTTAGCGGTAGCGTGGCGTGTGGACGGCGCCGCTGGAGATGGGCTCGTCCACGTAGAGGTCGCCGTTGCGGATCTTCAGGTTGAAGCCGCAGTCCGGGTTGGTACATACCCACGCTTTGAAGTGAATCGCTGCACCCTGGCTGCCGAAGTCAGACAGCGGCACGAGGTCGCCGGTCTTGCACTTCTGACACTTGGGAAAACTGGAGAAGTCCACTATCCGCCCCCGCACCCGTAGAGTCGCCTTGGTTCGGTGAGTATATGAAGCCTTTACGTAAACGTCAACATGTATGCATGCATTTCTACAGCGCGGGCGGTTCTACACCCAGGAAGCGGAAGCAGTTGTCCCAGGCAATCGCAGCCAGTGTTTCCTGCGAGAGGCCCATCGAGGCGAGCGTCTTGCCGACGGGCTTTTCGCGGTCCATGTAGGGATAGTCGGTGCCGACCAGGAGCTGCGCTTCGCCGATGATCTCGATCAGGTAGCGGATCGCACGGGCGTCGAAGAGCAGTGTGTCGTAGTAAAAGCGGCGCGCGTACTCGGCGGGCGAACGCGGCAGCGAAGCCGCACCCGCGCCCCTGCCGCCCCGCTCCTCGTTCCAGGTGCCGCCCCAGTTGTGAATGTAACGCGGCAGCATGAACGGGAAGGTGCCGCCACCGTGGCTGAAGGCGATGCGCAGGTCCCGCACCTTCTCAGCGGTGCCACCGCCGATGAAGGAAGCGATCGTCAGGCCGGTGTCGGTCGGGAAGCCTATCGAGTTCATCTCGGCGCCACGGATGCGGCCGGCGATCGTCGGGTGCAGCGCGTGCACGAAGATCGGCAGGTTCAGGCGCTCCGCCTCCATGAAAAAGTCCTGGAACTGCGCTTCGCCAAGCGACTTGCCGAGGATGTTGCTGCCGATCTCGACGCCCGTTAAGCCCATCGACTTGAGGTTGCTCAGCTCGCGGGCAGCGAGGTCGGGTTCCTGCAGCGGCACGGCGCCAAGCCCGAAGAAGCGGCCCGGCGCGGCCTGGCACATCCCGGCGATGAACTCGTTGGTGTAGCGACAGAAATCGAGGCCGTCTTCAGGCGTGAACCAGTAGGAGAGCAGCTCGGGCATGGGCGAGATCGCCTCGGCGTCGACGCCGGAGGCCGCCATATCGCGCAGACGCCGCTCGACGTCCCAGTTGCCGCTGTGGACCGTACGGAAGCTCTCGCCGGAGATCATGACCTTCGCCTGAGCCGCCTCAAAGTGGTCCATGCTGGGCCAGCGCGCGGCGCTGGCGCGGCTGCCGGCGGGAGGGAAGTTCCGCGGGATGACGTGGGCGTGCATGTCAATGAGCATGGGCCCTCCCCCTCCGGCACCACCACCATGGGAACGTGAGGAACAGAGGGAACAATTTCCGCAAAGTTACCTGGTTTGTTCTCCAACGTTCCTACGGGGGCAGGGTCCCTCAGGCCGTCTGTGCCCGCCGGGGACGGCCACGGCGAGTTACGCGACGGAAATAGACGTGGCTGTTAACGTCCCAAATGTCGATGTCGACGCCGAGGCGTGAAGAAGCCCGGCGCAGACGCACTTTCACACTCCGCACATTCTCACCAGGTTCGAGCTCAAGGTCGCCCACGTCATTGGTGTCGATCTTGCGAATGAACTCGTCGTATTTCTGCTGCTGCTCTCGCACCGCCTTAGACGAACGTGAAGGCGGCGGCGCTTCGCTGGGTTTGCGGACGTGAAGAAGTGGCATCCAGGCAATCTCCTACAAAATCACTGCAGACGGGGCGACACAATTGTAGAAGCCTTGCAGCCGTAAATCAATTGCACTCTGCGTAGCAAATAAGCGCCGGAGTTTCGCCGTGCGGACGCTGCAGGACGGCCACGGTTTGGCGCAAACGCCCAGTTTGATAGACTCGTTTCAGCCGCGGGAGAGGTGCTGGAGTGGTTGAACAGGCACGCCTGGAAAGCGTGTAGTCTCTTTACGGGGGCTCGTGGGTTCGAATCCCACCCTCTCCGCCAGTGTTTGGCGGCCGCGCAGAGCCATCATCGTACTGTGGTCCTAAGCCGCGTTTGCAGCCGAAGGACCTAAAGTAGTGCGTTTGAGCAAGACGGCTGGCTGGGTCGACTACATTGCGGCGTTTGAGGATCGGCCGGGCCGTTTGGAGTTAGACGGGACGCTTGGGTCTTTCGCGCCTGCGGGCACTCAGGGCGACAGACGTTGGAGTCGTTTACGGTGCGCGATGACGCGACTCGTCCCAATCGCGCAGCATCTCGGCTTCCTTCTCCGCTGCCGCTTGCCGGCCCGCCTCGCGGGCTTGCTTAGCCTGACGTTTGACTTGCTCCAGAGGCCCGGACGGTTCGCCGGCGACCGTAGCCTGCTTCTCGTCCTGCTCCGACATCGACATCAGAGAGGCAATCGCCGCGCCGATCAAGAAGCCGAGAACAAAGCCGAATCGCATGGTGGTTTGGGTTACTTCGACTTTTCGCGGCCCTTGAGGCCGGAGACGACGCCGAGGGCTTTTTTGATACCGGCGAAGGCGCCGTATGCCTTGACCACCGGCGCGACCGCGTTGCGTCCGACGAACTCGGTGGTGCCGCGCACTGTGTCGGCTGCTTCCTTGACCGAGCTTAGCGCCGGCACGACCGATTCGTCTATGGCGCCCCGCACGGCCCCGATCAGGCCCTTGACGGTGAAGAAAAGGAAGATCGTGACGATGACGGCGACAAAGAAGAAGACGATGCCGATGATGCCGTAGACCACGACAACCCAGTCACGAATATCGGCTACGGAAAGAAGTGAGGACATGGCAAACCCAGTTAGCTAATTTTCGGCAAGACCGCCACTACACCGCGAAGGGCGGGAGAGACGCTACGGAAGTATAGCAGCCGTCGAATCCGCGGTAACACCGGCCTCGGCGCGGGCTATAGTCGCGCCGCCGATCACGCGGTCGCCGTCGTAGAGCACGGCTGCCTGGCCCGGCGTCACTGCGCGCAGCGGCCGCTCGAACTCGACCTCAAGGCCGCCATCCGCGATCCGGACGCGCGCAGGGGCCGGTGTGCTCTTGTAGCGCACCTTGACCATCGCTTCGAACTCGTCCGCCGGCGGGCCACCGTTGACCCAGGACGGAGCCTCCGTCCAGAGGCGGGCCGCGAGCAGGTCTTCTTCGCCGCCGATCGTGATCAGGTTCAGCTCGGGGTCGATCTCCGTGACGAAGCGCCTGGAACCGAAGGCGCCGATGCCCTTGCGCTGGCCGATCGTGTAGCCGGCGACGCCGTCGTGGCGGCCGACGACGGCGCCTCCGAGGTCGACGATGTCGCCCTCGCGCTGGGGCAGACGCTCGGCCAGGAAGGTACGGTAGTCGTTGCCCGGGACGAAGCAGATCTCGGCGCTGTCGGGCTTGTCGTGCAGCGGCAGCTCCATCTCGAGCGCGAGGCGGCGGATCTCGGTCTTGGGGTAGTGGCCGACGGGGAAGAGCAACCGCGCCAGCTCAGCCTGCTTCAGCGTGTAGAGGACATACGACTGGTCCTTGGAGTCGTCGATAGCGCGGTGCAGCTCTGAGACGCCGGCATTGTGATAGACGCGGGCGTAGTGGCCGGTCGAGAGGTAACCGGCGTCCAGGGCGACGGCGCGGTCGAGCAGGGCTCGGAACTTGACGTGCTCGTTGCAGGCGAGGCAGGGGTTGGGTGTGCGGCCGCGCTCGTACTCGCCGACGAAGTAGTCGACGACCTTGCGGCCGAACTCCTCCTCCAGGTTGAGGACGTAGTGCGGGATGCCGAGCACCTCGGCGGCGGCGCGGGCATCGTCGATGTCCTCGACGCCGCAGCAGCGCTTCTGGTGCAGGCGGCCCTCGGCGTCGTCGCGCGACCAGAGACGCATCGTGATGCCCACGACGTCGTAGCCCTCACGCACGAGGAGCCCCGCCGCGACTGCTGAATCGACGCCGCCGCTCATGGCGACGATGACGCGCTGCTTGCTCATGTGCTTAGAGTAACAAGTAACAGGTAACAAGTAACAAGTAACAAGTGGGCGGCAGGCTCGTCTTGTTACTGGTTACTGGTTACTTGTTACTATGTCCCCAGTGACAGAACAAGTAATTGAATCTTCGGAGCTGGCGCGGCGGCTGGTCGACCTGCTCTCGGACCGCCAGGCGGAGGACATCGTCCTCCTCGACATCCACGAGATCGCGTACTTCACCGATTTCTTCGTGATCGCCACGGCGCAGAACCAGCGACACGCGGCGGCGTTGATCGACGCACTCGAGAAGGAGCTGGCGAACGAGGGCGTGAAGGCGCTGCACCGCGAGGGCGAGGCGAGCTCGGGCTGGGTCCTGGTCGACTACGGAGGCGTGATCGTGCACATCTTCACGCCGGAGCAGCGGGAGTTCTACAACCTGGAGGGGCTGTGGGGCAGGGCCGGCGTGCCGGCGGTGCGTTTCCAGTAGACAGCGAACGCGCAGGTCGGATAAACGCAGGCTGCGCCGTCTGCGTGCACTTCAGAACCTTCTTCCCACAGAGAGGATGTGTTGCCCGTCGCCACGTCCGCTGCGCATCGCTATCGCGCTGCTCCGCCCCCAGCCCCAAAGAAAGAGAGACTCCGAGGGGACACCCCTCGGGCTCCCCGCGCATGGGCTGCGCCCCCGCTACCCCTGCTTCATCCCGCAAGTCTCATCGAGACCACGGCCCGCCAAGCAAGGCGTAACGCTCGAGCTACTCGAAGACCCAGGGGTCAATGTCTCGGCGGACGTCGATTAGCTCTGAGGGCTCGAAGAACAGCGCGACCTCGCGCGCGGCGCTCTCCAGGGAATCGGAGCCGTGGACCAGGTTGCGGCCGATTTCGAGGCCGAAGTCGCCGCGGATTGTGCCGGGCGCGGCCTCGCGGGGGTTGGTCTTGCCCATGCTGGCTCGTACAGACTCGACGGCGCCGGTGCCCTCGAAGCAGGCGGCGATGATCGGGAAGGCCGTGATGTAGCCGACGAGGCCTTCGTAGAACGGCTTGCCGACGTGCTCGCCGTAGTGACGCTCCGCGAGGGCGCGGTCGACCTGCAGCAGCTTGAGGCCGACGATGCGCAGGCCCCGCCGCTCCAGGCGGCCGAGGATCTCGAAGGCGAGGCCGCGCTGCATAGCGTCGGGTTTGATCAAGACCAGCGTACGTTCCATCTGCTTCCTTTCGAGTAACAAGTTACAAGTTACAGGTAACAAGCAACCCGTCGGCGGGCGTGCCTAATCTTGTTACTTGTTACTGGTTACCTGTTACTGGGGGCTTGAGGCCCGATGGCCGGCGCCCGCAGATACAGTGGCACAAGCGTATCGGGATTGTCGATCTCGCCGCGGGCGAGGCGTCGCAGGCCGAGGCGGGCGACGGCTACGACGCGGGTGTCGAGCGCAGCGACGAGGCGGCAGCCTTTCGCGGCCAGCGCCGCCAGCATCTCGGTGTCCAGCCGGTCGATGTCGCCCGTGACCAGGTCTCCCTTGCGCAGGAGGCGCAGCAGCTTCGCGGGCGGGGCGAGCTGCGGCGGTTCCAACTCGATGAGGTCGCCGTCGCCCTGGCGATAGACGGCCCAGGCAAGCTCGGCGCGGCCGGCGGCCTGCAGCGGCACCACGCGCGCGTTCGAGGCTTCGGCGATTGGCAATGCTTCTGCAGCGAGGCGGCCGATGCCGACGATCGGCACGTCCAGGCCGAAGGCCAGCGCCTTGGCGGTGCTGATGCCGACGCGCATGCCGGCGTAGGAGCCGGGGCCGGTGCAGACGGCGATGGCGCCGATCTCGTCCTTCGTGCGTCCGACATGGCCCAGGAGCCAGTCGATCGACGGCAGCAGCTGCACGGAGTGGCTCCGCCGCGCCCGCCACGTCGTTTCGGCGAGCAGCGACTCCCCGTCCATGACCGCGGCGCCGGCGACGTCAGACGCGGTGTCGATTGCGAGGGTGAGGGGCCTAGCGGGCACGCGGCTTCTCCCCGGATTGCGACTCGAAGTCGCGCAGCAGCGCTTCGTAGCGTTCGCCGTGCGACTCGAAGGCGATGCGGCGCGACCTGTCGCCGGTGGCCTCGAAACGGACGAGCAGGTGGTCCGGCGGCATCTCCTGCGGCGCGCGGTCAGGCCATTCGACCAGCAGGAGTCCCTCGGCGGCGTTCTCCTCCAGGCCCAGCTCGAACACCTCCCGCGGGTCTTCGAGGCGAAAGAGGTCCGCGTGGTAGACGTGGAGCCGGCCGGAGTACTCGTTGACCAGGACGAAGGAGGAGCTCTTGACCGCCTCCTTGACGCGCAGGCCGGCGCCGATGCCCTGGGCGAAGCAGGTCTTGCCGGCGCCGAGCTCGCCCTGCAGAAGCAGGACGTCACCCGGGCGCAGCAGGCCCGCGAGGCGGCGGCCCAGGCGGCGGGTCTCGGCCGGGCTCAGGCTGACGAAGGTCTGCGTCATGGGCTTGCGAAGTGGTCCCAGCCGCCGCGCGGCAGCGGGATCTCGCGCCCGGACTCGTCGACGATGGCGACATGCGGCGCGTCGGTCTCGTAGACTTCGCCGATCTCGGTGAGCGGAGTCTTCGAGGTGTCGATCAGCCCTTCGACGGCCTGCCGCGGGCCGATGAGCAGCAGCTCGTAGTCCTCGCCGCCGCTGATCGCGAGACCGAAGGCCTCGGCCGGAAAGACTTCGCGCAGCGTGGCGCTGGTGGGGACGCGCACCGCATCGACGCGGATGCCGACGCCGCTGGCGGTGGCGACGTGGCCCAGGTCCTGCACCAGGCCGTCGCTGACGTCGATAGCGCAGCGCAGGCCGGCGCGCACAGCCTCGCGGCCGAGCTCGACGCGGGGTTGTGGCCGCTGCTGGGCGTCGCGAAGGCGCTGCTCGGCCTTCTTGCGGAAGGCGGCGCCTTGCTGCAGCAGCCGCACGCCGCCCGCGGAGTCGCCGAGGTTACCGCTGACTGCGACGACGTCGCCGGGACGGGCTGCGTCTCGAGTGAGGACGCGGGCCTCGCCGAGCCGGGGCAGAAGCGCCCAGCCGCTGAGCGCGACCGTTATCGAGAAGACGGGCGAGCGCACGATATCGCCGCCGCCCAGCGTGACCTCGAAGGCCGTGGCGCACTCGTGCAGGCCGCGATACAGCTCGACGGCGTCCTCGACGCAGAAGTCGGCGGGCAGGCAGAGCGTGACAAGCGCGAGGTGAGGCGTGCCGCCCATGGCAGCGATGTCGCTGAGGTTGACCGCGAGCGCCTTCCAGCCGACGTCCAGCCATTTACAGCGTTCCGGCAGGAAGTGGACGCCCGCGACCATCGTGTCGGTGGTCAGGATCAGGGAGCCGTCGCGCCGCGCGGCCACGACGGCGTCGTCGCCGAGACCGACGCGCAGGCCGCCCTGCGAGACGCCGCCCCGGCGAGTTGGGGGGTACTGGATGCCGAACTCTTTGGTGAGCAGGCTGATCAGACCGAACTCGCCGACCTCAGATACAAGCACGAGTCGATTATGACAGTTACGAGTTTTCAGTTCTCAGTTTTCAGTAAACAGCTTCTGGTGATCGACCTACTGGCTGACAACTGATGACTGACAACTGATTACGCAGCCCTGATAGGCCTATATTTGACGCATGAGGATCCTGGTTGTGGCGGACGTGCACTCCAACCTCGAAGCGTTCGAGGCGGTACTGCAGGACGCCCGCGAGAGCGGCGGCTTCGAGACCGTGTGGTCGCTGGGCGATATCGTCGGCTACGGGCCGGACCCCGGCGACTGCATCCGGCTGCTGCAGAGCCTTCAGCACTTAGCGATCGCCGGCAACCACGACTTCGCGGCGATCGGCGTGATCGGCACCGAGGACTTCAACCCGTTCGCGGCGGAGGCCGTGCGCTGGACGGCGGCGCAGCTAGGCCTGGAGGAGCAGATCTGGCTGGCGGCGCTTTCGGCCACGCAGGTCGAGGGGGATTTCACGCTGACGCACGGCAGCCTCATCGACCCGGTGTGGGACTACCTGGTGTCTTCCCACGTGGCGTACGAGCACCTGATGCGCCAGACGACGCCCTACGGCTTCGTGGGTCACACGCATCTGCCGCAGACCTTCTACGCGTCGCAGTTAGACGCGAAGGCGGCGGGTGCGGTGGACCTGACGCTGGACGAACGGAGATTCGTCGCCAACCCGGGCAGCGTCGGCCAGCCGCGCGACGGCGACCCACGCGCCGCCTACTGCCTGCTCGACACCGAGGCACGACGCTTGGTGTTTCGCCGCGTGGCCTACGACATCGCGACAACGCAGGCGAAGATACGCGACGCGGGGTTGCCGGAGTACCTGGCGGAGCGGCTGGCGCGGGGACGGTAGAAAGTACCCCGGCCTGAAGGCCGGGGCTTCCATCTTCGAACGGAGCGAGAACTGCGTAGGGACGGACCCCTTCGAGAGCCTCAGGACAGGCTTCAGGCCGGTCCGCGGCGGGGCTACCTCACCCCAGGTTTCGGAGGTTGTAGGGGTGGGGAGACTCGCCCCTCTCCTTGCGAGTAGAGGGGAGGCCCTTTGCGGACGGGACGACCTCTCCCACGTCTCTAACAACGACACCTGATCAAGACTCGCCCCTCTCCTTGCGAGTAGAGGGGAGGCCTGCTCAATCTCGCCGCAACGCCTTCAACCCGAAGCCTGCTCGTATCCGGTTCGTTTCGGCCATCAGGTCGTCGTCGCCGGTGAGGAAGGACGAGAGGTTGCCCGTCGTGATGCCGAGTCGAGAGGCTGTGCCGGCGACGCTGCCCGTGAGCGCGACGAGGACGTCGAGCACTACCGCGGCGGCAGGAAGATAACGGGCGTCGCGGCGGCCGACCTCGAG
>Ga0209640_10003902_pt1 | contig 13102 bp, 9 predicted proteins | sample RifCSP10_1_FD_184018 | JGI IMG/M metagenome (GOLD analysis project Ga0209640, IMG submission 184018) | Soil microbial communities from Rifle, Colorado - Rifle CSP2_sed 10_1 (SPAdes) (version 2) | ecosystem: Environmental > Terrestrial > Deep subsurface > Rock core/Sediment | place: Rifle...
TCGCTCGTCATCGCCTGAAGCGCGCGACTGTGAGTGCGAAATATCTCCATAGTGCGGATCTTTCCCCGCGATAGGCCCCAATATCGCGGCCGATGCATTCAGACGCAGCAAGTGCACTGCCATCGATGGCGAATATCCCGCAGTCAGCGCAGGACTGCTTCACAGTTAATGCACACGGGGGGGGCAACGACCGGCTGATGCGATTCAGCGGCCTCCAGATAGTTGCCTGGTGACGCGCTGAATCAATCCGAGACCTGGGAATTCTCGGAGCGGGATCGCTGTGCACTCAGAGACGTGGCATCAGACTCGCGTGATCCTCGTTCTGCGCCACATCCGGGCCCGGCGACGGAAGAATTAACCTGAACTCGCTTCCCCGTCCTCGTCCTTCACTGCGCACGTCGATCGTGCCGCCATGAGCCCGCGCGATCTCGCGCGCCACGGCAAGTCCAAGACCGAATCCGTCTGGATGGCCACACTCGCCCTGCGCAAAGGCGCCGAAGATCGCTCGCAGCTCCGGAGGTCGCAATCCGCTGCCAGTGTCGCGCACGGCGACGAGGACGTGGTCCTCATGCGATGTGACTCGCACGACAATCTGGCCATCCGGCGGTGTATACCGCACGGCGTTCGTGATCAGATTCCACAGGATCTCCTGCAGTCGCACGCCGTCCCCGTCAACCCAGACGGGCCACTCGGGCATGACCGTTGTGGCCCTGAGGTGGTGTTCCGCAAACGCCACTTCATTGGCATCGAGCACCTCGGCGACCACTCGGCGGATATCGATTCGGTCGAGCCGCAGCACCGCGTGGGACCGATGGTTGCGCACGTCGTCGAGGAGACGATTGAGGAGCGCCTGCAAGTAGACAGCCTGGCGCTCGAGAATGGTGCAAGCCCGGTCGACGGCCGCCTGGCTGTCGGACGTGCGCACCAGACGCGCTGCGGCGACAATGGCGGTGAGCGGTTGGGAAAGCTCGTGAGCGACGCAGGCCAACCCGGTGTCGGAATGGTCAATCGTGCGGCCCATCGGCACCTCTCGCGACATGGACGACCGCCAGCGGCATGGCCGGGGTCTCGTCTTTCGCATCGCAACGCCCCTGTGCCGCCGCTCGGCAGCGAACGGCCGACACGTACGACCGGCCCCCATCGCGAGAGATCCACACGTCGACGTGCCGACGCTCTGCGAAACGACGTACGAGCGCGAGCGCCTCGTCACGGGTCGCCCACGAAATCCCTGCGGGCTGCGAGGCCAGTCCCACCTCCCAGTGACCGTTTGTGTAGATGATGACAACGTCATCCTCTTGCGGAACCGCGGCATCGGCGCGAATGGGTTTGGCTGGCATAGTGTTGCTCCTGACTGTTACGGGGAACCACGCCAGCGTACGCCGCACGTGCGTTAGCAACCATTCGGTAGATTCTGTATGCAATGTCAGCTGCGTTCTTCTTAGTTGGCCAATTGATCCAGAACGTCCATGTGGTTGCACACAATTTGTGAAGAGCACATTCCCCTTGGCACGCTTGTCGCGCGATACACGCGGCCGTCGTGTGGGCGCTCGAGAGCGCGCGATGCGTCAGTGAGGCATTGCGGATCAATATGTGACTTACGCGAACGCTGCCGCGCACGCTCGCGTCGTTAGAATGTGTGCAGGCATGAGTGTCATGCGTATCTGGATCGCGAAAGCCCCCGGCGTCTGCGAGCCGCTACGAACTGTCCGTCGTTGTGACGGTACAGGAGGACCTGCTCAGGTTCGCTCCGGTAAGGGCCGCGTGATCGGCGGCGCAGCGCCGGTCAAGATCGCGTTGAATCAAATTGAGGTTAGCCACCGCACCAAAGAGCCCAATCAAGCAGCGGGCACGAGCAGGACCGGGCACGCCGCTTCGCATGCCACGGCGTGCGCGACTGAACCGATCGCGGCGGCGGCCGCGGTGGGACTTCCGTGACCGTCTCTCCCCATGACGATGAGTGTGATCGCGTGTTCCCTGGCGTACGCAAGGATCTCGTCCGCCGGTTTACCCACACGAGTCACCAGCTTGGCGCAGTACTTCCGGCGTTCGTCGGGTGTCAGCCGTTGTTCCAGATGTGCGCTGGCGTCCTGCCGCATCCGTTCGAGTAGGGCCGTGAGCTCTCCGTGCGGAGCGGCCGGCGCCCAGGGGAGCGAAAAGGGGTTCTGCACGACGCACAGCAGATGGAGGGATCCCTCGAAGCACGCTGCCAGCATGCGGGCCTGCTCGAGCGCTCGTGTCGAGGCCTCGCCAAGATCGATCCCGACCAGGATGCTTTTCATGCTGAACCTGCTTATGCGACTTGTACGTACGCGGACGCCGATTCGCTGGCGGCCTCGTGCTCATGGGCCAGTTCCACTACGACCTCGTTTCCGTGGACGCAGACGCGAAAGTGCGAGCCCTCACGCCAGCGAGCGCTGATTGGCAGCTTGATTCGTTCGTCGATCACCCGCTTGAGGAACCGCGCCCCGAATGCCAGGCTGTGGCCCTGCGTCACGATCAGCTCCAGCGCGTCATCGTCGATCTGTAGCGTCTTTCCGGACTTCGCGAGGGTGAGTCGCACGTGCTCGAGATAGTGCTTGGCAATCTCCCTCGCCTCGTCGTGTGTCAGCGGCGAGAAGAGCACGACCTCGTCGATTCGATTGAGAAATTCCGGTGGGAACCGCCGCTCCAACTCGCGCCTGACCTCGCCCTGCACCTGCTCGACGCCGACCCCGCGCGACAGAAAGCCCAGCGGACTGGTCAGTTTCCGGAAGTGCTCGGAGCCGAGGTTCGACGTCATGATGACGATGGCGTCGCTCAGATACACGCGCTTGCCGCGGCCGTCGGTGAGCCACCCTTCGTCAAACGCCTGGAGGAACAGGTTGAGCACGTTGGGGCTGGCCTTCTCGACCTCGTCGAGGAGGACGACGCTGTACGGGTTGTCTTTCAGTTGGTTCGTGATGATGCCGCCACGCTGGCTGCCCACGATGCCTCGCGGCATGCCGATCAGCTTGTCCACCGCCACCGAGCCGTCTTGGTACTCCGACATGTCGATCCGGATCATCTTCTTCTCATCGCCGAAGAGGAACTCGGCTACGGCCTTCGCCAGCTCCGTCTTGCCGACGCCGGTCGGCCCGAGGAACAGGAGCACCCCGTCCGGACGATCGAAGCCGTCCTTGAGCGGACCCTTATTGAGCACGAGCCGCCGCGCTATCGCCGTGATCGCCTTGTGCTGGCCGATCAGTCGGCGTTGCAGCCGCGCTTCGATGTCGTTGAAGCGATCCGTCACGTCACGGAACACCATATCATCGGGGATCTGCGCCGCGTGCGCGATGACGGAGACGACGTTGTCGCGTGTGACTTCCCAACGGCGATCCATCTCCGCACGGACGGCGGCTGTGTCGAGCCAGCCGATCACCTTGTCGGGCAGATGGAGGTGCCGCATGTAGCGCGGCGACATTTCGAGTGCCGTTTCGATCGCGTCGTCGAGGAGCCGCACCGAGTAGTTCCGCTCGAGCCGCGGCCTTAGCTTGTACAGGATGTCGCGGGTTTCCTCGACGGTCGGCTCCGGCACGTACACCGATCGAAAGCGCCGTGCGAGCGCCTCGTCCTCCTGGATGTGCTCCTTGTACTCGCTGAGCGTGGTCGCCGCGATCATGCGCACCTCCCCGCGGGCGAGCACCGACTTCAGGATGTTGGCGGCGTCCGACGGCGCGCCGAGGGCGGACCCCGCGCCTACCATCGTGTGCGCCTCGTCAACGAACAGAATCAGGTTCGGGCGCTGCTTGACCTCGGCAATGACGTTGTGGAGGCGATCCTCGAACATGCCACGGAGCATCGTGCCCGCAACGAGCGTGTTCATCTGCAGGCCAACAACCTGGCAGTCGCGCAGCCGGACGGGAACTGTCTCGGGCTCGAACTCGAGACGTCGCGCCAGCCCTTCGACGATGGCGGTTTTGCCGACGCCAGGCTCGCCGAGCAACATGATGGAGTTCGCACGCTCGCGATGACAGAGGATCTCGAGCACCTGCTGGATCTCGTGGTGTCGTCCAAAGACCGGTGGTAGCTTGTCCTGCCGCGCCAGCATGTTGAGATTCGTGGCGAACTGCTTCAGATACGGCGGCAGCTCGAAGCGCTTTTTCAGGTGTTCGTCGCGCAGCTCGCGCTCGCGCATACGGGTGTTCAGTGCTGTCACAACCGCATCCGAGTCCACGCCGTGGCGACACAGGATCGAAACGGCGACCCCTTGTGTCTCTTCGAATAGCGCCACGAACAGGTCGGCGGCGTCGAGGGCCTGCCGTCCCGCGCGTGTCGCGCTGTGAAGCGCCAATCGACACACCAGTTTCGTCGTGGGCGCCATGCGCACGTCGCCGCCTGTCAACGATTCCGCCGACCGGAGGTGGTCGTCGATCTCTCGAAGCAACTCATGAGGGTTCACGTCGACGCGCCGCATGACCTCCGCGAACAGTTCCCATTCGACGAGCGCGCATGCCAGGAGCAGGTGCTCACTGGTCAGCAGCGCGTGCCCGCGACGGCGCGATTCCTCGATCGCGCGGTCGATGATGCGCCGTGCGGGCTCGCTGATTTTGTTCTGCGGGATGTCAAGGTCTTCAACGTACACGCCTGCCTCCGCTGTGTGCCGCCCACTCGAGCAAGATCCGCACCAGCGGTTGTCATGACAGCACTCGTTCTTGCGCTCGAGAGCCGGGAGACGACCGCTGGGCAGAGCTTCCGCGCCTTGCGGACGACCCGGCTACGGGACGACGGTGATGCGGTCCTCCACCTGCCTCACGCCGGGCGCCGCCCACGCGGCGCGTTCGGCCTCCTGACGTTCAGCCCACGATCGCACATTGCCCGTGAGGATGATGTTCCCGTCGGACGCCGTCACGTTGACGCGGCGCGCATCGATTTCGGCGCTACGCTTGAATGCGGCTTCGATCTTGGCTTGGACGTCGCCGGCCTGGACGTGCGGCTTGAGCGTGATGTTGTTGCGTACGCCCTTCACGCCCGTCAGGTCGCGCACGGTCCGCGCGGCGTTATCTCGTTGGTACTGCCAATCGACCGTGCCCGTCAGCGTGATCCATCCGTCGCTGACGGTCAGGTTGACCTTGTCCGCCGGAACCGTCGTGTTCCACTTCAAGGCGGAGACAGCGGCCTGCGCGATCTCCGTGTCGGTGCGCTCGTAGCGGCTAATCAGCCGGACGTTGATGTCGTTGGCGACAGCCTTGACACCGTACACACGCAAAGCCACACGTTCGGCGGCGGATTTCTCCGCGTACGAGGGGACGTCCCCCCGCAGCGTGACGATGCCGTTGTCCACCGAGATGCCAATGTCGGTCGATTCGATGCTGGGCTCCCAGTCCAAGGCGTTCTGGACGTTCTGTTGTAGTTCCCGATCAGTCATACTGTGACCTCCCTGACGTGCTTGATGTGTGATCGCTGCCGGCGGGCGGTGTCGCCCACGACAACCAGCCTCCAGGTCCTGCTTTGCAGCCCCATAATCCAGATGCGTGCCAGCTTCGCGCCTACGGATACAGCGTGAACGGGCCTCCTCACGTGAACTGCTTGTCGAAAAGGCGGGCGCGCACGAAACATTTCCAATTCATCGCAAAATTTCCCCAGGCGGGCGCCGACCGCATTGGACGAGCTGCCACGCCCCGGACGTCAGTGTCAGCGGCGCGCGGTCGAAGGGGCCGTGGGTCCGGCCAACGCCACGAACTCCCGCTCGGACATGATGGGCACACCGGTGGCCCGGGCTTGGCGGAGCTTTGATCCCGTTGCAGATCCCGTGACCACCAGATTGGTGTGCCGAGTCACGGTGCGCGCCGCATGTCCGCCGAGCTCCTCAACGAGCCGCTCCGCGCGATCGCGTGTCATCCCCTCGAGCGCACCGGTGAAGACGACGGTCTTGCCGGCCAACGGCCCCGGCCGCCGCCCTCGCATGGGGAGCACCGTCAGGCCATGGCGCTGCAGGGCCTTGAGAACCGCGCGCGTACTGGGCGTCCGGAAGAACGTGGCAACCTGTTCGGCGGCGGCTCGGCCGACGCCAGACGCGGTGGCAAGCTGCTCGACGTTCGCCTTTCGAACGGCTTCGAGTGTGTGGAATCGTTCCGCGAGGTGCCGCGCCGTTGTGGTCCCAACGTCGGGAATGCCGAGGCCGGTCAGCAGTCGTGTGAGATCGACCCGTCGTGCCGCGTCAATCGCGGCCGCAAGGTGAACAGCGGAGACGGCGCCGAATCGGTCGAGCTTGCGCAAATCCGCGTCGGCGAGGACAAAGAGGTCGGCTACCGAGCGAATGAGGCCGGCATTCACCAGCGCCTCCACGGTGGCCGGACCGAGTCCATGGATGTCGAGCGCATCACGTGAGGCGAAATGCTGGATAGCGCGTACGAGCTGGGCACGGCAGGCAAAGCTATTGGGGCAGCGTAGCCTCGGGCCGTCGCGCACGACTGCGGCCCCGCAGACCGGACACCTGCGCGGCGGTACGATGGCTTTTCGACCGCGGACGGCTCCTTCCGCCCGGCCCGGCACCTCGGGGATCACGTCGCCGGCTCGGACGACGCGCACGGTGTCGCCGATACGCAGGTCCTTGCGCGTCAGCTCGCGCCAATTGTGAAGCGTCGCCCGTGTGACGGTCACCCCGCCAATCTGCACAGGACGCAAGACAGCTACAGGCGTCAGCACACCAGTGCGCCCGACTTGGACCTCCACTCCTTGCAGCGTCGTTGTCTCCAGAGCGGGAGCGAATTTGAACGCCAGTGCCCAGCGAGGATGGCGCGCCGTGGCACCCAGTCGATCGCGCGCGGCGAGATCGTCGAGTTTGATGACGATGCCATCGATCTCGTACTCGAGGGAGCGGCGAGCCGTATCCAGTCGCTCGCAGTACCCGAAGACCTCGTCCATTGTGCTGCCGATCCGATGGTGTGGGCTCATCCGCAGTCCCCAGGCGCGCATCCATGACGCCAAGTCGGACGCGTGAATCACCTTTGGTGCTCCGTGCATCGCGAGAACGTCGTAGAAGTAGACGTCCAATGTCCGCTGTGCCGTGATTTTGGGATCGAGCTGCCGGACGGAGCCGGCCGCCGCGTTTCTGGGATTCGCGAAGAGCGGCTGGCCTGTGCGCTGCAATCGCTCATTCAGCGCCGCGAACTCGGCTCGCCGCATCAGGACTTCGCCACGGACGGCCAAAAGTCGCGGCGGCGCAACGGCGGCGTCTCGCAGCCGCAGCGGCACGGCGCGGATGGCCCGCACGTTGGCCGTGACCTCTTCGCCACGCTCGCCATCGCCCCGCGTGGAGGCCGACACGAACTGTCCGTCCTCGTAGACGACCTCGATCGAGAGACCATCGAATTTCGGCTCCAGCACGTACCGCACATCCGCGCCGGCTGCCGAGCGCATGCGGGCATCGAACCGGCGCACGACCTCTGGGTCGGTGGTCGACTCGAGACTCAGCATCGCAGCGTAGTGCCGGACGGTCGAAAAGCCTTCGCGAATCCCACCAGCGACCCGCTGTGTTGGCGAGTCGGGTGTGACGAGTTCCGGGAATTGCTCTTCGAGACGCCGAAGGTCGGCGACGAGGGCGTCGTACTCGGCGTCACTGATTGCCGGCCGGTCCAGGACGTAATACAGGTAGTCGTGGCGCCGAATCTTGTCGCGCAACTGCCGGACGCGCGTTCGAGTCTCGGCGAGGCGGGACGGCCTGGGCTGCGATCGGTGTCCGGCAGAGGCGAGCGCCACGGCGACTCCAGCGGTCAGCGTCGCAAGGCGGCACGCAGCTCCGCAAGCGGCAGCGTGTTGAGCACGTGGCGGGCCTCGCACCAGGCGCGCCGTGCCTGGTCAACACCGTACCGCATGTAGTTCAGTTCTTCGACGCGGTGCGCGTCGGTGCTGATCACAAGTCGCACGCCGGCCTCATGCGCCGCCCGCGCCTGCACCTCGTCCAGGTCGAGCCGCTCCGGCTGTGCATTGATTTCGAGCGCCACCCCGTGGTCGGCCGCGGCGTTGATGATCTCGTCGAAGTCGAGTGGATAGGGTTCGCGGCGTCCGATGAGTCGTCCCGTGGGATGCGCGAGGATCTGCACGTGCCGATGCCGGAGCGCGCGGATGATCCGTTTCGTCATGGCGCTCCGCGACAGGTTGAACTTCGAGTGTACGGCCGCGATGACGATGTCCAGCTCCGCGAGCGTGGCGTCATCGAGATCCAACGTGCCATCGTCCAGGATGTCCACCTCGGCGCCTTTGAGGATCGTGATGTCGCTGAAGCGCTTCTGCAGGCGGGCGATCTCCTTGAACTGGCGGTGGAACTGGCCGCGCGTGAGGCCGCCTGCCACGCGCACGGCCTTCGTATGGTCGGTGATCGCGACATATTCGTACCGGCATGTGTGCGCCGCCTCGATCATCTCGGCCAGGTCGTTCGCTCCGTCCGTGTACGTGGTGTGGACCTGCAGATCCCCGCGGATGTCCGACAACTCGATGAGCGTCGGGAGTGCTCTCTTCTGCGCTGCCTCGATTTCGCCGCGTGCCTCGCGCAGTTCAGGAGGAATCCATGGGAGCCTCACTGCGCGGAAGACCTCCTCTTCGGTGCGTCCGCCAATCCGGCGGGTCCCCCTGAACACGCCGTACTCGTTGATCTTGAGACCGCCCTTGAGCGCGCGCGCCCGGACGGCGATGTTGTGCGCCTTCGAGCCGGTGAAGTAGTAAAGGGCGGAGCCGAACGACGCTGCCGGGACCACGCGCAGATCGACCTGTAGCCCACAGTCAAGGGTCACCGAGCTTCGCGTCGGCCCTTGGGCTTGCACCTGCTTGACGCGCGGGTACTCGACGAATCGTTTCACGGCCGTGCGCGGATGAGAGGAGACGATCAGAATGTCGATGTCACCCACGGTCTCTTTGCGGCGGCGATAGCTACCGGCGACCTCGATTTGCTTCACCGCCGGGCTGTGCTTGAGGTGCGCCAGGAGCGGCTGCAGATAGGCGTCCGCTTCGGCCAGACGCCAGCGTCCCGCATGGCCGCGGAGGTCGGCAATCCCCTGGAGGATCTTGCGCGCCGTCGTCTCCTTGATCCCTCGCAGCTCACCGAGCCGCCCGCTCTTCGCCGCGGCTTCGAGGGCATCCAGGGTCTCGATCCCAAGTGTGTCGTAGATCAGCTTTGCGCGCCTCGGACCAAGGCCCGGGATGCGAAGCATCTCGACGAGCCCCTCGGGTGTCTTCGCGGTGAGCTCCTGAAGGAGGGGAAGCGTGCCGGTCTCGAGGATCGTGCCGATTTTCTCAGCGAGGTCGCTGCCGATGCCGGGGAGCTCGTCCAACCGTTGCTCGCTGGCCAGCGATGCAGCAGGAACGGCCAGTGTTTGGATCGTTCGCGCCGCCGTGCGGTAGGCGCGGACACGGAATGGATTCTCGCCCTGGATCTCGAGGAGGTCGCCAATCTCATCGAAGATGCGGGCGATGTCGATATTCTCGACGGCGTGCCTCGGGTGCGCTGGTGTACGCGCAGATGTGCGAGCCGTGGCCGCGTGGCGCATCGAGAGTGCCTCCCTGACAAGGCGCGAGGGAGCAATGCCGCTGCCACGCCCGGTGCAGGTCGGGTCGCGTAGCGACCCGACCTGCCAGTGCTGGCCTGGCGGTCCGCTTTGGCGGACCGCCCCCGCGCATGAATAGGAGGGGAGGAGGATTGCGCTGGGAAAAAGCTCGCACGGACCACGAATTCTTCCAGCGCATTCGGCCCTGGAGTTAGGGGGGCGTGACGTAATGATGTTTCCCGAGCACCCTGACGGTGCTGGCTTGCGGACCCTTGTCCCCTGACTCCTCAACAAACGCGACCTCAGATCCCACGGTAAGGCGCGCCAGACCTTCATCGAGCACGCTCGTGCGATGAAAGTAGACCCGGCGGCCGTCAGTAGTTTCGATGAACCCGTGATCATCACCGAGCTCCACCACCCGCCCATGGTCGGGAGCCTCGTGCGTCTTCACGTCGGCACGCTGGCGTCGCGCGGAATCCTGCAGCCGGCGGCGGGCGGCGTCGAACGCCTCGCGGACAGCCACCTCGGCGTACTTGTGCACCGCCTCGATGTCGTCGTCCTTGTGATGGGCCTCTCCTTCCACATCTTTGAGCGTGGCGTGCAGCGTCGGCTCGTGGCTCACCACGACGTCCTCGCCGGGCAACGACAGCTCGACGCGGACCCGGATGTGCTGCCCGTGCTCTCGATGCCGATGCGGGGTTTCGACCAGGACACGGCACCCAACGATGTCGGGGTAGAAGGTCTCGAGCCAGGCCGCGCGGGCACGGATCGTCTCCTCGAGTGCCTCGAGCGGCTGCATGTTGCGGAACGTAACTTGTACTGGCCTGATCATGACTCCTCCTCGCGTGGCTCTGTGGGGACCTCGCGTTCCAGCTCTTCGAGCCACGCGTCAGCGTGCCCATCGCTCGGCGCCCGCCAGTCGCTCCGTGGCGAGAGCGAGCCGCCCGATCCGACCTTCGGTGCATTGGGCAGTGCCGATCGCTTGAATTGACTCGTCTCGAAGAACCGGCGGAGAAAGACCGCAAGCCACCGTGTGATCTCAGCGCGGTTGTACTCGTGCCGCTCGGCTTCGGCCAGCCCGTCCGGCCACACGCCCGAGAGGCGGTTGCCCCACGCGTGCTCGGCCAGGAACACGACGCGACTGGGCCGATATCCGAATCGGCTCACGTGGTAGAGAAAGAAGTCGTGCAGTGCGAACGGCCCCAGGATTGCCTCCGTCGCCTGACTTGGCGCGGCTGCGCGCTCTTCTCCAGGGATGAGCTCCGGCGAGATTGCAGTGTCGGTGATTGACTGGAGCACTGCGCTGACAGCCTCGTCGAACTGACGACTGCGGATCGCCCACCGGACGAGATGTGTGACGAGCGTCTTGGGCACCGAGGCGTTGACGCTGTAGTGCGACATCTGATCGCCGACGCCGTACGTGCACCACCCCAGCGCCAGCTCGGTGAGATCGCTGGTGCCCACCACGAGTGCGCCGTGCTGGTTCGCGAGACGGAACAGGTGTGACGTCCGCTCGCCGGCTTGCACGTTCTCGAACGTGACGTCATAGACCGACTGCCCCGTGGCGTAGGGATGCTCGATGTCCTTCAGCATCCGCAGGCACGACGGGCGGATGTCAATCTCGTCGGCCGTCACGCCGAGTGCGCGCATGAGCGCGTTTGCATTCGTTCGGGTTCTCTCGCTCGTCGCAAAGCCTGGCATCGAAAACCCCAGCACGTTGGTGCGGGGCAGCCCGAGGCGATCCATGGCGCGCGCGGTCACGATCAGCGCGTGCGCGGAATCGAGGCCGCCCGACACGCCCATCACCGCCTTGGTAATGCCCGTGCTCGCCAGTCGTGAGGCGAGTCCCTGAATTTGGATGCTGAAGGCTTCGCGACACCGCTCATCTCGCGCGGCGGGGTCGCCCGGGACATACGGGAACCGCTCCACGTGACGGACGAGGGGGACCGGCGCGTCTGGCACCTCGAACGGCACCGGAACGCGGCGCACCGGCGGGATCCGCCCGCGCAGCTCCGCGATCGCGTCATTGAAGCTGGTCATCCGCACGCGCTCCTGAACGAGCCGTTCGAGATCGATGTCGGCCAGGATCATTTGGTCTGCGGTCGCGAAACGCTCCGTCTCGGCCAGCCGCTCACCGTTCTCGTAGACCATTCCGTGACCGTCCCATGCCAGATCGGTGGTCGACTCGCCGGATCCCGCTGCGGCATAGAGGTAGGCGGCAATGCAGCGGCCGGACTGCGACGCGCAGAGTATGCGCCGGTAGTCCGACTTGCCAATCGTGACGTTGCTGGCCGACAGATTCGTCAGAACCGTCGCGCCGGCGAGCGCCGCGTAGGTGCTTGGCGGTACTGGCACCCAGAGGTCCTCGCAGATTTCTACGTGAAGAGCGCAATCCGGAATCGATGTGACGTCGTAGACGATGTCGCTCCCGAAAGGCACCATCGCGCCGAGCAGCGTGACCTCGCGAGACGCCGCGTACGTGCCGGGCGTGAACTGCCGCCGTTCGTAGAACTCGCGGTAGTTCGGCAGATACGTCTTCGGTGTAATCCCGAGAATCCTGCCGCGGTGGATCGCGACAGCGCAGTTGAACAGCTTTCGCTCGAGCCTGAGTGGCGCGCCGGCGATCAGCACGGGGGCAAGGGCACGGCTGGCTTCGACGAGTCGGCCAAGGGCCGATCGCGTTGCCTCCAGCACTGCATCCTGATGAAACAGGTCCTCATTCGAGTAGCCGGAGAGACCAAGCTCGGGAAAGAGTGCGACGGCGGCGTGTGCCTGATCCGCCCGCTTCGCCAGATCCAGGGTCCGGACCGCGTTCTCGTGCGGGTTGCCGAGGCGGACGGCAGGAATGCACACGGCGACCCGCACGAAACCGTGGCGATAAATCGAGTTGAACGGTAGCCCCATGTGAAGCCGAGCGTATCTTTGGTCCCTGTGCCCGCGAACCTATGGAGTCCTTGCCGGAGCAAGCGGCGCCGTGATCCGCAACAACCCGTTCTTGTACTCCGCCCGCCTGCGGATGATCAAGAACGCAACGTCGTACAGCACGTCGATGCACGACAGCTCGTCGTTGAATTCAATGCAATCGAACAGGACCGGTTGATCACCTGTCAGGAATATGTTCCCGAGGTGCAGGTCCCCGTGGCACTCGCGGACCCAGCCCGCCGCCCGGCGGGCGTCGAGGAGATCGCCGCGCCGGTGTATCGCCTCCAGCGACGCATCGTGGAGGCGAGCGCGCGACGGTTGCGCGATGACATCTCCGGCGGCTGAGAATTCCGCGTCGTTGTCGTCGACCATCCATTGCATCGCGGATGCGCCGCCGTGATCGCGCCGCGCCGCGGCGACCGCGTGGAGCTTCGCCGCGGCAACGCCTACCGCCGTGGCGAGCCGGACACCCAGCTCGCCCCGTCGTGCGATGGCATCAAGGAGCTGGTCCTGGTCGAAGCGGCCCATTTCGACGAGCCATTCGATCGGCGTTCCAGTGCCGCCGATCGCCAACTCACCGGCTTCGGATCGTGTGACCGGCACGACGCGGCGATACAGATCGGGCGCGGTCCGACGGTTGAGGCGAACCTCCTTCTCGCAGAAGTCCCGCCGCCCCTCTAAAG
>Ga0209640_10003903_pt1 | contig 13101 bp, 11 predicted proteins | sample RifCSP10_1_FD_184018 | JGI IMG/M metagenome (GOLD analysis project Ga0209640, IMG submission 184018) | Soil microbial communities from Rifle, Colorado - Rifle CSP2_sed 10_1 (SPAdes) (version 2) | ecosystem: Environmental > Terrestrial > Deep subsurface > Rock core/Sediment | place: Rifle...
TGCTTATCAAATAATTGCTCGGGTAGCAAGCATAGCTGCGGGATACGAGATTGAAAAGATTCTCAAGGAAGGCGGATGTAAAGATTCCTCTTAACCTTTTACATATTTGATATAATAATGCTTGCAATTACAATAAATTATAACTTCTATGGGACATTGTTTGCTTAGATTAGTAATTTATTAGTCAAGCTATTGGTAACTTAATCTAAATACATATGAGCTTGCATGAATCGAATGTATTACAAATAAAATTTATTCTGTTAATCCCCTTACCTTTGTTGCAGATGTATTTGACCCGTGTTAATTTAACTGAGCCTTATTAACACCCCTCTATTAAAGGACTAGGAGCTAATTAGAATGTATCCAATACTTTTTAGAATAGGTGATATTGCGATCTCTTCATACATGGTAACGATGTCTATCGCTTTCCTTGTAGCTTATATCCTTTGTAAAGGTGAGTTTAAAAGAAGGGGCTTGAGTGAGGATCTTCTTGATCTGCTTCTCGTTGCTAATGTGCTTGGTGGAATAGTAGGGGCAAAGATTCTTTTTCTTATGGAGAATGTAACCTTCAGTGAATTTATTGGGGACCCTATCAGGTATCTTTCTTCCGGGCTTACATTTTTAGGGGGTTTTCTGGGAGCAGTTGTTTTGATTTTAGTAGTTGTATGGGCAAAGAAGGTAAACTTTTGGCTAGCCGCGGATGCTATGGCTCCTTCCCTTGTTATCGGCTACGCTATTGCAAAGATTGGCTGCTTTCTGGTTGGGGATGACTACGGAATCCCTTCTAATCTACCCTGGGCTATGTCCTTTCCTAATGGCGCCCCTCCAACAAATGAAATGGTGCATCCTGCTCAGATCTATGAAATGCTAGCGTCTGCGGGAATATTTGTGTTTGCGTGGAAGATTCGCAAGTGTAATAAGCCTATTGGATGGCTTACTGCAATCGTTTTCATACTAATGGGGCTAGAAAGATTTCTTGTAGAGTTTGTGAGAAATACAACACCAAGCTTCATCCCCGGAGTTTCTCTAGCTCAGCTTATGTCCATTGGATTAGTGGTTGCAGGGGTTTTAAAACTACTTCAACTGAGAATGGAAGCAAGAAAACATGCATAACTTGGAGTTTAAAAAGACGTTAGTATTTAGTAATATTTTTTTGAAAGTTCATAAAGCTAAGACTCATCATCGTTATGTAATATGAGGATGGGTTAACAAAATTATTTCTGTATCCTATTGTTGATTTATTATTATAAAGGAACCTGATTATGCGTATAGTAATTATTGGAGCGGGAGATGTAGGAACGTTTCTTGCGAAGGGTCTTTCAGCAGAACACGACATTATAGTTATTGAAAAAAACAAGGAGAAGGTCGAGCGGATTAAAGAATCCCTTGACGTACTCGTCATACATGGCGATGGAGATAATCCTGCTATTTTGAAAGAAGCCGAGATAGAAAAAGCAGATATAGTGCTTGCTGTTTCGGGAGACGATCGAACAAATATCCTGTCATCGCATCTCGCTCACTCTTTTGGGATCTCAAGGGTTATCGCACGCATTGATGACCCAAATTACCTCGAATACCCTAAGCTTTTCAGGAGAGAGGAAATATTCACAGTAAATTCTGGAGCAATACTTGCCGAGAAAATCACTGGTCTCATAAGTGCTCCATTTGCTTGGAGAACCGAAAAATTTGCGATGGGTAAAATCCAGATGCTTAAACTCAAGATTGAAGAGGGTACGCCGATCGTTGGGAAAAAACTCTCTGAACTTGGTCCTCCTAAAGCCTGGATATTTGTAGCAATATCAAGAAAGGGGAAAATCACTATACCAACTGGAGAAACGAGTCTTAAAGCAGGGGACTATATTTTTGCTTTAGGGATTCCTTCTGTCCTCGCAAGGCTTGAGGAACTTCTCGGTGTAAAAGAGAAGGGAATAGAATCCGTTGTTATTATGGGTGGCGGAAGACTCGGAAGGATTGTGGCAAGGAATCTTTCAGAACACGGGATTTCAGTAAAATTAATCGAGAGCAATCCTCAACGAGCAAAAGCCACTGCAGAGGAGCTGCCAAACGTGTTGGTATTTAACGGCGATGGAACTGATAGCGAAACCCTAAAGGATGCCGGAGCTACGTCTGCTGATTATTTTATAGCCCTCACAGGAGATGATGAAAATAATGTTCTTAGTGCACTTCTTGCAAAGAATCTGGGAACAAAGAGAAATATAGTTCTATACACAAAATCTGATTATATAAACGTTATTGAGTCAATAGGTGTGGATAGGGCTATAAGCATGAGACTTGTTACGGCCAATGAAATTTTAAGCTGCCTTCATCTTGGAGGGGTAACACACGTTGCACTTCTCGAAGAGGGAAAGGCCGAAGTGCTAGAGTTTGAGTTAACAAAAAATACAAAAATCCTTGGTACCCCGCTTAAAGAAGCAGATTTTCCAACCGGGGCAATCGTGGGTATAGTTGTGCGTGGAAACGATGTAATTATACCAAGGGGTGAGTTTGTGCCTTTGATTGGAGATAGACTTATTATTTTTGCTCTTCCAGAAGCGATAAAAAAAGTAGAGAAAATACTCGGCTAGTGAACGTCAGAATCTCTTTTCAAGTTATAGGAAATTTTTTAAAATTTCTGGGGCTGCTTATGCTTGTTCCGACCATCTGCTCTCTTATCTATGGAGAGGATGACCATCGGGCTTTTGTCGTTTCAGCCTTCTTGACCACCTCGTTTGGATTTGCTCTAGAAAAATTATCAAAGACATCTGATGAGCTGGAAGAATTCCACAGAAAGGAGGGATTTCTTATTGCCAGCCTGATTTGGATTACCGCCAGTATTTTTGGAGCGATTCCGTATATTCTATCAGGCGTTTTTAAAAACCCGATTGACGCGCTTTTTGAATCTATGTCCGGGTTTACTACGACAGGAGCAAGCGTTATAAAAAATGTTGAAATCTTACCACATGGAATTTTATTCTGGAGAAATTTTACCCAGTGGCTGGGCGGTATGGGGATAATAGTTCTTGGAATTGCTATTCTTCCAAGGCTGGCAGTTGGAGGAATGCAGCTTATGTCTCTTGAGGCTCCTGGACCAACGACTGAGAAACTCACACCTAGAATAGCTGAAACAGCAAAAAAACTGTGGGGCGTTTATTTGATCCTTTCCGGTCTTCAGGTTTTGCTGCTCTTTCTCGCTGGAATGCCCCTTTTCGACTCTGTTGTTCACATGTTTGGCACCATGTCAACAGGTGGATATTCTATTAAGAGCCTGAGCATCGGGGCTTACGGGGGTCCGCTTATAGACATTATCATCATAGTTTTTATGTTTATTGCCGGAATGAATTTTGTACTTCACTATAGGCTTTTCAAGGGGGATTACAAAAGGCTCTTGAGCGATTCCGAGTTCCGATTCTATTTCTTTTTAAACATAGGTGCAATCCTATTTGTTACCTTAGAACTTTGGATAAGGATGTATCCAAGTTTTCTCGAGGCTTTGAGATTTGCTTCATTTCAGGTGGTTTCGATAGTGACCACAACAGGTTTTGCTACAACTGATTTCGACATCTGGCCACCCTTTTCAAAATGGCTTCTTTTCATACTTATGTTTATCGGAGGTTGCGCTGGTTCAACCTCAGGTGCTATTAAAAATATACGTATAATGATTCTTCTTAAAAAGGGTTTTAATGAGATTAACAAGCTGATTTATCCAAAAGCAGTTTTGCCGATACGACTAGGAAAGAAAGCGGCTACCGAGGAGGTTGTATCAAGCATTACTGGGTTCTTTTTACTCTATCTTTTGATTTTTCTTATTGCTACACTGCTTATTATGGCTGACGGTGTTCCGATTATTACTACAATTTCTGCATGTGCGGCAACAATTGGAAACGTGGGTCCTGGACTTGGGGAGGTAGGACCGTCTCTAAATTACGCTGGTCTTTCTGGATTTACTAAGATAATTCTATGTCTTCTAATGCTTCTTGGAAGGCTCGAACTCTATACAATACTAATCCTTTTTGTCCCTTTATTCTGGAAGAAGTAAAACTGGTTTTGAGCCGGTTTCTACGCTTGAATCGGGACATATGTCTTTCATTAAAACCCCATAGTAAACCTTCGACTTTTAGAAAAGTTATGGTAACATTCAGGAAATTTATCATTTGAAGAACCTTTGGGAAAATTTTCTACTTGCTTAAATAGCTTTTTGGGATAAATAGAAAAATGACGAATAGACAACAGACCTCGATTCTTCTGAGTTCTGGTGATAATATTACGAAGCGCGATGTCCTTTTTATTCTTGGTGAGGAAAAGGCAATTGAAGGGTTTAAGAAGCTTAAGACATGAAAGTGATCTTTGACCCAGAAGTACCTCTTAAGTTTTCTACCTCTGCAACAATTGGAATTTTTGATGGAGTTCACATCGGGCACAGAAGAATTATTAGTCTTCTGAGAAAGGATGCTAGAGAAAAGGGTATTAGTTCTTGTGTGATAACCTTCCACCCCCATCCGCAAAAGGTGCTACGCGGGATTGATGTTCCACTTATAGTTCCGCTCAAAGAAAGGTTTAGGCTTCTTGAGAAAGAGGGTGTGGATGTTACGGTGTGCTACAGTTTCACAAAAGAATTTGCATCTGTTCAGGCAGAGGATTTTGTTAGAGATATGCTAGTTGGAAGACTTGGCATTAGAACTATATTTGTCGGTCCGGATTTCTTCTTTGGAAGAAATAGAGAGGGGAACATTAATCTTCTCGAGGCCATGGGAAAAACTTATAACTTTGAGATTAAAAGGGTTGAGCCTGCTTTATTGGACGGTGAGGTTATAAGCAGTACTACTATAAGAAAACTAATCGAAGAAGGCATGGTAAGGAAAGCAGCAAGATTTCTTGGCTATTCATTTTCAATAGAAGGGACAGTTAAAGAAGGAGAGAGAAGAGGAACAAAGCTAGGATTTCCAACTGCCAACATTGATACCGAGTGGAAATTACTGCCAAAAAGGGGTGTATATGTTACATGGGCTCATTTAGGTGGCGAAAGGTTTGAAAGCATTACAAATGTAGGCGTTCGTCCTACTTTTGGCGACAATCAACTAATAGTGGAAACCCATATAATTGATTTTAAGGGTGACGTCTATGGAAAACCTATTAGGATTGAGTTTGTAGATAGATTAAGGGACGAGAGAAGATTTGAAAGCATTGATGCGCTTGTTGAACAGATATCGAGGGATGTAAAAAGAACTAAAGAGATCTTTTCTGAGCTTATTTAAGCGATTTTTGATTCGAGTGTATCTAGAACAATGAAGGGGAGCCGCTTTGATTATAAAAGCAACTACTAAGGTTTATGGGATATTTGGTCATCCAGTAAACCATAGTCTATCTCCCCAAATGCATAATGCTGCTTTTCAGGCGCTACGACTTGACTGTATCTATCTAGCCTTTGATATACACCCAAAGGATTTTGAGATAGCCGCTCGCGCTATTAAGTCAATGGGGATTTCTGGAGTAAATATTACGATTCCTCACAAAGAGAGCATAATTTTTTTTCTGGATGAAATCTCTCCTGAAGCAAATATCACAGGTGCAGTGAACACTGTAAAAAACGTGGATGGGAAACTCATAGGATATAACACCGATGTCAGCGGTTTTCTAAGAGCGATAAAGGAGGATTTAGGTTTTCATCCAAAGGGGCTAAGTGCAACTGTAGTAGGAGCAGGTGGTGCAGCGCGTGCCGTTCTTACATCTCTTTGCATGAACGAGGCATACCAGGTTTACGTGATTAATAGAACCTTGGATAAAGCAAAGAGATTGGCCTCGGAGTTTAAAAAGGGCTTTAAAGATACCTTTATACAAGCTGTTTCTCTCGACGATAAAGACGAGATAAAAAATATTCTAGGTAAAACTAATCTTCTTGTGAATGCTACATCAGCAGGAATGAAAGGAGTTGATTCAGTTGAAATACCATTAGAGTACCTTCAAAAAGAAGCGGTGATCTATGATCTAGTTTATGATCCCCGTGAGACAAATCTCCTCAAAACTGCGAAGGAATTAGGACACAAGGCATCTGGGGGATTGAGCATGCTTCTCTATCAGGGGGTAGAAAGCTTTGAGATATGGACAGGTAAAGACGCTCCGATTAGCGTCATGAAAAAGGCACTTGGCATTATTTGATGCGCCGTATTCTTTGAACCGCAGTATGGCTCAAAGGGAAATAAACACAATGCATCAAATGGAAATAAAAAGATTCTACAACATCAACATAACGGGTATCCCACCAGTCCCTGTCCTGAGCGGAGTCGAAGGGTTGCTGGTGGGATCAATGTAGCGGAGGGCATTAGCCCGTCCGAATGCTGTATGTTTGTGTAGGGGCTGAACCCTGACCTGAGCCTGTCGAAGGGACCGTTCAGCCCATCTTTAATTTCATCTTTTCCCTAACTATGTAGGGCACGTTGCAACGTTCCCCAGCCTTCCATACCCTTACTTCATCGGTAGGGCAGGTTTTGAACCTGCCCCTACATGACAACGATAACCCTTTCCTGTTATTACGATGCAAAGCGATCCAACACAAATTGTCATTCCGAACGCAGTGAGGAATCTCGCTTCTAGTTCAGGATAGGCGGGGTTTTCTAACCCCGGCATTCGATGCGTGCATTATTCGTTGGTTGTCGACCACCTTTGTAGAGACGACCCGCCGGGTCGTCTCTACTAAAATCCTATTTTTACAATTTAGTTTAAAGATTGATTCACCCAAAAAAGATTGGAATTTATTCAAATTGACAATCCCCTCTATAATAATTAAACTTTTAGACTGGTTTTAATGTATGGAGGCTTGTTAAGTATGGATACTGGATTAGTAAAGGTATTTGATACAACTCTTAGAGACGGGGAACAAGCGCCTGGCTGCGGTATGACGCCTGAGGAAAAGCTTAGGGTAGCATATCAGCTTGAAAAATTAGGGGTGGATGTTATCGAGGCTGGTTTTCCAGTTTCATCTGAAGGGGATTTTCAATCAGTAAAGCTCATTTCGGAGAGCATTAGATCATGTGAAATTGCAGGGCTTTGCAGGGCTAACTTTAACGATATAGATAGGGGTTGGGAGGCAGTAAAAGGAGCTGAAAGCCCTAGGATTCATACATTTATCGCAACCTCAAATATTCACTTGAAACATAAGCTTGGTAAAACGAGGGATGAAGTATTAGAAATCATAGGTGCAGCGGTTAAACATGCAAAGCGATATACAGAGAATGTAGAGTTTTCATGTGAGGATGCAACAAGGACGGAGCTTGATTACTTATGCAAGGCCGTAGATATTGCTATAAAGGCTGGAGCTATAACGATTAACATCCCAGACACAGTTGGATACACAGTGCCTGAGGAATTTTCCTATATCATAAGAACCTTGAAGGAGAGGGTACAGGATCTTGATAAGGTAACACTAAGTGTGCATTGTCATAACGACTTAGGACTGGCTGTAGCAAACTCTATTGCTGCAATTAGGGAGGGTGCGAGGCAAGTTGAATGCACTATTAATGGCATTGGAGAAAGGGCAGGGAACGCTTCACTTGAAGAGATCGTGATGACTCTTAAGGTACGCCATGACCGTAATCCTTTTAAAACTAGGATCGTTACTGAACAGATTTATCCAACAAGCAGGCTTGTAGCTCAGGTTACTGGAGTTAATGTTCAGCCAAATAAGGCGATAGTAGGGGCAAACGCCTTCGCACATGAGGCTGGCATTCATCAAGATGGCGTTCTCAAGGAAAGAATAACATACGAAATTATGAGACCAGAGGAGGTAGGGATTCCTTCGAATAAAATAATCCTTGGAAAGCACTCCGGAAGACACGCTTTTAGACGCCGTCTTGAGGAATTTGGGTATTTTCTTAATGAGAGCAATTTTCAGCGAGCATTTCAAAGGTTTAAGGACTTGGCTGATAAGAAGAAATATGTATTTGACGAGGATATAGAAGCGCTAATTAGTGATGAGTTTATCCGTTCGTCTGATTTCTACAAGCTTATTTCTGCAAATTTTGCAAGTGGAACTGACATGCGACCTGTTGCAACTGTAAGGCTTTTGATAGATGGAGAAGAGGTCACTGTGTCTGAATACGGGGATGGTCCTGTTGATGCAGCATATAAAGCCATCTCAAAAGCAACAAGAATAACTCCTAACCTAGAACATTACATTGTGGCCGCAATCACAGGTGGTACCGATGCGCAGGGCGAAGTTACAGTGAGAATAGAGGAGGATGGTATTGTTTCTCAGGGGTTGGGTGCAAGCACTGATATTATAGTCGCAAGTGCAAAAGCCTTTATAAATGCACTAAATAAACTCCGCTGGAGAAAAGAGCATCCAAAACAAGCCTCTACTAAAGGGGTTTAGACTTAGTGATTTGTGAATCGTGGCTCGTGTATCAAATCGTTCGACTGAGCCTGTAGTGAGCCTGTTGAACTGCTCACGATGAAGTCACGAATCACAAACACGAACCACAAGTTGTAAACCCAGAGCCACGAAAATGCCTTTCCCCACCGAAACAATTAAAAGATACATTGCTGCAAGATACCCTATTCTCTATCTTGTATCATGGGAGGAAGATAGAGTTGAGAGGATGTTATCGCTTCTTGGATCAAGGCTTTTTACAAGCCCTATTAAGTTTTATACGTGGTCCTGTATAAACGGGTTAAGAAGCAACGGAATTGAAATAGAAAATACGAATGATCTGATCCAGGCTTTAGACAGGATTACAAGAGAAGAAGAGACGGGATTTTATCTCTTTAAAGACCTCCATTTCTTTCTTAACGATCCCAGATTAATTAGAAAGCTCAGGGAAGTTTATAGGGCTCTCAGAACTAGCTACAAAACCCTCTTCATACTTTCTCCTTCTTTAATTCTTCCTAACGAACTTGAAAGAGAGGTAACAGTAATTGACATCGGCCTTCCGGATGCAGATGAGGCTGGAAAGATTTTTGACCTTGTAATAAATTCCAATAAAGACTTTGAGAAGATTCAAAGCTCGCTTAACCCAACAATTAGAGAAAAATGTATCCGAGCAATGCTCGGGCTTGGATCAATGGAGATGGAGCTTGCCTTAATAAAAATTCTTTTGGGAAGAGAAAGCATTGGTGAAGAGTCAATTGAAGCGATTTTGGAAGAAAAGGCTCAGCTTGTAAGGAAATCCGGAACACTTGAGTTTGTAAGAACCCGTATTGGCTTAGATGACATCGGAGGGCTTGAAAACCTCAAAGAGTGGCTTCAAACAAGGGCTCTAGCCTTTTCTAGTGAGGCCAAAAGGTTCGGGCTTGACATGCCAAAGGGTGTTCTACTAATGGGTATTAGCGGTTGTGGGAAGAGTCTTTGTGCTAAAGCAGTAGCTACGGCATGGGACCTTCCACTCTTGAGACTCGATTTAAATCAAGTCTACAGTGGCGCTTTCGGTAGTCCTGAGGAGGCTTTTAGAAAATCTATAAAGACAGTTGAGGCGATCGCCCCCTGTGTTATGTGGATTGACGAGATAGAGGCCGGGATAACAAGAAGCGGTGAGAAGGCAAGCGACAGCCCGGCATCAAGGATATTTGGTTATTTTCTTACCTGGATGCAAGAAAGGGAGCATGCTGTCTTTATTACTGCTACTGCAAACCAGATAGACTTGCTTCCTCCTGAGATCTTGAGAAAGGGTAGATTTGACGAGATATTTTTCGTCCCACTTCCATCTCACAAAGAAAGAAAGGAGATATTTAGAATCCATCTTCTTCGCCGCGGACGAAATCCGGATTCCTTTGATTTAGACTCGCTTGCCAAGAATACAGATGGGCTTAGTGGTGCTGAAATTGAACAGGCTGTTGTCACAGCGCTCTTTGATTCATTCTCTAAGGGAAAGGAGCTAGATGAAAGGGAGTTAATAATAGCGTCATCTTCAATCGTTCCCCTATCCATAACTATGCGAGAAGAGATTTCAAAGCTAGAGCGCTGGTCATCAAATCGAGCGGTAAAAGCATCAAAATAAACATAGCTTCTTTAATATGCTCTGATTTTAAAATACTACATTTATTGCATCTAACAATTGCGATAGATCTATATTTACAAGCTAAAACGGGAATAAGATATTTAACATTTCACCAATGTGGATGGAAAAAAAAGGTGTAATAGCAGTTGGAAAAATTAGATGGGATAAAAGGAGGATAAAGCATGAAGAGGTTTTACTCTATAGTTCTTACATTAGCTATTATTATATGCTTCAGTGGTAGCGCAATCGCAAATTCCTATTATGTGGCAACTCCAGCCTCTGGTGGCGATGACAGTAACCCTGGCACCTCTACACAACCGTGGGCTACACTCCAACACGCTGTAGATACCATCTTTCCCGGCGATACCATATTAGTCAAAACAGGTACATATGTTGGGTTTCGGGCTGAGAGTTCCGGTCTCCCTGGAGCAGTGAAGACTATAAAGGCTGATGTTGGTGCCAATGTGCTTGTGAATGTGCCGGGTCCATTCAATCGTCACTCAAGCAACATCGAGTTTGAGAATTTCGATGCCACAGTGAAATATTGGGTAATTGATGGTTTTGAGGTGGCTGATTCACCCAAGTACGGCATTGACCTCCGGGGTACTGATTACATTACAGTCAAGAACTGCGATGTACACGACAGTGCTGTCACCGGCATTTTCACTGCCTTCACCTATCACCCATTGATACAGAACAACGAATCAGCGTTCAACGGTGAACACGGAATCTACCAGAGTAATAGCGGAGATTTTCCTACGATTGTCGGCAATTACCTTCACCACAATTTTGCCGCAGGTATTCACATGAATGGGGATATACGGTTCAAGCCTGGCGATGGTATCATCTCCTATGGTATCATCGAGAACAATATAATCTTGGAGAACGGGCTTGGAGGTGGATCGGGTATCAATATGGACGGCGTCTCGGACAGCATAGTCCAAAACAACCTGCTTTATGACAATCACGCAAGCGGCATATCTCTATATGCAATAGACGGGGCTGAAGGTTCAAGCCGCAACAAGGTTTATAACAACACGATTGTGATGGCTCCAGGCTCCCGTTGGTGTATAAACATTCCTAAATCGGCAAAGGGTAGGCCAAACCCGACTGGTAACAAAATAAAGAACAATATTCTCTACACTCCAAGCACTACCAAGGGCTCGGTCTTGATTTACAGTAGCACGGCGTCCAGTTTTGAGAGCGATTACAACGTGGTGGTAAACCGCTTCAGCGCAAGTGGTGGAAAGAGGATCATCACACTCGCCCAATGGAAGGCTTTGGGCTACGACCTGCACTCGACAATTTCAACCCCGAACGATTTGTTCGTCAATCCGACCAATGATGACTATCATCTGAAGACCGGCTCACCGGCGATTAACAAAGGGACATCTCTAGCGGAGGTGACGGATGACTTGGACGGTATCTCCCGTCCGCAAGGAGGTGCCTATGACGTTGGCTGTTATGAATCGCATTAATGCCCATGTCATCTTGAAAATCTCGATGGTTGTGCTATTTATTTTATCTCGAGTTTCGATAATTTATTGAAGTGATAGTGGGGATGTAGCTCAGCTTGGGAGAGCGCTGCTTTCGCAAGGCAGAGGTCGCGGGTTCGATTCCCGTCATCTCCACCATCATAAATCCTTTCATTTCAATAAGCTAGAAGTATCCGTATAGGAGCCCTTAAGCGGTTTTTTACCTCAGAGGTGTCCATACTAAACCTCTTCAGACGCCTTCCAAGCTTTTCGATCGCTGCTTTCTTGGCTTCTTCTCTGGTATGAGAATAGCGTTTTAACATCCGAATGTCTTTGTGTCCTGTAAGCCCCATTTCCCATCTGAGCTTCAGTATTTCTCCTTTCCTCATACCAGTGGTATATGCATAGAGTACTATGGGTTTAAAGTGGGGAGAAGCAGTATGATAAAGTTTCTGAAACTCCCATTCCTTGAGCAAACTCTCTAAACCTATACAGGTGCCTTGAAAGAATCTTTAGTTTTTGATATGTTAATAACATGAACATCGCTGACTATATCGCTGTTGACCCTAACGTATGTCACGGTAAACCGTGTTTTAAAGGTACACGAATTATGGTGTACCTTGTTTTGGAACTTCTCGAAACCGGAGTTCCGACTGAAGAAATTATCGGTCCGAAGTACTACCCCCAACTTACCCGAAAACATATTGAAGCTGCTCTACATTACGCGAGCCAACTTCTCAAGACGAGAGAATATGCCTCTCAGAATACTCTGCGATGAGAATATTCCGGGAACGGCGATTTCTTTGGCATTATCCGCATCAAAATCAGCACCTTCTCCTACAAGCTGGCCCGTCGCAATGAGAATTTGAAAGTGACCTGAATGAATTTGTTTTATCGTGTCTTTCCTTTTTCGATCCGATATATCTCCCGTTAATGTCACTTCTTTCTTCTCGTTAGTTCCATTTCTTTGAGAAACGCTCTTGCTGTAAGTATTTTAACACCTTCATATTCCTGAATTTTAAGAAGATCGGAATCCCCAGTAACGATAAACTTTGCATCTCCCTCCAGGGCTGCTACGAGATATTTATCATCTGTGGGGTCCTCCAGCACTACAAACAGGGGAAGCTTTTCGAGTGCAACAAAAGAAAGGATTTCAAGATCTTCCAGGAAAAGGTCAATTTCTTTAGGACTCTTTTTATGGATCTTCGAAAGTCTTGGGTAATTGAGTACCTTCCGTATCTCATCTATGATGGAAGGCGAGGTTACTAATTCAAAAAGGCCCTCCCGCCAGCCGTTGAGGACTTTCGCAGGAGGCCCATTGGGATTAAGAATAGCGCTGACAAACTGATTGGCATCGAGAACTACCCTGAACATAGGAGTAGCGTTATTAACCCTTTGCCGCTTTTACCGCTTCGGATATGGCTGGCTCAAGTTCTTTCTTCTGCACCTTTTTTCCTTCTCTCCTGAACTCTTTTACCTTTTTCCAAAATGTTTCTTTCCTTTCTTCAAGTTGTTTAAGCTTCCAGAGAGGTATAAGGGCAGCCATTGGTTTTCCATCCCGTTCAATGATGTACTCGTCATCCCGTATGGCAACTTCATTCATAATCTGTCCGAGGCGTTTTCTCAAGTCCATGGCTGAT
>Ga0209640_10003905_pt1 | contig 13100 bp, 10 predicted proteins | sample RifCSP10_1_FD_184018 | JGI IMG/M metagenome (GOLD analysis project Ga0209640, IMG submission 184018) | Soil microbial communities from Rifle, Colorado - Rifle CSP2_sed 10_1 (SPAdes) (version 2) | ecosystem: Environmental > Terrestrial > Deep subsurface > Rock core/Sediment | place: Rifle...
TCGCGGATGGCCGCCTGCGGAAGGTCCATCCGCGGCTCCCCCGTGTTGCCCTCCTTGTTCCACATGCCGTCGACGAGGAGCGCCGAGGCGTGGGTGAACGCGCCCGCGCCGACATTGACGTTGAACTTGCGCGGCCGCACAGCGTCCTGGCTCGTGCCAGGCATCAGGAGCGCGAGCGCCACGGGCTGGCGCGTCGCGAGGGGCAGCGTCTCAATCTGCTGCTGCGTGATGACGCCCGAGACGTCGGTCCTTGTCGTCTCGACGATGGGCGCCTGGCCCGTGACCGTCACGGACTCCTGTACGCCTTGAAGCTGCAGCGTGATGTTGCGCCCCACCTCGAGACCGATCGTCAGCGTGATGTCGGTCACCTCGACCGGCGCAAAGCCTTGCAGCTCCGCCCTCAACGCGTAGCGACCCGGCGGCAATCCCCCGAGGCGGTACCGACCGTCGGCTTCGGTGACGGCCGTCCGGATGAATCCTGTTTCCGCGTTGCGCAGTGTCAGGGTCGCGCCAGGGAGCACTCCGCCCTGCGCGTCGCCGACCATGCCCACGATGACCCCGCTCGTCGTTTGAGCCGCCGCCGGCATCGCCACGCCGAGGGCGAACGCAAGCAGCAGCAGCGCGAATGGAGTACGCCGACACTCTGAGTCCAACACACGTCGCGGCATAGACCCTCCAATCAGAAGCAAGAGTCGCTGACTCCAGATCCGGAAGTAATGAGTCCGTTGTCCGCGGCGCGAATAAGAGGGTCCGCCTGGGTGCGTTCAGAATAAAAAGCGAATGCGGCGTATTTGCCGCGGAGTCTACTCCAGCGGAGGACCAAAAGGAAGGTCCATAGAGCAGGCGAAAAACTCTGGCCGTACGTGGAGCGGTTCGGCGTATTAAGGAGTATAAGAAGTGAGAGTTCCGGACGGGCACAATCGAATGTTCGGTTGAGGAGGTCGGCATGAGTGCGGCACGAACGTTGTACGCAAGCGTGGCGGCGGTCGGCGTCGCTGTGTTCCTGGCGGCGTGGCCAAGCCAGGTCGGCGCCCAGCAGATTCGGATTGGCCCCACCGACATCGGGGGAGTCGTGACGAGCGCCAATGGACCGGAGGCCGGTGTCTGGGTCATCGCGGAAACGACCGGCCTGGGCACGAGACGGTACGCCAAGATCGTGGTCACAGACGATCAAGGTCGCTACCTGCTGCCCGCCCTTCCGTCGGGTGCGCAATACAGCGTCTGGGTCCGCGGCTTCGGGCTGGTCGATTCGCCGCGCGTGCACGCGAAGCCCGGCAGGACGGCCAACCTCACCGCCGCGGTCGCGCCCACGGCGCGTGCGGCGGCCCAGTACTATGCGGGCTCCTACTGGTGGTCGATGCTCAAGATTCCCGTGCAGAACCAGGCGGACTGGATGAATGAGGTCAAGCAAAACGGTTGCGGCAACTGTCACCAGGCCGGCGGTCCCATCATGCGCTCCATTGACTACGCGGGCCTTGGGGTTGGTGACAAGGACACAAAGGCCGCGTGGCTGGCGCGATTGCGACAGGGACAGGCCGGCGCAGCCATGCTCAACGGCGTCAATAGCCTGATGACGAACGATGGCGGACTCCTGGCCAGACTGGTCGACTGGACCGACCGGATCGGCGCAGGCGAAGTACCCAGGCAGAAGCCGGACCGGCCCCAGGGCGTCGAGCGCAATATGGTGGTGACCGTGTGGGACTGGTCTCGCCCCACTGCCTATCTCCACGACCTGATCGGCACCGACCGGCGGAAGCCGACGGTCAACGGCTGGGGCGCGCTCTATGGCGCGATGGAGCTGAGTACTGATTGGGTCCCTATCCTCGATCCGGTGCTCCACATGGCGACCGAAACGAAGATGCCGGTGAAGGATGCGAGCACGCCAAGGTCGTCGACCGTCAACGTCGCTCCGGCGCCGTGGCGTTTCTGGGGAGACCGGGCAATCTGGGATACCCAGGTCAACGCCCACACCAACATGATGGACGGTGACGGTCGTGTGTGGTGGGCGGCCACCAACCGCCCGCAATGGGAGCAGCCGGCCTTCTGCAAGGCGGGGTCGGATCATCCGTCGGCGAAGGCCTTCCCGCTGGAGCGGGCGTCGGGCCCCGCCACCAATACCACCGCCTTCGTCCAGAACGCGCGTGGCGTGACGATGTACGACCCGAAGACGAAGCAGTGGGCGTTTGTCGACACCTGCTTCGGGACGCACCACCTGAACTTCGGTTATGACGCCGACAACACTCTGTACCTGGCCAACAACGGCGGCCCCCAGGTGGGTTGGGTCAACACCCGGGTGTTCCTGGAGACCGGCGACTCGGCGAAAGCGCAGGGATGGACCGCGTTTGTCGTCGACACCAACGGCAACGGCAGGCGCGACGAGTACGTCGAGCCCAACGCCGCGGTCGATCCCCTCAAGGACAAGCGCCTCAACCTCGGCTTTTACGGCATCGCGGTCAACCCGAATGACGGAACCGTCTGGGGGTCGAATACGGGGGGCAGGGGTTGGATCGTGCGCGTGGATCTGGGTCCGAATCCGCCGCTGACCGCGTTGACCGAGGCCTACCAGATTCCGGTTGGCGAATTCGGCATTCGGGGGATGGACCTGGACAGCAAAGGCATCGCCTGGGCAGCGGGGGCGGGCGGCAACCTGATCAGCTTCGATCGCAGCAAGTGCCGGATCCGCAACGGGCCCGCCGCCACCGGGGATCATTGTCCTGAAGGCTTCAGGCTCTATCCGCTGCCGGGACCGACCTTCGACGGAGTGGCAGGCCCACTGGGGACTGTCGCAAGCCCGTATTACCTGTGGGTCGACATGCACGACATCCTCGGCCTGGGCAAGGACACGGTGATCGTCCTCGACAATCAGTCCGATGGGATGCAGGCGTTCGCGAACGGGACGTGGGTCCACATGGCGGTCCCATACCCGATGGGATTCTTCACCAAGGGACTGGAGGGGCGCATCGACGATCCCAACGGCGGGTGGAACGCCAGGGGACTGTGGGCGACCTGGGGCGGCCGTGCGCCGTGGCACAGCGAAGGTGGCAAGGGCACGCTTCCCTATGTGGCCCAGTTCCAGTTGCGCCCGCATCCGCTCGCGAACGCCAACTGAGTGCGACTCTACTCAGCGCCGATATAGGGGAGGAATCGGCCCAGGAAGATCACGCCAATCCAGACGCAGATCGAACCCGCGGCGATGATCTTGCGCGTGACGTCTGCGCGTCCCTCCCGGTTCGGCGGCCCACCCTCATCCAACATCGTCGGATAGAGCAGGCTGAATCCTCCGAGCAGTATCAAACCCACCTTCCACGCGAACGCGCTGTTCTGCGTGTACTGATCCGGAGCGGCGAGAAAGAACAGCATGCCGGTGACGATATTGATGCCGAGCCCTGCCATCGCCCACGGGAGCAGCCGATTCACGTCAGCGAGTGGGACGCCGTCGATGAACCCCAGCATCCGCAGATTCACGAGCAGCACGACCCCGAACAGCAAGCAGAGCCCGACGAAATGGAGCACCTCGCAGATCGGCCACACCCACGGGTTGTTCAGGACCAGCTCCGCTCCCATGGCCGCGGGCCTGGGCCACGCCGGCGCGTACGCGAGTGCTCCCTCCGTCAGCAATTCGGGGTGCCGAATCTGGCCGCCGACAGTGGCGGCCCGTGCCATGAGCGCAAATGTCACGATCGACGAAACCAGGACCGCCGGCAGGTTCCAGCGTCGAGATCGCCACAACGCCATCCAGGCGACGAGCCCCGTGATCTCCATGGGGACGAGCGCCAGCATCGCCGCGTTCTGGTGCGCGGCAATCACGTCCGCCGACACCCCCGGTTCATTCTGGAGCACGAAGTGCGCCGCGTTGCCGCTCAAATAGGCGGGGATTGTCACCAGGGCGACGCCGAAGAACACGACAAAGCTGGCGCGTTGCAGTTCCTCACTGCGTCGGAGCAGCGAGGCGACGAAGAGCGCAATGCCGAAACCAAAGCCGACGGTCGGAACGTGATTCAGCAGGAGGTGCAGGTGCGCAAGGTTCACGATATGAACTCGCTGATGTAGGCCATGAGGCGTCCCGCGGTGAGGGCGGCGAGCCAGCAACCGAGCGACGCAGCCGCCAGGAACGTGCCGCGCTGCTGCCCGCGAAACACCCGGCCCCGGATGAGGATGAGCGTCGCGACGGCCAGTCCGACAAACACCAACTTCACATAGAACGCGGGGTTTGACGCGTGCTTGATGGCGTCGGACAGAAACAGCAGGGTCCCGGTCGCAGCGGTCAGCGCGAGGCCCGGCCACACCAGCCAGAAGGTCCTTTCCAGGGACGTGAGAGGAATCGCGGGCGCGACACCGAGCAGCCTGAGATCGATCGCCGAGCTCAGGCCGACGACCGTACTCAGACCAAGTGTGTGGAGGAACAGGATCAGCGGGTATCCGTACAGCACACCCGATTCGCGAATCCAGGTGGCGAGGCCGGATTGTTCAAGCTGCGCCAGAAAGGGTGCCATCTCCCCCGCGCTACGAACCCATCCTCCATGCCAGCTGGGCTTCGTAGCATTCGAGAAGAACCCTGTGATAGCGCTCGACCGCCTCCTTGCTGACGAACGGATGCGGCTCACCTTCCAGCTTCGCTGCCTCGCCCAGGACGCCGTCCGGGTTGCCGCCGCCGGACATATCAGGATTCATGAGTCGCCAGGCGCGGATCTTCTGGGGGATGTTGGCGTGGCTCAACGTCGGGGACAGGATCACATCGACGCCTGCTTTCGTTCCGAGGTCGATGAAGCGCCTCAACGAGCCGATGTGGGTTCTCATCATCGTCTGCCCGTCGGGATAGTACTGCACGCCCTGCCGCCCGATGCTCGGATCGGTCCCGCCCCAGATGCTGGCCACATGCCGGCCATCGCCGGATGCCACGCTCTTCTGATTCGCGAGCGGCCCGACGATGAGCGACAGCGTCCCGGGCGTGTGGCCCGGCGTGATGTACAGCGTGACGGTCACGCCCCCGAGCGCGATCTTCTGACCATCTGTGACGACCATGTCCTTCCTCGGCTTGAATTGCGCAGGTGCGTTGTCCTTCGCCACGATGTCCCAGTCAGCGGCCGACATGGCGACGCGCGCGTCGGGATACGCGTCCTGCAGCGCTTTGGCGCCCCAGTAGCGGTCGTCATGGGCGTGCGTGACGATGATGTACTTGATGTTGTCGGGATCGAGGCCGAAATTCAGCAATCCCAGCACCAGTTCTGTGCTGGAGTAGTGGAAATTCGCATCGACGACGATGATGCCGTCGGACGTGTTGATCGCCCACACGCCAGCCGTCCTGGTGCCGATGAAGTAGAGGTTGTCGAAGAGATTCGCCGGCCACGCGAACCACTCCTTTCGCGGCACGACGGCCGATCGATCCTGCGTCCGCATGACGTCCGGCAGCTTCGGTTCGGTGCACGCCTGATCGAACAGGGCCTTGAAGACATGGAACGGGGCCTTGGGGTTCGCCACCTTGGGCGCGACCGCCGCCCGGGCTGCGTCCACGTGCTGCCTGGCCGCGTCGACCTGCGCCTGCGTGTCCTCGCCCATCCACAGCGCCAGCAGCACACCAGCACACAACCCCGCCAGATAGCGTGTCATTGCCGTTTCCCTCACTACTTTGCCTCCGGGTACTTGTTGCCCGGATACGCGAATTCCACTTCGCGCCTCCCGAGATCGGGATCGCACGCTCGCCACGAAGGCGCGGGGCCGCCCGGTTTCTTGGCAAACAGGAGCGCGTACGTAAATGGCCGCGTCAGGAACGTCGGGTCTTCGAGCGTGACGATCAACCTCATGACGTTGTCTTCAATCATGTGATACCGCTCGGTCACCTTCTTCCGCACGGACGAGGCCATGTGGAGATGGTCATCCATGCCGTCAGGATCGAACGTGAAGTGGGTCGTCTCGACCACCAGGTCGTCGCCATCGAACCGGCCGACCGAGAATCCGTGTTGAAACAGTTCTCCCGGTCTCGGCCTCGGGCCGCCGCCGTTCATCCAGATGGTGCGCTCCGCGGCCTGCGGATGCGCCATCTCGACGCGGCCGGGGCTCGCGGAAATGTAGACGCCGTTGCCGAACATGGTGGGATTCGAAATCTCGGCGCACTCGGCGAGCGTCGGCGACTGGCGATGATCCATGTATTTCAGCCAGGCCTCGCCTCGTGAGTTCAGGGGAAGCTGATCTGCCGGCAGCGAGCAGTTCAGGAGCTTTTCGCCGTAATCGCCGGTGCGGCCGCCACAGTTGCCTCGGTCCTGGCCGTTGGGATTATCGATTTCAGCGTCCCAGTGCCCGATGAACGGGAACATCCTGTCGAACTCGTCGTCGCTCTGGGCCGCGAGGTCCGCGGTGCCGGCAACCATCACCAGCGCGAGCAATGCGCCGGTCCTCGCCACGCGTCTTGGGCCTGTCATCACGTCCTCCCCTTGTCGTTACTCTGTCGGGGGCCCACCAGGACAACCGCCAAGACACACAACCTTGCCGTCTTCGAATGTGACCACGCCTGCAGCCATCGCCGTTCCGCCTTCTCTCCGGGTCGGGTTGCCTTCGACCTTCACCTTCTTGCCGATGAACTCCTCGACCTTCCATCCCTCTCGTCGTGCGTTGACCGCCCCGGTCCTTGCCGTGATGCGCCATGTGACGACTTTGCCGCCGGCGTCTGCGACGTCGACGATCATTTCAGAGTGCGGGCTGACCAGTCTGAACGACTTCACGACGCCCTCGATCTGAACGGTGCGGGACATGTCAAAGAACGTGTTGAACGAGTGGTGCGCCGCGGCCGGAACGGCCAGGGCCACGCTCGTCATTACCACAACCGCCGCTGGACAACGTTTCATGGCTCCACTGCTCCTTGTCGAATCGACGGCCCTTTCGACGATTTCAGGGTTGCAGACTCCCCTCCTGCACGCTCACGTGGCTGAGCGGAGTGTAGGTAGGAGAGAGACCTGTGTCAATTGGCGAAGGACCGGGTGTCGGGCTATAGTTCGCGGAGGAGCGACACCGTGACCCATCAAGGACGACATCCCCGTAGCGGTTGGGTGATTGTCACGAGCGCGGTCGTGGCCGGCACCTTGCTGGCGGGGACGATCGTCGCCGGCCAGGCGCCGACCTACAAGGCGCCGCGGTCGGCCGATGGCAGGCCCGACCTCAGCGGCATCTGGCAGGCGCTGAGTACCGCGCATTGGGACATCGAGGCGCACGCCGCCGGCCCCAGCCAGATCCGGGAGCTTGGCGCGGCCGGGGCGGTTCCTGCCGGCCTGGGGATCGTGGAAGGGGGCCTGCTTCCGTATCGGCCGGAGGCACTGGCGAAAAAGAAGGACAACTACGCGAATCGCCTGACGCTGGATCCGGAGATCAAGTGCTACCTGCCAGGCACGCCTCGCGCCATGTACATGCCGTTTCCCTTTCAGATCGTTCAAACCCCGACCTACATCATGATGGTCTACGAGTTCGCGGGGGCCGTTCGCACCATTTACATGAACGATCACAAGGAGGCTCCGGCCGACAGCTGGATGGGTTGGTCCAATGGGCGCTGGGACGGGGAAGCGCTGGTGGTTGACACGACGGGCTTCAACGAGATGACCTGGTTCGACCGGGCCGGAAATTTTCACAGCGACGCGCTGCACGTGGTCGAGCGCTTCACGGCCCGGAGTCCCGAGACGCTCGTGTACGAGGCCACCATCGAGGATCCGAAGGTGTTCACGCGGCCGTGGAAGATGAGCATGCCGCTCTATCGCCGTGTGGAACGAGACGCGCAGATCCTGGAATTCCGGTGCGTGGAATTTGTGGAAGACTTGATCTACGGGCACCTGCGCAAGCAGCCGGCCAAGTGAAGCCAAGGAGATTCAGATGAATCATCGATGTATGGGCGCGCGGCACGCGCCAGGCAGATACTGGTCAACAGCGATCGTTGTGGCCGTCATGGTCGCCGTCGTGTGGCCGGCCACCATTCCGGTCGCGGGACAGGCGCCGTCGGCGGCCCGCGGCGTGGCTGCGGCGCAGGGGACCTACGCGGCGCCACGCACGCCGGACGGCCAGCCCGACCTGCAGGGGTTCTGGACCAACGCCACGTATACGCCGCTCGTGCGACCCAGGAACGTGACCAAGCAGTTCTATACGCCGGAAGAAGCGATCGAGGCCGTCAAACGAGCGGCCGCGGCCGAGGTTGAGCAGACGACGCCCGGCACGGTCGAGGACGTCCACTACGACTTCACGCAGTTCGGGCTGGACCGGAGCCAGGGACCGATGGCCCTGAACCTGCGCACATCGCTCATCGTGGATCCCGCGGACGGACGGCTTCCACCCCTGTCGGCCGAGGGACAGAAGCGGGCGGCCGAGCGCGCGGAGGCGACCCGGCGCACGGGCGGCCGCTGGGACGCCGCCGAGAACAATCAGCTCGACGACCGGTGCATCATCATGCGCGGCGGACCGCCGATGCTGTCGGGGACGTACAACAACAACCTTCAGATCGTGCAGGCACGCGGATACGTGATGATTCTCACCGAGATGATTCATGACGCCCGCATCATCCCGCTGGACGGGCGCGCGCAGCCGCCCGCAGCCGTCCGGCAGTGGATGGGCCTCTCCCGCGGCCGCTGGGAGGGCAACACGCTCGTGGTCGAGACCACGAACTTCAACGGCAAGAACCCGCTGGAAGGATCCAGCGAGCACCTGCGTGTGACCGAGCGTTTCACCCGCGAGGACGAGGAGACGGTCCGCTACCAGTTCACGGTTGAGGATCCGGCGACGTGGACGAGGCCCTGGACCGCGGAGCTGGCCATGAAGAAGACGATCGGCCCGATCTTCGAGCACGCCTGCCACGAAGGGAATTACGGCCTGTACAACACCCTCGCCGGCGCGCGACTCGAGGAGAAGCGGGCCGCCGAAGCCGCGGCGAAGAAGGGGTCGAACTGAGGAGGGATGTCGTGCCGTCGGTTCAGGACAAGCCGGTCATCCGGATTGCGCCCAATAACCCGGTGTTCGACCTGCCGGTGATTGTCGGCATCGAAGAGGGCTTGTTCGACGCGGCCGGTCTGGACGTCCGGTTCTCGGCCACCTATGCCGATCGCGAGAAGGACAGCGCCGAGCGTCCGGTCATGTCGCGCCTCAAGGAGCAGATGTTCGACTGCGGGTCCGCCGACAGCTACAACGTCTGCGAATGGGCGAGCATCGACCGGCTGGAGCGCGGCACGCGCGCCGGCAACATCGCCGCGTTGCGTGCGGCGGTGGCGGCGCAGGCCATCCTGACCTTCGACGAAGCCCTGCAGGTACCGCGCGACCTCGCCGATGTGCCGGTGGTGGTCCAGGAGCTCACCGGCTCGCATTACTGCACCGTGCAGATGCTCGAAAGCGCCGTCGGCCCGGAACACGTCAGCATTGAGCGGGGCGGGCTGCCGCAGGCGCGCTGGGCGGCGCTCAAGGCGGGGACCATCCGCGTGGCGACGCTGATGGAGCCGTTCATCAGTCTCGGCCTCAAGGAGGGCGCGCACGTCATTGCCTCGTGCTTCTACCGCGGAGGCGAGGTCATCTCGCCCACGCTGACGCCCGAGCAGCGCCACGCGTACTACGAGGCGGAAAACCAGGCCGTCGATCGCATCAACGCCGACTTCGCGAAGTACGCCCATCATGTGGCCGCGCAGGCCAACGGTGCGCTCGAGCCGCACGAGCTGCTGCGCGCGTTCGTGCGCTACAAGCACGTCGACTACTACGATCCGGTGCTCTTCACCCGCACGTACGACTGGATGAAGGCGCGCGGCCTCACCGGCGGCGGCAGCGATCACGCCGCGCTCGTCGTCTGAGCGACCCGCGAGGCAGTCCCGAACGCGGCCGATCGCGCCTCTCCGCAGCGCCGCATGATCCCGGGCTCCGCAGCCTACCGCTGGAACATCCTGCTGCTGCTGGCCAGCTCGCAGGCGATCGCCTTTATCGACCGCGTCAATTTCGCCGTCGTGGGGCCGCACCTCATCAGCGTCTACCACTACACCCCGGCTCAAGTCGGGGTGCTGCTCTCGATCTTCAACTGGGCGTTCACGCTATCGCTGCTGGCGGCGGGGCCGCTGACCGACCGGATTCGGCCGCAACGGGCGTATCTGATTGGCGTCGGATCGTGGTCGCTGGCGACGGCGCTGTGCAGCCTGACCACGGCCTTCGCTCCGCTGGCCGTGCTGCGCGCCTTCGTCGGCGTCGGCGAGTCGCTGATGATTCCGTCGGGCTCGCGCGTGATTCGCGAGACGTTCGACAAGAAGCACCGCGCCTTTGCCGTCGGAGCCTTTTTCGCCGGCAACAGGATCGGCCTCACCCTCGGCATCCCGCTCGCCTCCGTTGTCCTGGTGCGTTGGGGGTGGGCGTGGGTCTTCTACGCCACCGGTTCGCTCGGCCTCTTCTGGATCGTGTGGTGGCTCGCGGTGTATCGCTCAGCGCCGTCCGAGAGTGCCACCGGCGCACGCGCGGGTGAAGACCGGGGCAAGATCACGTGGGCAGCGCTCCTCAAATACCCGACAACCTGGGGCGTGATGCTGGGACAGGCGGGGTACCTCTACATCTACTACGTCTTCGTCACGTGGCTGCCCGGGTATCTGGTCCTCCAGCGCGGCATGTCGACGCTGACCACCGGGGTCGTCGGGATGCTGCCCTTTCTCGCGGGCACCCTGTGCGTGATCCTGGGAGGCTGGGCCGGCGACCGGCTGATTGCCGCGGGATGGCGCCTGACACTGGTGCGGAAAGGGTTCGCCGTCGGCGGCCTGCTGGGCGCGACCGCCTTCACGATCGCCGGCGCTTACACACCCGACGATGCGCTCGCGATCGCGTGGCTGACGCTATCGGTGGCGAGCGTCAGCCTGTCCACCGCGGCGGTGAACTCCATGCCGATCGACGTGGCTCCGCCCCACATCGTCTCCTCGCTGGTGTCCCTGCAGAATTTCGGCGGCAACCTCGGCGGGTCGTTCGCGCCGCTCGTGACCGGCCTGCTGGTGTCGAGTGCCGGAGACTTCAGGGTTCCGCTGCTCGTGGCAGCGGGTGTGGCCCTCGTCTTCGGGTGCGGCTCGTACGGCCTGATCGTCCGCAATCTGGATCGAGAGCTGGGGACGCCCTGACGGAAAAGGGAGCTGCTCGCATCGGCGAGCGAGATGTCGATCGATTCCTTGTGGACATCCATCCCCACGACCCTGCTACGTTCGGCTCGACGATTTGATTTTCCTGGGAACGCATGCAATCATGCGGGCCGTCGCGGAGCAGATCTTCGGGAAGAGTGGCCTGGACCGGACCAAGTCGTGCTCTCCCCTCCCGAAAAGAGCGTCTTCGGTTAGATGCTGGCGCACGCGAAAGCACTTGGTGTATAAGCCTGGTGTCCAATAGCGGGTTGCGTTAGGAATGAGGTCGTATGGAAGCGATGACTCGAGAGGCTAGGGGCAAGAGACTGTCTTGGCTCGCCGTAGGGGCGCTGCTGTGGCTGGTGTCACCTGCTCATGCACAGACCAACCAAGGGACAGACTTCTGGCTGGCAGAAACGGATAATCTCGGCTGCAGAGGCGACTTCGCCATCGCCATCGCGAATCCCAGCGGTGTCAGCGCGAACGTTACCATCGATAACGTTCTCAGCGGCTCGACGCCGGGCACTATCCCGTCGGGCAGCCTGAGCACGTTCACCTTTCCTTGCCGTACCCTGCAAGTTACCGGGATAGGCGTCAACATGGTCTATCATGTGACGTCCGATGTTGGCGTTGTCGTCTACATCTTCAACCCTCTGGTCAACGCGTTCACCAACGACGCCTCCCTCCTCCTTCCGGTCGACGCCTTGGGCAAGAACCACCGGGTGGGGTCATACCTTAATCCGGTAGGGAATCGCGTAGGGTCTTTTCTCGGCGTCGTCGCTGTCGAATCGGGGATGACGAACGTTCAGACCTTCGATCGCGCCGGCACGCTGCAAGACAACGTCAACATCGTCCAGGGGCAGTACTTTAATAAAGTCAGTGGAAGCAACATTCCGGATGACGTGACGGGTTGGAAAGTTGTCTCGGACAAGCGCGTGGCGGTTTTCGGCGGGGCGCAGTGCACGTCCCTTGGAAACAGTACCGGCGCGTGCGACCACCTGGAGGAGCAGATCCTTCCCGAGGAGGCTCTGGCCAGCTCCTACGTTGCGAGTCCTACGCTCAGCCGCCCTGTGGGCTGTAGCCCCACAACGCCCGGTTCCTGTTCGCCGGACGTGTTCCGCTATGTCGCGACGGAGGCCGGCACGACGGTCACTACCTCCCCCAACGTTGGAGGCGGCTTCCTGACGAACCCAGGGGACTTCATCGAGATCACGACGGCGACTCCGCACCTCGTCACCGCCGACAAGCCGTTTTATGGCTACCAGTACCTCATCAGCCAGGATAGCGGTTCTCCTACGGCCGGGACCGGCGACCCGGCGATGCTCGACATGCCGCCGGTTGACCAGTTCCAGTTCAGTTATATCTTCCTGACACCCAGCACCTACAGATTCGACTTCATCAACCTGGTCGCCCCCGTGGGGACCACACTCACGCTCGACACTCTTCCCGTCACGGACACATGCACGTCCATCGGGACCATCGGTGGAGTCACCTACTGCTTCATCGTCAAGCTGGTGGCCGACGGCGTGCACACCATTTCCGGAGACAAGAAGTTCGGGCTGTCTGTCAGCGGCTTCGACTCGTTCGCCTCATACGCCTACCTTGGAGGGGTCGGGCTGCAGCCGCTGAATGCCGGTTGCGACACGGGCGGACCCTATCAGGTGCTGTCGTGCAACATCCCGTCGACCGTTTCGCTCAATGGGATACCGTCGTGCTCGGATGGAACGACGCCGACAGTCACGTGGTCGAGCAACAACGGCGTGACCTTTGACAATCCAGCCACTGCCGATCCGACCGCGACTGTCCCCGGGTTCGGAACCTTCAATGTCACGATGACAGTTCAGTGCGGGGCGGCTGAGCCAGTGCAGTGCACCAGCACCATCCAAAACGATCAGCAGACGGACGGGTGCAACCAGCCTCCGGATGCCATCTGTCAGTCGGTGGCCGTCAACACCGATCCGGGAGTCTGCACTGTCGCCTCGGCATCCGTGGACAACGGTTCCTTCGATC
>Ga0209640_10003906_pt1 | contig 13095 bp, 4 predicted proteins | sample RifCSP10_1_FD_184018 | JGI IMG/M metagenome (GOLD analysis project Ga0209640, IMG submission 184018) | Soil microbial communities from Rifle, Colorado - Rifle CSP2_sed 10_1 (SPAdes) (version 2) | ecosystem: Environmental > Terrestrial > Deep subsurface > Rock core/Sediment | place: Rifle...
GCTGCGTGACCGCCCGCCATTTCTCCATTTCGCTGGCGAAGACGCGCGTGCCGAGGTGTCGCCTGAGGAGCGGCCGGTTGGTCGGAATCCGCTGCGTCTTGAGGCTAAACTGTGCATAGAGCTCACCGGCAACCTCGCTCGCCGTCCCGGTCATTCCGGCCAGGTGACGGTACCGCCTGAAAAAGCGTTGGTAGGTGATGCGGGCGATGGTGCGCCGTTGGCCCGTCTGTGCGAGGCCCTCCTTCATCTCGATCATCTGATGGAGACCGCCCTCCCATGACCGATCAGCCATGGTCCGGCCGGTATACTCATCGACGATCTGCACCTTGTCGTCGGCGATGATGTAGTGTCGGTTGAGATCGAAAAGATATAGGGCGGAAAGGGCCTGCGTCGCGAGTTCGTCCCGCGCCTTCCTAATCCGCCATAGACCATTGCGGCCAACCGACAAGGTCTCCAGCGTCTTTCGACCCTGGTCGGTCAATTCCACCGACCGATCGTGCGCTCCGATCCTGTAGTCGCGGACGGCCCTCAGTTCCCGGGCTGTCTCCAGCGCGATGCGATAGACGTCGTCCTCGTCCGCCTCGGACTCCGAGGAAATGATCAGCGGCGTTCTCGCCTCATCGATTAAAATACTATCGGCCTCGTCGATGATGCCAAAATGCAGGCCGCGAAGCAGCAGCGGCGGCCGCGCGCTCCTGCGGCCGGCGCTCTCGAACAGGCCATCGAGCAGCGAGCGGGAGAGCCCGCGGCGGCTCCCGGTTGCGATGCGATCACGCAAATAGTCGAACACCAGCTCCTTGTTGGTGACGTAGACGACGCCCGCGCAATAGGCCTCGCGGCGCTCGTTCGACTCCATCTCGTGAACGACAAGGCCGACCTTGATTCCCAACATCTCATACACCGGCCGAAGCATGGTCATGTCGCGTTCGGCGAGGTAATCGTTGACGGTAATGACGTGCACCGGCATTCCGGCCAGCGCTCCGACGATGGCCGGCAGCAGCGCCGTAATCGTCTTGCCTTCGCCAGTCGCCATTTCTGCGAGCCCGCCGCGAAGCATCACGAATCCGCCTTGCAGCTGCACAGGGTGATGGCGCATGCCGAGCTTGCGGTCGGTGGCCTCCCGCACCAATGCAAAGGCGCGCACGACGAGATCGTGCGAGAGCGGACCGCGGCGCAAGTGCGGCCGCAGCCGCACAGACTCCGCCGCGAGCTCGCGATCATCGTAACGGCGGATCGTCTCCCATTCGGCGAGCACCCGGTCGGAAAACCACTCCAGATTCTTCTGGCCGAAGGGTATGCGACAGATCACCGTTCCGGTCATTTCCAGGATCTTCCGGTCGACCCAGTTGAGCTTGCGCTCCCGCTGTTCCGCATGGGGCGCGAAGGACAGCGTCTCGTCACGCTTGCCAAGCGCGATGGCCGATCGACGGAACGAGGAGAAGATCGCTCCGTCTGCAAAGGCTCTTGCTCCGGCGACGTCAAACATCGAACCACTCGAGGAAGAGCTGACGGACCCGGCGATAGGCCTGCCAGCCGGCCGGCTCCCAACCATGGTCAAATTTCACGTAGACGCGCGAGCCGAACTTGCTCGTCCGTGTGGCCTCCGGCAGGTCAAGGTCGAATTGAAACACGCGACGAAGCGCCTTCACGCCATCGGGGTCTCGCGGGTCGACCGGCACATTGCCGCCGCCGGCCTGGCCGAGAGCCTTGGTCGGAAGCACGTACTGACCGGCAGGAACTTCGCGCATCAATCGCGTAGACACCTCTTCCGCCCGTGAACCCACCGACAGCAACCTTATGGAACTCAGCCGTGCCCGCACGAGGTCGATGTCGGCTTGGGTTACGGCCACGCGGGCGGTCGTGGCCTCATCTGGAACGACATAGCCAATAAGGTCGCCCTCTTTGGTGAAGCGGCCGGGCAGGTCCTCAGCCGGAACGACCGGAACGAACACACCGTCCATGCCGGCGATGATGTTCATGCTCTGCAGCTTGCGTTCCTCTTCCGCAAGCCGGTCCACCTCCTCGTCCCGTTCGACTCGGGTGATCTGCGCCTTCGCAATGTCCGTCACCTTGTCGGCGGCAAGTTGCACGTCGAGCTCGCGCACGCGTGCGCGCAGCGCAGCGATGCGCGCATCCATGATGGGATCGGTGAGTTGAAGAAGACGGGTGCCAACCGCGACGCGCGAGCGCGGCGCGATTTCAAGGCGCTCGACAAAACCCGACGAGCCGGCGCGAACGTGCGCTCGCTCCGGCAGCCAGACGACGCCCTCGGAAATGGTGGTGAACGGGAGCGGAAGCATGAAAAGAAGCGCAGCGACGGCGACCGCGGCACCCGTGGCGAAGCTCACGGCACGGGCCCGCCGCCGGCGCAGGCGCGGATTTGTGAAGACGTACCAATAGCCTTTGACGATCGGCTTGATCGCGACATTGAAGAACGACCAGATCGCAAAAAGAATGCCGAAAATGAATAACTGGGAGGCGATCAGAAGGCCGATTCCTACCATAATTACAAGGCGATAGACGAAAGCCGCGGGTGCGTAGGCGAGGAAGATCGCGCGCTCAGAAGCCGTCGCATTGAAGTTTGGTTTGGGCAAGATGCGAAAGAGATAGCGCTCGACGAGATGCGCCAAATACCGGTTCGCCCTCTGGCCGAGGTTTGGCAGCTCCAAGACATCGGCCATCACATAATAGCCGTCGAAACGAAGCAGCGGATTGCCGTTGACCACGATCGTGGAGAAGCCGGCGATCAGAATGACTGAATAGGCGACCGCTCTCACGGTGCCCGGCTCGACGGCCGACCAAATGAACAGCGCCAGGCTCGCGATAAAAGCCTCGACCCAAATCCCAGCCGCACTAACGGCCGCGCGGCGCCATTTGCTTTTGAATGCGGTGGCGCCCGAGGCATCGACGTAGGGCACCGGAAAAAACACCAGAAACATGATGCCCATCTCTCGCACCTCGGCGCCATAGGCTTTGGCAACATAGCCGTGGCCGAGTTCGTGAAGGGCCTTCACGAAAGGGTAGCAGGCCGCCATGATCATCAGATTGCTGGCGGCGAGGATCTGATCGGAAGCGTTTTGGGTCAGTTCGTTCCAGCGTGTGCCGGCGACGATCAGCGCCGCGAGGATAATCGCGAGCGACAGCAGCGCCCCGAATGGCCCGATCAACGGACGCACCAGCGGCAGCGTGCGGGCAAGAAAGCGGTCCGGATCCCAGAGCGGTACCCGGAAGGACACCGGATTGGTGATGTTCTGTTTCCAGAGCTGGCGCGACTGCTTGGTGTAGCGCTCGAACAGCTCTTCTGCGTCGGGACTTGTGCCGGTGAGGATCAGATCGTTCGCATGGAACTGCGCCAGGAGCGTGACAATTTCGTCCTGCGATGGCGCGTGCTCTCCGAGTTCTTCCGCCACCTGGGCCCAGAGTGTATCGACCGTAGTCTTGCCGTCCATCCGTCCGACGAAAAGATAGACCTCGGGCGTCACCCGATGGGTTTTGTTCGAGACCCTGTCATGCAGCACGTACCACGCCTGGCCCCGGTATCGGTGCCGGTGGATAGTCACCTGCCGTCGAAGACGGGGGCGTAGCTTCGCCACGCGGTACCAGTTGGTGCTGAGAAACGATGCGCTCATCGGGTTTCAGGGCCCCTTGGCCGAGCCGAGCGTTGACGCGGCCCGGCGGCCGCGCCTTTGCTTGAACACTTCCAATCGCTCCGGCCAACGCCCTCCCCGGAGCAGCCCGCCGAAGTCAGGGCGTCCATCGCCAGACGAAGACGCGCGCCCACTCGATCACGGGCCGCAGCCAGGTCCAAAGCAGCGACCGCTCGCCAATCTCTACCTTGGCAACACCTTCCATGCCGGGGCGAAGGTCGGCGGCCGTCGGTCCCAAGGCGGCCTCGACGCGGAAGGTATTGACGCCGTCCTTGGCCTCAGCAACCGCGGTAACATTGGTTAGGACAAAATCGAGCTCCGTAGCATTGGCACCGGCGAGAAGGAGACGGCCTTTCTGGCCGACTTTGACCAGTGGCATGTCCCGCTCGGCCACCCTGAGAACCACCCGATAACTGTCGAGAGGCGCGATCTCGTAAAGCAAGGCCCCCTGATCGACCGGTGAGCCGAGCTTCTGGCTGAGATCGCCCGAAATCACCTGCCCGGCGATCGGCGCCCGGATCTCCGTGCGGGCGAGCTTGGCCATGGCGAGTTTGATCTGGGCCTGCACCTGATCGAGTCGCGCCTGGAGGACGGCCGCGTCAGTGCGCTTTCGCTCGGCAAGCGCCTGCCGCTGCTGCTGGTCGAGGCGCTGCCTTTCACTCGTCCACCGAAGCAGATCGAGCCGGTAGTCGCGATCGTCCAGAACGGCGAGAACATCGCCCTCCTTCACCATTGCGCCCGCACGGATTGGAGCATCCTTGATGAAACCTGCGAATGGCGCGACGGCGGCGCGCTGCCTCCCGCCTTCCAGCGCAGCATTGGCGGACACGCGGAAATCGGCCGGAAAGAAGACGAGAATTGCGAGCAGGCTTGCCGCCGCCAACGCCCCGGCCTTGTAGGAGGGGCGCTCGGGACCGAAGATCAACTTCAGCGTGTCGTGCAAGAAATCGATTATTCGTCCCGAAACCCAGCGGCGTGCCTCGAACTTGAGATCGAGCGCCGGAGCAAGCAGCGAAGAGGCCGTCTCGGCGATGAGTACCGCCTCCGCGTCGAAACCGGTTTCGCCGCGTCGCTCCAATGTCATCACGCCGACGGGGCGACCTCTCGACACCAGCACGACCGAGATCACGTGCTCGACTTTCGCGACCCGCGCGTAATCGCTATGGGCCACAGTAATCGAGCCGTGATCATTGCTCGCGCGCGGGAAGGACACGGTTGCGATCTGGTCGATCGCCTCTTCCATGGCGTTTTCCAGCGCATCGATCAGTTCGCTGCGGCGCTTGAACCAGGCCGCATGGGACATGGCCTTGACGGCGATCCGGCCGGCGCGCGCCTTCTTGCGCCCCACCACGACGCCGATAGAGACGCGGTCGCAGTGCAATTTGACCGCCACCTCATTGACCATTGCCATCGCTGCGGCTTCGAACTTGTCCTGTTCCTGCGCGGCCGCGAGAATGTCGAGGGCCGACGCCGAGCGCTCGAGCGTACCTGCGCCGTCCGCCGCGCGGCGCTTCCAAAGATAAGCAATCAGCCAGCCGATGCCCCAATGGAGCCGGCGAAGCGCAAGGCGCGTGTCGGCGTCGGGGTTAAGGTCGAGCAGCGCGACGCCGTAGATGCGCCCGTCGACCTCAATCGGATAGGCGATCTGGGTGGCCAGCGGCGGGAGGGCGGAATCGGCCGGCAGACGAAGCACAACCCCGCGACGCTCGCCCAGCGCCTTTTCGGCCGCTTCGCGCAAATGCGACATGTCGCGGGCGCGATCCGGCCAGATCGCGGCGGGTACCAGCGATTGGCCGCTGTCGGGCTCGAACAGCAGCACGCCCCCGCGGGCGCCGGCGATCATGCGGCACTGCAACTCGAGCCAAACGGGAAACACCTCACGCAGTCCCCGCGCCGAGGCGAAGGCGGCCCACAGCGCCGCCTCCACGTCCTCAATCTTGCTGTCGCGCCGATCGGCCGACGCGGTCGCGGCGGCCAGCTGGCGCGGCGTTTGGTGCTCCGACATCAGCCAATTGCCCCCCAAAACGCCACTTCAGCCAATTGCCCTCGAGGTCCTTCCCTCGCCTCAGACTTCCTGCCTTCGCCGGCGACGGTAGAGCAGGAAGCTCAAACCCGCGAGGCCGGCGGGGAACAGCACCGCGGCAGCCGGCAGCGGAACGGCGTTCGCATCGCCGTTAATGGTGACCCTGGTGGAGACATCGAACTCGTGCAAAATGGAAGTGAACGGGTCCTCGGTGACTTGTTCCTCCCAATACCCAAACACCCGGAACGACGCGAGGCCTGGCGCCAAGGCCTTGAATACGAAGATAGCCAAATCGTTTCCATGGTCGCCACTGTGGACGACTGGGAACACGATAGTGAAAAGGTCACCCGAGCCCGCGCCATCGTCCGAATTGGAATCGAGGCCGCTCCAACCCGGATTGGAGCCAGCGGTCACAATCGACAGCCGGGCGGCATCGTAATAGTAGCCCGATCCAGGTTGAATTAACGTGTCGCCGACGGCCAATCCGACGAGATCGCTGTATGTATCGGTCAGATTGAATGCGACCAGATCGCCCACATTGATGGGATCGGAACTGGGCGCGACCGTGGCGGCCTTTGTGACAGGCGCGTTAAGCGCAACGCACGAAAAAATTGCAGCAGCGATGAAACCTACGCGAGACAGCATTCGACAGTCCTCCCCTTTATGGGACCAACAACCGGTCGCCGCCGCTCAGCGACCAATGCCCTCCAATAGCCTCCCACTAGCACATCTTACAACCGATCATAATACCTTGTCATCATTGGTTAATCCAGCTTTCCGTAGCGCGCCTCGTGCTCGGTGACCAGCTTCGTCATCAGATCCTGGAAGCGCTTGGCCGCATGCGGGCTGATGATGATGCGGTGCTGCAGTTTGACCGGCACATCCCGCTGGTCGCGGTCCCAGGTGTGATTAATCCCGAAGTTGAGAACCACCTCTTCTCGCGTACTGGTTGCATTACAGACGTTGCAGTAGGAACTTTTCAGCTCCGAAACATCGAAGGAAATCTTCTGTTCGCGCTGGGCCGCCGGAGCCGCCCCGGCCGGCCTGCTGTCACCGTTCTTCGGTTTCTGTTCGACCAAGGTCCGTCTCCATCTATCGCAGCGAATGCTGCAACTCTCCATACCGCAGACAATAGATTACTTCGGCTGTTGGATCACGAGATTCGTGTTGGGATCGTTGCCCTGTCCGGTCAGCAGATCCACCTGCCAGCTGGGCAGCAGCGATAACTCCTCCGGAGGCGGCAAAGGATCGATGGCAGGCACTGGATCGAACGATAGGACCATTATCCCAAGCTCGTTCTCGTCCTCGTTACGATTGCCGGTCGGCGCGTTGAGCGACGATGCGCCAAAAAACAGAGGTTCGACCGGCGGCGGCTCGGGCGCCACTTCCAGCACGGTGGCATTGAGGGTCATGGCGGATTGCGTGACCGTGGCCTTGGCGCCGATATTCGCCACGGTGAACTCGAAGGCAACGAGCTGTTCGACGGACGACGCCGTTCCAACCAGTCCGGTCACCACGACCTCGACCTGGCCGGCAACATTCGTGACGACATCGATCGTGATCGATGAGTTCGGATCGGCCTTGCGCACACTGGCGAGGCTGAACAAGGCGGCGTCGTAGTCCAGGACGAGCCGGATCGTCCCCGCATTCGAACCTTCGGCGCGACCGGCATGGAGCACGGTCGTTTCGCCCGGCTGGCCGCCGACGAATTCGTCGGCAACGATGTCGGCGGCAGCGCCCGTGACATTGACCGCGGCGCGAACCGGCAGATTCGGAATCTCCCGCCGGTCGAGGCCGCGCGATTCGGCGAGAATCCAGGAGCCGTCCGATACCGTGATCGTGCCGTTGAGGTTCACGTCACCAACCATCAGCGGATTGATCCCCGGCCAGGCCGGGAAGAAAGCGAATTTGCCGCGCAGGTAGTTCGCAATCATCAGGGCGTCGCCGTTGCCATAGGCCCGGTCACCGTCGACATCGCCGAAATAGCCGACGATATGGAGCGCGGTCGTGCCGTCGTCGGTCTTGCCGGTGCCGTTGATGTTTTCGATGGCGACTTCGAGATTCTGGGTCGCACGGTACGTGGCACCCCAGGGCACGAAGGCTTCGAGACGCAGGAGCTCAATCTCGCCTGGTGCGATAGGCGTATCGGTGATGAGCGTGAAGCGCGCGAGCGCCCGATCCTCGGCCAGCAGCTCGGTCTCGAGGCGGATCTCGGTGCCTGCCGGCAATCCGCCGCCCGCCATCGCGCCGGCAATATCAATGTTGCGCGGATCGTACGCGACCGTGAACACCAGCACCTTGACCCCGCCTTCGCTGGTGAACGTGAGCGGCAGGCCATCTTCCCAGGCCGGCACGTCGACCGACTGGCCGGGCCCGCGCATGAAAGAAGGCAGCTCGCCCATGCCGACGCCGTCGCCGATCACGTCGAACGTGGTGACGTAGTCGCCGCCCGGCGCGCCGCTCCAGTCGCCGTCGAGGACAAAGCCGGCGAGGTCCTTGAACGCCGCTTCGTCGCTCATCAACGTCACATGGTAGCGATCGTATTGCAGATCGGCGCCGCCCGTGCGCGTGAACACGAGGCCTTGTCCGTCGCCATCGAAACCGATCGAGCCGGAGACCACGCCCACCAGATCGCCTTCGAGCACGATATCGTCGCCGAGCGCGCCGACAGCCGTCTCGATCGCGCTTCCGTCGAACTGGGCATCGAACCGCACCCGGAATCCGTCGGTCATGGTGGTGAACTCGACCACCTGCAGCGGGTCGGCCGCCGGGATGACCGTGATCGCGACCGTGACCGGCTCGCTTTCGGACAGCCCGTCGGACGCCACATAGCTGAAGCTGTCGGGACCGGCATAATCGGCGTCCGGGACGTAGCGGATTGTGCCGTCGGGCAAGACCGTGGCCGTCCCATGCTCCGGATCGGTGACCACGATCGGAAGCAGCGCGTCGTCATCGTCGTCGCTGTCGTTGGCGAGCACGTCGACGATCACTTCTCCGTTCTCGTCGACCTCCGCCGCTTCCCCCTGCGCGATCGGCGCGGCATTGTCGCCGATCAGGATCACGTCGTCGAGGCGCACGACGGCGTCGAGCGCGCCCATCCCGAGCAGGTCGAAGCTCAGGATCGCGTCGGTGGCGGGCGGGAGGCCAGTGAGGTCAATGGTCACCAGCAGCGGCCCGTTCCCCGTGACGGTGTCGCCCGAAGCGGCGACCCCTGCGACCGCGACGCCCGCGGCAAAATAAACAGTCCCGTCCGCCTGAATGTTGAGGAAGGCGTCGGTATCCGCCAGCCCGTCCGGCGCGCCGAGCAGGCTCGCGCCGTCGCCGAAGGCGAGGAACGCCGCCTCGAAGGCGTCCGGCGGCAGACCGTCGGCGGCGCCGAGCGTCCAATCGAGAATGGTGAACCTGAGCGCGGTGGTGCCGTTGGGGACGGTGAAGCCCTGCGCAAGGCCGGTCATCACGTCGCCATCCTCGCGCAGCACGGCGGCGCCGGTTTCCACATCCACCTCGCCCGCCTCGGTCCAGCCATATCCGGGCGCCGCATCGTCGGCGACCGAGAACGTGCCGTTGGTGATTCCGGTGCCCGTCAGCGCGTCGACCAGAATGAACTCGCCTGGCGGCAGTTCGGCGGCCTGGTTGATGAGGCTGTCGGCAAAGGGGTTGGTCACGCCATGCTGCGGTATCCCGGCCGTGGCGTCGGTCTCTTCCGCGGTCTCGTCTGCGGTGTCCCCGAGGGTTGGAATGTCGGCCGGCGACGGCAGCTTGCGCTGTCCGAGATTGATCTCATCGCTCATCAGCGCTTCCGGCAGCACGCCTGGCGCGATGTCCTTGAGCCCGAGCGCATGGCCGAACTCGTGCAACAGCACCGTCATCAGATCGATCCGCCCCGCCGCCGCGGCGTCCGGCTCGGAGGCGAAGATCCAGCCTGAATCGGTATCGTCGAACTCGCCATTGTCGAACGGCGTCGGGTCGACATACCAGCCATGTCCCGCGGCGTCGGCATCGAGCGTCAGCACGCCATTGTCATAGACGCCGAGGACGCGGCCGTTGAGGTCGGCGATCTCGATGTCAATGAGGGACAGCCGCTGCCCGATGTTGTCGAGATTGGGCAGCAGCGTCGAATCGGCCCAGGTGCCGATCGCCGCTTCGGCGAGCGCCTTCGCCTGGTCGATCGTGAGAACCTGCGCGCCTGCGCCCTCCTCGCCTGCATAGAGCGGGGTCCCGCCGCCCATGACATCGCTCATGCGGATGGCGTCGAGGAAATACATCTGGCTGATGGCGAGGCCGAGTTGCGGCAAGCCTGTGGCCTCGAAATCTTCCGGATAGAGGAAGAGATCCGACTGTACGTCCACACCCTGATGCTTGAACGTGACGGTTGCGACCTTGCCTTTGAGATCGCTCGGAATCTCGACCGAGTAGGTCTTTTTCTCGAAGAACGCGTACTCGAGCGGCACCTCGATCGGCGCGAACGAGCCGGCATCCTCCGATTCGAAGATGACAGAGAGCTTCGCCTGCTCCGAGGCGACGAACGGCGTGAACACCTCGAAGTTCAGGTAGGTCGCGCCAGTCTCGGGGATATAGAAGCGGTTGTGAGTGATCTGGTTGAAAGTTGCTATGTCGTTGAACAGATCGGTGAACAAGTCGTCCAGCCCATCCGGAATGAAGGCATTGAGCAGCCCAGAGATGATCTCCTGTCCGCCCATCATCAACGCGTAATCGGACTTCCATTGTCCGGTCACCGGATCCGGTGGGAAGATCGACTTTAAGAGTTCGACGAGACCCTGCTTGATGTATTCCTTGAGGTTGGCAATACCGAGCGGGCTAATCTTTTTCTCGGAATCGACCGCCACGATGTCGATCATCTTCGGCGTCTCGCCGGGCGCGAGCGTGGTGCCGGGTTTGAGCGGGACGTTCTGCAGCCCGAGGTTGAACAGGTTGCCGATCAGCTTGTCCATCGACTGCAGGAATTTGCCCGCATTGTTAAGCTGGGTGTTCGCCCCGCTCGGGACCCAGGTGTCGTTGTACCAGTCGGTGTAGCCTTGCGAGCTGTTCGCATCCGGCGCCGGGGGCGCCCCGAACTCATCGGTCTTGATTTTCTGGGCGGCCGCTTCGATCACCTTGTCGGCCGCGATATCCCAGGCTTTTTCGAGCAGGTTCTTGAGCAAGAGCACCGGGTTGGTCTCGACGACGAACAGGCCCCCCAGGTCGAAGGTGAAATCGTAGCCCGCAACGCTGAAGTCGATCGAGAAGCCCTTACCGCCGTGGAACGACCAGCCCGGCAATTCGTACGACAGCGGGAAACGGCCGCGATCGCCGAAAATGCCGCCGAGCGTTTCCGAGAAGATCTCAACCGCTTTGACGAACGATTGCTTGGTTCCGTGCTCGAAGTCGCCGTTGAAAACGGTCGGCACGACCTCGGGATACTGCTCAACCTCGGTGTTGTCGTTCGAAAGCGGTTCTCCAACGCCGGCGGTGAACGGCCGGAGGTCCTTGCCGCCGCCAATTTCGCTGTAATACCAGCCGATGCCGATGCCCTCCCGGATGTAGTTCGGACCGAGCGGATCGATTGGAACGAAGTTGGCGTCCAGCGATGCGAGAGACGAGTTTGCGAGGCTGGCTGGATCGACCCAGTACCACATCTTGTTGGTGAGCTTGTCCTGCGTCGGCAGGCCAAGGGCCGTCAGCGACATGCCTTCGTCGCTGATCCGCCGGTAGATCGGAGCGTTCTGGAAATCCCTCATCTGCGTATCGATCGTGCCGGCATACCATTGCCAGACGCGGCTGTGCGGACCGCCGAAGCCGAAGTTGAACGAGCCGACGTGGTAATCGTCGGCGTTGAATCCGGAGATATCCGCCATGTTGAGATTGATGTCGGCGGCGGGGATCGACACGCCGTTCGGCGTAAAGGTCGTGGATGTCGGCAGGCCGAAGCTCGATAAAATCGTTGACGGCAGCGAAGCCGGCGTTTCGGTGGCGCTCTTCTGGTAGTAGTTGTCGGCGAAATCGATGTTGTCCCAGACCTTGACGTTGGGATCCTTGAAGTCGCCATACTGGATCGGGCTGATTTTGATGCCGAGCTTCTCGGCCGTCTGCAGCGCCTTTTCGAGATAGTCGGAGAAGCGCTTCTGCTGCACGGCCGCGACAATGCCGGCAAAATTGCCGGTGAGGATCGAGGCCGCCGCGGTCGCCGTGGTCGAGATATCGACCAGGGTCTTGCCGATCAGCACGATGTCCTTGAGCGGAATATCCAGCGTCTTCTGCTCGAAATCGTGCGGATCGAGCGTCGTCACCTGGAGATCGAGATTGGTCGATGGAAAATATGTGCCGAGACGCTGGACGATCTCGCTGTTGACCACGGTGCCGCGGCTGTGGCCGATGAAGTGCAGCGGCGAATTGAAAATGTCGCCGCCGGTTTCGTTGTCGAGCCGGACCAGCGACGCGAACAACGATTCCGCCGCCGCTTCCGAGAAGCCGGTATCGGAAATGTCGGATTCCTGCACCCAGTCCGAAACCAGCACCACCGGCTTGCCCGGCAGGAGCGCCGCCGCGCCCACCAGGTTGGTACGGCGGTCGACCCATTCGCCGGTTCGCTTGTCGTAGGAGAGGACGATCCCACCGCCGCCGGCATTGGTGATCATGTCGGCGATCTGCATGAACGCTTCCGGCTGGTCGAAATAGCTGTTCTCGGACGTATTGAAGCTCAACCCGAACTGGAACCCGTGGGTGAGGACCGTCACCGAGCTGAACGCGCTGCCGCTGTCGATTGGCTTGGCGACGAAAGAGGTCGAGGCCGTAACGTTCGCTTCGACGATCTCGACGCCCCAATAGTAGGTCTGGCCGGCAGTCAGAGCCTGGAGCACCGCCGAATCGAGTGTCACACGGACCCAGCCCTTCTCGTCGGCACCGAGCGTTCCAGTTTCAGTGATGTTGCGGTAGGCATCGATCGCGTAGGAATGCCCGCTCTTGATCTGGAACGTTTCCGGCGTCGTGTAGATGCGGAACGGGTTGGTGTCGTCGTCCGGGCCGAGCGGCGGATCGGCGGAGCTGATAAGGTTGAAGACGTCGAGCGTGAACACTTCGCGGTCGCGCCAGGGATCGTCCGGCCAGAGCCCCTCACGCGGACGCTGGGTCGAGATGTAGAGGCGGCTCGTGTATTCCTCCAAGCCGAGCTCGTCGGCATCGGCGCGCCAGACAAACTCCAGCGGCCCGCTGGGTGCAGACGGACCGTGGATATCGACCACCCCCTGAGGATTGATCAGCTCGATCACCCGGTCGTTCTGCAGCGCGAGCCCGCGCATGTTTTCGTCGACATTGATGCCGGGCAGGTTCGGCGGCAGGTTGGGCAGCGCGAAATAGTTGCCATTCTTGTCGATTCGGTCGATCGGCAGGCGCGACCAGTCTTCGCCGCCGGCGAACTCCGCGGTCTCG